>ERZ773079.867-NODE-867-length-19140-cov-4.151061_pt1 | contig 19140 bp, 15 predicted proteins | sample MGYA00511355_ERZ773079 | MGnify/ENA primary metagenome ERZ773079 (study PRJEB29015, sample SAMEA2737979) | human oral metagenome | biome: human oral; feature: human-associated habitat; material: dental | place: China | collected 2117 ... | reverse complement strand
AGGAGAAAATATGAAAAGAACTCTCTCGTCAGTCGCCCTAGCTGCGGCGTTACTCGGCGGTCTAAGCACGGCTGCGCTGGCTATCGGCGGACCTAGCGGCGCGCACATAGACTACGCCGTCCCGGGCAAGATCGGCGAAGTAGTCGTAAACCCATACGACATCGCGCCTCTAACGGCGGTCATCAAAAACGGCGGCTACACGCTAGCAAATGCGAAAGTCACTATCGTGCCAAAACCGGACGGTCAGGTTATCAGCTATAAAGTCGCCGACAAGCACCTTCGCACGCACGGCGGAATCCCCGTTTTTGGGCTCTACCCCGACTATCAAAACACCGTCGAGGTCGAGTACGATAAAATTTACAAGGGCCAAACTGAGCACGTAAAAGAAAGCTATAAAATTTACGCTCCGGCGATTTATCTAGAAAGCTCCGGCATGCCGTCTCAAAAGGGCGCGCTGTTTGATAAAATCGAGGTCGTGAAGGCTCCGAGCGCTAAATTTGCTAACCGCCTCTACTACGTAAATAACTTCGTAAATAAAACCGGCAAAGGCACCAAAGTCGTGTGGAACAACCCCGCAGGCGGCGCGATCGAGTGGAACTACAGCCCGAACAACTTCATACTAGACACCAAAGGCGAAGTGCGCTGGTATCTGGAGCCGAGTAAAATTTACGACCTCAAGCAGCCTTTTTCCGCGGGCGTCATGATGGGCTTTAAGCAAAACGACGACGGCGCGATGACGTGGGGATACGGCCAAAGATACGCCAAATACGACATAATGGGTCGCGAAATTTTTAACCGCGAGCTGCCTGCGGGATACAACGACTTCTCGCACTCGATGGACGTAGCGCAAAACGGACATTACTTCCTTCGCGCAGCAAACGCAAACTATAAACGCGCCGACGGTAAAAACGTCCGCACCGTGCGCGACGTCATCGTCGAGGTCGATAGAGACGGCAACGTCGTGGATGATTTTAGGCTGTATGAAATTTTAGATCCGTATCGCGACATCGTGCTAAAAACGCTCGATCAGGGTGCTGTTTGCCTAAATATCGATGCTAGCAAGGCGGGCCACACCGCGAGCACGGACGAGTTAGCCGCGATGGATACGAACGAAAAATGGGGCGACATCGTGGGCTCGGGCCCTGGACGCAACTGGGCGCACGTAAATAGCGTGGATTATGATCCAAGCGACGATAGTATCATCATCTCCAGCCGCCACCAAGACGCCGTCATCAAGATCGGCCGCGACAAAAAAGTCAAATGGATAATGGGCGCGCACAAAGGCTGGAAGGACCAGTTTAAAGATTATTTGCTCCAGCCGGTAGATAAAGACGGCAAAAAGATCGTCTGCGAGGACGAGTACTCAAAATGCCCGGGATACGAGAGCGAGAAGGGCGGATTTGACTGGCAGTGGACGCAGCATACGGCATTTCGCATCGACAGCAAGTCCAAAAAAGGCGTCGTGTATCTCACCGTCTTTGACAACGGCGACACCCGCGGTATGGAGCAGCCTGCGATGGCAGGCATGAAATACTCCCGCGCGGTCGTCTATAAAATCGACGAAAAAGCTAAAACCGTCGAGCAGGTCTGGGAGTACGGCAAACAGCGCGGCAGCGAGTGGTACAGCTCGGTTACTTCGCTAGCGCAGTATCAAGACGACCTTGATAGCGTGATGGTTTACTCGGCGGTTGCCGGCATGCAGTTTGACATTGCCAAGGGTCGCCCGGTCGGCGTGCCTAGCCCTCACATCAACGAGTTTGAATGGGGCGCAAAAGAGCCGTCAATCGAGATAAAAATGACCAATGCGATGGGCTATCAAGCGTTTCCGTTTAGCCTAGAAAAGGCGTTTGAGAAGTAAAATTTAAATTGAGCGGCTCTGTTTCGGCAGAGCCGCTTTTAAATTTGCATTGCCTGTTGCTGCGTTTTCGCCATCTTTTCATCGCCTCTATTTGCGGTAAAATTTCGCTCGATTGATTAAATTTATCCATACGAAGCACCCTTGCGCGGTAAAATTTTGATTGATAGTAAATTTAGACTGAAGCAGTATAATTTATTCGAATCGAAAAGCAAGACTCAAATAAAACAAAGGAGCACATATGGAAAAGTACGGCTATGACCACATCAATGATGCGTTTTTGAACAAGGGAACGGCATTTTCTGCCGAAGAAAGGAAAAAGTATCATCTGGAAGGACTGCTTCCTCCGTGTATCGACGATATCGAAACGCAAGCCAACAGGATCTACCGCCAGATGGAACGAAAAACTTCCAAAATAGAAAAGAGAAGATTTCTTATGGATGTTTTCAATCACAACCGAACGCTTTTCTATCACGTATTCCATGAACATATTGTAGAGTTGATGCCGATTGTTTATGATCCGGTTATCGCAGAAAGTATCGAACAGTACAGTGAGCAGTTTGTCGATACGCAGGGTGCGGCATTTTTGTCGATCGACGCTCCTGAGCAAATTGAAGATGCGCTCCGTCATGCCGCCGGTGACAGACACATCAGACTTATCGTTGCGACCGACGCGGAAGAAATTCTCGGTATCGGCGACTGGGGAACGAACGGCGTTGATATCTCCGTAGGAAAACTGATGGTCTATACTGCCGCCGCCGGAATTGACCCGAAATCAGTACTGCCAGTCGTGCTGGATTGCGGAACGAATAGGGAAGCGCTGCTGAATGATCCGCTCTATCTCGGAAATCGCCACAAGAGAATATACGGCGATAGATATTACCGCTTCATCGATCAATTTGTAACGACGGCGGAAAAACTTTTCCCCGACTTATACCTTCACTTTGAAGACTTCGGCAGATCGAATGCCGCAAAGGTTTTACAAACATATCAGAAAACTTTGCCTGTATTCAACGACGACTGTCAAGGAACCGGAATTATTACACTTGCGGGAATTCTCGGCGCTATGAAAATCAACGGGCAAAAGCTTACGGAGCAGGTATATCTGTGCTTCGGCGCGGGAACGGCAGGAGCGGGAATCACGGATCGCATATTCAGAGAAATGGTCGCGCAAGGTCTTTCCGAAGACGAAGCCCGCAGCCGTTTTTATATGGTGGATAAGCAGGGGCTGCTGTTCGACGACATGGACGACCTGACGCCCGAACAAAAACCGTTTGCGCGAAAACGTAGCGAATTTGGTAATGTGAGAGAGCCCGTCTCTCTTACAAAAGCGGTTATGGCCATACGTCCGACGATCCTTGTGGGAACATCGACAGCGCCGAAAACCTTTACGGAAGAGATCGTTCGCGCTATGGCGTCATGGTGCGAGCACCCGATTATTTTTCCGCTCAGTAATCCTACGGAACTGGCTGAAGCTACGGCTTCGGACTTAATTCATTGGTCGGATGGCCGCGCAATGGTGGCAACGGGAATTCCTGCCGATCCGGTGGAATACAAGGGCGTCACGTACACAATCGGGCAGGCAAATAACGCGCTGATTTATCCGGGATTGGGATTAGGCAGTATCGCGGTAAATTCAAAGCTCGTGACGGATGAAATGATCTCGGCAGCTGCACATTCGCTTGGAGCCTTTCTTGAAACCGGAAAACCCGGAGAAGCGGTTTTACCGCCGGTAGCGCGGCTGACGGAATTTTCCGAAGCGGTTGCCGTCGCAGTCGCCTCTTGTGCCGTCCGTCAAAAATTAAACCGCGTTGCAACGGATAACGTGGAAAAAACGGTCAAAAACTGTATCTGGAAACCGGAGTACTAAAGCACGGAAAAGCCGATAATAGAAATGGCGGCTGGTAACAATACGCTCAGCAAGCGATTCTATCGGCAAGTATTCTACGCGCTCACAATCCTTAAGCGCCGCTTCGATGAATGGCGGGAGCTATCACAAAACGAGGCGGCGCAAACTCGCGCAGAGCAAAATGCGGTCAAAGCAGCATAAATGTGCGCGAATTTTGACGCGAGATCGCTGAAATTTGATACATTGAAAGCTCGGGTGGCGCGGCGCTTGTTTGTATAATTCTTGCGGTTTGCCTCGCACAATTTACTCAAAACTCAACCGAGTGGCGCCCGAAGGGACCGGGCGTAGGTTTAATGTGCGTGTGTTTTCAATTTTATCTCGGTTAAGCGCCTCGAAACGGGCCGAGAGGCGCGCTTGATTTTAAATTTAATTCAAATTTAGCCCAAAATCTCCCCCGCGAAAAACAATGCCGACATTGCAAACGTGCACAGCGCGACGACCTTGAGTTGTCCGTCGAAGTGGCAGCACTCCCACACGCGCGAGACGAAAAAGAGATGCCGAAGTAGCGGCGCGAAGCTCAGCGCGTAGAGCAATCTCACGCCCGAGCCGCCGCGCAAAAGCGAGTAGCAAAGCATCAATCCCGCTCCGCCCGCGATCAGCGCGTAGTGGTAACGTTTGGCTGCGCGCAGTCCGATACGAACGGGGATCGTGCGCTTGCCCTTGAGCGCGTCGTTTTGGATGTCGCGCATGTTGTTTAGATTTAGCACGGCGGTGCTTAGCATCCCGCACGCGCACGCAGGCAGCAGTAGCGCCGCATCAAGCGAGCGGGCATATAAAAAATACGAGCCCAGTACGCTCAAAAGCCCAAAAAACAAAAACACGAAAACGTCGCCAAGCCCCTTATAGCCGTATGCGCCGGCGCCCACGGTGTAGCGGATCGCGGCGTATATCGACGCGCCGCCAAGCGTCAAAAATAGAGCCACGAGATAAAACCGCTCGCCGAATGCCAAAACGCTTAGCGCAAGGCTCGAAAATGCCGAAAGCAGCGCCGTAACGACTATGACGCGCTTCATCTGCTCGGCACTCATCTGTCCCGTTTGGATCGCGCGGCGCGGCCCCAGTCTGCCCTCGTCGTCGGTGCCTTTTACCGCGTCGCCATAGTCGTTAGCGTAATCGCTTAGCACCTGAAACAGCAGCGTCGTAAGCAGCGCCAGCGCGAAAATATCGGCTCTAAACGTGCCCGCGCCGTATGCCGCGCCGCTACCGAGCAGTACGCCCGAGACGCTAAGAGGTAGCGATCTAAGGCGAGCGGATGCGTAAAGAGCTTTTGCGGTTATCATTTTTTGCCTTTTTTGATTTTTTGAGTGCCGAATTTACGGCGAACTCAATTTAAAATTTAGCGGAAAAACGCCAAAAATATTATAAATTTAGACTATTCGTAGAGTAAATTTTATTTAAATTCGCCTTTTTAATATAAATAGCGGTAAAATAGAGCCAAAAATTTTAGGAATTGTGATGAAAAAAGTTCTTACCGTTCAAGATATATCCTGCGTGGGCAAGGTTTCGCTGACCGTTGCATTGCCGATACTTAGCGCGATGGGGATGAGCACGAGCGTGATCCCTACGGCGGTTTTATCGATGCATACGGGCTTTTCGGGCTACACCTTTTGTGATCTAAGCTCGCAGATACGCGCGATCATGGCGCACTGGAAAGACCGCGGAGTGGTGTTTGACGGCATCTACACGGGCTTTTTGGGTTCGGCAGCGCAGATCGAGATTATGGGCGAGCTATTTGCGAGCTTCGGCGGCGCGGGCAAAACTATTTTGGTAGATCCTTGCATGGGCGATAACGGCGTGTTTTATCCGGGCTTTAATGAGGATTTTGCCCGTATGATGGCGCTTCTGTGCGCTCAGGCCGATGTAATCACGCCCAATATCACCGAGGCCTGCGCGATTACAGGCGTGCCGTACCGCGAGGATGCGGATAGGGATTTCATAATGGATCTGCTTGCAAGGCTTCGAGAGCTGGGCGCCAGACAGGTTATTTTAAAGGGTATCGGCTACATCGCCGATCAGTGCGGGGTTTTCAGCTACGATGCGCGCACGGGCAGGACGAACGAGTATTTTCACGAGCTGCTGCCGGTTAAATTTAACGGCACCGGCGATATTTTCGCCGCCGTAGCCTTCGGCGCAATAATGCGCGGCAAGTCCCTGGAAACTGCGGTCCGTATCGCTGCGGACTTCGTCGTCAGCACTATCAAAGAGACGATGAGCGACGAGGAGCGCAACGGATACGAAGGGGTCGATTTCGAAGCGATAATTCCTGAGCTGGTGAGGAAAATCTAAGTTCTAGACGGATTTGGAACTCGCCGCGCGGACAGAGGATTTGTGGTAGAGCTTTAAAATTTTACCGCAAAAGGAAATTCCTAAATTTTATCTGCGGCGTGAAATTTTAAAATTTCAAAATTTATGTGTCGTGTGGGGCATGGAATTTTATAGGCGATGCGGAATTTTAGAATTCATGCATTGCGCGGGCTTATAATTTTATCTCCTGCATAGAATTTTAAAATTTGCACCGACGTAAAGATGCGAAATTTATCACTAGCGCGGAATTCTAAACGCAAGGCTACAGCGAATTTATCTGCTTGCAAGTTTGGGCCGCATTTTGAAATTTTGCACAAAATCTGCTTAAAATTTTATTCCTGCGAGTCGTGTGCTATGCACTTATAAAATAATCTCAAAATTTATGAGTAAAATTTAGATTAAAATCCATATCGATGTCACGCAGTTATAGTTTTCGGTATAGAATTTACGCGATGGGTTTATGGCACGAATTTTATTTGAAATTTCGCTTTAAAAATCTAAAATTTGAGCGGTGGAATTCCATCTGCGGCGGAAAGCTATCGCGTGAAATTTTGTGGCTGCTGCGTTTTGTGATATAGGCAAAATGCGCGCCGAGCGTGAAATTTTACAGCAAATATTGTGGAAAAATTCTATTATTTATCGCGTAGCGGTAGAATTTTACTGCGCGAAATCAAGCAGAATTCCGCGCATAAGTCTATAGCCGAAATTTACGCCGTGGCGAATGAGCTTACTCGCACAAAAGGGTGCTAGCGCAAAATTTCATAGCCGAAATTTCCTGGGCAGAGCTTTACTTTGTAGATTTTAAAACTAAATTCCGCTTCGAGTATTAAAATTCTAAGTTTACTTAGCGGGCGAGATTTAAGTGATAAATTCCACCCGCTGCGTAAATAGCAAGCGCTTTAAATTTCATTCCACCGGCGCTTTGCTTTGCAAAAATCGCACGAGCGTCTCGTATTCGTCGGGCTGCAGCCCCGAGTTTTGTATCATCGTCTCGACCACGCTAGGCCAAACATTGACGTTAAACTCGTCGTATCCGTGCAGCGCGTGACAGCTACCGCAGCGCTCTTTGAATAGATTTTCTCCCGCGTCGTAAATTTTAGCCGCGTCGTCCGTCACGGCAAGCTTCGCGACGTAGCCGTCGATAGTGACGTTCGCCCATTCGTTATCGTAGTCGTCCTTCACGGTCTTTAGCGTCTTTAGGCTCTTTGCATTTTGTGCTTGCAAATCCTGCTCCAAAATCCCAAGCCTCGCGTAGCTTACGTTGCTTCCCTCGGGCACGAAGCCCGCGTATCGCACCTGTACGTAGTCTTTGCCGTCCTTTAGCACTTGCAGCTTCGCGCCTACGTGCAGCTTGGCGATCTCCTTGCCGCCCGCTTTGTTTAGAAGCGGGGTTTGAGCCGCGACGAAAAGATCCGTCGCGCCCAAATGGCAAGCTGCCGCGAGTAAAAACGCCGCTAGCGCTTTGGATAAAATTTTACCTCGCTCGGGTGCGCAAATTTTATCCGTTTCGCATGAAATTTCACCTGCGCCGGACGATGAAATTCTAACTGAGTGAGGCGATGAAATTTGACCTCGCCCGAGCGCGTAAATTTTAAAATTTTGTCTCATCGTTAGCTCCTTTTGCCGAATTTCGGCTGTGAAAATACCGCAAGCGGCGGAAGCTCACCTTGGAATTTCTCGATCTGAACTAGCGCGGTGGCTTGGTTGCCGCACGCAAGCTTCGAACTGGGCTCGTTTGGTACCAGCACGTTTACGTTGCCGTGTACGCACATATCGCCGCTATCGCTAAAGAGCGGATCCCACCAGCCGCCCTCTTGCATCCTCACGACGCTTTGCTTTACGTTTTCGGTGACGATGAGCCCCGCAAGCGCGGCACCGCGATCGTTGAAAACCCTAACTACGTCGCCGTTTTTAAGCCCTCTTGCTTCGGCGTCTTTTGGGTGCATCCACACGGGCTCGCGACCGTCGATTTCTTCTAGGCTTCGTAGCCAAGTGTTGTTTAGCTGCCCGTGCAGGCGGTATTTCGGATGCGGGGTTATTAAATTTAGCGGATACTTTTGCGTCTTTTGCGCGTTCCCCAGCCACTCCATCGGCTCCATCCAAGTTGGATGCGCAGGGCAGTCGTCCAGCGCCGCTTTGGCGATCTTTTTTGAGACGACCTCGATCCTTCCAGACGGCGTTCCGAGGCGATTTATGATAGGATTTTTTCTAAATTCCTCCATCGCTACGTATTCGTAGGCGTGCTTTGGAATTTCAAATTTCACGAAGCCCTTTTTCCAAAACTCCTCAAATTCCGGCATCTTTATCTTCGATGCGTCCGCTTTTTTCTTCGAAGCGTCGTAAAACTGCTTGATCCATTCCATCTCGCTCTTGCCCTCGCTAAACGCCATATACTCCTTCTCGCCGAACTGTTTTAGAATTTCGCAGTAAATTTTATAGTCGTTTTGCGCCTGCTCGTAAGGTTCGGCGATCTTATGCATAGCGATGATAAATTTATTCGTATGCGACTTGGTTATGTCGTCGCGCTCCTGCTCGGTGGTAGCGGGCAGCACGATATCGGCCATGCGCGCGCTCGCCGTCCAGAAGCACTCTTGGACTATGAAGGTGTCGAGCTTTTCAAACGTGCGCGCGAGTAAATTCGTATCGGGGTGGTGCAGATACGGGTTGCCGCCCGCCCAGTAGGCAAGCTTGATGTCGGGATAAGTTATCTTTTTGCAGTTAAAATCTATCTCCTTGCCCGGATTGTTGATACAATCGACGATGCGCGAGACGGGGATTGCGATGTTGTCGCGGTTTTTCCACTCGCCCTCGCTAGCAGGCACGATACTCATGCTGCCTAAGCCCGGGAAAGCCGAAGAGGTAGTCGCCGCGCCGCTTGTGAGGCTTAGCGCGCTTCCTACGGGAGCTGCGGGGCTAGGGCAGCCGCCGTCGCTGTAATGATAGCCAAAGCCGTATCCACCGCCCGCAAGCCCGATCTGGCCCACGAAAGCGGCAAGCACTGTCGCCATCCAGTGAAACTGCTCGCCGTGATGAGCGCGCTGCGGACCCCAGCCACACATTATCATAGTGCGCTTGCTGCCTAAAATTTTAGCTAAGCCTTTGATCTCATCCTCGCTCACGCCGCAAATTTTAGACGCCCACGCCGCGTCTTTTTTGAGCCCATCTTCGCTTTCGCCTTTAAGATAGGCTTTAAATTCCTCTGCGCCGTGAGTGTATTTTTTAAGAAATTTTTCATCCGCAAGCCCTTGCGCCATCATCTCATAACATATCGCCATCATCATCGCAACGTCGGTGGTAGGGTTGATCGAAATGTGCTCAGAGCCTAAAAATTTAGCGGTGTTATTATAGACCGGATCGATTGTGATCACCTTTACGCCGCGCTTTTGCATCTGCTCTTTTAGCTTTGCGAAATACAAATAGCTCTCGTGATCGGGCACGGCCCACGCGATCTGATTGGTATTGATCGGATCGGCACCCCAGATGAGCACCGCTTCGCTATGCTTTAGGATCGTAGGCCACGCGGTTTGCAGGGCGTTGGCCTCGTCCGTTCCGCTGATGTGCGGGGTTATCGCGCTTATACAGTGGCACGAATAGTTAAGTTTTCTCGTAGTGTAGCCGCCGATGATATTTAGCATGCGACCGAGCAGGGTTTGCGGGTTATTTACGCTGCCGACGCTGTACCAGCCGTAGCTGCCGCCGTAAATCGAGCTTGCGCCGTAGTCTTTAAGTACGCGCTTTAGCTCGTCCGCTACGAGTTTATACGCTTCATCCCAACCGATCTCGATCCACTCGTCCTTGCCGCGCATGCTTTTGTCGCTCTGCCAGCCTTTTTCTAGATAGCCTTTTCGCACGCATGGTCGCGCGATGCGCGTAGCGTCGTATGTGCGCGCCGCAAGCCCCTGAGTAAGGCTGATCGGGAAAAAATCGAGTTCACTCGCGCTTAAAACGCCTTCAAATTTGCCGTTTCGCCTAAGAGCCCTAACCGCGCCGAAATGCGAGGCGGTGATCGGCGCATCCTCGCTATTCATCAGATCGTCGCTGATAATGCTAGTGGCGTTCGCACTCGCCGCACCTGCCGCACTCGCGGCAACGCCTTTTAAAAATTCGCGTCTTTTCATTTTCTCTCCTTTAATGTGAAATGAATGAAAGATTTATGGAATTTTAGCATTAAAAATTGCGAATTTTTCGGCCTTAAAACGAAATTTTAAGTTATAGAGCGAAATTTTATTTTTCTATTTTTAAATAGAGCTAAGATTTTCGCGGCTTATAAAAGCTTAAATTATAAATTAAGTTTTTAAAATAATTTTACTTTAAAAACTAGCTTTTTAAATTTCGCACATCGACTCTTAAAAATTTTAGAATTTTTGAGTATATCAAGAGCTCGTCGGTATTAGGCGCTATAAAATTTCATAGCGCCAGTAAGTCATAGATTGAAAATTAGATATTGATGCGATTGCCGTACGCAGGCTATAAAACATGGCAATCGTATATTTTTGCGCTTATTAAGGAGGAGGTATACTTTCGGCTAAATTTTTAAAAACAAATAGAGCAATAAAATTTAATGCCATTAAATGACAATATCTGACAACGAAAAGTGAAATAATACGAAAAATTTTAAGGAGGAAGAAATGAAAAAAATCATTTTAGCTTTGGCTTTTTTAAGCTATTTTATGTTTGCCGAAGAGGTAAAAGAGCTTACGGATGAGCAAATAAATACATTGGTAAAGATCTGCAGAGCGGTAAAGACTTTACGAATGAAAATGGAACCGTGAAGTATGAGGAAGCCTGCGCTACTCTCGGTATGATATATGAAAATATCCCTGTATTAGGCGATCTCGGTGTAAAGCAAGATTTGGCAAAAGCCTTTAAATTTTATAAAAAAGCGTGCGACGGCGGCTATGCTCGTGGCTGCTTTGGATTAGGAGGGTTTTATTTTGAAGGAAAAGAGGTAACAAAAGATGATAAAAAAGCTCTCGAGTTCTTTAAAAAGGCATGCGATATGGGCGATAAAGAGAGCTGCACTTTGGCGGCTGTTATGGACGGCGATAACGCGAATTTAGCAAAGGCGTCCGAGCAACACAAGAAAGATTGCGATAGCAAGGGCGATATACTCGCTTGCGGGTTATTTGCCTTATTTATGGAGGGAAAGGATAATAAAGAAGCGGCGAAATACTATAAAAAGGCCTGCGAGCTTGGCAAAAATATCTCGGATCCCGCATTGCAAAATAACCCCGCATTTAACGATGGGATAAAGCAATTTTGCAGCAGACCTGCTGAGCTTGAAGCGCAAAATTTAAGGGCTGTGCAGGACGTAATTAAAGCGAAAATCGCCGAAGAGTATAGAATATCTTGCGATTCTGAGGGGAACTGGGTATCTTGCGCGATATACGCCTCTAATATAGAGAGCGACGATCAAAGAGCGGCGATGAGATACTACGACAAGGCGTGCAAATTAGGCAAAAAAATCATAAGTGTCGATTCTAACAAGATACTGCAAAAATCTTGCGAAAAAGCCACCCGCTGAGGTGATTTTAAATTTATAGAGGAGTTGTAATGAAAAAGATGATTTTAGCTTTAGTGCTGTTGGGCTATGCGGCGTTCGGCGGTTTGGAAACTAAAATATATGAAATCGTCTGCGAAGCAGGACGCGCCGACTCCTGCGCCTCCGCCGCCGCATCATATCTGAAAGAAGCCGAGCGATCAGATAATCTGACGCCTGAGATTGATCTAGACAAGGCTGCAGAATTCCTAGGCAAAGCTTGCACAGGCAAGCATAAAGTAAGTTGCTTGCAACTTGGTATGATGTATCAAGAGGGAAAGGGCACCAAACAAAATATGGCGCAAGCCGCGCAGCTTTATAAAAAGAGCTGCGATGGCATAGGCGGAGAATGGGCGGCTTGCGGATTGTATGCAGAGTATCAAATCGGTATAGAGGAAATGCAGGAAGCGGCACTCTATTACGAAAAAGCCTGCAGACTCGGCGACCGGGCGCGTCTTGGTACGACGGACGAAAAAGTAGGAGATATCGTAAATCATTTATGTGAAGCGTCCGAATCGCTCAAATCGTTCCGACCTAAAGAGTCTGCGGCGCAAAGACTTCTACGCGATGCCGCACGACCTTAATTATGTGGCAAAGCTATAAGACGAGTGCTTTGCTAGGCGTAATTTTCACAATATATCACTCGTCACCGCTTGCATAATCGTGAGTATTTTGGAATTTAACGGCGCAAATTTAAAGCCGTTTGATTAACTTCTGCGAAGCATTTAGTGAGATTATGAAATTTTAAAATTTAAAACAAGAAGGAATGTATACTCGTGAAATTTAAATATGAGCGTCGGCGCAAAATAGCCGCGGAGCGGATCGCTAGCTTCGTTAAAAGCGGCGTATAAAGGGTAAATTTAAAATCGGAGCTTTGCCGAATTTTAAATTTACCCGATTTGCCTCGCTATAAAATTTATTCGCCTAGGAAGTATTTCAGATCTGCCTGCGCGTCGCCGCTGATTAGGCGAAGGCCGAAATTTTGCACCAAAAAGCCCAAAATTTCGTCGTTGAAAAACTCAGGCACCGTAGGACCCACGTTGATATTCTTAACGCCTAGGCTAAACAGCGCAAGCAGGATGATGACCGCCTTTTGCTCCATCCACATCAGCACGATCGAGACCGGCAGGTCGTTTACCGCGATGCCCGTAGCCTCGCTAAGCGCAAGGGCGATCTTGACCGCGCCGTTGCTGTCGTTGCACTGGCCTAGATCGATATAGCGCGGAAGCTCGGTGCCGGGCACGTTTCCGAAATCCACGTCGTTGAAGCGGAATTTGCCGCAGCTGGAGGTCAAAATCACGCAGTCCTTCGGCAGGCTAAGCGCTAGCTCGCGGTAATACTCGCGTCCCTTGCCCGGCGCGTCGCAGCCTGCGATGACGAAAAAGCGGCGGATTTTGCCCGATTTGATCGCGTCTAAAATTTGCGGCGCGAGGCTCAAAATCGTCTTGTAGTGTCCGCCCGTCACCAAGCTCTCGTCGCTGTCCATGCTCACGTCGCCGCATGCAAGCGCGCACTCGATGAGCGGCGTAAAATCGTCGTTTTGGATATGTTTGATGCCGTCGGTGCCCGCGATAGAGTAGCCAAACAGCCTGTCTGCGTAGCTACAGGACGAGCGAAGCGGCACGATGCAGTTGGTGGTCATCAAAATCGCGCCCTTAAATTCGTTAAAAAGCTTGGTCTGATCGAACCACGCCTTGCCGACGTTGCCCTTTAGGTGCGGATACTTGCGAAGCTGCGGATAGCCGTGCGCAGGAAGCATCTCGGAGTGGGTGTAGATGTTGATGCCCTTGCCCTCGGTCGCTTTTAGTAGCGCCTCAAGAGCGTGCAGGTTGTGTCCGCTAACCAAAATCGCCTTGCCCTCGACCTTGTTTTGGCTAACTTTAACCGGGGTCGGTACGCCGAATTTTGCGGTATGCGCCTCGCTTAAAATATCCATCATCTGCACGCCCGCGCTTCCGACGGCCATCAGCTGCGCGATATGCTCGTCAAAGTTAAAATTTGAGTTCGTCAACGTGAAATACAGCGTATCCGCCATAACGGTATCGACCGCGCTAGTATCGGCGCCGAGCTCGTGCGCGTGGTGGCGGTAGGCGCTAAGGCCTTTAAGCCCGAAAACCATAGTGTCTTGAAGCAGGCTTAATGTGGAATTTTTGCCACAGGTACCGCGGTCTTGGCCCTTGGCGCCGCAGCCCTCGGGCGCGCTCATTTGGCACTGATGACAGAACATCTCTAGATTGTCGCTCATAGAAAATCCTTTGTAAAAAAATTTAGTTGGTAATTTTAAGATTTTATTTAGGCAAAAAAATTGATTATAATCAAGAAATGGCTAAATTTTATCAAATTTATTTACAAAATGAGAATTTTAAATTTTATAAAAGGTATTCTAGATTGCTTAGAAAGCATAACGAGAAATTAGAATATTAAAAAATTTCTGGAACAAATTTTTATAAAACTAAGAAAACTTAAAGCTCTTTAAACATCGATAAAATCAGGGGTCTAAAGGAATTTTTGAGTATATATGGCTCCGGATGCTGGATTCGAACCAGCGACCAAGCGGTTAACAGCCGCCTACTCTACCGCTGAGCTAATCCGGAACGCGTAGAATGGATGGTGCGGATGAAAGGACTTGAACCTTCATGCCGTGAGGCGCCAGATCCTAAGTCTGGTGTGTCTGCCAATTTCACCACATCCGCAAAAAAGAAAGCGCATATTAGCCAAAAAGCTCTTAATATGAGCTTAATATGGTACGCCCAAGAGGATTCGAACCTCTGGCCTACGGCTTAGAAGGCCGTTGCTCTATCCAACTGAGCTATGAGCGCAAAATATCAAATCAGTGGTACGCTCGAAAGGAGTCGAACCTTCAACCTACAGATCCGAAGTCTGTTGCTCTATCCAATTGAGCTACGAGCGCATAAAGTGGGGTGAGTTGTGGGAATCGAACCCACGACCCTCAGGACCACAATCTGATGCTCTAACCTACTGAGCTAAACTCACCACAATGGTCGGAGCGAAAGGATTCGAACCTTCGACCCTCTGGTCCCAAACCAGATGCGCTACCAGCCTGCGCTACGCTCCGTAGATTTTCGTGGATTGAATGAAAAGCGTATTATATATATTTTTTCTTAAATTCCGCTTTTTACGGCTCTAAATTTAATGAAATTTAGCAAGTCTCATCTGTTTTTCTAAATTTTTCAATAAAATTCGCATCAGCGCCAGTCCCTTCGTGCGGTGCGAAATTTTAAATTTCACCTCAGCGGGCAGCTCTCCGATCGTGCGGTCAAATCCGCGCGGAATAAACATAAAATCGTATCCGAAGCCGTTGTGACCGCGCTCTTCGCAGATCGCCGTGCCGTGCATGAAGCCGTGCGTGCAAAACTCGCCCAGATCGCATTTTAGCGCGATCGCCGCCGTGTAATGCGCGGGCGAGGAATCTAAATTTAAAGCTTCTAGCTCGCTTGCTAATTTCTCGCGATTGCTTGCATCCGTTGCATCTGAGCCGCTAAAGCGCGCCGAAAATATCCCCGGAGCCCCGCCCAGCGCGTCCACGCAGATACCGCTATCATCGCTTAGCACAAAAAATTCGCTCTGCAAATTTTTACTTTTTAGCGCCTCATGCACTGCGCGAACTTTGATAAGCGCGTTTTGTTTGAAGCTCGTGCCGCACTCGTCGATCTCAAAAGGATCCAGCACCTCGCCGAGCGCGCACACGTCGTATTCCGTGAAAAATTCTTTTATCTCTTTTACTTTATTTTTGTTGCTCGTCGCAAGTAAAATTTTCATCCGCTCTCCTTAAATTTAAGCCGCCATTTTACCCAAAATCAAAGAATTCGTTACGATTTTTGGCTATAATCGGCGCAAATTTCATGTTATTTGAGGTCTAAGATTATGCTAAAAAGCGTCCTTCCGCTTAGTTTTATCATCGCTACGAGGTTTTTTGGATTATTTATTTTGCTGCCCGTGCTTAGCCTGTATGCGTTGAGCTTACGCGGCGCAAACGAAAGCTTAGTGGGGCTACTTTTTGGAATTTATGCGATTATGCAAGTGATTTTGCAAACGCCATTTGGAGTGTTAAGCGATAAGATCGGACGTAAAAAAACCCTTGCGATAGGACTGGCGCTTTTTATCGTGGGCGCTTGCGTTTGCGCGGCGAGTGAGAGTATTTATACGATGATTTTTGGGCGCTTTTTGCAAGGCTGCGGTGCTGTAGGAGCCGTAGCTACCGCACTAATTAGCGATTTTACGCGAGAGGAAGAGCGCGGTAAGGCGATGGCGGTAATGGGCGCGATGATAGGCGTGAGCTTTGGCGTAGCAATGATTTTAAGTCCGCTTTTAAGCGCCAAATTTGGACTTGCCAGCCTATTTCATCTAAGTTCAGCACTTACGCTTTTATGTTTGGTGCTGCTTTTTTTCGTAGTACCTACCGAACCGCATATCCGCTCCCTGCGCCAAAAGGTCCCGCTCGGCTCACTTTTGAGTGACAAAAATTTAATGCTTATGAATTTAACGAATTTTTTTCAAAAGGCTTTCATGACGGCAGCGTTTTTTCTAATTCCAATTTTGCTCGTGCAAAAATTCGGACTTTTCAAAAGTGATTTGACTAAAATTTATGCTCTAGGCGCGATATTCGGCTTTACTGCGATGGGTGCGAGTGGCGCTTTAGGTGAAAAGCGCGCACTAGCTAAGCAAATTCTACTTATCGGCATTTGCTTTTTCATCGCTTCGTATTTGATTTTTGCGTTTGCTAGCGGGGCGAGCGCTTTCGTGGTGGGCGTGATGCTCTTTTTCGTGGGATTTAACGCGCATGAGCCCATTATGCAAAGCCTTGCGTCCAAATTTGCCAAAGTCGCTCAAAAAGGCGCCGCGCTTGGAATTTTTAATTCGTTCGGATTTTTTGGCAGTTTTTTGGGCGGGCTATGCGGCGGCGCACTTTTTGGCAAAATTGGCATCGAAGCGCTAGGCATTGGCGTCGCGGTTTTGGGTGTGATCTGGCTTGTGCTACTTTCTAGGCTGAGCGATCCAAAACTTTTTAAGAATTTATACTTTCCTAAAGGCGGCGATTTTTCCGCACTACAGGGCGTAAAGGGCATTATTGAAATTTACGAGACCGATGGCGAACTCGTTGTGAAATTTAACTCGAAATTGATAAATGAAGATCAAATTTATAAAATCGTAGGAGGCAAATGATGGAATTTGAAAAATTTGAAAGCGCGATGGAGCGCTTCGCAAACACGGTGCAAAAGTCCTCGCGCATCGAAAAAGTCGCGATCACGCAGGCGCTGGGGCGTATTTTGGCAGGCGATGTCGCGGCGCCCTTTAGCACTCCGCGCCGCCCGACCGCCGCAATGGACGGCTACGCGCTAAAGGGCGCGGATCTAAGCGAGGGGGCTAAATTTAAGATCGTCGGCACGACGCCTGCAGGCAAGATGCCTGGCGCCGTGGCAAAGGCGGGTGAGTGCGTCAAAACCTTCACCGGCGGGCTCATGTGCGAGGGTAGCGACACGCTTCTGCCGATCGAAAACGTGCAGGTACAAGCAGGCGGTATTATCGTCACAAAGCCCGTTTCCGCAGGCTTTGCCGTGCGCGCGGCGGGCGAGAGCTACCGCGAGGGCGAGCTTTTGCTTAGAAGTGGCACGAAGCTCGGCTTTTCGCAGATCGCGCTGCTAGCCGAGCTAGGGCTATTTCACATAAGCGTATTCGTCCGCCCAAAAGTAGCGATCCTTGCCACCGGCAGCGAGATCAAGGACTTCGGCGAAAGGCTCGAAAACGACGCTCAAATTTACAGCTCCAACCACATCGCGCTTGCAAATTTAGTAACGCAGCTAGGCTGCGAAGCGATGATAATGCCCCTAGTACGCGATGACGAAAAAGAGCTGGAAGGCGCGATCCTATCGGCTTTACAAAGCGCCGACATACTTCTAACTAGCGGCGGAGTGAGCGTCGGAGACTACGACTTCGTGCAAAGCACGCTACAATCAAAATTTGAGCTCATCGTAAAGGGTGCGGCGATCAAACCGGGCCGCCACGTGCGCGTAGCCAAAACCGGCGAAAAATATATCTTCGCATTCCCGGGCTTCCCTCTCTCGGCGCTCATTACGTGCATTTTGTTTCTACGCGTATATTTGCAAAGATCCTTCGGCGTGCGCGAAAACACGGAATTTAGCGCGATCTTAGATCACGACTACGTAAAAAAGACGTCGTGGCTGGAGTTTATGCCCGCCGTCTTGCAAAACAGAGACGGGCGGCTTTTTGTTAGCCTGCAAAGCAAAAAGCAAGGCTCCAGCGCGATTTTGAACAATTTAGACGACGATAGCGTCCTGCTCGTCGCGCCGCTAGAGGTCAAAGAGCTCAAAAAAGGCGAGCTCGTGCGCGTAATCTCGGTACCTAAAATTTAGCCGCGAAAGCTCGGTTTAGGATTTGCAAAAGCTAAAATTTAGACCCAAATCGCGCGTCGCGGCAGGCTCATTATAAATTTTACTGCGCGACGCTATACAGCGAGTGCGCCAAATCTTTGTCGCCGCGCAACTTCAGCTCCAAGCTGCTTCACAGGCGAAATTCGGGTATTTGCGAGAGATAAAGTGAAAATGAAAGATAAATTTATGGCGCTCCGGCGGGCGTTTTCGGCGAATACAAAGCAGGCGTAAAATGAGCCAAACCCACCCTTTTAAGCCGATTTTTGATAAAAATTCTAAAATTTTAATCCTCGGCTCCTTTCCCTCCGTCGTTTCTCGTAAATTTGGCTTTTACTACGCAAATCCGCAAAATCGCTTCTGGCGGGTGCTGGCGCAAATTTTAAACGCGCCGCCGGCTAAAACCGTACTTCATCAGCCTTTTGACGGGCCTTCGCTGAGCGATCAAATACGCTTCCTAGATCACGACGCGATGGTCGAAAATTTAGCGGATGAAATTTTAAAAGCTGGGACATTAAACCAAAATTTATAAATTTTTGGGTATCATCCGTCTCTTGCAACCAACAAAGCTCCCCAAGTCTTTTGAAATCCAAAAGCGCTTTTTGGTCTTACCAAATTTAGAAAGGTAGAGTATGTCAAAATACGCTATATTTAAGCACGGCGGCAAGCAGTATCGCGTCAGCGAAGGCGAATATCTTAAGCTTGACCATTTCAGTGCTGAAGCAAAATCATCAGTCGAGATTACGGACGTTTTGTGCGTAAACGACGGTGAAGTAAAGGTAGGCGCGCCGTTCGTAAAGGGTGCGAAAGTCGTTCTTGAAGTCGTAAACGAGGGCAAGGATAAAAAAGTCGTTATTTACAAAAAACGCAGACGCAAAGACTCAAAACTAAAACGCGGTTTTAGAAGACAGTTTACACGCGTAAAAGTCGTAAGTATCGCAGCTTAAGGAGATAGGAAATGGCACACAAAAAAGGTCAAGGCTCAACCCAGAATAACCGAGATTCCATCGGACGACGCTTAGGCGTTAAAAAATTCGGCGGCGAATTCGTTCGCGCGGGCAACATCATCATCCGCCAGCGCGGTACCGCTACTCACGCGGGCAGCAACGTCGGTCTAGGCAAAGAT
>ERZ773079.866-NODE-866-length-19142-cov-8.208728_pt1 | contig 19142 bp, 15 predicted proteins | sample MGYA00511355_ERZ773079 | MGnify/ENA primary metagenome ERZ773079 (study PRJEB29015, sample SAMEA2737979) | human oral metagenome | biome: human oral; feature: human-associated habitat; material: dental | place: China | collected 2117 ... | reverse complement strand
GCCCATCAGCGTCATGCACAGGCCCGACAGCAGCAGGCCGATGGGCAGGAACACCTTCGGATTGGAGCGGTCGGAAACGGCCGCCATCAGGAACTTCGAGATGCCGTAGGCCAGACCCGCAGCAGCACCGATCTGACCCAGCTCGGCCTTGTTGTAGAGGCCCGCGTCGATCAGGCCCTTCTGGGCGAGGTCGAAGTTGCCCCGCACGAAATAGTAGGCGGCATAGCCGAAGAAGATGCCGGCAAAGACCTGCCAGCGCAGACGCCGGTAGGTCGGATCGATCTTGTCCGCGGGCAGCAGGGGCTTGTGTGCCGCCGGCTTGAGGATGCCAATCACGAGATGTCTCCAGAGGAAAAAGGAAAGGAAAAACAACGTTGATGATTCTGAAACATGTCCGCCAACAATGCGAACTTGCTTTAATCACGAATCATACGCCCTCATCCGCCGGAAAGACCTGAACTCAGGTCAAAGCCTCGTCGTCCGTGAACTACATGCCTGCCGCCAGTAAGCTCCACCGACAGGCGACAGGCGTGAGTTCAGGCCGATTGGCGTGCGCTCGCGGCACACGGTATCGATTACACCCCCGCCCGGGCCAGGCCGGAGAGAATCCCCTTCAGCGACGCGGTCAGGATGTCGGCATCCATGCCCACCCCGAACAGGGTGTGATCACCCACTCTCAGCTCAAGGTAGGCTACTGCCTGAGCATTGGCGCCCGAACCGATGGCGTGCTCGCGGTAGTCCATCACCCGCACCTGGGCCAGGCCCGTGGCGTTGAGACCGGCCACGAAGGCATCCACCGGACCGGTACCCTCGCCCTGGAGGCTCACCGTCCGGCCGCCCAGCTGCACGTCGGCCTTCAGCGACACCCGGGTGTTGCCCGCCTCGTCGGTCTCGGACATGGCCCGCTGCTTCGGTGCAGCGATCTCGTCCAGCCGGTATTCCTTGCGGAACAGCGTCCACAGGTCCTTGGCCTGAAGCTCTTTGCCCGAGGCGTCCATCTCTTGCTGCACCACCCGACTGAACTCGATCTGCAGCCGGCGCGGAAGCTCCAGCCCGTACTCGTTCTCCAGCAGGTACGACACCCCACCCTTGCCCGACTGGCTGTTGACGCGGATCACCGCCTCATACGAGCGGCCCAGGTCCTTCGGATCGATGGGCAGATAGGGCATCTCCCAGATGTCGCCCTCCTTGCGGGCAGCAAACGCCTTCTTGATGGCGTCCTGGTGCGAACCCGAGAAGGACGTGTAGACCAGGTCGCCCACATACGGGTGGCGCGGGTGCACCGCGATCTGGTTGCAGTGCTCCACCACCCGGCGGATCTCGTCGATGTCGGAGAAGTCCAGCCCCGGCGAGACCCCCTGCGTGTACAGGTTCAGCGCGATGTTGGCCAGGTCGCAGTTGCCCGTGCGCTCGCCGTTGCCGAAGAGGCAGCCTTCCAGCCGGTCGGCCCCGGCCATCAGCGCCAGTTCGGCCGCGGCAATGCCCGTGCCCCGATCGTTGTGCGGATGCACCGACATGATGATCGAATCCCGCTTGGCCAGATTGCGATGCATCCACTCGATCATGTCGGCAAAGATGTTCGGCGTGCAGTGCTCCACTGTCGTTGGCAGGTTGATGATGCACTTGTTCTGCGGCGTGGCTCCCCAGGCATCCACCACGGCGTCCACCACCCGCTTGGAGAAGTCCAGCTCGGTGTCCGAGAACGTCTCGGGCGAATACTCGAAGCCCCACTCGGTCTCGGGATGCTCGGCCACCAGCTGCTTGACCAGCTTCGTCTGGCCCACCGCCATCTCGACGATGCCGTCCTCGTCCATCCCCAGCACCACCTTGCGCATGACGGGTGCACAGGCGTTGTAGACGTGCACCGTGGCCTTTCGGGCCCCTTGCAACGACTCGATCGTGCGACGGATCAGCGACTCGCGCGCCTGTGTCAGCACCTGGATGGTCACGTCGTCCGGGATCAGGTTCTCCTCGATCAGCCGGCGTACGAAGTTGAACTCGGTCTGCGAGGCCGACGGAAAGCCCACCTCGATCTCCTTGAAGCCGATGTTCACCAGCAGCTGGAACATCTCCAGCTTGCGCTCGACGCTCATCGGCTCGATCAGCGCCTGATTGCCGTCGCGCAGATCGGTGCTCAGCCAGATCGGTGCCTTGGTCAGCACGGCGTCCGGCCAGGTGCGATCCTTCAGGCCGACGGGCGCGAACGGGCGGTATTTGGAAGCGGGCTGTTGCAACATGAAAAACGTTCCTGACAAAGAAAGGGTTGAGCAATCGGCGACGATGCGAACCACGCAGGGGCCAAAAAACGAACGGCCCGCTGCCGAGGGCATACGGGCCGTTGAAGCTGGATCGCAGGGATGCGCGCGCAACTACCTTCGCCCGTAGGGGACGAACAGCAGTAGAGCCAGCAGCAGGGAGTCCTTGCGTGTATCCATGGTGCAGGAATCTAACATATTTCAAGGTTCCCGGGCACCTGCCGACCCCATTCCCGGGGGCGGGATATCCCTTGTCCCTCCTCCCTCTTCCCGTGCCCATCCGCCCGTGTCGCTCTGCCCGCGCCCCTCTGCCGTGCCTCTCTTCAAAGCAAAGCCCTGACGACAGCGGCCCGGGGAGAAAGCCGGACCCCGTACAAGGACGGCCAGACCTTGTCAGCGAACGATAACCCCGCCCCGCCATTGGTCGTTCATGAAGTGCCTGATCATTCCATGCAAGATGGATCCGGGCTTGGTGCATCCTGCCCGGCCCGTTCATCAGACCATTGAACACTGGAGGGTCTCCCATGATCCGGAAAACGTCTGTCGCCGCCGCCCTGATCGGCATGGCCGCCCTGGCCGCCCACGGTTCGGCCTCGGCCGAGAGCATCCCTCAGGATGCCATCAACCTGTCCAACGCCAAGCTGTCGCTGCCGGAGGCCGTCGCGCTGGCCGAAAAGCACCACCCGGGCAGCAAGGCCAACCAGGCCGAGCTGAAGTTCAAGAAGGAGAGGCTCTACTACGAAGTGGAGGTGGTCACCCCCAGGAACGAGGTGTTCGATGTGAAGGTGGACGCCAAGGACGGCACGGTCTTCCAGAGCAAGCCCGACAACCATGATTGACCGGCGCTGACGGATCGGCCATGATGCCGGGTAACGGTGGCGTCTGTTCCCGCCGTTGCCCGGCCCTCCAGGCGATAGATTACGCTTATAGCCACATTTAGTTAAATTCAATTTACTTAACAGCAGAAATCCCGGATCATTCACGCATCGGCCGTCGCGGACCCGCTGGCACCCAGCCCGCCCGGCCAGGAAGCGCCAGAGTCTGCCCGCCATGGCGGGACGTGCGGATGCCCCGCCTTCCCCGTCTGGCCAGATTCCCCGCCGGGAACCGCTTCCTGCCCCGCCTTCAGGCATGGGGCAGGAACCCGATCCGGCAAGGCCGCTTCCGACACCATCGGCAGGCCCTGTCCTGCCACCTACTCTAGAGGAAATCCCATGTCGCTGATCAACACCCAGATCAAACCCTTCAAGGTCCAGGCCTTCCAGAACGGCAAGTTCTTCGAAGTCACCGACGAGACCCTGAAAGGCAAGTGGAACGTCATCTGCTTCTACCCCGCCGACTTCACCTTCGTCTGCCCGACCGAGCTGGAAGACCTGGCCGAGCACTATGACGAGTTCAAGAAACTGGGCGTGGAAGTCTACTCGGCCTCTACCGACACGCACTTCGCCCACAAGGCCTGGCACGACACCTCGGACGCCATCAAGAAGGTCAAGTACCCCATGCTGGGCGACCCGACCACGCAGCTGGCCCGCAACTTCGACGTGCTGATCGAAGAAGAAGGCCTGGCCCTGCGCGGCACCTTCCTGATCGACCCCGAAGGCCTGATCAAGGTCTGCGAAATCCACGACAACGGCATCGGCCGTGACGCCAGCGAACTGCTGCGCAAGGTCAAGGCCGCCCTGTACGTGGCCTCGCACCCGGGCGAAGTCTGCCCCGCCAAGTGGAAAGAAGGCGCCGAGACCCTGAAGCCCTCGCTGGACCTGGTCGGCAAGATCTGATCCCGCACCCCGGAAGGCTGGCCGGTTGCAGACCATCCCCAGCCTTCCCGTCATGATTGACATCGTTACCAGCCAGCCCCGGCCAAGCGGCGCTCCTATCGCCTAGCTCCTCGCGCCGGCAACCGGTGGCTGGTCTTTTTTTGTCCATTTCCCACGTCACCACGGCACCATCATGCTTGACGCAGACCTCAAGAACCAGCTGCAAACCTACCTGGGCCACCTGAAACAGCCGATCGAGCTGGTGGCCACCCTGGACGGCAGTCCGAAAGCGAAAGAGATGCAGGAACTCCTGCAGGAAATCGCCGAGCTGTCCGACAAGATCACCCTGCGCGAAGACCCGGCCGCGGATGTCCGCAAGCCCTCCTTTGCCATCAACCGCATCGGCACCGACATCGGCGTGCGCTTTGCCGCCATCCCGCTGGGCCACGAGTTCACCTCGCTGGTGCTGGCCCTGCTGCACGTCGGCGGCCACACCATCAAGCTCGACGCTGACACCATCGAGCAGACCAAGGCCCTGTCCGGCGACTACGACTTCGAGATCTACATGTCTCTGTCGTGCCAGAACTGCCCGGACGTGGTGCAGGCGCTCAATTCGATGTCGGTCATCAACCCCCGCATCCGCGTCCAGACCATCGACGGCGCCCTCTTCCAGGACGAAGTGGAAAAACGCGCCATCATGGCCGTGCCCACCGTCTTCCTGAACGGCGAAGTGCTGTTCCAGGGCCGCTCCAGCGCCGAAGAGATCCTGGCGCGCCTGGACAGCGGCGCCCACTCCCGCGCCGCCGAGAAACTTTCCGAGAAGGATCCGTTCGACGTGCTGATCGTCGGCGGTGGCCCGGCCGGTGCTGCGGCAGCCGTCTACGCCGCCCGCAAGGGCATCCGCACCGGCGTGGTGGCCGAGCGTTTCGGCGGCCAGGTGCTGGACACCATGTCCATCGAGAACTACATCTCGGTGCTGGAAACCGACGGCCCGAAATTTGCTGCTGCGCTGGAAGCCCACACCCGCCACTACGGCGTGGACATCATGAACCTGCAGAAGGCCGAGTCGCTGAGCCGCGACGAAGCCACCGGCCTGGTGACGGTGAAGACCGCCAGCGGTGCCGCGCTGAAGGGCAGGACGGTCATCCTGTCCACCGGCGCGCGCTGGCGCAGCATGGGCGTACCCGGCGAGCAGGAATACCGCAACAAGGGCGTGACCTACTGCCCGCACTGCGACGGCCCGCTGTTCCGGGGCAAGCGCGTGGCCGTGATCGGCGGCGGCAACTCCGGGGTGGAAGCCGCCATCGACCTGGCCGGCGTGGTGGAGCACGTCACGCTCTTCGAGTTCATGCCCACCCTGCGGGCCGACGCGGTGCTGCAGCGCAAGCTGGAGAGCCTGCCCAACGTGGACATCCTGAAGAACGTGCAGGTGACCGAGGTGCAGGGCAACGGCGCCCAGGTCACCGGCATCGTCTACCGGGATCGTGCCACCGAACAGGTGCACGAACTGGCGCTGGGTGGCGTGTTCGTCCAGATCGGCCTGGTGCCCAACACCGACTTCCTGAAGGACAGTGGCATCACGCTGGTCCGCAACGGCGAGATCCAGGTCGACGTTCGTGGCCAGACCTCGATGGAAGGCGTGTTTGCCGCCGGTGACTGCACCACCTCGCCGTACAAGCAGATCATCATCGCTGCCGGCGATGGCGCCAAGGCTGCCCTGGCAGCCTTCGATCACCTGATCCGCACCTCGGCACCCAAGTAAGCGCACACTGCGCCTCGATGATCCGAGCATCATCGAGGCGCAGCACGCTTTCCAGACCTCGTCCTGATCGGCACGCAAACAAGCAGCCTTTCCACCGAAACGCGTTCCGTCTGGACGGCTCGCCCGGCCGTCCGATCGTCCTGGCCGTGCAGCACGGCCCGGCATAGTCTTTCAGGGGTGGCCTGATGCCATCAGCCACCCAGACACCAGCGACCCGCACCGTCCCGTGCGGGCCCGCCCGTCCGCCCTCACCCGGTTACCGCCGGGTGGGGGCGTTTCTTTTTTCAGGATGGCCAGGTGCGCACTCGGCCCCGCCCACTCACCTCTTCAGGTGCTTGAGCGCCTCACGGATGCTGAGCGGCGCCATCCGGGCGCGATGGGTCTCGATGAAAGCCAGCACCCACGCTGGATCCTGGCGGGCATACTGGCGCAAGGCCCAGCCAATGCCCTTGTTGATGAAGAATTCGGTCTGCCCCAGGTTGTTGACAATGACCTCGGCCAGCAACGCGCGATCGGTCTGTGCCCCCAGCGACAGCTGACAGTCAATGGCGATGCGGCGCAGCCAGAAGTTCTCGTGCAGGCTCCAGGCCATGATCCGGGAACGGATGTCCGGATGACGCAGCAGGATGGAGCCCACCACCTTGTCCAGCGCGTCCACCGTGTCCCACCACGACTTCTGCACCACCAGCGATTCCACGCGGTCTAGGTCTGCCGGAGCCAGCTGTTCCTTCACCTCGTTCAGGTAATCCACAGCCACGTACTGCATCTCGCGGAACAGGCTCTGCCAGCATTCCCGTACGAAGACCCAGTCCGGTGCCTGCCCACGCGCGGCCCGCAAGAATGGCCGGCAGAGCTTTCGCCGCTCGGGCGTGCCTACCCCCAGAAACGCGAAGCGATGCTTCATGTAGGCCGCCATCTGCGGTGCCCGGCCGGGCTCGGCAGCCGCCTGCAGGATGGCAAGGATCTCGTGTGCATCCATGATGGACAGCGCCTCCCATACGCCCAGCACCTATCGGGCGGATACGGCCAGTATGCCACCTCCCCCGACCGAGATCTGGTTGCGCTACCACCCGGCATGCGCACATCACGGCGTCTGCCGGCGCCAGATCGCTACCCCTCGATATCCCCCAACGCCACGCGCTGCCGGCCCTGGGCATCGAAGTTGTCATCCGACAGCCACTTCTCCAGACGCCGCTTCACGCGGGGCCATTCGGAATCCAGCATTGAGTACCAGCAGGTATCGCGGTTACGCCCCTTGTACACGATGGCCTGGCGGAACATGCCCTCGTAGGTGAAGCCCAGGCGCAGGGCAGCGTTGCGCGATGGCTGGTTCAGCGAATCGCACTTCCATTCATAACGGCGGTACTTCAGCGTCTCGAACACGTACTGCGCCAGCAGCAGCTGGGCCTCGGTGGCCATGCGCGTGCGCTTGAGCCGGTCGGAATAGGTGACGGACCCCACTTCGATCACGCGGTTGGCCGGATCGATCCGCATCAACGCAAACGAACCCACGACCTGGTTGCTGCCCTCTTCGATGATGACGAAGGTACAGGGATCCTCGCTCGCCTCCAGCCGCTCCAGCTGTGCCTGCAAGGTCTGTCGGTCGGGCACCGGATCACGGGGAAGGTAGGTCCAGTCAGCCAGGTTGGCTCCCGGGCCATGGAAGGCATACAGATCTTCGCCATGTCGGGCGGCCGACAGCCGCTCCAGCCGGCAGAAACGCCCCTGCAGGACAGGGCGGCCTGGCCGTTCACCGGGCGTGAAGCCAGGCACCGCATTGCCGATGGGCTGGCCGAATTCGTTGTGACGCATGAAGTCTCCTCGAAGGTCGTGTCATCGCCCCGAATATACGGCGCCTCATGCCCTGAAAACGATCCGGGCCATGGCGCAGCCACGCCATGGCCCGGATACCGATCACGCGCTGGGCAATCAGGACGTTGCCAGCACGATGCCCTCCGCCTGCAGGCGCTCGTGGATGGCAATGCACAGCTCGCTGCGGATGCCCCCCATGCGCTCGCTACGTGCCGTCCAGGCATAGAGCTTGAACTGCAGGGCCGACGCACCGAAGTCGGTGAACTGCGCCGTGGGCGCCGGCGTGGCCAGCAGATCAGCGTGTTCGCGTGCCACCTCGGTCAGCAGCTTGATGACCTGCTTGGGATCGCTGTCGTAGGCCACCCCCAGGCCGATCTCGATGCGGCGCAGGTGATCGGACAGCGTCCAGTTCACCACCTGGTTGGCGATGAGCTGCGAGTTGGGCACGATCACGTCCGCCCCCGCTCCGGTGCGCAGCACGCTGGCACGGATGCCGATGCGCTTGACCTTGCCGCTCTGCCCCGCCATGTCCACCGAATCGCCCACCTTGATGGGACGCTCGAACAGCACGATGAGGCCCGAGACGAAGTTGTTGACGATGCTCTGCAAGCCGAAACCGACCCCGACACCGAGTGCGCTGGCGAAGATGGTGAATCGATCGAGGCTCACACCGGTGGAGGCAATGGCCATCAGCAGACCGCCGATCAGCACCACATAGTTGAGGATGCTGTTGAGCGCATACGGAATGCCCGGCGCCAGCGACACCCGCGTGTAGACCTCGCGGTCCAGCACGTAGCGCAACAGGCGCGAGACCTGCAGCGTCAGCCAGACCAGCACGAAGAAGCGCAGCAGGTCAGCCATCGACACCGAGATCTGCCCGATCTTCAGCGGCGTGGACAGGAAGTTCCCCAACGCATCGGTGAGCGGCGACAGCAGCATCACCTGGTTCAGGGTGTAGCCCGTCCACAGCAGCACCGCCACCCAGTAGACCACGCGACGCAGCCGCGCCTCGATCAGCGCCCCGTCCTCATCCAGCATCTTCAGCCGGTTGAGCGGGCGCAGGTTGCCGGCCAGGCGCAGCAGCGACAGCAGCACCAGCGAACCCGCCAGCAGGATGACCCCCGCAAACAGCGAATTGAGCGTGGAGGCGCTGATGAAGCGTGCCAGCCGGGTGAAGCCCAGCAGGTCAGTGACCAGGGCCGCACTGCAACCGGCCAGCACCGTATTGATGGCGTAGCCCGTCAGCCGCAGCGAGCGGGCATTCTGGTCCACATGTCGCGTGCTGCTGTCGGGCGGCAGCGCCTCGCTGGAGACAGTCTCATTCTCGGCTTCGGCCTCGGCACGCGCCTGCACGAAGGCGCGGCGCCGATCACGCGTCAGGTGCATGAGCACCAGGATCGTCAGCAGCAGCTGCGACTGGAAGAACAGCCGCTCCCAGGTCGGATCGAACTTCAGGATCTCCGGCACCTGGTTGAAGGCGAACATAGCCAGCAGCCAGTACAAGTAAGTGGCCAGCGAACGCTCCACCACCTGACGCAGCAGCTGCACGGTGGGCGCCAGCGCCACCAGCCCCAGCAGCAGGTTCAGGCTGGCCGGCGGATAGGGCAGAACAACTGCCGCCATCGTCACCGTCGTCAGCACCGCCACCGACAGCGGATCCTGCAGCAGCCAGCGCACCGAACGCAGCACCGGCTGTTCGCTGATCTTTGCCTCCACCCGCGGACGCAGGAGGTGCAGCGTGGCAAACACCAGCACCAGCCACGCCAGCAGCGCAATGGAGCGGACCGGATGGATGCGCAGGTACTCGACGATGGCATGGCCATCCGAGCGCAGGCGCGCCAGGCCCGTCAGCGTGCTGCCGTCAGTGCTTTCCGCATTGGACGCACCGAACAGCGCCGGGCTATCAGTCTTGAACAGCGAATCGATGGACGCCGTCAGCGTGTTCTTCAGCAACGCCTGCTCGGACGAGATGGTGGCCTGCAGCTTGCTGCTCTGCGCCTGCAGGTCGAAGATGCCGCTGCGGATCTTGGACGCCGCCTTGCGCGTGTCCTGGATCTGGTTCAGCACCTCCTGCACGCGCGTGCGGATGACCTGCGGTGACGCCTTGATCTCTTCAGCCGCCTGCGCCCCTTCCCAGGCCTTCTGCATGGTGTTCAGGCGGTTGAAGTCCTCCTGCAGCGCCTCGGCCACCTGCGTGAGCTGCTTGTCCACCGCCGTCACCTCGGCCTGCAGCTGCGCCCAGGTGGGCTCGATGTCACGCATGCGCCGCTGGCTGTCGGAGTCCATCGCCAGATGGCTCAGCGTTCGCGCCTCGGCGGTATCCCGGGCCAGGCGAGCCAACCGCAGCTTGATGCCATCGCGCTGTGGCGAGGCCTGCAGCCGGTTGCGGATGATGTTGAGCGCGTTCTCCTCGCTCTCGGCGCGGGAAACCACGTTGGCAGCCGGAATGGGCGAGGCCGGAGCAGGCGCCGGATTGGCCGCAGCGGCATTGGCATTGCCACCTTGGGCCGCCTTGTCCTTGTCACTGGCAGCAGCCGGCGCCGCCTGCGCCATCGCGGGACTCGGAGACAGGGCCACACCGCCCGGCGCAGCCAGCATCAGGGCCAGCAGCAGCCGGCCACAAAAGGAAATGAGGGCATCGGTCTTCATGCCCGCCAGTGTACCGGGCACCCGCGCCCTGCTGGACAGTGCCCCCATGGCACGGGACGACCGGTCGGCAGGCGAAGCGTGGCTGGCCGGGGAGTTTGTCGGGATGCAACAGGGGAGATATACCTGACCCGCCCTACGTTGCCGGGGCAATCGGTGAAATGGCCCGTCCCTGTCATGCCTGGCACCTCAGCCCCCTGAACCTTCAATCCCTCTCGCTGAATGACACACAAAACTTGACATCTAGGTCATGTTACCATTATGCTATGCGTCCTAAGGACGCATAGCATAATGGTATCACCATCACGGACCTAGTAAACAGGTATCCATGGACACCCCGTTGCCCTTCAACCTGCTGAAATCCATTCAGGAACGCCTGTCCGGCTGGAACAGGCCTGTCATCACCGACTATGAGCTGGCCGTGCTCATCACCCGGTTGACCGACACATCCGGACAACCACCAGACACCCGTTCCCACCAACAGGCGGTAGACAACCTGCTTTCGACCGGCCTGCTCCTGCCTGACAAGGATTTCCGGAAAGGAACCGTGTATCGGCTCTTCGGCAAGAACAACCCCGCTGCCACGGAGGTTGCCTGCGCTGTGGATCCATTTGCCTATGTCTCGCACCTCAGTGCCATGGAATACCACGGCCTGACGGACCGCTTTCCGAAAATCCTCTACCTCACCACCCCCGACGACAAGGCATGGCGCACACAGGCCGATGCCCGCATGGCAGCCGACCTGGGTGAACGGCTTTCGGCCTACCGTCAGACAGGTCTGCCTGTCCTGCGTCGTCAGCCCAGCCAGAGCATTGAAGGCCACCATGTGGAACTCATGCGCCGCAGCCACCTGGGGGCATTCAGGGTCGTGCGAAGCACCGGCGTGCGCGTCGCCACCATCGGCCGGACCTTTCTGGACATGGTCCGTGAGCCCGAGCTCTGTGGCGGCATCCTGCACGTCATTGATGTCTACCGAAGCCGGGCGGCACAGTACCTGTCATTGATCATCGATGATGCGGAACGCCATGGCACGGCCATCGACAAGGTCAGGCTGGGCTTTCTGCTGACCGAAGTGTGCCACCTCTCCGATCCTCGCATCGAAGGCTGGACCCGACATGCCCAGCGGGGCGGATCCCGCAAACTGGACCCACAGGCGGAATACGATCCCCGATATTCCGAGAAGTGGATGCTCTCCATCAACGTGCCCACCTTACACACCAACAGCATGGATGATGCCCATGAATGAAGTGGACATCGAACGTTGGGTCGATGATGCACCCACCCATCAAAGGGGCTTTCGGGAAGCCGTCCACATCATCCTGGACAGCATCGGCCATTCACGTAACCTGCAGGCCCGCATGGTCATGAAAGGCGGTCTGCTGCTGGCCATTCGCTACGACAGCAGCCGTTTCACCCGTGATCTCGACTTCTCCACCACGGAGCAATATCAGGCAGACACGGCCGACCAGCTTCTCGACGAGTTCGAGAAAGGACTGATCGACGCCGAGAACCGCCTTTTCTATGAGACGACCTGTCGCCTGCAATCCCGTCGGATGGAGCCCAAGGGAGAAAACCGTACTCACCACAACCTGACGCTGACCATCGGCTTTGCTGACAAGTCGGATCGCAGCGCCATGGCACGGCTTCAGGCAAAGCAGTCCCCACGAGTCGTTCAGATCGACTATAGCTTCAACGAAGCCGTCTTCGACGTGGAGCTGCTGGAACTGGAAGGTGGTGCCACCATTCACTCCTATTCCCTGCACAACGTGCTGGCCGAGAAGATGCGCTCACTCTTGCAACAGCCCATCCGCCGGCGAAACCGCCGACAGGATGTCTACGACATCTGGCTGTTGCTGGAATCGGCACCATCCCTGACAGCAAATGACCTGCAACGCATCCATCAGATGCTGGTCAAGTCTTGCCAGAGCAAGGGACTGACCCCGACGGCTCGATCCATGGAAGATGAGGCCGTGCAACAACTTGCACGTGAGGGCTACGCAGACCTCCGGTCCGACGTGGATGGCGAGCTCCCGGCCTTCGAGGACGCCTTTGGCGCCGTATCCAGCCTCTATGGAAGGCTTCCCTGGTAACAACCCCGCAAAGCCTTCCACAGCCTTTTCGCTGCGTCAGCCCTCAGACCGGCCAGGCCTCCAGCCGGTAGGCAGCGTCCCAGAACATCCATTCCAGCCGGGCAGCCTGGGTGTAGGCAGCGTGCATGCGTTCGCGCATGGCGGGGGTGGCGGCTGCCGCGATGCGGTCCAGCGTGTCGCGCATGCGGGCCACGGCCTCATGGAATTCCTCGGCGGCATAGGTGTCCACCCAGGCCTGCCAGGGGTTGCCGGGCTTGCTGCGGGCGTGGATGTCGCGGCCCACTTCGGCATAGATCCAGAAGCACGGCAGCAGCGCGGCCATGGCTACCGGCCAGGGCTCACCCCAGGCCGTGGCCAGCAGGTAGCTGGTGTAGTGCTCGGCCGTGGGTGACAGCGGCGTGGCGGCAAACTGCTCGGGCGTGACGCCGTGCTGCTTCATGAAGCCGTTGTGCAGCTCGCGCTCGCCCACCACGGCCTCCTGGGCAGCGGCAGCCAGCTGCACCACGGTGTCGGAATCATCGGCCCGGGCGGCCGCCACGGCCAGCGCCCGGCCGAACGCCACCAGATAGTGGGCGTCCTGGATCATGTAGTGCCGGAAGCGTTCGGCCGAAAGGGTGCCATCGGCCAGTTCACGGTTGAACGGCATGGCCAGCGTTTTCTGGAACAGTGCCTCGTTGCGGCGCCAGGCTTCTTCGGTAAAGGTGGGCATGGGGTCTCCTGTTTCGGCCCTGTCGGGCTGGTTATTTTGTCCTCTGTCTGTCACAGCCTTACTCCCTCCTGATCGATGTTGCGCAGCAAGGCCGGGTTCGAATATCTCTCAACCGGACTGCACGCTCGGTATCGTGATCGAGAGAGTTCATGCGGCCTTGCCCCGAAGGAAGCGGGTTGACTGACAAACACGAGAAACCCGCAGCATAACAAGCCCCGGCCAGGATTCCAACGTAGTACACCGGAAACGGGTCGTTCCCGCCCGGCGTTCCGCGCCGGGGAGCCTCTGCACCACACCCGCCCACGCAACCGGCGTGTCATGCTCTATGATCGGGCGATGCGCATTCGTTCACCCCAGCCCCGCGCCGGGCGTTGCCTCCCGCTGCTGGCCGCGCTGCTGTTCATCGGCACGGTGGCCCATGGAGCAACGGCTTCACCCTCCCCTGTTTCGTCCATCATGACTCAGACATCCCCCCCACCAGCCGACTCCACTCCGCCTGACCAGCCCGCGCAATCTTCCGGCCACGCTGCCCTGGCTGCGGGTTCCAGCACGCCACCTGCCCATCACCCCGCCGAAGCCGGACTGGCTCCCATCCCGGCTTCCGGCAACGACGCCCATCATCCCCACGGTTCCCTTACCGGCAGTGGCCCCGCCATTCTGCCCACCAGCGAACAGCACTGGATCACCTCCAGCCACACCGGCCGGCGCTACCGCATCCAGACCACCGTCACCGGCCCGGCCCCGGAAGGCGGCTACCCGGTGTTCTACACGCTCGACGGCGACACCCTGTTTGCCGTGGCCGCCATGGCCGCGCACGCACTGACCACACGCACCGGGGAGAATGGCGTCGAACCCATGCTGATCGTGGGGGTGGGCTACAGCGACGGGGCCTGGCTCAACACGGATGCCCGGGTGGACGATTACACGCCCCCCGTCCCCGACGGCAGTGCCAGGCACGATCCGCGCGGCCGCATCCAGGGTGGTGCCGACCGTTTTCTGGCCTTTCTGAAGCAGGAACTGCAGCCAGCCCTCGCCCAGCGTTTTCCCGTCAACCAGCAAAACCAGAGCCTGTTTGGCCACTCCTTTGGCGGCCTCTTCGCCCTGCACACGCTGTTCACGCAACCCGATGCCTTCCAGTGCTACATTGCCTCCAGCCCGTCACTGTGGTGGCACAACGAGTACGTCCTGAAGGAGCGAGATGCCTTTGTGACGCACATGCAGGCGGTGCTGGCCGGCAGGTTGGCCAGCGGCGGCCCTGTTGCCGCCCCCCCGACTGTCCCGGGTAGCAGGCCTGCTTCAGGGAGCGGCCCCACAGCTGGACATGGAAGCGCCGCCCCAGGCACCGGCAATGTCACGCTAACCTTGCCTCGCCTGCGACTGAGTATCGGTGAGTACGAGCAGAAACACGCGCCCCGCATCGCCCCCGACAGCCAGCGCGCGCAGATGCTGAAGAACCGTGCCCAGGTGGACCGTGTGCACCGCTTTGCGCAGCACATGCACGCAGCACTGCCCGAACTGGACGTGTCGATGACGGAGTATCCCGGCGCCACCCATGGCAGCGCGCAGATGTATGCCGTGCTGGATGCGCTGCGACATGCGTGCGGGAAGGAATGAAAATGGACGGCCTTGGACGAAAAATCCCATGAGCAGCATTCAACTTGACCTGACCCCACTGGACAATGCCATCGCCCGGCTGGATGAGGGCTGGACGCGCTACCAGCGGGATGTCTCCGACACGCAGATCCGGGACGGGCTGATCCAGCGTTTCGAGTTTACCTATGAAATCAGCCACAAGATGCTGAGGCGCTTTCTCGAACTGACCTCCGCAAACCCGACGGAGTTTGATGGCATGGCGTTTCAGGACATGATTCGCACGGGCAACGAGCGCGGCCTGTTACTGGGTGCCTGGCCGGCGTGGCGGAAGTATCGGGAGATGCGCGCCAGAACCAGCCACACCTATGACGAAGAAGTGGCCATCGAAGTCGTGAAGGGCATTCCGGCATTCCTGCAGGAAGCTGCCCATCTGCTGCAACGACTGCGCGCAGGCATCGAATGACACTTGATCTGACTCCGGAACAGAAGTCCATCGTGCTCGATATACTGCGAGCATACGTTCCCCGACATGAGGTGTGGGTCTTCGGATCCCGCATAAAGGGAACGAGCAAACCCTATTCGGATCTGGATCTGGCCATCATCACCCAGCATCCCCTCTCTCTGGATATCCTTGCAGCGCTGAGGGATGCCTTCTCATCGTCCGACCTGCCCTGGAAGGTCGATATCGTCGACTGGGCCACAACCCAGGATACGTTTCGTAGAATCATCAAGGCGCAGCATATCGTGCTGCAAAAGGCATGCACTGGGCGATCTCAAGAGTCAGATGCAACAAAAGGTCTGGCGTAGTCATCGAGAATTTTTGTCATGACTTCGTCAGGGGTCTGGGCATCCATGGCCGTGGCAGGAGAGCATGAAAACCAATGAGACCAGACTACTGATCATTCCTGCAGGTCCGGCGTCTTACAAAACCATGATTTGCGTTTAATCAATATAGCCTTCATTTTTTGCGAAACATCAACTATCCAACCGTAACGATACGAACGAGCTGTCGCCCCACCCCCTGTTTCCCCAGATTTTTGGGCGGACCATTTGCACCACATACATCTGTTACACCGTATCATGGCGCAGCAGACGCCCGTCTGCCCCGTTTCAGACCCAAACCCTCTGACCGAGAAAGAAAGCCATGAAGAAACTCCTTGTCGCTTCCCTGCTCTGCACCGCCTCGCTGGCCCAGGCGCATGATCTGTGGGTGACGGCCCCCGCAACGCTCTCGCCCTCCGAAACGCTGAAGGCCGACCTGTCCTACAGCCATGATTTTCCGTACCCGGATGAGATTCCGGCCGACCGGCTGCACATCTTCGAGCCGCTGCACATCACCTCGCCCGATGGCACGAAAAAGGACCTGGTCCAGCAGGGCAAGAACTATCAATATGTATCCGAAAGCCAGCTGGCCAAAGGCAGCTATGTGATCACGGCCAACTATCGGCCGACCTTCTGGTCGGAATTTGCCGATGACACCTGGGCCCAGGGCGACCTGACGAAGAACCCCACTGCCGTGGCCTGCCAGCAGGCGCAGATGTTCGGCAAGAGCATCGTGGTGGTGGACGGCGGCGAGAATCTGGAGGCGATCCGCCGCCCCATCGGTCAGGAACTGGAAATCGTGCCGCTGGCCAACCCCAATTCGGCAAAGATGGGCAAGCTCTTCCCGGTGCGCGTCCTGTTCCAGGGCAAGCCACTGGCCGACGAGATCGTCACCGCCACGGCAGACACCATCGCCCTGATGGACGAGGAGGCCACGCATGATCACCGCGAGCCGCAGATCTTCTCGGGCAAGACCGACAAGGAAGGCAAGGTGAACATCATTCCGCTGGTGGAAGGTTTCTGGAAGGTCAAGGTGAAGCACAAAACACCGTTTGCCAACCAGAAGCAGTGCCACGAAAACTCGCTCAGCGCCACGCTGGCGATGCAGATCGGCACCAAACGGGTGGATATCGGCAAGCCGCACACGCACGACTGAGGCGCCACCCTCCCGGCCGGGCAATGCAGCCCGGTTCGGAGGGAGGGGGACGGCACTTCATCTGCCAGCCACTCTGCGGAAAAGCAGACCGCTGCACGGTCAGCCGGTCAGGATTCATGACGGGGGCCCAGTCGCGTAACATTGCCTGATCCGGCACGAACACCGTGCCGGCGCACCGGTCTCCTTCACCTTCTCCCGCACGATCAGGCATGTCGTCCCCCATTGATCATCTTCTGCAGTCTCCCGAAGGCAAGACGCTCGAGTTCAAGCGTGACCTGTCTTCGCCCCGCAACGTGTTGCGAACACTGGTGGCGTTCGCCAATTCTGCTGGGGGGAAGCTGGTCATTGGCGTGGATGATGATCGCAGGGTAGTGGGTGTAGCGGATCCCCTGGACGAGGAAGAGCGGATCAGCAATCTGATCGCCGATTCGATCACCCCACGTCTGGTCCCCAACGTGGAATTGACCTCTGTGGGCGATCGCACCCTGCTGGTGGTGGAGGTCTTCCCGGGAAGTGCCCGCCCTCATTACATCCGGCGCCAGGGCATGGAGCAGGGTACCTATGTGCGTCTGGGTTCCAGCAATCGCCTGGCTGGAATGGATCTGATCGCAGAAATGCAGCGATCCACCCAGGGCATCATCTTTGATGAACAGCCCATGCCACAGCTGGACATCAATGATCTGGACATGGCTGCGGCCCAGCGTGCCTTCGGTTCCCAGCGCACGCTGGACGAAAAATCCCTGACCACGCTCAGACTGCTACATCCATTCCAGCCGGGCGGCCTGGGTGTAGGCGGCGTGCATGCGTTCACGCATGGCGGGGGTGGTGGCTGCCGCGATGCGGTCCAGCGTGTCGCGCATGCGGGCCACGGCCTCATGGAATTCCTCGGCGGCATAGGTGTCCACCCAGGCCTGCCAGGGGTTGCCGGGCTTGCTGCGGGCGTGGATGTCGCGGCCCACTTCGGCATAGATCCAGAAGCACGGCAGCAGCGCGGCCATGGCTACCGGCCAGGGCTCACCCCAGGCCGTGGCCAGCAGGTAGCTGGTGTAGTGCTCGGCCGTGGGTGACAGCGGCGTGGCGGCAAACTGCTCGGGCGTGACGCCGTGCTGCTTCATGAAGCCGTTGTGCAGCTCGCGCTCTCCCACCACGGCTTCCTGGGCAGCGGCAGCCAGCTGAACCACGGTATCGGAATCATCGGCCCGGGCGGCCGCCACGGCCAGCGCCCGGCCAAAACCCACCAGATAGTGGGCGTCCTGGATCATGTAGTGCCGGAAACGCTCGATGGACAGCGTGCCGTCGGCCAGCTCGCGGTTGAAGGGCATCTCCAGCGTGGCCTGAAAGAGCGCGCTGTTGCGTGCCCAGGCTTCCTGCGTGAAGGTCATGGCGGGTCTCCTGATGGTCTGAATGAGGGATGGCAATACCGCGCAGGATCATACCGCCTCCGGCCCCCGCACGATGCACGGCCATGGTCGGCCCCCTGCCCTTGCTCTATGATTCCCGCATCACCTTTTGCCGGGACACTTTGCCATGGACGCCCCTGCCACCGATCCCATCTCCCCCCCGCCAGGCACGCTGTTCGAGACCTGCCAGGCCCTGCTGCCCACCTGCGAACAGCACGGCATGCACTCGCGGCACACCGGCCGGCGCTATCGGATCCAGACCACCTGCGTCGGCCCCGAACCGGAAGGCGGCTATCCGGTGTTCACCCTCCTGGATGGCGACACGCTGTTTCCAGTGGCAGCCATGGCCGCCCACGCCATGATGACGCGCACCGGCGAGAACGGCGTGACCCCCATGCTGCTGGTGGGCGTGGGCTACGGCCACGACGGCTGGCTGGATACCGATGCCCGCGTGGAAGACTACACGCCCCCCGTGGCCGACGGCAGCGCCAGCCACGATGCTCGCGGTCGTCGTCAAGGCGGCGCCGAACGCTTCCTGCGCTTCCTGCGCGAGGAACTGCAGCCGGCCATGGCCGAGCGTTTTTCCGTGAACCCGCAGCGCCAGGCGCTGTTCGGGCACTCCTTCGGCGGCCTGTTTGCGCTGTACACGCTCTTCAACCAGCCCGACGCCTTCCAGACCTACATCGCCTCCAGCCCGTCCCTCTGGTGGCACGATGAATACATCCTGCAGGAACGCGACCGCTTCGTGCAGGCACAGGCCGGCCGCCCCCTCCTTCCCGTGCGCGTGCATCTGAGCATCGGCGAATACGAGCAGAAACACGCTCCGTACATTGCCCCCGACAGCCCGCGGGCGCAGATGCTGAAGGCCCGTGGCCAGGTGGACCGCGTGCGCGCCTTCACCCGGCACCTGAACGAAACCCTGCCCGGACTGCCCGTCAGCTTCACCGAGCATCCGCGCTCCACCCACGGCAGCTCCCAGCTTTATGCGGTACTGGATGCGCTGCGGTTTGCCAGCGGCACAAGCGACGCCTGAACCCGTTTCGTCGGACATACCGTGGCCCGCCGGCGCTGAAAGCGAACGTTCAAGGGATCCTCTGAATAAGTCCCGCGAACCGGCGCGCCACGGAACGGGATGCAGGA
>ERZ773079.860-NODE-860-length-19231-cov-5.820401_pt1 | contig 19231 bp, 17 predicted proteins | sample MGYA00511355_ERZ773079 | MGnify/ENA primary metagenome ERZ773079 (study PRJEB29015, sample SAMEA2737979) | human oral metagenome | biome: human oral; feature: human-associated habitat; material: dental | place: China | collected 2117 ... | reverse complement strand
CCCAGTCGGCAAAACGTTCCAGATAGAGACGGTTCACGCCGATCTCGAGGGAACGAGCCGCCTTGAGGATAGCCCCCTCAAAACTGCGGTCAATGGACATGACCTCGCCCGTCGCCTTCATCTGCGTGCCAAGGGTATGATCCGCATAGACGAACTTGTCGAACGGCCAGCGCGGGAACTTCACCACGCAGTAGTCAATGGCAGGCTCAAAGCAGGCCTTTGTCTTCTTCGTGACCGAGTTGACGATCTCATCCAGCGTATAGCCGATGGCGATCTTCGACGATACCTTCGCAATCGGGTAGCCCGTTGCCTTCGACGCGAGTGCCGAGGAACGGCTGACGCGCGGGTTCACCTCAATAACGTAGTACTGATCGCTCTTCGTATCGAGCGCGTACTGTGCGTTGCAGCCGCCCTCAATGCCAAGTTCGCGGATGATCCGCAGACTGGCACTGCGCAGCATCTGATACTCGTGGTCGGTCAGTGTCTGCGCGGGCGCAACAACGATACTGTCTCCCGTATGGACACCGACAGGGTCAAAATTCTCCATACTGCAGACGGTAATGCAGTTGTCGTTCCCGTCACGGATGACTTCGAACTCGATCTCCTTCCATCCCGCGACACTGCGCTCGATGAGCACCTGCCCGATCATGGAGTAGTTCAGCCCCTTGATGACGATGGCAATGAGTTCTTCCTCATTCTCAGCAATGCCGCCGCCCGTACCTCCCATGGTATAGGCAGGGCGAACGATGACAGGGTAGCCGATCGTGTTGGCAAAATCCACAGCTGCGTGGACATCCTCGACAATCAGGCTCTCGGGGATCGGCTCCCCGAGTTTCTCCATTGTCTCCTTAAAACGCTCACGATCCTCCGCCTTCTCGATGGCATCAAGAGACGTACCGAGAAGCTCCACGCCGTACTCCGCCAGGATGCCCTTCTCCGCAAGCTGAACGGCAAGGTTCAGCCCCGCCTGTCCGCCAAGCGTGGCGAGAAGGCCATCCGGCTTCTCCTTGGCAATAATCTCCGTCAGAAACTCCACCGTCAGCGGCTCGATGTAAACACGGTCGGCGATATTGGTGTCCGTCATGATGGTGGCGGGATTGCTGTTGACGAGGACAACCTCCAGCCCGTCTTCCTTCAATGCACGGCAGGCCTGCGAGCCGGCATAGTCAAACTCTGCGGCTTGCCCGATAATGATGGGGCCGGAGCCGATCACCATGACTTTATTGAGATTTTCCTTACGCGGCATCCTCTCACTCCCCCTTCATCAGTGCCCAGAACTCATCAAAGAGATACATATTGTCGTCGGGTCCCGGCGCGGCCTCGGGATGGTACTGCACCGAGAAGATCGGCAGCGACGTGTGCCGCAGCCCCTCGACCGTATCATCGTTGACGTTCGTATGCGTAATGACGAGCGGTGTCCCCTCGAGCGAGGCGGGATCAACCGCATAGCCATGATTCTGCGCCGAGATGTGTACGCGGTTCATCCGCAGATTCTTGACGGGCTGATTGCCGCCGCGATGGCCAAACTTCATCTTATAGGTCTTTGCGCCAAAGGCGAGCGCGAGCAGCTGATGCCCGAGGCAGATGCCAAAGATCGGCTTCTTGCCTGCCATCTTCTGAATCTCTGCGACGATCTCAGGCACATCCTGCGGGTCTCCCGGCCCGTTGGACAGAAAGATTCCGTCGGGATTCAGTGCAAGCACCTCCTCGGCACTCGTGTACGCAGGCAGTACCGTGATCTTCGCACCAAGGCGGTTGATATTTTCCAAAATGCTGCGCTTGACGCCGAAGTCCAGCGCGGCAATATGCGGTGCGTCCTCCTGATCCGTCTCCATGACATAGACTTCGGGCGTTGTGACCATCGCCACGAGATCGCGCGGCAGCTCCTCCGCCTGCAGTGCAGCGATCTCATCCGGCTCCGTGCCGTCGGGGACGATCACTCCCTTCATCGAGCCCGCAGCGCGGATATGTCGCGTCACTGCTCGCGTGTCTACGTTATAAAGGCACGGAACCTTGCTCTGCGTGAGAAAGTCAATCAAGCTCTTCTCAGACTGCCAATTATTCGGTGCATCACAGAGTTCACCGATGACAAATCCGCGCACAAACGGGCGGCGGGACTGCATAAATTTCTCCGCCGTACCGTAGTTCCCAATCAGCGGGTAAGTCATCGTGAGAATCTGTCCGCAGAACGACGGGTCGGTCAGACTTTCCTGATACCCCGTCATGGTCGTCGTAAAGACAACCTCCCCCACCGTCTTCGCGCTGCCGTCCAGCAGCTCTCCCGCATAGGACGAACCGTCCTCCAAAATCAGTTTTCCTCTCATATTGTTATGACTCCGTCCTTCATCACAATATTCCCGTCCACGACCGTCAGCACAGCCTTTCCTCGAAGTTCTCGTCCGACAAACGGCGAGTGGCTTCCCCGCGTGTAAAACTTTTTCTCGTCCACCGTCCAGACGCAGTTCGGATCAATGACCGTCACATCCGCCGGTGCCCCCTCGCGCAGCGTCCCCACATCGAGATGAAAGATGCGCGCAGGCGCATAGGTCATACGCTCGATCAGCGTCTCGAGCGGGAGCTTCCCCGTGTGAACCAGCTCCGTCATGAGCACCCCAAGTGCCGTCTCAAGCCCCGGGAAGCCGCTCGGCGCGTAGATGTACTCGCGATCCTTCTCCTCACGTGCGTGCGGGGAGTGATCCGTTACGACCATATCAATCGTCCCATCGAGCAGACCTGCCAGCATTGCCGCTGTGTCTTTTTCCGTCCGCAGCGGCGGATTGACCTTCGTCGAGCTGTCCGTTGGATCGACGCAGTCCTCCGTCATCGTGAGATGATGCGGGGTGACCTCTGTCGTCACGTGCACACCGCGCGCCTTCGCCTCGCGTACCAGCTGAACGGCACGCGCCGAGCTGATGTGGGCAACATGGACATGCGCACCCGCATACTCGGCGAGCATGATGTCGCGCGCGACGGCAATATCCTCGGCGACAATCGGACGCCCCTTGATGCCGAGCATCGCACTGCGATGCCCCTCATTCATGGCGCCATCCTCTACGAGAGAGGTATCTTCCTCATGATTGATGATTGCCTTATCAAACGGCACAAGATAGTCGTATGCACTGAGGAGAACCTTTGCCGACGGATCGAAGTGACCATCGTCTGAGAAGGCGACCGCTCCCGCCTCAACCATATCGCCGAGCTCTGCCAGCTCCTTGCCCTCCTGGTTCTTCGTCACAGCACCGATGATGCGGATGTGCATGACTGCCGTCTCTTCGGCGCGCTTCTGCAGGCTCTTCACCAGTGCCGCCGTATCGACGACAGGGCGCGTGTTCGGCATCGTCGCAATCGTCGTATATCCTCCTGCCGCTGCGGCGCGCGAACCGGAGGCAAAATCCTCCTTTGCCTCCTGACCGGGCTCGCGGAAATGCGTGTGCATATCGATCAGACCGGGCACAACTACCTTTCCCGCAGCATCGTAAATCTCTGCGCCGTCTGCGGCAAGATTTGCGCCAACGGCACGGATCACACCGTCCTCGACGAGGACATCGGCAACTTCATTTCGTTTGGAGGCGGGATCAATCACCCGTCCCCCTTTCAGCAGCAACGCATGCATTCAGGCCTTCCCTCCCATCAGTACCAGTGTAAAGAGCGCCATCCGCACGGCGACCCCGTTTTTAACCTCCTCCTGGATCCGCGACTGCACACCGTAGGCGACGGACTCGGAGATCTCCCATCCCTTATTCATCGGACCGGGATGCAGCACGAGAGCATCCTCCTTCGCCAGTGCGAGCCGCTCCTCACTGAGCCCGTAGATACGCGCGTACTCCCGCGTCGACGGGAACAGCCCCCCCTTCATGCGCTCGAGCTGTATGCGCAGCACCTCGACCACATCAGCCCCCTCAAGAGCATCCTCCACGCGGTCATGGATCGTGACACCCTCCTCCTCACACAGAAAGCGCGGCAGGAGGGTGCGCGGTCCCGCGATATGGACATCCATCCCCATCTTTCGCATGCCCTGAATGTCAGATCGCGCCACGCGGCTGTGCAGAACATCACCGAGAATGGCAACCTTCAGCCCCGCGAGTTTCCCCTTGTTTTCCTCAATCGTATAGAGATTAAGCAGGCCCTGTGAGGGATGCGCATGCGCGCCGTCCCCCGCATTGATGATGACGGGAGAGACCGCCTTGGCAGCGTAGGCAGCTGCGCCCTCAGCTTTATGCCGCATGACAATGGCATCCACGCCCATCGCCTCGATCGTATAAAGCGTGTCGCGCAGGCTCTCCCCCTTCACGATGCTCGATGCGCTCGCCGTGATGTTCACCACATCGGCGCCCAGATACTTTCCTGCCAGTTCAAATGACGTCCGCGTCCGCGTGCTCGGCTCGTAAAAAAGCGTCACTATCGCCTTGCCGCGCAGTGCGGGCACCTTCTTGATGTCACGCCCGACGATATTCTTCATCTCTCGTGCCGTACTGAGAACCAGACGGATCTCCTCGGCGGAAAAATCCCCCAGACCAAGCACATCCCGTCCTTTGAGCGATAACTCCTGTCCCATGTGCATCCCCTTTCAACAAAAAAGCCTTCTCACGCCGAAAGAAAGGCATAAGAAAGCTTTGCATCCAAAATAAACTCGAATGACCGCGTCGAATATTTCATTGAAAACTCCCTTAAGGCCTCACAGGACCTCTTAAAAGGCAATATATAGAGAAGCAACGTGCTAGGCACTCACTTCCTTTTCTTTATTATACGAGGTCATGACAAAAAAAGCAATGGCAAAAAAACACCATACATTTGTATTATGTGCTATGCATCAATCGCTAAGGAAACAGAAAATTTTTCCACCCCCCTTTTCTTAAAGAAAGTCCTGCACATCCCTTGTACATCAAAGGGTTATTGAAATACGGCGCATTTTGGCGTATAATGCGTTGAGAATTCACCATGATGGGAATTATACCAATCCATAGGGGGATATTGTATGTCATTAATTGTAAAGAAGTTTGGCGGAAGTTCGGTGGCTACCCCGGAAAAGATCAAGAATGTAGCAAAACGTATATTGCGTGAGAAAGCCCCCGATGACCGCATTGTCATGGTGGTATCTGCCATGGGCGATACGACAGATGATCTCATCGCACTGGCCGGCGAGGTGGTGAAAACCCCCTATCAATACACCCGCGAGATGGATATGCTCATGACGACGGGCGAGCAGGTCTCGATTGCGCTGCTCGCGATGGCGTTCCGTGCCTTGGGGCAGCCCGCCATTTCCCTCACCGGCGGCATGGCAGGAATGCGTACAGATCATGCACATACCAAGGGGCGTATTCTAGGAATTGAGCCAAAACGCGTTCACGAGGAGCTTGAAAAGGGCAACATCGTCGTTATCGCCGGATTTCAGGGCACAGATGCCGACGGCAACCCTGTGACGCTTGGACGCGGCGGGTCGGATACCTCTGCCGTGGCAATCGCGGGTGCAATCGGTGCGGATGCCTGTGAGATCTACACGGACGTTGACGGCATCTACTCCGCTGACCCGCGCATCGTCAAGGGCGCACGCCGTATGAAGGAAATCACCTACAACGAGATGCTCGAGATGGCGCGTCTCGGCGCGGGCGTCATGCAGCCGCGCTCGGTGGAGATGGGACAGCTCTACGGCATCCCCATCCACGTTCGTTCGACCTTTACTGCAGAACCCGGAACCATCATTAGGGAGGAATATACAGTGGAAGAAAAGTCCTTTATCATTCGCGGTGTCGCACATGACGAGCATGTCTCAAAGATTACGGTACTTGGTGTCTCCAACGTCCCAGGTGTTGCATACAAGATTTTCTCAGCTCTCGCCGATGCAAACATCGATGTGGACATGATTGTGCAGAGCATCCGCAGTGCCGACTCCAATGTGACCGACATGGTATTCACGGTGGCATCCATTGATGCCGAGGAAGCGCGCCGCGTTGTTGAAGGGATTTCAGCAGATATCCACGCATCTGGTGTGTCCATTGACAATGATGTCGCGAAGATCTCTATTGTCGGAGCCGGAATGCTCGGCAACCCCGGTATCGCCTCCCGCATGTTCGGTGCACTCTCCAATGCAGGCATCAACCTCGAGATCATCAGCACTTCCGAGATCAGTATCTCCTGCCTCATCAAAGGCGGCAGTGTCAAGGACGCCGTCAACCGCATCCACGACGAGTTCTTTCCGAACGAGGCATAAGAATACGTGTATACACCTGCGTGGCTTGTGGACATAAGGAGAGCCGCGCGCTATCATCATATTACGCTACGACGGCACGGATCAACGATGCCCTCCCCCAGTGGAGGACACGATGATCCGTGCTTTCCATCGAAAAGGAGAGCATAAACATGGCAATTCAAATGGCAGCATCACACGCGGCGCCGCGCCGACTGAAGGACGCGATCTTCGGAGCCAATGCGGCGTGCCGCGCCGCAATCGCAGAACATGGCGAGGAGCGCGTGATCAACGCGACAATCGGCGCCGTCATGGACGACAACGGAAAATTGGCGCATCTGCCGACAGTTGAACGCGTCTTCCGCTCCCTCCCCATTGAGGATTATATCGCCTATGCGCCGATCTCAGGGCTCCCGGAGTATCTCGATGCCGCCATCGACATTACATTTGCCGGCAAGCGTCCTGCGGGCTATCTCGCCGCCGTCGCAACGGCAGGCGGAACGGGAGCTCTGCGCACCGCCGTCGACGACTACGTCGAGCGAGGCGATCAGGTGCTCACCTCGGACTGGTTCTGGGGAACGTACAACATCATTTGTCAGGAACTTGGCTCCTCTGTCACGACTTTCACGCTGTTCGACGAAGCCAACAACTTCAATCATCCAGCGTTCTCTGCGGCAGTCGATGCCCTTTGCAAAAGACAGGACAGCCTGCTCATCATCCTCAACACACCTGCGCACAACCCGACGGGATACAGCCTTTCTGGGGAGGACTGGGATCACGTTCTGGACACGGTCAAAGCACAGGCAAAGACCGGAAAGAAGATCCAGATCCTCGTCGATATCGCCTACATCGACTTTGCAGGCGAAAAGTATGCGACGCGTGCCTTCATGCAGAAGTTTGCAGGACTCCCCGAAAACATCCTGACACTCTTTGCGTTCTCCATGTCCAAGGCGTATACATTCTACGGACAGCGCTGCGGCGCACTCATTGCCCTCTCTGCAAGCAAGACGGTCATCGATGAGTTCAGCGAGATCAGCAAGTATACTGCACGCGCAACGTGGTCGAACATCAACCGCGGTGCGATGACGCTTCTGACACGCATTCAGCAGGACAGCGCAGCGTATGCCGCCTATGAAAGTGAGCGCGACGCACTATACCGCCTTGTACAGGAGCGCGGCGACATCTTCATGCAGGAGGCTGCGGCGTGCGGTCTGCCCGCCCTCCCCTACAAGGGCGGCTTCTTCCTCGCCATTCCTTCGGGTGATCCACAGGCCGTCTGCGATGCCCTCCACGAGGATCTCATCTTCGCCGTTCCGCTGAAAATGGGCGTGCGTATTGCGGCATGTTCCGTACCGAAAATAAAAATGCATGGTGTGGCAGAAAAAGTAAAGCGCGCTATGGAGAAAATTTCTTGACATTCGTGTAAAAATTTCTTAGAATAGCGACGTGTGATATTTTTTCATGTATCCATTAGCCCCGGAAGCGTGAGTGCATATCGCATCAACCAACATTGAAAACTCTTACTCTCTAGGGGGGAATTACGTGAAAACCACGGTTATGGCAAAAGCTGCCGATATTGAGCGCAAGTGGTATGTCGTAGATGCAGAGAACCAGACGGTCGGACGTCTTGCAGCGGAGATCGCAAAGGTTCTGCGCGGCAAGAATAAACCCATCTACACACCTCATGTTGATACCGGCGACTACGTCATCGTCATCAATGCTGAGAAGGTAAAGTTCACGGGAAAGAAGCTGACGGACAAGACTTACTTCCGCCACTCCGGCTATCAGGGCGGCACGACCTTCACAACGGCCGGTCAGATGCTCGATCGCTTTCCTGTCCGTGTCATTGAACACGCGGTCAAGGGCATGCTTCCGAAGAACAGTCTCGGCGCACAGATTTTCCGCAAGCTCAACGTTTACGCCGGTCCGGAGCATCCCCATGCAGCACAAAAGCCCGAACCGCTGAAGTTTGATATTCGCTGAGTTTTGTATAAGGAGGAATCTGTTCAATGGCACAAGTCACTTATTATGGAACGGGTCGCCGCAAGACCTCGGTCGCTCGTGTCCGTCTCGTTCCTGGAGACGGCAAGGTTACCATCAACGGCCGTGAGATGGCAGAGTACTTCGGGCTTAAGACGCTTGAGCTGATTGTTCGCCAGCCGCTGAATCTGACGGAAACCGTCGATAAATATGATGTCATCGCCAATGTCGCTGGCGGCGGTGCATCCGGTCAGGCGGGTGCGATCCGTCACGGCATCACACGCGCACTGATTGAGATGGACGCAGAGCTGCGCCCCGCGCTCAAGAAAGCAGGCTTCGTCACGCGTGACCCGCGTGAGAAGGAGCGCCGCAAGTACGGTCTCAAAAAGGCACGTAAGGCTTCCCAGTTCTCGAAGCGCTAAGGTACGTATACGAAATCCCCTCATCCAAACGGAAGAGGGGATTTTTATTTGACATTCACCGTATATTAACATATTATATAGCTATAAAAAATATGTTTTAGAAGGAAGCATCGATATGAAAATCTCAGCGAAGGGCCGCTATGGAATCGCCTCTATGGTCTTTTTGGCGCGCAGCTACGATACCTCCTCCCCTGTCACCATCATCAGCATCTCGGAACATCTTGGCATTTCAAAAATCTATCTCGAGCAGGTGTTTTCTCTTCTCAAACGCAGCAAGCTTGTCAACTCCATCAAGGGATCACAGGGCGGCTATCAGTTGGCGAGGCCGCCACATGCCATCACTGCCTACGAGATCCTGTCTGCCATTGAAATTGCTCTGATCGAAAGAACGGGAAGTGCCTCCGAAAAGATGGAGAAGCTGAACTTCATCCTTTCCCGTGACCTCTTCGACGTACTCGATCAAAACATTCACAATACACTCAACGCCGTAACACTTGAGGATCTCCTTACTGCGTGGAAACGCGAGGAGAACAGCGAGACACTGATGTATTTCATCTAAATACCTGCGCTCCGAGGAAAAGAAGCAAACCGATGCAGCCGCCGACGAGAGAGCCATTGACACGGATCCAGAGAAAGTCCTGCTCCACCTTGTCATAGACAAGACGATTCAGCTCCTCATCTGTGAGGCACATAAGCGCGTCGGACACAACGATACCGACCAATGCCTGTGCATGGAGAGCTGACCGTGCGATGAGATCATACATCAGGCGTGTCATGATCTGCTGCAGATCACTGTGCTCCATGAGGAGCATCAGCATCCGCTGATACTCCTCATGGAGTATGCTGCGCAGCTGCTGATAAAAGGCTGGCATGTGCTCCTCCATCGGATCCACGTCACGCTGGAGATCAGCCTGCACATGTGTCCGCAGGCCGCTCAGAATACGCTCAATTGACGCATCGATGGGAAGTGTCTCTGCCAATCTCTTTTGCAGCTCGCGCACGAGTGCGGCGAGTTCCTCATCCCGCCCGAAATCAGAGAGCGCATTATGGATCAGCTCTGCCGCATGATTCTGCAGCGGCGAATCATCCCGCCCCAGCTCGTCGAGAACATGACATGTGTGCTGCTGAATCAGTTCTGCACCCTCATCCAAATTGATTGTATTTGTCAAAGTGAGAATATGCGACAGAAAACCGTCGCCGATCTTTTCCCGCTCCAGCTGCTCCAGCACACTCCTTATGGAGACATACGTCTCCTCTGACGCCGCCTCCCTGACAAGCATCCGTGAGATACTTGTCAGGGCTTTTTTATCCCATCCCTTCTCGCGCAGAAGCGCGTCGAGGTGCCGCACCAGCATGGCAGGATCTTCCTGCAGAAAAAAACCTTTCAAATGGGACGAAAGATAGGAGACAACCGGTGCGTTTTTACGACGCAGCAAAGAAACATGGATAAAATGGAGCACCATACCCGTCATCCGCGCCTCTGTCTCCGGTTGACGCAGATAGTTCTGCATCATCGGAAAGAGATGCATCTGTTCCATGTGATGGAAGATCTTGCGCTTGGAGAAGAATTCCTTCTGAACCATCGTTACAATAGATTGGACAAAGCTGTCGCGGCGGCGCGGCAAAAGTGCTGTATGGTAAGGAAAGCCGAGCGGCTTCCGAAAGATCGCCGTCACTGCAAACCAGTCCGCACCCCCGCCGACCAGTGCCGCTTCGCTCACTGCAAGCAGTGCACACGCCCAGAAGGAATCCATAAACCTGACATGGAGAAAAAGAGCACACAGAAAGAGCACTGCCGAGAGCAGCAGGGCAGCATCCGCTTTATTCCACGTACGCATCAAAGCCCCCACATCCTTTCCGTCATGCAGACGATGAGGGAAAGTGCCATACCGACTGCTGCGCCGACCACAGCCCCATTGATGCGAATCATCTGAAGATCGGTGCGTACCTTCCCTTCTACGAATAAAACGAGCTCATCGTCCGACTTCTGGTTCAGGTAGTCGCGCACAAAGCGGGCAATCATCCCGTGATGTTTCTCGACCTCTCCCTCCGCGAGCGATTTCATCCATCGGTCGACACGACTCTGCCATGGGGCAGAATGGGCGAACGCTTCAATTTTCTTATGCAGAAACTCTCGCACGTAGGGAATCCAGAACGGATGATTCCCTTTCATGCGGCTCTCGATGAAATCCGCCAAAATGGACTCCATGTCAATATCCTCAATCAGGTGCTCCTTCGCCCGACGCATCGTCACACGAAAATCACCATGATCGCCGAGCGAAGCAAAGAACGCAGAGAGTGCCTGGACGCCTTCGTGGTGACGCGGATTCTCCGTCTCTAATGCCGCTGTCAGAATTTCCTGCAGCCGTTCCGTGATCCACGATGCAATCATCATATCGTCTACGAATGAGAGCACGAGAGCACGGATCATCCCATCGCCCTCATATTTCTCACGAATAGAAGCTATATTGTCATGAAGGATCTCTTGAAAGAGTTGGGTCTGCACCAACTGGATCCCGACACGGACGAGCACCTGAAAAATCCGCTCCGTGTGGTGCTGCTCTGTAAAGAGCGCCATCAGATCTCCTGCATGATCTTCAAGCGGCAGCTGATAGAGTGCCTGTTTCACGTACGGCGTCAGCTCATGCGCAATGCGCATACTGTCAAGATCTGCTGCCGCATAGCGGAGCACATCGATGGCCGTGTCTGTCAGACGTTCCTCCCCGCCGCGATGCAGCAAATAGTCTGCGAGCATTGCCCCCATATTCTCGCGCTCAATGACCGCCATAATATTCTTCTTGCTGAGGAGATCCTCCGAGGAGAACGCAACGATCGACTCCATAATCCGCCCGCGATTCCGACGCAGAATATCTGTTCGGTGCGAGATACCAAGAGGTCGGCCGAAGATTGCCTTGATGGCGAACCAGTCTGCCAGTCCGCCGATCGTCGCCGCGATAAAGCCATGATGCAGTGTCGATAGGAGGAGACTGCTCCCCTGTCCTGCCGTCCCAACAGCACCGAGGGCACTAAGTGCGAGGGCCAGATTTGCCTGATGTTCCTTCTGCAATCCAATCGCCTCACAGTGTTTCCGCTAACCGTTTGAGATAAGCGCGGAATGGGATACCAAGATCACTGCGGCGCAGAGCGAACTCCACCGTCGCCTCCAAGAACCCGAGCTTATCTCCCAGATCATAGCGGCGTCCCTCAAAATTATAGGCATAGACTGTGTCCTGCTGCGCAAGCACCTTAAGTGCATCAGTCAACTGAATTTCCCCTCCCTTGCCGGGCTCCGTATTCTGCAAGATGGAGAAAATCTCAGGGCGGATGATGTACCGACCAAGTACTGCCATACGGCTCGGTGCCTCCGCAAGTGCCGGCTTCTCGATCATATCGGAAACACGCATCAGGCGGGCATTCTCCATCGTTCCTGCCACAATACCATAGGAGGAAACCTGTGCATCCGCGACGATCTGACACCCAAGGACAGAACGCCCCGTCTCCTCATAGACATCGATCAGCTGACGCAGCGCAGAACGCTGCGGATGATAGACGACATCATCACCAAGGAGGACGGCAAACGGCTCATTGCCAATAAAGGAACGCGCACACAGAATTGCATCCCCCAGACCACGCATGTACTTCTGGCGGACATAGTGGACATTGACATCTGTCGTCTCACGCAGGACATCCAAAAGATCCTGTCGCCCCTTGCGCATGAGTTCATGCTCCAGTGTCGGTGCAGAGTCAAAATGATCTTCGATGGCGCGTTTTCCGTGTCCGCTGATGATCAAAATGTCCTCAATTCCGCTTGCCAGGGCTTCCTCCACAATATACTGGATGGTCGGCTTATCGACAATGGGCAGCATCTCCTTCGGCGTTGCCTTCGTCGCAGGAAGAAAACGTGTTCCATACCCTGCTGCCGGAATAACCGCTTTTCGTATCTGCTGTGCCATCTGCTACACACTCCATCCATATAAATAGAGCGGGGGGTGATCGAACCCCCCGCATATTTCACATCACTCAGCGTGCCAGAACCTCAAGCACCGCACTGCCAATGTCTGATGTACATGCCGTTCCGCCGAGATCCGGTGTCAGCGTCTTCTTCTCCACGAGCAGCGTTTCAATGGCACAGAGGACGCGCTCCGCCCATTCCTTTTCACCGAGGAACTCCAACATCTGAGCAACCGACCAAATCGATGCCAATGGGTTCGCAATTCCCTGCCCCGCAATATCGGGCGCACTTCCATGAATCGGCTCGAACATCGATGGGAAGCGTCGCTCCGGATTGAGGTTTGCCCCCGCAGCAAGACCCATACCCCCCGCAATGGCAGCACCGAGATCGGTGAGAATATCGCCGAAGAGATTGCTGGTCACAACAACACCGAACCGCTTTGGATTTTTGACAAAAAACATACTCGCCGCATCAACAAGAAGGGTGTGTGTCTCGACATCAGGGTACTCTTTTCCGACTTCAGCAAAGATCTCATCCCAAAATACCATCGAGTAACGCAGTGCATTTCCCTTAGAGATTGAGGTGAGCGAACGCTTCTCTCTGCGCGCCAGCTCATAGGCATAACGTATGACGCGCTCACAGCCATAACGTGAGAACACCCCCGTCTGAAGTGCCGTCTCGCGCGACGTTCCAGGGTAGAGACGCGTACCAACATTCGCGTATTCTCCCTCACTGTTTTCGCGCACCACGATCATATCGATATCGCTTGGAGAAGCGTCCGCCAGTGGGCACGGCGCACCATGGAGAAGTCGTACCGGACGCAGATTGATGTACTCATCAAAGCCGCGGCGAATACGGAGCAGGAGATCCCCGAGCGATACATAATCCGGAACACCGGGATAACCGACGGCTCCCAGATAGATCGCATCGTAGCTGCGCAGGAGGTCAAGACCTTTCTTCGGCATCATCTCACCGGACTTCAGATAGTATTCACAGCCCCATGGAAAATCCTCAAATGAGACGGAAAAGCTGCCATCCATCTGTGCAATACCGGAAAAAACCTTTTTCCCTTCGGCAATGACCTCAGGACCAATTCCATCCCCTGCAATCACTGCGATATTAAACTGTTTCATGCTCATCACTCATCCCGTAAATCCCAACTGATCAGAAGGCCTCTGCTATCGTCTTGATCAGCAGCGACTCCTGCTGACGCGGCAAACCACTCTGGTGCAGCGCGCGACCGAAACCAATAAGGAAATCGATTTTCTGCAGACGTGTGAGCTTCGTGCTCTCACGCAGCACTCGCGTCAGAGCCTGCACGCCTGTGACACTCGGATCACGCCTGAGCTGCACCTGCATCGCAAGCTGACCTGCAAGAATGTGACGACGTACCTCCTCCGAGATTCCTTCAAGGCTCTCTGCCGGTATTACTTCACGTGCAGAGTATGCAGGAACCCCTTCCGGACGAACCGTATGCTCAGGAACCGGAGATACATCCCGCGTAATGGGCGGCGCAAGATGGGAAGACTCATTCATGGGGGAGAATTGCTGCGGCTGCTGCGGAACAGCAGGAGACGTTGCAGGGGCATTCAATGTAAACTCGCGCGGCAACTGCTGATACCGCTGTCGTTCCGGCCGGCCTTCAGCATCTGCAGGCTGCGGCGGAAGCTGTGCCTGCACAGCGGCAGGAGCGGCGGGCGGCGGCATCGGGACAACGCGCTCCTGCGGTGGAGGTGTCTGCATTGGTTGCTGCTGCATCGGCGGCTGTGCCGGACGCGCCGGAACCACGGGCATCGGTCCGCGCTTCAGATTCACATCTCCGACGAGCTCCTGTGGTGGACGACCTTCCTTCGCCGCGAGCTTCTGCTCACGTTTGACATCTGCTGCCGTAATAATGACAGGCTTCGCCTTCTGAGCAGCAAGTGTAAACGAAGGCTGTGCATTATTGCGTGCTGCAATTCCCTCATCAACCGTCTCCCAACGAAGGCGGGTCACCTGCGGGGTACTTTTGGCCGGAGCCGTGCCGACAGGACGGACAGAGGCATCTTTGTGCTGTGATGAGATGGACGCTTCATAGTGGTCTGCGCCAGCTTTCTCCTCCACCGCAGGTGCTTTCACATGATCCGTCACCAGACGGTTCGCACGAAAGAGGTCCTGTGAGTCTACCGTCCCCGGTGTTGCAGCAAATGCGCTGCCGGAAGAAATGGTGACCAGCACGGCCGCGGTAAGCATAGTCTTTTTAGATGAGATCTTCATGATTCATTCTCCTTCTTTCATTCTCTCCCATAATTACAGCGCTACTTCATACTGCGTGCGCCCGCCATAAGGGTGGCAACGGACTTCGCGCGAAGCATCGGATTATCAATGAGCTCCAGCCCGTAGCGCTGTCCATTCGTGCCACGGAAGAAAAGTACTGCCATCTGGTTGTCTGCCTTCGCCGTTGCGTCGATGACACCGTCCCCGTCCTCATCGATATCGACCTCCTTCGCCGTCATAGCAAAGATGGCTTTATTTGTATCCGAAAGGTTAATCAACATGATCCCTTCATAGCCATTGCTGTTCTGAATGCGCTCCAGCAGGTTCACCGCTTCCTCTGGCTTGATGGTATTGAGGTTCGGTACCGTTTCATCTGAAAATGCATTGACGAGAACAACCCATGCATACTTAATATTGTACTCTTCATTGTCGAATACGAGAATCTCACCCTCGCGGTTTTCATAGAGCGCCGATGCCGGGATCACACCAACCGGCTTTTGCGGACACATGATACGGTAGCCGTACTTTGCACTCTCATAGGCATAAGTCAGTGCATCCGGCGCGATCGTTTCAGCTGCCGCCTGTGCAGGAGCCGCTGCATTCGCAGGCGCTTCAGCCGCGGCGGCATAGGAGCCGCTATAAAGGAACACCGAAATTGACAAAGCTGCGGTGAGTTTCTTATAGTGATTCATTCATCCATCTCCCTGAGCATCTCCTGCACCATGACAAGAGCCTTACTGACTGCGGCGCACTTGATTTCAGTACGTACGCCTGTAAAAAGGTTCTTTTGAACGGCATTCTTTCCGTCCACCGTTACGGCAATATAGACCAGGCCAACCGGTTTTTTTGCAGAGCCTCCACCGGGCCCCGCGATCCCCGTTATGCCAACACCGATATCTGTTCGGATAAGGGAACGTACTCCCTTCGCCATCGCCAGGGCCGTCTCGGGTGAAACAGCACCATACGCTGAAAGGATCTCCTCCGGAACGTGCAGGATACGGGACTTAACAGCATTGGAATAGGATACAACGCTGCCCATAACATAGTGCGAACTTCCAGGCACATCTGTGAGCGTACTCGTCAGCAAACCGCCCGTACAGGACTCCGCACAGGAAATTGTATACCCTTTTGCAGAAAGCAGCTGCCCGACATCATCCGGCAGACGTTCCCTCACAAGCGACATCACTGCACCCTCTCCCCAACAATATCATAGGTAAAGCCTTGAAGGAGGCGGACGCGGACAATCTCGCCCGGCGCACTCTCTGCATCACCCTCAATGTAGATCTGCCCATCGACCTCAGGAGCCTCACGATACGAACGCCCCACCGCAATCCCCGACTGCTCTGCATCGTGTCCTTCGATGAGAACATCCAACTCCTGACGCTCAAGTCCGATATTGATTTCCTCGGATATCTTGCTCTGCAGACTCATGAGATCGTGATAACGTTCCTGCATCACCTCTTCAGAGACCTTCTTTCCCATCGCAGCGGCAGGCGTATCCTCTTCCTCGGAGTAGGTGAAGATCCCAACCTTATCGAATCGCTGCTTCTCCACAAAGCGGCGCAGCGTTTGATACTGGGCATCGGTCTCGCCCGGGAAGCCGACGATAAATGTCGAACGAATCGCTACCCCGGGGATGCGTGCACGGAGTTTACCGATCAGCTTCTCTATATCCGCACGTGTATCAGGACGATTCATCGAACGCAGTACGGCATCATGAGCATGCTGCAGAGGGAGATCAACGTATTTTACCACCTTCGGTTCCGTTGCAAAAACCTCAATCAACTCATCCGTAAAATACTTTGGATAACTATAAAGGACACGAATCCACACAATCCCATCGATCTTCGCAAGTGCGCGGAGAAGCATCGGAAGCATCGGTTCATGATAGCGGTCAAGCCCATAGTTCGCACTGTCCTGCGCGATAAGAACAAGCTCGCGTACACCATTTTCAGCAAGCTCCTGCCCCTCTGCCACGATGTCCTCCATCGGCCGGCTACGGAAACCGCCGCGGATAAGCGGAATCGCACAGAAAGCGCAGCGATGGTCACAGCCTTCCGCAATCTTGACATATGCGGTATAGTGCGGGGTTGTCCGCAAGCGCGGTGTCTTAGCATCGTAGATCGTGTCGTCCTTCCCTGCGATAAGAAGACGGCGCCCCTTAAGCGTCTCCTCGATCACTTCCATGATACGGCTCCACGCCCCCGTCCCGATAATAGCATCCGCCTCAGGGATCTCGTCGAGAAGCTGCTGCCCGTATCGCTGTCCGAGACACCCCGCCACAATAAGACTGCGGCAGCGCCCCGTCTCCTTGTAGTCTGCCATCCCAAGCACCGTCGTGATCGATTCCTCTTTCGCCGACTGAATGAATGCACACGTGTTGACGATCAGGATATCCGCCTCCGATGGCTCATTGGTGATATCGATGCCATGTTCACGCATGATGCCGAGCATAACCTCAGTATCGACCAGATTCTTTGCACAGCCAAGGCTGATAAAACCTGCTTTCACTGATCACATTCCTCCGCTATTACTCTTCGTAAAATCGTACCTCTTTGATCCACCGATCCAGCATGGCTTTCTTTTCTTCCGAGCTGAAATACGGCTTGCTCTTAAAAAGATTGATATTCTTTCCCGCAAACATCTGATATGAGAGCGTCACGGGGTTTGTTGTCAAAAGATAGATATGCTGGCGTGCAAGCGCAAGCTGCGCCTCATCCGTCAGCAACCAATCAGCAAAGTCCTCTGCCGTCTGCACATCATGCTCTCCGGCACGAAAGGCAATCCCTGTACCATAGACCACCGCTGCCGACCCATCCGTTGGATAAAGCACGCGAATCGGATAGTCGTCATGGATATAGCGGAGAGTTTCACTGAGCACGGCGACAGAAAGATCTACCTCTCCCATCCCTGCCTGACGTACAGGAGTATGCAGATATCTGGAATATTGCATAATTTGTGGCTGAATCTTACGCCAGATGTCAAAAGCATGTGGCTCTCCATACTCAGCGATCATACTGTAGAGAAGATTTGATGCGGCATCTGCTGCCATAAAATCCGTCGTTCCGATACGAATATCTTTTTGCTCTGCAAGCATCTTCCATGAGTTTGGCAGGTCAAGATGTGTACGCAGATAATCCTGATTGACAGCAAATACGACAGGATCATACCACACTCCCGTCCAATAACCGTTTGGATGACGAAAGCCATCCGCTACCTGATCACTTTTCTCAGACTGATAGGGAACAAGATATCCTACAGCAGCGGCACGATCAAGAGTCTCGCGATCTGCCAAGACAAGTGCCGCCGGATCCTTTCCCCCTTTCGACTGTTCTTCAAGACGAGACAATACTTGCCCGGCAGAGAGCGCGACAAAGTTCACTCGAATATTATACTCTTTTTCATATGCTTCAGATAGTGCCGCCGCTGCCTCCGTCGGCAGTGATGTATATGCCGTAACCTCCTGGAGCGGACGGCGCGCCATTGCTGTTCCCTGCGGTTTGGAGGACAGATATGTAAGCCCTGCTGCTGCAAGCAGAAGCAAAATGCCCGTCATCAAAACAAAGAACGGAACCCGCTTCATGAAAAAACCTCTCAGATAGAAAATATAAACCCTTTCTATTATAAACAATTCACCCCGAATCTACAAGCAATTTTATCCATCCTTCTCCCAGCAATACAAAAAGATGCCCTCGTCCATCGAAGGCATCTTCTGATCTGCTCATTTTCCTGTCAGCATCCGCGCCGCCTCTGTAATGTAATCAGCGGTCAGGCCGAACTCCTTCAGCAGCGCCGCTGCAGGACCGGAATGGCCAAACACATCATTAACACCAATGCGGTGAACAGGAACAGGGCATTCCTCGGCGAGTGCGGAGCAGACGGCCTCGCCAAGCCCACCAATGATATTATGCTCCTCCACTGTAACAATCCTGCCGCAGTCACGCGCCGCTCGGATCACCGTCTCTGTATCAAGCGGTTTGATCGTCGCCATATTGATCACACGCGCGCTGATGCCCTCGGCAGCAAGACGCTTGCCTGCCTCGATTGCCTCCGGCACAAGAATCCCCGTGGCAATGACCGCGACGTCCATGCCATCCTGCAGGACTTCCCCCTTGCCGACGGCAAAAGAGAACCCCTCCGCATGGTAGACCGGTGTCGCCGCACGTCCGAAGCGGATGTAGACAGGCCCCTCCATCTCATAGGCGGCACGCACCATCTTGCGCGCTTCCACATCATCCGAGGGACACATGACCGTCATGCCAGGAATCGTACGCATGAGAGCAAAATCCTCACAGCACTGATGCGACGCACCATCCTCCCCGACGGAGATGCCGCCGTGCGTCGCACAGATCTTGACGTTCAGATGAGGATATCCGATCGTATTGCGCACCTGCTCATAGGCACGCCCCGCCGCAAACATGGCAAACGTCGAGACGA
>ERZ773079.852-NODE-852-length-19328-cov-33.230634_pt1 | contig 19328 bp, 17 predicted proteins | sample MGYA00511355_ERZ773079 | MGnify/ENA primary metagenome ERZ773079 (study PRJEB29015, sample SAMEA2737979) | human oral metagenome | biome: human oral; feature: human-associated habitat; material: dental | place: China | collected 2117 ... | reverse complement strand
TGCGGCATTGCGCGCGGCGGCGAGGAACGCATCATTTTCGTCGGGCAGGCCGATCGTCACCCGCAGGTAGCCGGGCACGCCCACGTCACGGATGAGCACGCCCTGATCCAGGAACTGCTGCCACACGACGTGTTGGTCGGCGAACGTGCCAAAGAACAGGAAGTTTGATTCGCTCGGCACCACGAAAAACCCTAGATCCTGCAGTGCGGCCTGCACGCGCTTGCGTTCGTCGACAAGCGCGGCAACCGTGGCCAGGGTGTCGGCGCTGTGCCGCAGTGCCACCCGGGCGACCGCCTGCGACAGCGTAGACAGGTGGTACGGCAACCGCACCAGCATGACCGCATCCACGAACGCGGGGTCGGCCACGAAATAGCCCAATCGGCCGCCGGCGAAATCGAACGCCTTACTCATTGTGCGCGATACCACCAGCTTAGCGGGGTAATCCGCCAGGAGCGTGACCGCGGACGGCGAGTCGGAAAATTCCGCATACGCCTCGTCCACAATCACAATGCCCGGCGCGGCGTCGAGAATGCGGGTGATCGTGTCGAGGGGGGTGACGTCCCCGGTGGGATTATTGGGGGTCGTGATGAAAACGATGTCGGGTTGGTGCTCGATGATGGCCGCGAGTGCCGCCTGGGGGTCAAAGCGGAAGTCGGCGCCACGGGGGCAGTCGATGAAGGTGGTACCGGTGCCGTGCGCCAATATGGGGTGCATGGAATAGCTGGGTTGGAAGCCCAGGGCGGTGCGGCCGGGCCCGCCGAAGATTTGCAGGAGCTGCTGGAGGACCTCATTGGAGCCGTTGGCGGCCCACAGGTTAGCGCAGGTGACGGTGACACCGGTGCGGTCGGTGATGTAGGCAGCGAGGTCGGTGCGCAGCGCGGTGCAGTCCCGGTCGGGGTAGCGGTTGAGATCGGCGGCGTGCGTTTCAACGTGGCGGAGCAGGTTGGCGATGAGCGCCGGGGAGGGCGAATAGGGGTTTTCGTTGGTGTTGAGTCGGACGGGTACGTCTAGTTGGGGCGCGCCGTAGGGGGTTTCGGTGCGGAATTCGGGTCGGATGGGGAGGTTGAGATAGTTCATGCGAGGTCCTCGAAGCGGGCGCGGATGGCTTCGCCGTGGGCGGGGAGGTCTTCCGCGTCGGCGAAGGTGATGACGGTGGTGGAGATTTCCTTGAGGGCGGGTTCATCGTATTCGATGAGGTTGACGGGCCGGAGGAAGGTGTGGGTGGACAGGCCGGCACTGAACCGGGCGGTGCCACTGGTGGGGAGCACATGGTTGGAGCCGGCGGAGTAGTCGCCGAGTGGCACGGGGCTGAAGCCGCCGACGAAGATGGCACCGGCGTTGGTGATGTGGGCGGCGACGGCACGGGCGTTGATGGTGTGGATTTCTAGGTGTTCGGCGGCGTAGGCGTTGGCCACGGTGATGGCGGCGTTGAGGTCGTCGACGAGCACGATGCCGGATTGGGGTCCGGTGAGGGCTTGGGCTACCCGGTCTGCGTTGCGGGTGACACGGTAGCGGGCGGCGACCTCGTGGTTGACTGCCTCGGCGAGTGTGGTTGAGGGGGTGATGAGCACGCTGGCGGCCATGGTGTCGTGTTCGGCCTGGCTGATGAGGTCGTAGGCGACCCAGACTGGGTCAGCGGTGTCGTCGGCGAGGATGGCGATTTCGGTGGGGCCGGCTTCGGAGTCGATGCCGACCACGCCACGGATGAGGCGTTTCGCGGCGGTGACGTAGATATTGCCGGGGCCGGTAATCATGTCGACGGGTTCGAGGTCGGTGTCGCCGTAGGCCATGAGCGCGACGGCTTGGGCGCCGCCGATGGCCCACACCTCGGTGACGCCGAGGAGGCCGCAGGCGGCGAGGATGGTGGGGTGGGGCCAACCATTATGGTCGGCTTGGGGTGGGGATGCCACGACGAGGGAGGTGACGCCGGCTTCTTGGGCGGGCACCACGTTCATGATGACGGAGGAGGGGTAGACAGCATTGCCGCCGGGAACGTAGAGGCCGACGCGGGCAATGGGTTGGAAGATTTCGGTGACGGTGCCGCCGGCGGTGAGTTCGGTGGTGTGGGGTTGGGGTTTTTGGTCGGCGTGGACGGCACGAACGCGGGCGATGGATTCTTCCAAGGCGGCCCGCAGGTCGGGGTCGAGATCGGCGACGGCTTGGTCGATAACGGTGCTGGGAACCTGGAGGCTTTCGGGTCGTACGTGGTCGAATTGTTCCCCGTAGTCGAGTGCCGCCGACACGCCGTGGTCCCGAATGGCGGTGACTACGGGGGTGACTGTGGGTAGGACCGCGTCCACGTCTACCCCGCCTCGGGGTAGGGTACGGCGTAATTCACTGGTGGTGAGGGGTTTTTGTTGGAGGTTGATGAGGTTGAGCACTGGTGACCTTCCCGTGGATGTTTGGGGCCGCATGGGGCATAAATTTAGTAGTTCGTTAGCTAGTTTAGGCATATTGTGGTGGTAGGGACAATATCCACCGTTTGTAAATAATGTACCGGTTTGAATTATATGAACTGGTTGGTGGGTTGGTGGAAAAATGGGAAAAGCCCTGTTGGCGCCGTTATAAAAAACGAAAGAAATTTCACACCGTTTGTCGGCGAAAGTTAGCTGTTCAGCTCTTAGTCGGAGGGTATTATGTGACGTACTTCCTGATGAGACGCATAATGCAAGCGTATCGCTCACTTATCACAACATTACATCACGATATATAGGGTAGCCATGACAGATTATAAAGCAGACTTCAACGTTCAACCGCTTGTGGTTAACGATGAGCTCGTGTTAGAAGCCATCGAGGAATTGGGCTACCGTTTTATTGCCGAAACCGGTTCCGAGCTGGCCATTGCCACACTGCATTGGCCGTATCACACATTGCAGTTGGAGTTTAGCGACGACCAATTCCGCATGTTATATGCGGAGGTGTCGTTTACTGGGAGTTCCAGCTTGTCGCGGATTAATGAGATTTCTCATGCGGTCGATGCGTGGAATTCGGAGCGGGTGAGTCCGGCGGCATATTTATCCATAGCGGACGATGCCCGTATTAATGTGTTTTTCCGCACGGGGTTGGCGATTGCTAGGCGCGCGTCGCTGGACCAGATAAAGGCGTTTATTCGGGTGGCCGCGGAATCCACAGTGGTGGCGTGTGAAACGTTTGTGGAGCAGTTTCCCGAGTTGGGGCAGCGCTCTGGGCAGGCGTCGAATAGTTTTGGGGATTTGGATTTTTCGCTTACCGACGATTCCCAGTTGCCGACGGAGCTGTCGATACCGAGGGTCCGGTCGGTGTTGCGGGATTTGGGTATAGAAAAAACCCACGGTGACGACGCTATGGTGTTAGCGTGGATCAACGATATTTTGGTGGGGTTTTTCTTGGAGTCCGGCCCAAGTCTGCTGGTAAAGGGACATTGGGATCCGGGCTTGGATCCCGACCGGGAGTATATGAAGGCCGCCTTGGTGTGCAATAAGTGGAATGAGGATAATCCCACCACGAAGGCGTTTTGCGTGACCGATGAGGACGGGTTGCAGGTGCGGGTGGAGTTCGTGGCGGATTCCGGCGCCGGCTTAAACACGTCCCAGTTGATACTGAACGTGCAGATGGCGATTCATTTCATTTTGTCGGCCATTGATCGCATCAGCACGGAAATTCAGGGTCATTGCGCGGTGGCGTGGCCGGAGGACACCAACTAGCGTAACCCAGCTCCAGCTAGTCGGGGTCGGGGTCCGCCAGTGGGTAGGGGACGAAGAATTCCAGGATCCAATAGTAGGCGGCGGCTAGGCAGGGGGCGACCGCATACCCGGAAATGCCGGCGTTCATGAGCGGCACGAACGGCACCACGTCGCCGACGCTGAAATCGCTGGTGGCGGTAGGGATGTGGTAGACGGTGATGGTGGTGAGGTCCCCAAGCTTGGCAAAGAGTATCGAGCCCACGAGCGACCAGAGGGTGACCCACAGGAGCATACTGAGCCCCCGGTAGGCGAGGGTTTTCTGGTGGATGCGGGCGCTGAGGATAATAGCAAGGATGCCCGTGGTGAAGACGAACCAGAAGAATCCGGTGAATTCCACATTGTCGACCATGTTGAGTTCCAGACCACCCTGGTCGTCGATGATGGTTGCTTGATAGCGGGGCCGCAAAAGCCCCCAGATAATACTGGCCGCGGTGAAGCTACCGAGGATGGCTAAGACCACGCCGGCATAGGCACCATTGCGGGCCCGGGACTCGATGGTGGGCATCGTTATCTTTCTATGACTGCTATAGGTTATGTGGAAACGCCGAAAGGGCTATCGCTAAAGAAATCTAGCGATAGCCCACTTATGGCTTCTCTTGCCTAGGCGAGACGGTATGTCACGACAGACTAGTTACAGAACACCCACTTGCCGTTTTCCTTAGCGAAACGCTGGGTAGCAACGGTCTGGCCGTCGGCTTCGGTGCTTGCGGTAACCTGTGCGGATGCGGTCTCACCAGCAACCTTGATGTCGGTCACAGAATCAATGGTGGGCTTGGCCTTCTTGAAGTCCGGGTAGGAGTCCAGCGGCACATCTGGGATTTGGCCGAGGTCGAGGGACTTCTCGCCACCGTTTTCGTCCAGCACCTTCTTGCAGGTGTGCTGCGGGATGTAGCCCATGTAGCTGCGGAGGGTGGTTTCGGCGGTGATGCCACGCACCACACCTTCGATGCTCTTGGCGTCTTCAGGCGAGGCAGGCTGGCCACCTTCCACCGGCTGGTGAGTGGTGGTGGGCAGTGCAGGCGGAGTGACGTTCTCGGGTAGTGGCGGGGCGTCGGAAGAAGCACCTTCGGCGGGCTTTGCTTCGCCAGAGGATGTGGCAGCACCGGAGGCTGCGGCGCCGCTAGCGGAGGTCGATGCTCCGCCGCTGCTGCCCTTGGAGGAGGCGGACTTATCGCTTGATGCCGCGGAGGTACCGCCGCTTGCGGTGTTGCCGGAATCGCCGGAATCACTACACGATGCGAGTACTAGAGCACTAGCAGCAATGGCGGCCACAGCCACCTTTTTCATGTTGCTCACTCGAATACGATTCTGCACTTTGAAAGTTCTCCTTAAACAAATGAGCTGTAGTCAAACCACAGCATTGGATTGCGATTCCCACCCTAACAAACACTTTTAGGATTTTTGCCAGTTCACAGCCTATTGGCAGAAACCTCCCAGTTTTTTTCGAAATCTCGAACGAAAGAACTAGGTCTCACAGGGAACCGTGAGGTTTCTTTCGTCGTAAAGCAAGCTACACTATTGGTCGTGCAGTTAAGCAAGGATTCCATCATTGCTGCCAGTCTTACCATTTTAGGGACGTTTGGTCTGGCCGACATGACCATGCGGCGGGTTGCCGCATCGCTTGGGGTGGCACCCGGCGCGCTCTATTGGCATTTTAAGAATAAACAAGCACTTATTGATGCCACCGCGCGCACGCTCTTAGCCGATTTTCTCACCTCACGCTACGACGATTTTCCCACGGCCTGCCGGGCGCTGCGGAATGCTATGCTCGCCACCCGGGATGGTGCCGAGTTAATCAGTGCGGCATTGATAGACCCAACCCTGCGGGCGGAGGTTACCAAGGTGCTGTCTGTGGCGGTGCCGGAGTCAGGGGCAGTGACCGCACTGCATTTTGTCATGGGCGCAACTGTGTTGGAACAATCCGAATATTTGCGACTGGAAACTACGGGATCGGGCGGTTCACAGTCAAATTCTTCCGGCGTGTCGGACCCAATTCTGGGGTTAGAAAATGCCCGTCAAGCTGCACGTATTCAAGCCGATACTCAATTTCAAGAAGGTTTAGGAATCATAACTCGGGGCTTGAATGAAAATCAGCGCTAAAATGGCGGCATGACTTCTGCACCGACATCTGAGCCCCGTAAGATTTGGCCCGGCGATGCTTACCCGTTGGGATCGAAATATGATGGTGCTGGAACCAATTTTGCGATATTTTCCGACATCGCGGAAAAGGTCGAACTGTGTTTAATTGACGACGATGGCAACGAAGAACGCATCAACCTCGAAGAGGTAGACAACCACACCTGGCACTGCTATCTGCCTGGGGTTTCCCACGGGCAACGATACGGTTACCGGGTGCATGGCCCCTACGATCCCGCCAATGGGCACAGGTGCGATGCGAGTAAACTGCTGGTTGACCCCTACGCTCGTGCGTTTGATGGGGAATTCGATGGCCACCCGTCACTGTTCAGCTATGACATCACCAAACCATACGACATGTACTCCCGTAACACGGAGGACTCCCTTGGACACACCATGCTATCCGTGGTGGTCAACCCATTTTTTGACTGGGGTGGCGAAAAACCCCCAAACGTCCCCTACCACGAAACAATCATTTATGAGGCCCATGTAAAGGGCATGACCATGACCCACCCAGAGGTGCCGGAGGATTTACGCGGCACCTACGCCGGCATGGCCCATCCGGAGGTCATAAAATATTTCAAGGAACTAGGCGTCACCACGATTGAGCTCATGCCGGTTCACCAATTCCTGCAAGATGATAGGCTTCGGGAATTAGGGCTGCGGAACTATTGGGGGTATAACACCTTCGGGTTCTTCGCTCCTCACCAGGATTATGCGGCCAGCATTGAGGTGGGTGGCGCCGTCAACGAATTCAAGAGCATGGTGCGGACGTTCCACGAGGCCGGCCTTGAGGTGATTTTGGATGTGGTGTACAACCACACCGCCGAAGGCAACCACCTGGGCCCCACCATTGCGTTCCGCGGCATCGACAATGACTCTTACTACCGGCTTGTCGACGATTCGAAAGCCCACTACATGGACTACACGGGCACCGGCAACTCTCTCAATGTGCGGGACCCTCACTCGTTGCAGATGATTATGGATTCGCTGCGCTACTGGGTGGAGGAAATGCATGTGGATGGGTTCCGCTTCGACCTGGCCTCCACCCTGGCCCGGGAGCTGCACGATGTGGACCGGCTGGCCACCTTCTTCGACCTGGTGCAACAAGACCCAGTGGTGTCCCGCGTGAAGCTCATTGCCGAACCGTGGGATGTGGGCGAAGGCGGCTATCAGGTTGGTAACTTCCCCACCTTGTGGGCGGAATGGAACGGTAAATACCGGGACACGGTGCGGGACTTTTGGCGGGGCGAACCCTCCACCCTGGGCGAATTCGCCTCCCGACTCACCGGGTCCTCCGACCTGTACGCCCATAATGGGCGCCGACCCACGGCCTCCATTAACTTTGTGACCGCCCACGATGGGTTCACCCTCAACGACCTGGTCAGCTACAATTCCAAGCATAACCTGGCCAATGGGGAAGACGACCGGGATGGGGAATCCCATAACCGGTCGTGGAACTGTGGCGTGGAAGGCCCCACTGATGACCCGGCCATCAACCAGCTGCGGGACCAGCAGCGCCGTAACTTCCTCACCACCCTCTTGTTGTCGCAGGGCACCCCCATGATTGCCCACGGTGACGAAATAGCCCGCACCCAGCAGGGCAATAATAATGTTTACTGTCAGGACAATGAACTGTCCTGGATCAACTGGGATTTCGTGAACACCAACGCGGACCTGCTGGAATTCACCAAGCGGCTCATTCGGATTCGGAAAAACCACCCAGTGTTTAGACGGCGTCGATTCCTCGCCGGCGACCCATTTGGTTTTGATGCTGCCGACCGGGATATTGCCTGGCTGGTGCCCTCCGGCAGGCTCATGACCCAAGGCGACTGGGAATTCGCCTTCGGCAAGTCCCTCATGGTGTATTTGAATGGGCGCAGCATTGTTGAGCCCGACCGGCGGGGCCAAAAGGTTGAAGACGACTCGTTCCTGTTGATGTTCAACGCCCACTACGACAGCATTGACTTCACCATCCCCGGGAAACAGTTCGGGGTGAGTTGGAAGCTTATTGTTGACACCACCGAGGCCACCGGCTATCCCGCCGAGGCGAAGCATGTGTCCGCTAACGGGTCGATCACGGTACCCGCCCGGTCCATCATTATTCTGCGGCAGATCGAACTGCCCATCGCGGAAGCGGATGCGGAAGATCACGGCACCGTGGATCAGAAATCCGTGGGCGAGGTGTCGGCACCGCTCAACCTCACGGTCATGCAGCCAACTCAGGAGCCCGTGGCAGAGCCGGAGCCGGCCGTGGATACGGAAGAGCAGCAAGAGCCCAAGGCAGAGGCGGAGCCGGAAGTGAAAGCGGAAGCAGAAACAGAGGCAGCACCGCAACAACCGGAGTCGGAGGAACCCAAACCTGCGAAATCGGCGAAACCAGCAAAATCGACGAAATCGGCAAAACCGGCGAAGCCTGCTAAGCCCACGGAACCTGCCGCTGAGCCGGCCGTCGACAAGCAGGAAACCCCGGACCCGGACCCGGCCACCACCGTCGACAAACCCGACGATTATCCCGCCAAAAATACTTACGGCGACGAGTCCTAACAGATAACGTTTTCCGCCCCGGCACGTCAAGTGATTGCGTGTCGGGGTTTATGTGTAAGCTCATATGCGGCCAACTAAATTTCGGAAGGACTTTAAGCCCATGTCTTCTATCAGCGCGTACGGTGCCACCATCAAGGTAACGCAGGCAGGCGTGTATATTACTCCATCCCGGTTGGCCCAAGCGTTGGAGCACATCCCCCACCTGGTTCCCATCGACCGCATCACGGGCGCCACCGAACTGTCCCCACCCACCGCCTATGGCCTGGGCGCGGTAGAGCTCACCGGAACAACCGAGGTTATTCGGTTCGCGCCGGGGCAGGCGGCGAACATGACGACGCTTATCGACGCCGTAACCGACGCGGTGCAGGGCAATGCCCCCGCCCTGGTGCCGGGCCTGCATTTCGTGGGGGTGGATGTGGAGACCGCCAACGCGGATTGGGGGTCGATCTGCCAGATTGGGGTGGTGCGGGTTACAGATGGCATGCAGGTGGACTCTCACGAGTGGCTGTGCCGACCCCCGGCCGGCATTGACCATTTTGATGAGGGGAACATAAGGATCCATGGGATTACCCCGGACATGGTGACCGACGCCCCCGACTTTGCGGCTGTGTTTCCCGAGGTGGTTGCCTATGTTGCGGACCAGGTGTTGGTGGCACATAACGCCCAATTCGATTTGACGGCGTTTTCCCGAGCTTGCCATGCGACGGGCACCCCGGTCCCCCACTGGAAGTTCGCCTGCTCCCTGGCGGCGTCGCGGGCGGCAAAACTAGGGATCACCAGCCATCGACTGCCGGTGGTTGCCCAGCATTTAGGCGTGGAATTGGATAACCACCATGATGCGGTGGCGGATGCGCGGGCGTGCGCTGGGATTTTCGTGCAGTTGGCGTTGCGGGCCCACGCCACCGGCGATATCGAAACCGTGTTCACCACCTTGGGGTTTAGCCTGGGAGATTTGAATACCGAGCGTATCTACCCGGTTTTGAGCAACCCACCAACCGTTACGGTTGCTGGTGGCCGAGGCCATGCCGACGGTGCTGCCGCCCCGACCCCGGCGAGGTCGGCGCCGAAATCCGCCCGGTGGGCCAGAGCCGCCACCCCCACCACGATTCCGGACCCTAACCCCGACGCGGACCCCAACCATCCGCTGTTTGGGCATGTTATTACCCTCACTGGCGATTTCGAACCCTACGACAAGGGTGAGTTGTGGGAAAAAATGGCGGCGGTGGGCGCCACCGTCGCCAAGAATGTGACGAAGAAAACAACCATGTTGGTCATGGGGCCGTGGGATAGTGTCACTTCGAAACAGAAACATGCGGAAGAACTTATAAGCAAAGGCCAGAATATAGAAATGTGGCAGTCGATGCGGCTGTTCACCGCCCTGGGGTTGGACCCCACCGCGGACGATGCTGCCGACGATGACGAGCCGCCGTTCTAGACTCAGCTCGTTCGTGGGGTTTTTGGTGGTTGGTGGCCAAAACCGTGGGGATTGTAGTCCTATTTCACGACCTACATATCACCTCGCTTTTAGGGGAGTTCACCATGACAACCACCTTCCGCACCAGATCCCGCCGCCACCACGATACCTATTCCCCCACCCACTCAACATCCCCAACGGGTCCGACGCTCCCGGATGACTCGTCGCCGCTAATGGGGCCGGCCGCGCTTCCCGAACTTCGGCTGAGGCTGCTGGTCGCATCCCCCGCCATCCCGGTTCGACGCACCAACGATGGTTTTTATGCCGCCCCGGCCGAGGTGGCGCTTTCCGGGAATCTTCGTGCCGGGTTTTGCTGCGGCAATTACGCGCTCAGCCACGAGTTTTTGGGCAACCTGGGGTTGGGGATTCGGGACGCCTGGAATCGTGCCGCCGCGAACATGCTGGACGCAGAGTCCGACCATCAGGGTGTTGCCGTGCAAACCCGGCCGCTGAGCTGCCTGACCGGTAGGTACCTGCCTGGTATCCAAATCAGGTTTGCCCACTCCTCCCCCACCGCCTGGCTGGCACATCCTCAGCTGTTCGCCACCTTATTTCATCACCTCAGTCGGATTCTTGGGGAGGAGGCTTGTTTCTATGCCCCCAGCGATGGACTGCTCATTGCCGCAGGCCTGAGCGCCGACCGGATAGGGGTGGAATCCTGGCTGGTCGAGGAGCTCCAACCCCGGCTTGCGTGTCGTATCTACTATCGGCGCGGGTTTCCCACCACCCGCGGCGGCAGCGGTGGCCTGCCGCACGAGGGGCTGCTCAGCTCCGACTACCTGGCAGAACTGCGTGATCGGCGGCGCGCCCACCGCCGCACCCGGTGGGATGTTTATGCTGGTGACGGCACTTGTGGGGAGTATGTCACCCAGGCGGATTATGATGGGCAGGATCACCAACACGCGGCATGATGATGGGTTCATGAGGTGCAGCGTGTTTTTATGTGGTGTTTGAGTTATTAACGGATTTGTACCAAGGATTGTCACCGGTGACTAATTTACAGCAGCTACACCAGCGATATCAGGAGTTTTGCACCAGGTATCCGAATGCCGCGGCGGATTTCTTAGGCGCCATCGAAGACGTGCTTTCCGACGCCGGCCTCACCTATGACCATGTCACCGCCAGGGTGAAGGAATGGCGATCGTTGCGCAGCAAGTCCCGGAAACGCCGACCCGATGGCATGCTCATGTATCCGCACCCGTGGCAGGATATTCACGATCTCATTGGGGTGCGGGTGACCACCTACCATTCCACTGAGATTCCCCGCATCATTGAGGCCCTCACCGAGGTGTTTGAGGTGCGGCGTAGCGTTGATAAGACCGCCCAAACCCGCGTGTCTGGTTCGTTTGGTTACGGCTCGCATCATCTCATTTTGCGGGTGCCCCCTGCCCGGGTCGCCCCGGTGCTTCAGGCGTATGCGGGGCGGGAATTCGAGGTGCAGATCCGCACCGTGCTGCAACACGCCTGGGCCGAATTCGAACACGACATCAGGTATAAACGCCGCGGCAACACCGGGAAGCTTGCCCCGGAGGTGGACCGGGCGTTTACGCTGGCGGCGGGCCTGATCGAACTGGCGGATCAACAGTTTGACCTGATTGCCGCGCAACAAAGCGCTACCGACACCACGGCACCCATTGATCTTGATGTGAAGTTCACCGCCGAAACCCTCCCGGGCATTATTGCGCTGCTTCACGGCAATACCATCCCCCAGTCACGCCTGGAGCATTACCATTGGCTTGAGGAGCTGCTGCACGCCCACGGGCTCACCACTGTGGCGCAGTTGACGGAGCTCATGAGCCCGGCCAATCTTGAGCGGGTGAAAACGGCCCTCCACTACACGTTCCAGCCCGGGCAGGTACGGATCATCGACGACCTGCTGCTTGCCGCTTTCGGGGAGGAGCATATCGCCAAGACGGGAACGACCGGTAATTTTCCGGCGCAGCGGCCAGCCCGGCTCCGGCATCGGCTCGCGCTCATCAACGCTGCCCAGGCCGGCGAGGGCCGGTTCAAGTGAGCTTGTGAATACACCCCCCGCCATGTGGGCATGCGTGGTCGGGCCACCCCCAACTACCCGGCTACCCGGTTACCTGCGACCCCGCAGCCGGTCGAGTTCGCGCCGTTCCTTCTTTGTGGGCCGGCCGGCACCCCGGTCGCGGCGCGGCATGGACATGAGGAGTTCCTTCGGCGGTGGCGGCGGGGAATGGTCAATGTAGCAGGTGCGGGCGATGGGGGCGCCAACACGTTTGGAGATAGTGGCCACGACTTCCACCTTAATATTCCGGTGATCGTGCCACAGGGTGACGATGTCGCCGGGAACTACCTGCTGGGAGGGTTTCACGGTGGTGCCATTGAGTTTCACATGCCCGGCTTTGCATTCGGCGGCAGATTGTGACCGGGTTTTTATCAGTCGCACCGCCCACACCCAGGAGTCGATGCGTACTGGCTGGGTAAACAGTGAGGGATCGAACTCTGCCATGACGCCTTTCGTTGCTGGTAAATGCTGATTAGTAATTATCTTTGTGGTTGATGATTTCTTGGATCTTGCGGTATTCGAAATAGCCGAGCAGGATGCCAAGGGCAGAGAAGAATATGAGGGTACTCAAAAAGGAGGTGAAAGTAGTACTGAGCACCCCGAGAGCCAGGCCACCACCAACACCTGCGGCGACGGAGATGACGCCCCGGCGGGCGTGGCGGCGAACTTCGAGTTTCCGCTGTTCTATAGGGTTTCTTGGTCGTGGTTGTAACGTCATAAGCCCCTATTCTATTCGACCCAATCGGTGCCCGCCGCGACGAGTGTGGCCTGCCCGGCGGTGAGCGCGCTCATGGTGCCATTGAGCTGCTCTGATGTTTCGGAGTTGGTGGCGAGGGTGAGGGTGACGCCGGCGGCGGTGTAGTCGGCGGCAATGACGGTGATGTCGGTGGCGGTGCGGAGGGTCGCCTCCACCCGGCCAGCGATATCGAATGGGAGTTCGACAAGGTAGAGTTCTTTGCGGCTGCGGGTGACGGTGGGCACGTGGGTGAGGCAGGTGAGCACGGAATCGGAGTAGGCGTGGACGAGACCGCCAGCGCCGAGTTTAATGCCGCCGAAATAGCGGACAGTAACGGCCGCAATGTCGAGCAGCCCGGACCCGCGGAGGGCATCGAGCATGGGGGTGCCGGCGGTGCCGGAGGGTTCCCCATCGTCACTGGAGCGTTCAACCGGGTTGGCACCATCGACGTGATAAATATAGGCGGAGCAGTGGTGACGGGCATCCGGGTAGCGGTTTTTGAGGTCGCTTATGAAGTCGCGGGCCTGGGTTTCGGTTTCGATGCGGGTGATGAAGGTAATGAATTTTGAGCGTTTGATTTCCAGGGTGTGGGTGGTTTCGTGGTGGGCCGCCGGCCGCCGGTAACTATTCGCGGGGTTGGTCGCATCGGTGGGCATGAGACTAGCTCACAACGAATTCGTATTCGGGGGTGCCGGGCTTGAGGTGACGACAGTCAATGCGGGATGCGTTCATGCGTTCGACAAGCCCATCGAAGTCACTGGCACGTCCGAGCTGCAGGCCGATGAGGGCGGTACCGGTTTCCCGGTTATTGCGCTTGAGGTATTCGAAGAGGGTGATGTCATCATCGGGGCCGAGAATATCGCTGAGGAAGGACCGAAGCTGGCCGGGTTCCTGAGGGAAGTTGACGAGGAAATAGTGCTTCAGGCCGCGGTGGACGAGAGAACGCTCCACCACCTCGGCGTAGCGGAGGAGATCGTTATTGCCGCCGGAGATGATACAAACCACAATGTCATTGGTGCCGAGTTTCAGCTCGGACAGGGCGGTGACGGAGAGGGCGCCGGCGGGCTCGGCGATGATGCCCTCGTTTTGGTATAGCTCAATCATTTCGGTGCAGACGGCCCCCTCAGATACGACGAGGGGGTGAAGCCGGCCCAAGTTTTTCTCGATGATCTGATAGTTGATGTCGCCGATGCGTTTCACGGCGGCACCGTCGACGAAAGGGTCCACTGCGTCGAGGGTGACGGGTTTTTCCGCCTTCAAGGCGGCGTTGAGGCTGGGGGCGCCGGCTGGTTCGACCCCAACGACGGCGGTGCGGGGGGACATGTCGGCAAGATAGCTGAGAATGCCGGAGATGAGCCCGCCCCCGCCGACCGGCACGACGATGGTGTCGGGGGATTTGCCCATGGCGGAAAGCTGGGAGAGGATTTCGGCGGCAACGGTGCCCTGGCCGACAATGGTGTCGCGGGCGGCAAAAGGCTCGATGATGGTGGCGCCGGTCTCCTCCGCGTAGTCGTGGGCGGCGGCGGATGCCTCGTCGAAATTAGCACCGGTCACGACGAGTTCCACCATGTTTCCGCCGTGGACTTTGATGCGGTCGCGTTTCTGTTTGGGGGTGGCGGCGGGCACGTAGATGCGGCCGGGAATGCCCATGCTGCGGCAGGCGAAGGCCACCCCCTGGGCATGGTTGCCGGCGGAGGCGGCGACGATGCCGGCGGCGCGTTGGGCGTCGGAAAGCTGCGATATGGCGTTGACGGCGCCCCGGATTTTATAGGAGCGGACGTCTTGGAGGTCTTCGCGTTTCAGATAGATTTCGGCGCCGGTGAGGTGCGAAAGTCGGGGACAGTATTGCAGTGGGGTGGGGGCAATGGTTGCGGAAATTCGCGCTTGTGCTAGTTGGACGTCAGCTGCGTGGATTTCGGTGGTCACTGCGGTTTGATTCATAGGCATACAGCTTAGCCTGTTGGTTTTCTGCGTTGGTAACCAGCTTGCTTATCGACGCCCGAACCGCCAGATAGGTCACATTCAGGGGTGGGCTTGGGGGATTATCACATAATAAAAGCCTGTAACTGATACGCTACAATCCGTGAGCTGAAAGCCTGTTGCGCTGGGCTTTCACCAGATTATGGAGAAGGAGAATTCCCTTGATGAACTTCCGCACAGCTTTGGGCGTGGCCGTGACTATTGTCATGACATCGGCGTCGCTGCTTATTCCCGCCACTGCGGTCGCCCAGGAAACCACCACCGAGGCTTCTGCTGGGCAAACCGCCACGGAAACCCCAGAAAAATCTACAGAGACCACCACCGCCGCCTCAACCCCCGACGCGCAGGATCCGAACTCAGATAGCAAGTCGGATCCGAACAAAGATCTCCAGGATCTATCTAACGACTTATCGAATAATAAGGATAAGGACAAGGATGGTTCGTCGATTACTTACGACGATAAGGGGGCCATTGAATCGGTGGGTTCAGTCACAACTGATACGCTTAAATTCATCGGCGCAATCATCAAGGTTTTAGCTGGTGTTGCCGGTCTTATGGTGTTGTTAGGTAAGGCATTCCCGGCCGTGAAAGACCTGATTCACAACATAGCCCGGGGTGGGCATCTTTAAGCCCAGTTTTACCCCTAGGTAGCAGAATCTATCCTTAAGACGTAATCTGTTGGTTATTCAAGAACTTTCAGCTTTGGAGAATCATGAAACGAACCTTTATTGCGCTTGCTACCGCTCTAGCAGTCGGGGCTGGCTCTCTATCCCCGGTGTACGCGGATGTAAGAGCCAAGACGAGTGAGACCCAGGCCCCTTCCGACAATAAGCTTTCGGGCGATGTGAAGGATAAGTCTTCGGGTGTGATTGATTCTAAGAAGATGGAAAAATCCACCCAGGATCTGCTGGATAAGCAGGACGGCAGCATGAAGTCCAGCGCCGGCCAGGATGGCAAGAATTCCAGCGAGGGCACGTCGTCAAAGAACAAGAAGGGTTCCTCGCCGACCGGCAGCAGCCCCATAGATTTACTGCTGATTAGCGGGGTTGTGGGCCTCTTGGTGGTCAAGGGGTTGCAGACGCTGCGACTGGATCCGGCCACGTTCCCGCCGGAGTTGCAGGGCCTTATCCGGTTCATTAACTCCGGGGATCCGGTGCATCTGCACAGCTCCTAGGGGCTGTAGGTTTCAAAGGCGTGGCATATTTGGCCACGCCTTTTTAGGTTTTTTCTGTGGCTCGCTGCCCGAGCTGTTGCCGCAGTCCGGCGATAATGAATTCGACCTTGGCATCCAAAAATCCCCGCTGGGGGTTCCAACGGTCCCTATTATCCAGGAGGGTTTCGGCACTGAGTTCGGTGATGGTTCGCGCGACAATGTCCATACCCTCCGGGGAATGCTGCATGGCGGACATGCCGATGTGGGTGGCGAGCACGGTGTCACCAATGAAATCCAGGGCAAAAAGAGCCTCCGACCTGGCGAAACCCTGCGCCATGAGGATGCCCATGGCATGTTGAGTGAACCCCTGCACATGGGAGAACGATTGCGTGTATTGGAATATGGTGATGTCCAGACCCGGGTATTTTTCACAAATATTCCAGGTGGTTTCCGCCCAATTGCGCAGGAGCTCCGGCCAGGGGAGCCCGTCGTCAAGCATGATCATGCCGATCTCCGCGGCGGCCTGGGCGAGGCACGCATCGACTAATGCATCGCGGCTATCAAAGAGCCGGTACATGGCGGATGTAGCGATGCCAAGTTTGGCCGCAACAGCACCTAAAGTGAACCGGTCGATCCCCAATTCCACGGCAGCGTTAATAACATCTTCCCTGGTAAATCGGGGTTTCGGCCCGGTTTTCCGGCCGGCGCGGCGGATTCGAGTGCTGCTCATGAGCTTATTATAATTGCCAGCCCTGAGCGGCCGCCCGATGGTCCCAGAACGACCGATACGTGCCGCCGCGGGCGAATAATTCCTCATGGGTGCCGATGTCCTCCACCGTGCCATCGGCCCGCAGCTGCACGATGGCATCCGCCTTGCGAATGGTGTCCAGCTTGTGCGCAATGACAAGAATGGTTGCAGTTTCCCGCAGCTTATCGACGGCCGCCACCACGTTCTCCTCGTTCTCTGGGTCCAGGGCGGAGGTGGCCTCGTCCAGGAGCACGATCGGGGCCTGCTTCAGCAGGGCGCGGGCGATGGCCACACGTTGCCGCTCCCCGCCGGAGAGCGCCCGACCCCCCTCCCCCACCGGGGTGTCCCAGCCGCGCGGCAGCCGATTGACGATTTCCGTCACCCCGGCGAGCCGCGCCGCCTCGTGGAGTTCCGCCATGGTGGCGTCCTCCCGGCCGATACGAATGTTCGCTTCTAGGGTGTCGTCGAACAGGTACACGTCCTGGAACACCATGGACAGGCTGGCCATGAGCTGTTTCGTGGTTTGCTCCCGCACGTCCACGCCACCAACCTTGACCGAGCCGGCGGTCACATCGTAGAACCGGCTAATCAGCCGGGCGATGGTGGTTTTGCCGCAGCCGGAGGGGCCGACCAGGGCCACCATGGTTTTCGCCGGCACCGCAAACGTGATGTCCCGCAGCACCGGGGTGCCGTCCTCGTAGGAGAACGCCACATGGTCCAGGCTGATGGTGCCCGGGGTGGGTTCAGGCGTGGCCGTGTCCGGCTCCGGCAGCGGCTTGGCGGTGACGACCTCATCGATGGCGTCAAGCACCGGGCGGCGATCCTCCAGGGCGGCGGCGGTGTCAGTGATGCCGGTCAGCACCTGGGTGTACCTGAGGCACAGGCCGATAAACGCGATGGCCCCCACCGGCTGCAGGGTGCTGCCCACGGCAAACTGGGCAGACATGAACATGAGAGTGACCACGATGCCCTGGGAGAAGGAGTTCCCCACCACATTGCCGGCAAGATTAAGCCACAGTTCTTTCCGTTTTGCCCGCAACCATTCCCGGTTGGCGGTGGTGAGCTCCGAATAGTTGGCGCTGCGGCCGCAGGAGCGCAGGGCCGCCTGGCAGTGGGCGAATTCCACGATGCGGTTACTTAATTCCACCTCGGCGGGCTCGGAAATGTCCTTCGCTTTCTTATTGAGCTTCGTCGACAACGCCACAAACAGCAGGAAGAAGGGGGTAGCCACGGTCAGCGTCATACCGAGGCGCACATCCCACGTGTAGGTGAGGACGAGCACGACGAGGCTGACCACCAGATTGCTGATGAAGGGGCTCACAAAGTGGGCGATGATTTCTCCGGCCATCATGAGTTCGGTCGACACCATCCGGGATAGCTTCCCAGCCAACGGCTTATTGAACCAGCCGAGCGGAAGCGTGGCCACCCGGTTGCCAATCATGTCGTGGGCAACCCGAATGAAGAACATGGCCACGGAGTAGCCCCGGCTGAGCTGGAAATAATTCGCCACCCCGCCGAGGACGGCTAGGCATGCCAGCACCACGATCCAGCCGGTCACCCCCAACCCCAGCACCGGCTGACCGGTCACCAGGGAGGTGATGGCCGGGAGCAGGGCGAAGATGGAGACGCCTTCGAATAATCCATAGATGGTGCTGAACACGATCACTCGGTTGAGAACGGTGCCATCCCCCAGCATCCGGCGACACCGGGGAATAAAGTTCATTACTGCCATGTTCATTATCATGAGAGATCCTCCGTGTTGTGCCCGCTGCTGATACGTGCGAGCCCGGTAAACAGTGGGTGGTCGATCACATCGTTGGGGGCACCACAGGCAACCAGGTTGCCGTGGTCCAGGACGGCGATTTGGTCCACCCCGAGAATAGATTCGGGCCGGTGGGCGATCACCAAAACGGTGCGGCCCCGAACCAGGGTGGTGAGGGCTTTCTGGATTTCGGCCTCGGATTCGGGGTCGGTGAACGCGGTTGCCTCATCCAGGATGAGGACGGGGGCGTCCACGAGCAGAGCGCGGGCGATAGCGACGCGCTGTTGTTCGCCGCCGGACAGGTTAATCCCGCTGCCGAACATGGTGTCGAAGCCGTCGGGGAGGGCGTCGATTCGGTCGGCGATGCAGGCGGCCACCGCGGCGGCCCGCACCTCCGCGTCGGTGGCGTCGGGGCGGCCCAGGGCAATATTGTCCCGGATCGACATGCGCAGCAGCTGCGGGTCCTGGAGCACAAACCCAATGTTTCGGTACAGCTGCCCGGTGGGAATGTTCCGCAGATCAACGCCCCCGAGCGTGATCGACCCGGAATCAGGGTCGTTGAAGCGGGCCAGCAGGGTGGCGAGGGTAGACTTTCCCGACCCGGAAGGCCCCACCAGGGCAGTCACGGTGCCTTCCGAAAGGGTGAGCGACACGTTCCGTAGTGCTTGGGTGTCGTCGTAAGCGAAGGACACCTTGTCGAACACCACCTGAGAGCCATGAATATCCTGCTCCGCCTTGGTTTTCTGCCCCAGGACGGGGGTTTTCAGGGTGGTTGTCACCCGCAGCGCCGCCGCCCCGGCAATCTGGTAGGCCCAGGTGGAATTGCCGAGCAGCTCAATGCCGTAGGGCAGTGCTAGGGCGATCAGGGTGGTGGAAAGCACGTCGGTGGCGGACACCCAACCGGCGTTCACCATGAGCGACCCGCCGCCCACGTTGACCAGCAATAACACCGGCACGGAAATGGACACATTGGCCAGGGCGGAGCCCTTAATCATCGAGCCGGTCCAGTCGTTATAGAAGACGGCGAACTCGTCGGCC
>ERZ773079.851-NODE-851-length-19333-cov-20.688557_pt1 | contig 19333 bp, 21 predicted proteins | sample MGYA00511355_ERZ773079 | MGnify/ENA primary metagenome ERZ773079 (study PRJEB29015, sample SAMEA2737979) | human oral metagenome | biome: human oral; feature: human-associated habitat; material: dental | place: China | collected 2117 ... | reverse complement strand
TACCAGCCCCTTCAATTAGATGAGGAGAAAAACATGCAAGCAGTTGCACATTTTATTGATACTTTCGTTCCAGAGCACTATGATCTCTTTTTGGATTTAAATCGTGCGAATAAGACTTTCTCAGGAAAAGTCACCATTACTGGTGAAGCTAAAGCTGAGAAAATTTCCCTACACCAAAAGGATTTGACGATTGAGGCCGTAGAAGTGGCTGGACAAGCTCGTCCCTTCACTCTTGATAATGAAAATGAAGCTCTTTATGTTGAGTTGGAAACAGCAGGTCCTGTGGAAGTAACCTTGACCTATACAGGTAAGATTACAGATAATATGACAGGGATTTACCCATCTTACTATACAGTAGATGGAGTGAAAAAAGAAATTATTTCTACCCAGTTTGAGAGCCATTTTGCCCGCGAAGCCTTTCCAAGTGTGGATGAGCCAGAAGCTAAGGCGACTTTTGATTTGGCTTTGAAATTTGACCAAGCAGAAGGCGAACTGGCCTTGTCTAATATGCCTGAAATCGACGTTGAAAATCGTAAAGCGACAGGCGTTTGGAAGTTCGAAAGAACCCCTCGCATGTCTTCCTATCTCTTGGCCTTTGCTGCGGGTGATATGCAAGGCATTACCGCTAAAACTAAAAACGGCACTTTGGTCGGTGTCTATGCAACCAAGGCTCACCCAGCCAGCAACTTAGAGTTTGCTTTGGACATCGCGGTTCGCTCAATTGAATTTTACGAAGAATATTACGGTGTCAAATATCCTATTCCTCAGTCGCTTCATGTCGCCCTGCCAGACTTTTCATCTGGTGCTATGGAAAACTGGGGCCTTGTGACCTATCGCGAAATTTACCTCTTGGTAGATGAAAATTCTACTGTATCCAGCCGTCAAGATGTGGCACTTGTTATCGCTCATGAGTTGGCTCACCAATGGTTTGGTAACTTGGTCACTATGAAGTGGTGGGATGACCTTTGGCTCAATGAAAGCTTTGCCAACATGATGGAATATGTCTGTGTTAATGCGATTGAACCAAGCTGGAATATCTTTGAGAATTTCCAAACAACAGGTGTTCCTTTGGCACTTAAGCGGGATGCGACAGACGGAGTTCAGTCTGTCCATGTGGAAGTGAAGCACCCCGACGAAATCAATACTTTGTTTGATCCAGCTATCGTTTACGCTAAGGGAAGCCGCCTTATGCATATGCTTCGTCGTTGGTTGGGTGATGAAGCCTTTGCTAAAGGATTGAATGCTTACTTTGCTAAACACCAGTATGGAAATACTATCGGTCGTGACCTTTGGAATGCCTTGGGAGCTGCTTCTGGTCGCGATGTCGCAGCCTTTATGGACTCTTGGTTGGAACAGCCAGGCTACCCTGTTTTGACAGCTACAGTAGAAAACGATACCCTCAAACTCTCTCAAAAACAATTCTTTATCGGAGAGCACGAAGATAAGAAACGTACTTGGGTCTTGCCTTTAAATAGCAACTGGAAAGGTTTGCCAGATACACTGGAAACAGAAACGCTGGAAATTCCAAATTATTCTGCTTTGGCTGCTCAAAACCAAGGTGCCTTGCGCTTCAATACGGAAAATACGGCCCACTATATTACGGACTATCAAGGTGTCTTGCTTGAGCAGATTTTAGATACCATTACAGACTTGGATAGCACCAGCAAGCTTCAAGTAGTGCAAGAGCGCCGTCTCTTGGCTGAAGCAGGCAGCATTTCATTTGCTGATTTGGTTCCTGTAATTGAAAAACTGACAGAAGAAACCTCCTATTTGGTTGTTTCAGGAGTTAAAGCCGTTCTGAATGGCCTCAAGCTCTTTGTGGACGAAGGAAGCGAGTGCGAGAAAGACTATCATGAATTGGTGGTTAAACTTAGCAAATTCAACTTGGATCGTCTAGGCTTTGAAGCAAAAGAAGGCGAGAGTGATGAAGATGAGCTGGTTCGTCAGATCGTTGTAGGAAGTCTGATTGCAGCTGATGATCAAGCAGTGAGTCAAGAAGCAAGCCGCATTTTTGCTGCTCATCAAGAGGACTTAGAGAAATTGCCTGCGGCTATTCGCTTGCATATTCTTATCAATCAGATCAAGCATTATGAGAGCAAAGAATTGGCTGACCAATACTTGAATGATTATGTTTCAACAGTCGACGGTAGCTTCAAACGCCAATTGGCATCTGCTTTGGCTTACACTAAGGACGCAGAAACTCTTGCTCGTATCTTGGAATCCCTGAAAAACAAAGATATCGTGAAACCACAAGATTTGGCAATGAGTTGGTATTCCCCTCTCTTGAATCACCAATTTACTCAAGCTACTGCTTGGACCTGGGCGCGTGAGAATTGGGATTGGATTAAGGCGGCTTTGGGTGGCGACATGAGCTTTGATAAATTCGTCATTTATCCAGCTAATGCCTTCAAGACAGCAGAAAGGCTAGCGGAATACAAGGCCTTCTTTGAACCGCAGTTGGACGATATGGCTATCAGCCGTAACATCAGCATGGGAATCAAGGAAATCGCAGCGCGTGTTGACCTGATTGCTCGTGAAAAAGCAGCGGTTGAGAAAGCTATCAAGGCTTCAGTTTAGCCTAATGAAAAGAGAGTGGGACAGAAATCGGTAATTCGTTAGAATTCGATTTCGTCGTCCCACCTCCGCACAGTTGAGTAGGGCTGTAAAAGCTGATGAAATCAGCGTAGTAGAGCCCACTCAACTACTGCGTCTTGCTGACAATCCAAAGACAATTGAGAGGCTAGGACTTTTGTCCCAGCCTCTTTTTTCTTGTTTAGAATCTCATAATTTCAGCCTTCTTTAAGAAAAAATTCAGTCCCATTTAAGCAAGCCTCCCTATAATAATCCTAGCATGTTAAAGGATATGAGCTTGTGTACTCAAGATTTGTATTACTTCATCATGTTAAAATCCATGAAAATATAAAATGTAGAAAGAGGAAAACTTTAAAATGGATATGGAAAAAATGATTGTAGTTAAAAAGAGTACTAAATGGTGGATGACAGCAGTGGCTGGTGCATCTTTAGCTGTCGGAGCGATTGGTGGCTATGGAATTGGTGCCTTGACACAGAAAAGCCCGCAGCAGAGTTCAGTGCAGGCTACTATGCCTCAGCAAAACAAGCAAGATGGTAAGATGCCAAGTCAAGGTGGACAACCTCCTCAAGGTCAGGGGCAGGGAAATGAAAATGGCATGCCGCCGCAGATGGGTGGACAAAACGGCCAAGGTGGTCCCGGAGGTGGAGATCAGCCACCACAAGGAAATGGGCATCCAGGAGGACCACAAGAAGGAAATCAATCAAAGAAGAAGCCATCAAACGCTGACGGCACAACAAAAGATGATAAGAACAGTGAAATAGTCGAAAATAACTCGAAAACAACAAATTCTTAAAGCATTTTCGACAAGTCATGATATAATAGAAAAAGATGGGTTAAGATAGAATGAGAAGTGTTTGCCCTGTCTCTATTTAAACTAAACAAGATATGCTTTTTCTAAAAAGGAAGGAACAGGATGATTAAGATTTTATTAGTGGAGGATGACCTCGGTCTGTCAAACTCAGTATTTGATTTTTTAGATGATTTTGCAGATGTGATGCAAGTCTTTGACGGTGAAGAAGGCTTATACGAGGCAGAAAGTGGCGTGTATGACCTGATTTTGCTGGACTTGATGTTGCCTGAAAAGGACGGCTTCCAAGTGCTTAAAGAATTGCGTAAAAAAGGGGTCACCACTCCTGTCCTCATCATGACTGCCAAGGAAAGTATCGATGATAAAGGCCATGGTTTTGAACTCGGTGCTGATGATTACCTGACCAAGCCTTTTTATCTAGAAGAGCTGAAGATGCGGATTCAGGCCTTGCTCAAACGCTCTGGTAAGTTTAATGAAAATACCCTGTCCTATGGCAATGTGGCGGTCAATCTTTCGACCAATTCGACCTTGGTAGACGGAAAAGAAGTTGAGCTATTGGGGAAAGAGTTTGATCTGTTGGTCTACTTCCTTCAGAATCAAAATGTCATTTTACCCAAGACTCAAATCTTCGACCGTTTGTGGGGCTTTGACAGTGATACGACGATTTCTGTGGTGGAAGTCTATGTATCTAAGATTCGGAAAAAATTGAAAGGAACGGCTTTTGCGAATAATCTTCAAACCCTTCGCAGTGTCGGTTACATTTTAAAGAATGCTGAATAAACTCAAAAAAACCTTATATGCGGATGATTTTTCTTATTTCATTCGCTATTTTGGTGTGTTCACCCTGATTTTCTCGGCCATGACGCTCATTATTATCCAAGTCATGCGCTCTAGCCTTTACACGACCGTTGATGATAATCTCAAAAGTCTCAGTCAAAATCCCGCCTGGGTAGCCAATCTAGCCTATCGGACGACGGGGCGGCAATACCAAGAGCCAGAGAATAAGGATTCAGAGCATGAGCAGGCTTCCAATATCAAGATTGAGGAACCGGGCAGGGTCAATGTCAGTGCCAATACATCAGCTATTCTTTTGAATGATGATTATCAGAATGTATCGGCAAAAAATGGTTTTTTAAACTTTGATGCGATTAAATTTAATAAACGATTTCTTAATCAAATCAAGCAAATACAACTAACTAATAGCTATGGACAGGTCGAGAGTTATCGGGCCTATATGTTTGACATTGATCCAGATGATGAAATTGAAAATGTCAAATACGCGGTTGTCATGACCAGTATCAGCCAGCTGGAGCAGACTAGCGAAAAGCATGAAAAGCTAATTGCGATTGTCATGATTAACTTCTGGGGTATTTCCTTGATTGCTAGTATCTATCTGGCGCGGATGAGTGTCAAGCCTCTCTTGGACAGTATGCAAAAGCAGAAGTCCTTTGTTGAAAATGCTAGCCACGAATTGCGGACGCCTCTAGCTGTACTGCAAAATCGACTGGAATCTCTTTTCCGTAAGCCCGAAGCGACAATTATGGAGTCTAGTGAGAGTATCGCGTCCAGTTTAGAGGAAGTGCGAAATATGCGTCTACTCACGACCAACTTACTCAATCTAGCAAGGCGAGATGACGGCATAAAGCCAGAATACGGTGAAGTCACGCCAGACTTCTTCACGACAGCTTTTTCTAACTATGCTATTATCGCGGAGGAAAGCGATAAGGTCTTTGATTTCAAAAATCTGGTTTCAAAATCAATCACGACAGATAAGGTCTTGCTAAAGCAGGTCATGACCATCCTTTTTGATAATGCCATCAAATACACGGAAGAAGATGGAGAGATCTGTTTCGTGGCTTCCGCTAATGATCGGAGCTTGACCTTGCGGATCTCTGACAATGGTCCAGGGATTGCGGGCGACGACAAGAAAAAAGTCTTCGATCGTTTTTATCGGGTGGACAAGGCTCGGACTCGACAAAAAGGTGGTTTTGGACTGGGCCTATCCTTGGCGAAACAAATTGTGGATGCCTTAAAAGGAACCATCACAGTCAAAGACAACAAACCCCGTGGAACCATTTTTGAAATCAAAGTTCCTCTTAAGTCAGATATTAGAAAACGTATCAGCAAAAGCTGAAAAATTTTCATATTATTTCAAATTTGACTGCTTTTGAGGTATAATAAAAGAAAGAAATGAAAGAGGTACAACTATGACATCAAAAATGTTGCATACTTGTTTACGAGTGGAAAATTTAGAGGCTTCGATTGCCTTTTATGAAGAAGCATTTGGATTTAAGGAATTGCGCCGCAAGGACTTTCCAGAGCACGCTTTTACCATTGTTTATCTTGGTTTGGATGGCGATGATTATGAGCTCGAACTAACCTATAATTATGATCACGGACCTTATGTGATCGGTGATGGATTTGCTCATATCGCTCTTAGTACGCCTGACTTGGAAGGCTTGCACGCTGAACACGCTGCTAAGGGCTACGAAGTGACGGAACCAAAAGGTCTGCCAGGCAATCCGCCAAATTATTATTTCGTTAAAGACCCTGATGGCTACAAGGTTGAAGTGATTCGAGAAAAAAGTCTTTAAAAAAATTAAACTTGTATTTTAGCACTTGTAAGATACAAGTTTTTTAACATTAGAATCATTTTAGGACAATAGCTTAGGGGATAATAGATGGAAAGACAACATAGAAAGAAGCGTAGACGAAAGTATAGACTGATTCTCAGTCTTCTGAATCTGCTTCTTTTAGGACTTCTTATTTTTGGTGGATTGCGAATCCATGAAATGTTTCAGGAAAGGGATTTCCAGCAAAAGGTTGCAGAAGTGATTGTCAAGGAAGAGCAAGAGCATGCTGACAATGCCGAAAAGCAGGCTGGTAGGATTGGCAGCCATTATGTGGCAGCTTTTTATCCTCTTATGAATGGGCAGCCGCTTCAAAGTGTTAAAGATAAAATGTTGCAGGATAGTCAGAGCATTTCAGATGACAAAAAGCAAAAGGAAAACTTGACTGCTTTGACCTTTTACTACACGGAAGAAAAGTCAACTAGTCTGGCCAATACCAAGGAAGTCGTCATCCAGCGAAAAGATTACAGTATCTCGAAAAGAGACATCAAGTCTGAGGAAGCAAGAGAAGTAGCCTCGACCTATATCAATCAAGAAGGTGCAGCCGTTACTTTGGACAAGCTGTTTCAAAATCCAGAAGCTGCCAAGGAAATTTTCCTGAAGGAGTTGACCAGTCAGCTAACCTTTAGACAAGTGGAGGAAAGTCAGCAAACAGAAGTTTTAAATGACCTCCGAAAAATAGAGTTGAGTCAGTGGAACTTTCATTACGAGGATAGTTTATTTTCCATTCGTCTGCCTAAAGAAATCAACGGTGTGTCGAGCGTGACAGTACCTCTGTCTAGTTTTTATGATCTAATCCGTCCGGAATATTTGCAGGGAGCTGATTTGGAGGCTTACCAGCAGTATGAAACCAAGCGGCATGAGAAAATGGTTGCCCTGACCTTTGATGACGGTCCCGACAGTAAGACGACCCCTCAGGCATTGGAAATTCTGAAACGCTACAATGCCAAAGCAACCTTCTTTATGGTGGGACAAAATGTTGCAGCCAATCCAGAACTGGCTAAACGTGTCCTTGACGAAGGCCATCAGCTCGGAATCCATACATGGAGCCATCCGGATTTGACCAAGTTACCTCTGAATCAATCCAAGAAGGAGATCCTAGATACTCAGGAAGCCATTTATAAGGCGACTGGTATCCGGCCTATGATTACAAGACCGCCTTATGGAGCCATCAACTCTACGGTTCAAAATGCTGTCGATCAGTCCTTTATCATGTGGAGCGTGGACAGTCTCGATTGGAAAACACGCAATACAAAGGCTATCATGCAGGAGATCGTGAAAACCCAGCCAGGATCTATTATTCTCATGCACGATATCCATCAGACGACCATCGATGCCCTGCCAAGCGTTCTTGACTATCTGAAGAATAACGGCTATACTCTGGTGACAGTTGATGAACTGCTGGATAATCAGCTCCAGCCACATCAGATTTACTATAGCAGAAATTAAGAAAAGAGGTTGGGACAAAAGTCCTAGCCTCTCAATTGTCTTTGGATTGTCGAGCAAGACGCAGTGGTTGAGTGGGCTCTACTACGCTGATTTCATCAGCTTTTACAGCCCTACTCAACTGTGCGGAGGTGGGACGACGAAATCGAATTCTAACGAATTACCGATTTCTGTCCCACTCTCTTTTTGCTTTCTATCATCAGATAAAACTATCGATTACTGTAATTCTCACTTAAGGACAAACATACAGTTCTTGTTTTTTCAAGATAATTTCTCGAACAGAGGCATATTTTTTAAGAGCTTTCAGTTCTTCTGGGTGGCTGATGAAGGTGATGACATAGCCTTCCTTGCCCATGCGACCCGTTCGACCAGAACGGTGGGTGTAGGTTTCCAGATCGCGCGGCACTTCGTAGTTGACTACGCATTCTAGAGAATCAATATCAATGCCACGGGCAACCAAGTCTGTCGCCAGCAGGAGCGTGATATCGTAATTTTTAAATTTTTCAAGAATAACCTTGCGGAATTTTACATTGACATCGCTGGCTAAGGAGACTGCACTAGCTCCTCGGTACTGAAGCTTTTCTTCAGCGCTTCCTAAATCAGACAGGCTGTTGAAAAAGACTAATCCACGAAATTCCTCGACATTGGACAGCTTACGTAATAGTTCAACCTTGTCACGTTTCTCCACTCGCATATAGAAGTGCTGGATATTATCCAAAGTCTGGTCGTCAATGCTGATGCCTAGAGTATTTTCGGCGATCTTATCTTGATCGAACTTTGCCGTAGCACTCATATAAATCAGCTGGTGGTCACGCGGTGCATAATGTAGAATCTTATCAACAAATGCATACTGGGAATCGCTAAGAAGCTGATCAAATTCGTCAAGGATAATGGTATCGACGTTCATCATCTTGATTTTCTTGAGCTTGATGAGCTCGAAAATCCGACCCGGTGTTCCAATCAGTATCTCAGGCCCTTTCTTGAGTCGCTCAATCTGCCTTTTCTGGCTATTACCAGAGAGGAGGAGTTGACTGCTCAAGCCTAAGGGCTCCGCCCAAGACTTACAAACATCAAAAATCTGTCCCGCCAGCTCTGTATTTGGAGCTAAAATCAAAAGCTGCTGCGCTTTTTTAGGCTTCAATTTCAATAAGCTAGGAAAGAGATAGGCCAATGTCTTGCCCGTACCAGTTGGACTGATGCCTAGCACCGTTTCTCCCTGAGAAATGGGCTCGAATATTTTTTCTTGGATAGCAGTCAGTTCAGCAAAACCGAGCTGATTTAGCTGTTCCTGCCAAACTGTTGGAAATGTTTCTTTAATCATGGTCAACCTCAAATCTAATGCCAGCATCTTTTCTCATGGCAAACATGCACTCATGCACAGTAGCAGCAGCCTGCAGATAGTCGCTATAAAGTTCTTCCTGGCCACCTTTAAGGACACGAGCAAAAGCCTGAGCCTCTTCCAGCATTTGGTGGTCTGCTTGGCGGATAGTTAGACTTTCTGTCTCTCCATTGATTTTTTGGAAAATAGCAGAGCGGATAAACTCGATACCGTCTAAGGTCAGAGTGCCTTGGTCCGTATAGATTTCAGCTGGCAGCTGGCTATGAATATTTTTTCCAGCTTGGATACGAACCTGAAAATCAGGATAAATCAGACTGCCAGAACCGTTAAGGTCAACGCTATTTGGCAGTTGTTGAGCTGTATAGCAGGTGTTTTGTGGAGCACCAAAGAGTCGGACAGCTGCATAAAGCGTGTAGATGCCTAGATCCATCAGGGCACCGCCTGAGAATTTAGCTGAAAAAACATTGGGCTCCTGCCCACTCAGCAGGGCTCCCATCTTGGAGGAGTATTTTGCATAAGTGAAATTAGCTCCCCAGATTTTCTTGTCCTTTAGAAAGTCATGAATGACTGTAAAAGCTGCTTCATGGTAGTTTCTAGCTGCCTCAAATATATAAACCTGATGTTCAGCTGCCAGCTTGACCAATTCTTGCCATTCTTCAGGTCTTGATACGGCCGGCTTTTCAACGATAACATGTTTTCGAGCCAAAATGGCTACCTTGGCATGGTTGAAGTGGAGGCTATTGGGACTGGCGATGTAAACCACATCTAGGTCGGCAGATAAGAATTCAATCATATCGGTGTAGAGTGCGACGTTTTTATAATTTTGCGCAAAACGCTCTGCGGAACTCAAGGTTCTTGAGTAAACAGCTGTAAACTCATACTCACCACTCAGTTGAGCTGCCTTTATAAACTCGTGGGAAATGGATCCCGTACCGATGATACCGAGTCGTAACATACTTTCTCCTTTAAAATGATTTTCCTGAATTTTTCTTGATTCACCCTTTCATTATATCATGATTTTGGTATAATAGATAGGATAACAAGTAATGGAGAAAACAATGCAAAACAGACCTATTATTATCGGTGTTACAGGTGGTTCTGGTGGGGGAAAAACCAGTGTATCTCGGGCGATTTTAGATCATTTTCCAAATGAAAAGATTTCTATGATTGAGCATGATTCTTACTACAAGGATCAGTCGCATTTGACCTTTGAGGAGCGGGTCAAAACCAACTATGACCATCCTTTTGCTTTTGATACAGACCTCATGATTGAGCAGATCAGGGAGCTTTTGGCTGGCCGTCCAGTGGACATCCCGACCTATGACTATACGGAGCACACGCGCAGTAATAAAACCTATCGTCAAGAACCACAGGATGTCTTCATTGTAGAGGGGATTTTGGTCTTGGAAGATCAACGCCTTCGCGATTTGATGGACATCAAGATTTTCGTCGACACTGATGATGATGTGCGGATTATTCGTCGGATTAAGCGGGACATGGAAGAACGTGGACGCAGTTTGGATAGTGTCATTGAGCAGTATCTGGGTGTTGTCAAGCCTATGTACCATCAGTTTATCGAGCCGACCAAGCGCTATGCGGATGTTATCATTCCAGAGGGCGCTTCTAATAAAGTTGCGATTGATTTGATTACCACCAAGATTGAAAAGATTTTGGAGGAAGCTAGAGAAGGATAGAAAGGAAGTCTGGTGTCACACTGGACTTTTTGGGTCAATGATGAAAAAGTTAGTCAAAAGGGAATTTCACTCCCGATCGAAGTTTTTTGCTTGCCTGCTGACCTTTTGCGCAGGATTCGTGGATGCCTACACTTTCATGGAGCGTGGAGGTACCTTGGTCGCTGGACAGACAGGGAATGTCGTTTTTTTATCTGTTCAGTTAATTGAGCATAAAACTCAGGAAATCGATGTCAAATTGGCTACCATGCTGGCTTTTATGCTGGGTATCTTCCTGATAACTGTTTTCCGCCCCTTTTTTGAACAGTCAATATGGCGAGTAAGTAGCATTTCACCAATGGTACTCATCTGTACTCTGGTTGGCTTTATGCCAAGTACTGTGCCTAATATGCTAATCGTTCCTCCGATTGCTTTCTGTATGGGGGTCGTTGCGACAGCTTTTGGCGAAGTAGATGGCATAGTCTACAATAATTCCTTTATGACAGGAAATATCAAGAAAACGATGGTGGCTTTTGGAAATTTTGTGCGAACACAGGAAAAACCATACTTGAAAGAGGGGATTTTCTTTGTTGCTTTGTTAGGAAGCTTTGTCATCGGAGCCATTATTTCGACCTATCTGCTGCAGTTTTACGCTTTGCGAACGATTTGGATCGTTGCAGGAATTCTATTTGCCTTCATGATGTTCCGCTTGGTTCAGTATGTACGAAGATAAAGGCGAAGCAGCTTAGGAATGAAGAAGGAGTGTAACTGACTATGCAATTTGTTTTTTAAAAGTCGTTTGGACAAAGACAGTTCAGCTTGCTGTGACGCCTGCTCTCATTATAAAATCCTTCTATGTACTTAAAAATACTAGCGTAGCAGGTCTGAAAATATTCATAGCCAACAGTAGTTTCAGCTTAAACACACTCTTTTTTCTCGTAGCGTGAAACGAGTCTATATAGCTATTGGCGTGTTGGCAGCCCTTGGTTTTGTACGAATATTGGATACAGTGTTTCTCAAGATAATCATTATATATGCAAATGAATGGGCGAGAGAGACTTTCCCAGAGGTGAAAAAATTTGAAGATAATGTTGGGAAAGCTGTTGTTTCTGGTTGGAAGAATATGGTTAATGGTGTCAAAGGATTATTTTCATGGTAAATATACACAGAGTTAAAGGCCAAGTTTTTAATATCACATTGAATGATAAGGTGGTACAAAAAGGTTGGTATCTGATTGTGACAGATTTAGGTCAAGAATACCTTGTGCAGAGAAATTATAGTCTGTCCTCTAAGAGATTTTTTAAAATTTATCAAACAGAATATTCATTGTGCAACCATATTTCTGATCGAGGATTAAATAGCAATAAGCGATTGACTAATTTAGGAATAGCAATTGTGCTATCAGCATTTATCCGTTGGTTGACTCCATTTGAACTATGGTTAGGTCCGACAAATCATGCGGCTAGTTTAGTTCAAGGTAGTATAAATATATCAATCTTAGTTCTTTTTTTATTCATTTCATTTTTCTTGGTGTCCTGGTATAGGAAAATTAAACTTAAAAATTTTCTTAGAAAACGAAATGCGGATTTAATCTATATTGGAAGAGTTAGGTCATTGACTCCATTAAAAATAGTGAAAGAAGGGATTGGTTTTTGGTGATTATGAAAGTGGTTTTTATAAAAATAGTTGCTTATGCTTTTTTATTTCTTGTTTTTATTTTTCCAATATTTTTATTTTCTTATTTTGTTCAGTTGAGACTGTTTTTAATTATACCAATTATACTTTATATCATTTTATTTTATAATGGGATTATTATTAATGAAAACAATCAGATTGTAGAATTTGAAATAGAAGAGAAAACAAAGTGAGATTATCATACAAGAAAAATAACATTCTATTATGATGATTGGAAAATGTGGTGATTTAATATGAGAAAAATAATTTTTATTGGACAGAGCGGTAATGAAGCCGTCTACTATAATACGAGGACAAAAGAAGCCTTAGTGGCGAACAAAAGTGCCCTCTTAGATACAGAAGGAGCAAGAAGATCTAATAGAGCCATTATTCCTTTGATTTTGCTTTTTGCATTATTTGGTGGAGGTACTGGAGTTGTGATTTTTTCTTTCACTAGTCCATTTCGATTAAACGAGAGGATGATTCCAATCATTTTATTAGCTATATTTCTAGTTTTTGTTGGCAGTACTTATATGTTGGAAAAGGCCTTGTATAAAAATGTTCGATCCACAGTTTTAGCAAGCGAGGAACAGTTTAAAGATGCGGTGAATGGAAGTTTAATTTGGGAAGGTTTTTCCGATAAGAAGGCCACATTTGGTAAGATCTTCTTTTTCTTGTTTATTATATTGATTCTTTTATTTTGTGTGGGGATTGTAGGTATGTTTGGAATACCAGGAATGCTTATTCCTTATTATGACCATGATTGGTTCGATCTTTCATTATTATTTTCACCATTGGCAGGTGTGCTTCCAGCTGCGGTTGTGATTTCTCTATTCCAAAACAATCCCATTCGCTGGCTCTTAGCAGTGAGAAAATTCGAGCGAGGGCAAGTAGTATTTAAAGAAGAAGCTGAGGAGATAAAAGATAAATAACACGAGTTCTTTTTTAAGAATACAAATGAGAATGATATTGAAATGCACCACAAAGAGGTTTTTATGCAAGCACATCATGTAAATTTTCGTTATATATTATTAGAGGATGGTAAGGAATATTTTCTATTGGATAAGTTACCGACATTGTGGGGTTATTTTTTCCCTTATTTGAATTGGTTTAGTAATCGGACACTTTACCGATTGACAGAGTCGCAATTTTGGGAAATACGCAACCGTAAGAAATCTTGGTCTGAGACTTTTACTATCTCAACGCCTATTTTGATAGCAATAGCGGTATGGGCAGGAAGAAAAAGAGGACCTCATGAGCTAACAAATTTTTTGACAAATACACAGTCTTCTGTTTTAGAAAGATATCTATTTTTATTTTTAACAATAGTTGCAATTATATTTATAGCTCGATTCTGTTATTACTTATCCCATCTATTTTTGTCTAGAAAATTTCCATTTTATAACTACAAAAAGGAAGTAGGAAAAGTGAAGCTAGAGAGAACAAGTCAATGGTCGCGCAAACAGTTTAAAATAATAATACTTTTTTTATTATTAAGTGTTTTAATGAGTTGTTTTTATCTATTTTGGGGAGTATTGACGATGTTAATGATGGCTGTTTGTATAAATTTATTATATATTATTTTGATGGGGAATTTGAGTTATAGTGAAGGTTGTCGGTATATAATAAAAATAGAAGAAGAAAATAATTCAAAAATGGGCTTTTAATCATAGTGACTGGCGAGGAATATGGTGATTGAATATGAGAAAAATAATTTTTATCGGACAGAGCGGTGACGAGGCTGTCTACTATAATACGAGGACAAAAGAAGCCTTAGTGGCGAGTAAAAGTGCCCTCTTAAATACAGAAGGCGCAAGGAAGTTCAATAGGGCCATTATTCCTTTGATGTTTGCTTTTGTTTTTTTGGGTATTGTTGGAGGATTAGTAGCTATACCTGCATTTTCAGGTTTTCGATACAACAGCGGAATGACACAGCTTTTCATTGCTGGATTCATGTTTGTGTTCTTTTGTAGTATGTGGATGTTAGAAATTGCTCTATATAAAAATGTAAAATATGTTCGTGGAGCCACTAAACAGCAATTTGAAAAAGCAGTTTATTCAAATTTGTTCTGGGACAATTTTAGCAATAAAAAAGCAACTTTTTTGAAAATATTTGCTTTTATAGTTGTTATACTGTTATTATTTTTTGCAACGGTAATAACATTTATTGCATTTATTCCAGGTATTATTGATTCCTTTGAAAGAAAAGCTCCATTTGAATTACAGATAATAACTTCGCCCTTAATAGGCATATTACCAGCTGTTTTTTATCTTTTTCTGTTCCAAAACAACCCCATCCGCTGGTTGTTTGCTGTGCGAAAATATGAACAAGGGAAAGTGATATTTAAGGAAGAGGAGTGAGAGGAGGATAGGATGAGAGATAGATACTTATTTTTCTGCTTCTTATGGCCCTAATGGTATTTGGCGATACAATACAATGATTTGATCACAGAAGGAGTAAACTAATATGAAAAAAATTATCCTAAGTCTCTTCACCCTCCTTATAGCAGGTCTCTGTGCCTTTGGTTTTTTGAGATATCGAGACTATGACTCCCTAAAAAACCCAATTGATGAAATCTATTATGCGAGTGTTCATTATAAAAATATTCTGGGCTTGCCAGATATGAGTAGGATTATAAGAAGTAATACGGCATATGTAGGTGAGCCAGCCTGGATTAATTATCATCGGGAAAAACCTAGACTAGCTAATGGAGAAAAGTTACGATTATATGTTAATTCCGATGGCCTGCTTGCTGTTCTATATAGTAAAAAGTTATCAGGAGATACTTATCTCAACATTGACTATGTATATGAGAACGGTTTCGTTAAACAAAATGTTTCCATTGCTTTCTCCAAAGTTTCAGATTTTACTGTTCAAGCATTAATTGATCAGTCTAAAAAAATGGGATATGATGAAACTGCTAGTGAAATATATCGCTTTAATGGAATGGAAGAGCCACCGCCTAAGAGTCTAGTGTCAAAAGAGGAGATATTGGACTATCTGAAGGATTACGATATTGAACAGGCTTGGTTGGCAGAAAAATCTGATCAAATTCTCTACACCTATTTTCTAGATATATGGTTTAAAGAGGGAAGTCAGCGCTATTCAAAAGAAAATATGGGGAATTTGAAAGTGATATACTCGGATACCATAGGGAAAGAGTAATACTCGAGGTTCTTTATAATATAGTTTTTAAAGTATTTGAGCTATTTCTTGGGCGTTCAGCAGCTTTAGTCGGTGGAGGTACGGTGACAATTGCAACTGATTTTAATCCTATATGGGCGTAGGTTATTGAAAGGAAAATCTTAAATGGCAAAATATATAAACATGGGCTGGCTAGCTGAGCGTGCTATTTATATAGACAGTAAGGATTATCAATTTTATATATCTGATATTAAGAAAAATTCCAATGGTATACTTTTATTTGCTCCTGTAACAGGAACAATTGGAAGTATATTGGTTTCTGCTTTGGGATCATATATTGGGATTGTTCAAAATTTTTGGCTACGGTTAATAATCGTAGTTATTACCTGTCTACTATCGTTTTTTGTATCTAAAATAGCGCTTAAACTTTTATGGAATAAAGCTGATTTTATGCTTTACAATTTAACTTCTTATCAAGAAAGAGAGGTCTTACAAAAGGCCAAACAACAAAATATCATCATTAAGATTGTAATTTTCTTGTTTAGTTTGACTGTTGTAGCATTCTACATTAATTATATTATGAGTGGTGAGGCGGAATTGCTAATCATAGCAACATTGTCTTTAGCTTTGTGTTTCACATTGGTATCTGATTATTCCCCATTAAAGCGTCAAAAAATTATCAAACATCTAGAAGAAGAGTGCCTAAGTTAACTTTTCTATATCAAGCTTTGGAAAAAGTCTAGGGAGTGTGTTTGGATGACTAATCAAAATGATTTAGTAAAAAACTTAATACCGCTGAGTGAATATAGAAAACCGCAATTCTTGTTTTACGATTGCAAAACTTCACAGATATATGCCATAGACAGTTATAACAGTAATAAACAATCTATTTGGATATGGGTGGGGATTGTATTAGTTGTCCCTGCTTTGAGGCAATTAACAAATGTTGCCTTTATTCGGTCTAGTGTTTTAAAAATAATATCAGTTATTTTAGCAATTATTATTTCGTTTATCATAAGTAAATTCTTTCGGAAAAAATCTTTTGAAAACAAGAGACTTTATCGGGTTGATAAATGTTATTATCAAAAAAGTGATTTTTATTCTTTTGCTTATAGGACGAATCAACTCGTTATAGAAGGATTTGCTTTTGTTTGTATTGCTTCTGTCGTCTGTCTAGGACTTTATTCTTGGGGAGGAGATCTTCTGTTTTTGTTTTTCTTTTGTATGATGACCTCCTTAATATTCACCTTAATAGAATTAAATCATTTAAAGCGCGGACAGGCTATTAAGAAGCTAAAAGAGGAATCTTAAAACGTAAAGAAAAATGGAACAGACTATCTAGATCTGTTATTTATATAAACGGTACTATCAATTTTGCTTCTAGGACTAGTGAAAAGAGTACTATAGAGACTATACTATCACTATTTAAAATGCTTCTCTTCTATTAGAGAAATAATATAAAAATAAAAAAAGAATTAAACTAATGTCACAAAAACACATCAAAGAATTCAAACAAATTATAGTTCAACTCCACCCAAAGTTGAATAATCATAAGGTGATGCAACTTTCGGAGGATTTTAATATGAAAATGAAATGTGCCAATTATCACTTAATTTGACGTTACGAAAGGTAGGATATAAATGTTTAAAAAGGCTGAAATGGAGCCCTTGGCTAGAAAAAACCTTCGATATCGCATACTAAAAACAGAGGATAGATATTATCTTCTTGATGTAGAACGTCCTTTTTTGATTGTCTATTTCTTACCTTTGTTGATTTACTTTGTGCCTCACAGATGTTACGAGATGAGTAAGGAAGAATATGAGCAATTGTCCCAATCAGAGGAGAAGAATGCTCGGTTAAAAGAGGCTTTTGAAAAACATGGTCTGGGCTATGGCTTTGGTGCTGGCGTAAGTGCCATGTTTCTATCAAGAGTATTTGATATCAATCAATTTTTGAAATTTGATTCAAGTAGAATTAGTAATTTTTTAGCTATTCTAATTGTATTATTGGTCTTTGGTTTGCGTTTATGGCTTACAGTGGCTTATCAAGTCCCTAGTGGATTAAAAAATAGGGGCTATCATAATATATACCTTTATCCTCGTTTTGTTAAAGAATTGCTTTTTAGTATTTTTGCGTATATTATGTCAGTGTTGTTTACAGTAATGATTATTGCCGCCTTTTTAACGAACATAATGGATAATTATATTGGTCATATTGGATTGTTAATATTTTTTTCATTTTGGTTATTTATAGGGAATATGTTTTTCATGCGCCCGGCAAGTAATTACTGGATAAAAATAAAAGAGAAAAAAATTATGGATAGCTTTAATTGAAATCTTAAAAAATGATTCAAGAATTAATGGAACTGATTGTAAACGATAAAATTTTAGTTTTAACTTTTAAAGATACATATGTGTTATTTGATGATGACTCCAACAGTTTTCGATAGCTGTAAGGAATTTTGACAATGGGAAAGTAGTATTTGAAGAAGTATTAGAGGGAGAAATGAATTGACGAAAAAAGCTTCGATTGTTATATATGCACTAAAAGGAATTGGTCTGATTAGTATTTTTAGTTTGATGATTGTCATAAGTCTTTTTAACCTCTTTTTAGATGGAAATTTGTCAGCAAACCTTTTCTATTTTTTAGTATCAGTTGCTTTATTGTTCACAGTGGGTTGGATGGCCTTTGCTTTTATGGGAAAAATTCAGCTTGATGATCAATACTTGCTTGTTTTCCGAAATTTTAAACACTATCACTTCCCTCTTTCTTCGGTTACATTCTACTTCGGCAAAAGCAGACATGCTTATCGTGGGAATTATGAATGGCCTTTATTTATTGTAGGGGAAGCTTTAACTAAAAACAGCGGAAGTCAAAAAGTGACCTTGAAATTGATTGGAAGTAAGCAGAAGAATCGTCAATTCCAGCAGTTTATTCAAGAACATCTGGAAGGGAAAGTACAGCCTCTGCCTAAGGAAGATTCGTGGAAACTGAACGCTTTTGGGCAGTTAGAGTTAATCGAAGAAGATGGGCATACAGAACCAAAATCAGCATTGGTAGTTACTAGGAAGTTGTCTGATTTTATCGAATTTGGAGCAGATCAAGGAAATGTTAAAAAAACTGTGTTTTATGATATTAAGAGAAACGAGCTTTTTGTAGGGAAAAGTGTGCCTTTTCCAATGATTTTTCTACCAAGTGCTGGTTTATCTTATGCCTTGTATATATTAACGGAGAACATTACTGTACGAGGTTTGTTCCCTTTACTTTTTTCCTTCATTTTCATGCTTTTACTGACTCTTTACCAGTTTAAAAATAGAAGGGAGAAATCAGTGGTTGAAGTAGTGCCTTATGAGATGCCCATAGACTATTTTGCCACCCAAAAATCCAACGGTCTAAAAACCTATGCTCTCATTTTCCTCTTTGCCTTGATTTCAGCTATTTTCTCTTGGCTTTATCTTCTATTTGGCAGTTTCCTACTTTTATTTTTGACGATTGTGATATGGTATTGTTTCTTGCTCTTGCTCCTATCTGGGCAATTTAAAAAAACAAAATATTTGAAAGTATTAGAAAAAGAAAAGGAATATAGAAATCAATGATTAGTGTGTTTAGAGTGCATATTCTATGATGATCTTTTTACTTTGCCATTTAGCAATTAAAAACATTCGATAATTATTATAGAGATTTGCGGCGTATAATTCTCTTCGAATGGGGAGGAATGACCGGTTAGCATTGTAATCAATATAATACTTGAAGAAGGAGGAGCTAACTTGCTCCTTTTTCGCATTTATAGTAATAAGACCGAAAAAAAATCCAGCATATTAAAAATTTTCAGAAAATATTGAATTATCTGTTGACAGCCCAATGATACTGTGCTAAAATACTAGACAATAACATTTCAAAAGGAGTCAGTCAAACATGAAGTCAACCCAATATTCAAACTTTGCTTTGTTGTTGTGTTACTCGGGCTAGTGCGAAAGCATTAGTCCTGTTTGGCTTACCAAGCGGGAGTAAATCAACATCTCGCTTGG
>ERZ773079.850-NODE-850-length-19343-cov-4.862972_pt1 | contig 19343 bp, 15 predicted proteins | sample MGYA00511355_ERZ773079 | MGnify/ENA primary metagenome ERZ773079 (study PRJEB29015, sample SAMEA2737979) | human oral metagenome | biome: human oral; feature: human-associated habitat; material: dental | place: China | collected 2117 ... | reverse complement strand
CAGTGCGCTGGATGCGGGCGATGCGGAAATTTTAAAAGAGATGCTGTTTGCTAAGGCGAAGGCCGGCTTTTGCAGCGCGGAATTTTCGCGGCGCCTGCGGGAGCTCGGCAAAACGATGGTGTTAAATTACGAAATAGAGGGCTTGCCGCCGATACAGCTAAAGCTTGATAAAAATAGCTGCGAACGATGAATTTTAAAACCCAAGCGAGGTATTTGATTAGTCGCGTTTTATGTGACAGTACATTGGCGGCTGGCACCCCTGTAAGCTCGCAAGCAAGCTCATGCTTTACGCAAAATTTATGCGAGCAGATCGCGGATAAAATTTAGCAAGATTTCATCGCAGCAGGTGCAGCATCGCAATAAATCCTAAAATTTTGACCCAAAATCTATGATGCTGTTTCAAATAAAATTCCGTAACTTATAGAATTTCGCGCGAAAGCCTTACGCGGTGTTTGCGCTGCTACATAGATATAATTCCGCATGAAATAGTCAAATTTTAATGAAAAACGCCACTGGCAGAACCTGACGCATTAGATCGCGGCTCAAAAAGGACTCGCGCATTTTAGCGCTTTGTGGTGACGAAATACACGCCGATCTGCGTCATGCTATACGCGGCGACGCGGTAAAAGCCAAGCAGAGATTTTAGCACATTGCTTTTGCACAGGCGAAATCAAAAGCGAAGCGGATAAATTTTAAGCGAATTCGGCGCGGGCGAGCAGGCAAAGGCTCACGCCGCGCTAAATTTTAAATCTCGCGCAAGCGCTACTTGCAGTCGCTAGGCTTAAATTCTACCCTTATAAATTCTTCGCCACTTTTTATCTTATAGCTCCATATCGCGCTGTTTATTAGCGGATGCATTACCTTCATCTGGTTGCAAAAAATTTGCTTATTTTGGCTATCTATGACATTTTGTATCACGGTTTTTTGATCATTTCCGACACTGTCAAATTTCATCCCCATGCCATCATTTAGCTCGTAGTTGTAGATAAAGCTGCCATCCTTGCACTCAGCGCCCGTTAACGTGGTAATCTCGTCGACTCGCATCGGTGCACTCTTATTGATACCTTCCACAGCCGCTTTGAGCTGGACATTATCGCAGCTTGGTGCCGCAAAAAGAGCCGCGAAAGCAAACGGAAGCAATAAAAACTTTTTCATAATTCTCTCCTTAAAAAATTTAGTAATGATATAAAAATTAATATTAATCGGTGCTTTAAATTTAGGGCGAATTTTTGGTGCCGCGAATATGGAATTTTATGCAAGCAGGGCAGAGAATGTGAAAAATTTATTTACAAAATTTGGCTCCGAAAAGTGAAATTAGGCAGTATGTCAAGATGCGGAATTTATCGGCTTGCCGCACTTAAATATGAGCTGCTAAGTTAAATTTCATAGCGCATTTTACGGAATTTAACTCAGCTTGCGGGATTAAATTTGATGCTTAGAGTACCGACAAACTCGGTATCAAAAGGATTTAATGCCGCAGGCGGGATAAATCCCGCAAGAAAGCGCGTCTATGGGCGCCTTAAAGCCATGTTAATTATATCGCTAAGGATTTAGGCGCGACGATCCGCAAGTGCGTGTCGTAAGATCGCCGCGACAAATTTTACCACAAGACGGCAGGCAAAAATAATCGACCAGATGCCGCTTACCACGCACAAAGGCGCAAGCGCGATTAGTTATCGTTGATTACGTCCAAAATTTCTCTAGCGTGCACGGCGTAATCATTCGCCATCGATTTTTGAAAGATCCCGCCGATCTGCGCGTACGAGCCCTGACCGCCGCCGAAAAACTCCTCCTCACCGAAGTTGCGCTCGTTTACGGCGATATTTTGGTTATAGATCGGCTTTCCGTTTTTAAACATTTTTAAACGTAGATTGTAGCGTACGAAGGGCTTTGCCGAAACATCGATGCCGTCGGAGCTGTAAAAGCCAAAACCGAACGAACTAAGCTCAGGCGCGATGACGAGCCCTTTGCCTTGCAGCGCCTTTTCGTCGTCGGTGACGCTTACGCGCCTTAGGTAAGTGCCAAAGAAGCGCTTTGCCTCGCCTGCGACGAACTCGCCGACGTCGATTTTAAGCTCATCGTCTCTGCCTAGCTTCGAGCTTGCGGCGTAGCTTTTCGTCCCCATTAGCTCGCTAGGGATATAAATGAGCGCGCTTTGCATGGCGTTAGTCGCGCTTATAGTGTCGTCAAACGGCGCTACATCGGCGTTTTGATTAAACTGTGCTTCATATGCGCAACCGCTAAAAAGCGCGCAAACTATTGCGGCTAGAAAGAAATTTTTCATTGTTTGCTCCATGTAAAAATTTTTGTAATTCTACCCCGCGGGTCTAAATTTTACGCTGAAACGGGCGTAATCGCTCTTTAATCCAAGCTAAAAAATTGTCTAAGCTTTCGCTTAAACGTATCTTTTGGAATTTCCGTATCGCTAAAATCATCGCTCCAAATTTCGTTCTTATCAGTGAAATAGGTAAAATTTTGCCAATGCGGGATAAAATTTGTTTTCTGCTCCACGGTTATATTTTTGTCTTTGCAATACTGCAAAATTTCATCCAGTTCGCGCTTTGAGTAGATGTTTATCAAAAAATAGTTGCGATTTTTAAATTTAATCACGACATTTTTATTTAGCAGACTTAGCGGCTCTTTGTTTTTAATCAACATAAAAATTTTAAACGGCAAAACAAGCAAGATAAAATTTATCGTATAGTATAAAAACAGCGCCAGTTTGCCGATATGCACTCCAATAGATGATTTTTTATAAAGCTCGTAGGAGGTAAGGTAGTGAAATCTACCGAAGCTATCCATAAGCTCTGAAAGCACGCAAAAGCTTATTTTCTCTATATCCGTAAGATTGCATATTTTATTGGGCTCTGTACCTTGCATGAAATTATAAAATAGCTTGTCATTATAAAACGTAAAATAAGAGGCTTGGAAATTGCATTTTACGTACCACCATATCTGTGCGATGAATAGCACTACGGCGCACAATACCATAAACAAATCGTCGCCTTTTATAATATCCATAAAAGTGGCATTAGTCGTATATGCAGAGTAAAAAAGCACTATGGATAAAAATAGGCTTTTTTCTTGAAAATATACCGCCCTATCTATGATTTCGATCGGCTCTTTGTCGTAATCCCTCATAAAATTCCTTTTTGGTATGGTTTTCGTATTTTATCACCGCCTCGCTTTCGACGCGTTTAAGAGCGCAGGATATTTGCATAGGCGCTTGCGGCGAGGCGAGTTGCGACAAGCCGCGGTTATCTCAGTCAAGCAGACACTAGCAACTCATCTGAAGCTGCTTAGAGGATTGCTTCGGGTGCCGAGCGATCTCATCTGCGACCGCTTCGATGGCTGCTTGGGGCGCCGAGCAATCTCATCTGCGATTGCCGCGGGCGGAATTTTGCTCGAAATCCAGCCTCAATCTCGCCGCGAAATACTCGCACAGCATCCGTCTTTGCGCTTCATTTGCGTTTAGCCGTAGCCAGATTACCCCGCGGGTCTAAATTTTACGCTGAAAGCCAAAAAATTTCACGCCTTAATGTCGTAGCTGAAATTTTTCAAAAAATATATGCGTAAAGCTTCGCGCTCGGCGCGGCTAGGACGGATGCAAAAAAATACCGCCGCGCCCGTATCGTCCTTGCCGCGCAGTAGCAGGCAGTCGCGTAGTCGCAGCCCCGCTCGTCCGTCTAGCCTTCGCGCGACGACGAGCTTTGAAGCGATCAAAATCGCAAAAATGCCCGCCGCTGCATAGATCGCAGCTTCGGCAAAGCCGAATTTGATCGTCAAAAACACGCCCGCGACGTATGCGAAAAGAAGCAAGAATTTTAAAATTTCTTGCAGTTTCAAAAACCGTTCGTAGCTTAGAAACGGCACGCGAAACGTCCGCACGAAGCCGAGCGACGGCTCTATCAGATCGACGCATCCAAGCATAAGATCGTATTTGTCTAGCCCTCTGCGAAAGGATATTTTAAGCTCGTCAAATTCCACGCGCGCCGCCTCTTTGCTACCGCTTCGCAGATAAAGTAACGCCAAAAACATAAAAACGATCGTCAGGCTGGGCTTGGCTCGCTGTGAGCGTAGCGGGCTGTCCGTGTAAAACAGCTCCCCCGATCCGCCGATGTCCAAAGAGATAAAAATGCAAAAAAACGCAAGGATAGAGGCGGAAAAAATTCTATAAAATGTATCATCGCAGATGAGGCTGAATTCGGGCTTTTGCATTAGTTTTTGTATAGCGGCGCGTCGGTGATTTTAAATCTAAATTTATTGCCTGCGCCGATAAATTTCATGAAGCTCGCTACGTCAAATCCCTGCTGCGGCGCGCTTAGCGGCGGCCTAGCAAGGATCTCGAAGCTTAGACCTGCGTAGTTGAAAAACTTGCCGCAGCGCCGAAAGCCGTGCCTGCCGTAGAATTCTATGCGGCGTAGGCGTTGCGCGAGGTTGGGCGCGTCCTCGTGCGGCGGCTCGACGTCAAGGACGATTTGCGCGCGCGGATTTTGCGTGACGATGAGCGCGAGCAGCCTTGAGCCGATCCCCAGCCCGCGAAATTTCGCATCGATACCGAGGTAGGCCACGTAAAAAATCCCGCTCTCCCCGCCGCTTGGAATTTCGCTCTCATCATAGCGCGAAATTTCGCTTTCCGCGGCGATCGATGGAATTTTGCCCTCTGCGGCGCTTAATGAAATTTCATCCCTTCTGACGCTTGATAAAATTTTGCCGCCCGCACCGCAAGTCGAGCAGTCCGCGGCGATCGAAATTTTGCTATCTGCGCTCGCGTTTAAAATTTTATTGCCGCCAAGAGACTGCGTTTTTTGACTTGCGATTTCGCCGCTTGCAACGCTAAAAAATTTTACTTCTGAAAATTTTACTTCGCCGCCTGAAATTTCATCGTCTGCGCCGTCAAATTCCGCGCCGCTATGGGCTTTGGATCTTAAAATTTTATCCGCATTTAGGCGCGGCGGCTGTTTGTGGTGCGAAATCGCGCGCTTGTAGGTTTGCTCGGTTCTATAGACGAAAAAGCCAACCAGCTCCTCGCCGCTTAAATTTTGCACCGCCGCGCTGGAATTTTTACTTTTCAAGCTGGATTTTTCACACGTCGCATTAGATTTTTTATCTGCCGCGCCGCGGTTATCCGCATCGGAATTTTTACCTGCAGCATCGCGATCTTGGCTAGGTTCGCAGCAGTCCTGCTTTGCCGCGCAAAAATCCTGCTTCGGCGCGCATAAATTTTCGCTCGCCGCCGCGTAATGCTTATCAGCCGCGCCGCCAGCGACCAGGGCAGTAAAATCTTCGAAAATCGCCGCGATTTCAAGCTGTCCTTTGCGCGACATTTTTAAGAAATTTTTTATGCTGATACGCTCAATTTCGGGGAATGCTGCGACGTTGATCGCCTCTATGCGCGCGATCAGTGCCGAACCCTCGCCGATACGCTCAAGTCTCATTTGCCCTCCTTGCCGCGATAAACCTACCGCGTAAATTTAAAATTTGCCCGCCTAGCTCGCGGGGATTTCATCGCTCGGTCCTAAAATTTCATGGAATTTCGCAAAATTTAAAGGGCGGCTCGTCTAAATTTAATCCTCGCCGTAAATTCGCTTCAAATTCCCCAGCGTCGCGCTCGCGTTTAGCAGCAGCGCATCGGCGATCGCCAGCCGCGCCATTGCGGTCGCTACGACGCTGCCGCGCACGGCGATACACGGATCGTGCCGTCCGCGCAGCTCGCAGACCGCGTCCGCGCCGCGCACGTCCACGCTATGCTGCGCCATAAAAATGCTTGGAGTGGGCTTAAAATGCGTCGCAATCTCGATCGGCGCGCCGCTGCTTATGCCGCCTAAGATCCCACCCGCGTTGTTGCTCGCAAAATTTGCGCCGATCTTGCCGCCGTTGGTGCGGATCGCATCCTTACTAGCGCGCATAAAGTCGTTGTTTTCGCTGCCTTTTAGCGTGCTTGCTTTCACTCCCGCGCCGATCTGCACGGCCTTTACGCCGTTTATGCCCATCAGCGCGCCCGCAAGCACCACATCCAGCTTACCGTACAGCGGCTCGCCGAGCCCAGCAGGCACGCCCGTAACGCGCGTTAGCACGCAGCCGCCGATACTATCGCCCGCATTTTTGACGCTTAGAATTAACTCCTTCTGCGCGCTCTCCGCAGCGGGATCGAGCGCGAAAATTTCGCTGTTTTGCGCAAAGTCGAAGTCTAAATTTCCCGCATAAATTTCGCCCACGCCGCAGATTCCGCTTTTTACGGAAATTTTAAAGTGATCCAGCAAGATTTGCGCAAACGCTCCCGCAGCCACGCGCACGGCGGTTTCGCGCGCGCTTGCCCGTCCGCCGCCTCGGTAATCGCGCAGTCCGTATTTGGCAAAATACGAAAAATCGGCGTGTGCGGGGCGGAAAATATCCTTGAGATTTTCGTAGTCCTTTGAGTGCTGGTTTGCGTTGCGGATGATAAATCCGATCGGCGCGCCGGTGCTGCGACCGTCAAAAATTCCGCTTAAAATTTCGATCTCATCGGCTTCTTTGCGCGGCGTAGCGTATCTGCCGCCCGGTTTGCGCCGCTCAAGCTCGCTTTGGATATTTGAAATCTCGATCGCCACGCCAGCCGGCAATCCGTCCAAAACGCCGCCTATTGCCGCACCGTGGCTCTCGCCGAAGGTGCTAAGGCGCAATCTCTCGCCGAAGGTATTCATAGCGCGTCTCCTTGATCGCCGCCGCTTTGTTTGTCCGTATCGCGCCCGCTTTGTTCGGCGTTTTTGTTTCGCACATTGCTTTTTTTAGCACTCGGCGTGCCGCCTCGATTATTATGCTCGCTTTTTGTGCTGCCCCGCGCTCGTCCGCTGCCGCCTTGTGAGCCTTTTTTGCCGTTCTGAGCGCAGTTTGCGCCGCTTTGTGCGTCGCTATCGCATGCTGTTTGTTCGCCATCTGTCGCGCTAGTGCCGTGCGAGGCGCCGTTTTGTAAAAGTTCGAGCGCGATTTGCGCGCATTTTTGCTCGGCCTCCTTTTTGCTCGCTCCCACGGCGGATGAGAGCCGCCTGCCGCCTACGAGTGCCGCCATTTCGAAGCTTTTTTTGTGATCGGGGCCGCTTGAGCCTAAAAGAACATATTCGGGCGTGACGCCGAATTTTGCCTGCGTGAGCTCTTGCAGCGCGGTTTTGTAGTCTCGCACGAGCTCGTTAAAGCTGATGCGCGGATAGAGGATTTCTAAGATTACAATCGCGATGCGGGCGGTGTTTTGCAGCCCGCTCTCAAGATAGACGGCGCCCATTATCGCCTCAAAGGCGTCCGAAAGCAGCGAGGGCTTCTCGCGCCCGCCGTTGCGCTCCTCGGACAGCGACATATTCAGGTTCTCGCCGATGCCCAAAAATTTTGCAAATTTAGAAAAGCTGCTTTCGTTCACGAGCGCGGCGCGCAGCTTGCTTAGATCGCCCTCGTCGCTGCTAAATTTTTTGAAAAGATACTCGCCCACGATCAGATCCATCACCGCATCGCCTAAAAATTCCAGCCTCTCGTTGTTGTGCCCGTTTTTGGCGCTTTTGTGCGTAAGAGCGATCTTGAGGTGGGTTAAATTTTTAAATTTGTAGCCCAGTTTTTCTTGTAATTTTTCTAAATTTTGCATTATTGCCCTTTTTTATAAAATTTTACGAAATCCGCGGTGGCTCACACGCAAACGGCATCCGGTGCGAACAAAACTTGCGCAAGCGAAACGAATGCAAGCGTGATCTGCGCTAACTTTGTGCTAACGCGGCGGATAAAACGCATTAGCAACGATCTACGGCGAATAAAATTTAAACTTAGCCCGCCAATTCTAACGCAAACCACGCTAAGGATCACTTGCCGCAAACGAAATCCTCGCCAAAAATAGACCCGTCGCAAATACAGTCGCGCCAAAGCCTGCTCACTGCTAACGAAATTTCCGCCAAAGCTCGATTGCGTGAACGAATGCGCTAAAACCGGCTTCGGGCGATAAATTTAAGCCGAAGCGGCTCTGCGTGCAAAGTAAACGCGAGCAAATCCATGCTTAATCCGCGCAACCGCAAGCTTCGCCGCGGAATTTTAGCCCTTTATCGCTTCCGCCGCCGCGCGAGCCATAGCGTCGCACTCTTCGTTTTGCGGATGACCCGCATGCCCCTTGACCCAGGAGGCCTTGATCTCGTGATGCGCTGCCGCCGCAAGGTATCTGCGCCACAGATCTGCGTTTTTTTTGCCCTTAAAATCAGTAGCGACCCACTTTGCGAGCCAGGAGCTTATCGCTTTAACGACATATTCGCTATCGGTAAAAAGCTCGACGCGGCAGGGCTGCTTAAGCGCGCTAAGTCCCATTATAGCGGCTGTTAGCTCCATTTGATTATTGGTCGTCATCGCTTCTGCGCCGCTTGCCTTTTTTATCGCGTCGCCGTATTGCAGTATGTAAGCCCAGCCGCCCGCTCCAGGGTTTCCGAGACAGCTGCCGTCGCTAAAAAGTTTGACCGATTTCACCGGTTTTCTCCGAAATTTGCGCTCTGATCTCCATGCTGCCTAGCTCGTAGCAGACCGGGCAGCGGTGCGAGAAAAGCCCCACCGAGCTTTTGCACTTCGCGCAGGTGTAGCTAAAGCTAAGCCCCGCGTCCTCAAAGCCCGCGTCTTTCATAGCCATAAGCGCGTTGATCTCAAAAATTTTACTCGCGCTCTGCGGCTTTTGATCGCTTCTTCCGAGCGCGTAAAAAAGCGCGTTGTACTCCGCATCCTGCGTATTTACCGCCGCAGGGAAATCATAGATCAGATCGATAGCCTGCTCGATCGGCGGGAAGCGGTCAAAGCCCTCCATAGGCTCTTTGTTTTTGATAAAAAGCTCCATGCAGAACCGCCCCGCGCCTTTGAAGTTTAGCTTTGAAATTTTAGCGATCTTCTTATTAAACGGCGTATTGGCGTCGTTTGCGATGATCTGGGCGCGCTCGAACTGGCTTTGAGCATATACTTCGGCGTCCTGTTCGCGCAGCGCGTCAAGCACTTCAAGCGCCTCATTAAAGCGCTTCAGCCGCTCATAAATCACCGTAAGATGCGTAAGGGCCTCTTTGTTTCTCGGGCGCAGCTTCAGCGCCTGCAAAAACACCTCTTCGGCGCGCCCTAAAAAGCCCGCTTTGAAATATACGATACCGAGATTGGTGAGGATAAACTCCCTCTGCACGCCGCCGCTAGCCTTACTTAGCGCGATTAGATAAATTTCTATCGCGCGCTCGAAGTCGCCGCTTTTGACGAAAGAGCTAGCTAAAATTCCAAGCGTCGGGATATCAATTTGCGGGCTTGCCAAAAGCTGTCTGTGCTCGGTGCTAAGCGCGTCTAGGGTGTCAAATTTTTTGATGAAATTCTCTAGGCTCTGCCTCTCGTTTTTTTTAGAAAAAACTCCCCAAATGTAGCTTAGAATCGACACTAGCAAGATTATGCTTATCAGCATGATAAGCCCGAAAATCGGGTCGCGATCGTCTAAGAAAAAATTATCCAAATCAAACCTCGTCGCAAAAATAAAGGGCAATTATAGCAAAGTGCGGGTATAATTTCGCTTATGATTAAAAACGAAAGCATAGAAAATCTGCTGGCTACCGTAGATATCGTAGACGTCGTAGAAAAATATGTCCCGCTTAAGCGCAGTGGCGCAAATTTCGTAGGCGTCTGCCCCTTTCACGACGATTCGCACCCGAGCATGAGCGTGAGTTCAAAGCTTGGAATTTTTCACTGCTTTTCGTGCAAAGCAGGCGGCAACGCGATTAAATTTATCCAAGATTACGAAAAGATAAGCTTTCCCGAAGCGGTCGAAAAGCTTGCGGGGATGTATAATTTCGCGCTGCAATACACCGGTGTTAAAGTCCAGGAGCGCAGCGAAGAGAAGAAGGTGCTCGGGATTTTAAACGCCTACTACCAAAGCTGCCTTTATCAAAATCCCGCTGCCGTAAAATACCTACACGATCGCGGACTGAGCGATCAAAGCATTCGCAAATTCGGCCTTGGATACGCAGGAGCTAGTGCGCAGACGATCAGAGTTTTGCAAAACGAAGAAATTCCGCCGCAAGACGCGTTAAATGCGGGCGCGGTGAAGCAAAACGAGCGCGGGCTTTACGCTAGCTTCATCGAGCGGATCACCTTTCCGATCTACAACCACGCAAGCAAGCTCGTGGGTTTCGGCGGCCGCACGATAAGCGGCAACCCAGCCAAATACGTCAATTCGCCGCAGTGCGCACTGTTTGATAAATCTAAAATTTTCTACGCATTCGACCTTGCGAAAAAAAGCGCGATCGCTAAAAAAACCCTCATCATCACCGAGGGCTACATGGACGTCATCATGCTGCATCAAGCGGGCATCGACAACGCCGTAGCGGTGCTCGGCACGGCGCTGACGCCCGCTCATCTGCCGCTTATAAAGCGCGCGGAGCTTAACGTCGTGCTTAGCTTCGACGGCGACGCTGCGGGCATCAATGCGGCGATAAAATCGGCGCGGCTTTTGTGCCTGAATAAGATCGACTCAAGCGTCGCTATAATCGGCGGAGGCGCCGATCCTGCGGATATGATAGTCGCGGGCAAGGTGCGCGAGCTAGAGCAAATTTATGCTAGCGGCATGGAGAGCGGGGAGTTTCTGATCCGAAGAATCGCTAAAAAATACGACCTCGCCCGCCCCGTGCAAAAAGAAGCGGCGCTAAATGAGATCAAAGAATTTACCGCAGCGCTCGGCCCCGTGCTCGCCGAGTCTTATCAGAGCCTAGTGGCGCAAATTTTAAACGTCTCGCCGGGCTCGTTCAATCTCGCCGACGGCGGTAAAAATTCCGGCGCGGGCTTTGAGGGGCGAAATTTTAATAAGAGCGGGAGCTTCGGCTCTTACGGGGGGCGCGGCGCAGACGGCAGGGGCGGTGCGAGCAGGGGCTTAAACGGCGGAAATTTTAATCGCGCGCAAAGCACGGCGCGCTACGAAAACTCCGCGCCGCCTACCGCTTCGGTAAGGCTCGGGCGCCCGCTACTGCGCCGCAAGGAGATCGCCGAGCTTCAGATCATAAAATCGATGCTGCTCGATGGCGAGATGGCACAGCTCGGGCTCGGCTGCTTGGAGCGGCGCGATTTTCGCATGCACGGCGATATTTTCGAGGCGTTTTTGGCTTTCGCTCGCAGCGGCGAGAATTTTAAAAATTTCATCGCGGGCGGCGCGGGAGAAAATTTTAACCGGGGCGAGAGCGTAAATTTAAAAAGCGGTGAGAGCTCTAGCGAGCAAAATTTTAGCGGGCAGGGCTCTACGGGCGCCGTAAATTTAAAAGGCTCCTCCGCGCAGCAGGGTGCAAACGGCGGCGAGAAGCAAGAGGGTGCAAATAACGGCGAGAGACGGAGCTCAAGCAATGGCGCAAAGCAAAGCGAAAAGAAAGCCGCCGCTCAAAATATTCAAAACGCTCAAAGTGTCCAAAATACTCAAAACGCCGAAAGCAAAGCCCTTGAAAATCTGCGCGCTCTAGCACTGGACGATGAAATTTTGCCGATCGGCGGCGCAGCGCTTTTTAACGACGCGTGCAAAATTTTACGCCGCAACGCCCTGCAAGATCTGATGCAAAAGCTCAAAAACTCCGACGCGCCCGACAAGATCGAGCGGATCTTGGAGTATCAAAAAAAGATCAATCAACTCAAGTAAAGGAACGAAATGAAGGCATTGGCGCTCTTTAGCGGCGGGCTTGACTCCATGCTCGCGGTCAAACTCATCGTCTCGCAAGGCATCGAGGTGCTCGCGCTGAATATGGATATCGGATTTGGCGGCAAGGACGATAAGAGCGAGATCATGCGCCGCAGAGCCGCAGCCGCAGGGGCGGATTTTAAAAGCGTCGATATTAGAAGCGAATATCTACGTCAGGTGCTTTTCGAGCCCAAATACGGCTACGGCAAGCACTTCAACCCCTGCATCGACTGCCACGGATATATGTTTAAGACTGCGCTTGCGATGCTGCAAAGCGAAGGGGCGAGCTTCATCATCACTGGCGAGGTGCTCGGACAGCGCCCGATGAGCCAGCGCGCGCAGGCTCTAGCTCAGGTCGGCGGGCTTAGCGGCGATGAGGAGGGGCTGATCCTGCGTCCGCTGTGCGCGAAGCTGCTGCCGCTCACGACGCCCGAGATCAAGGGCTGGGTAGATAGGGGCGCGCTGCTTGACATCAGCGGGCGCGGGCGGGCTAGACAGATGCAGCTGGCGGCGGAGTTCGGCTTTGAGGATTATGAAACGCCCGCGGGAGGCTGTCTGCTGACCGTGCAGAGCTTCAGCGAGCGGATCAAGGATGCGGTAAAATTTGAAAAGATCGAAACGCCCGCGGACGCTGAAATTTTAAAATTCGGACGCCATCTGCGCCTGCCTGAGGGCGCCAAGCTCATAATCGGACGCGACGAGAGCGATAACAAAAAGCTTGCCGCAGTGCAAAATCCTAAATTTAGCGAGATAAAATTTAAAGATGGCGTCGTGGGCGCGCTAAGCCTGCTAAGCAGGGGCGCGAGTGAGGCGGATAGAGAGCTTGCGGCGAGGCTGGCGCTGACCTACGCCAAAACGGACGCCGCGCGCCGCTACGCCCTGCTCATAGACGGCAGCGAGCTGAGCGCAAGCCCCTTTGAGAGCAAGGATGCCGCCCGCGAGTATTTTGTGTAAAATCTAAACCGCCATCCAGGTTGTATTTGATAGGCGTAAAAACGATACATAAGCGCAAGAAGCTGCGATAGCAGATACAAGAGTAAAATTTAAAACGGCGGCGGTTGAAGCGAGCTGAAAATGCGGGCGCCGCGAACTAAATTCGGCTATCGCAAGAGCCAAATAGGCATAAATTTAAAAGTGCAAGCCGTTAAATTTAAAAACGAAAGCGAGCAAATTTTATAGGCTCAAGGAGCGTTTATGGAGTATTTCAAACCGTTTTTCGTAAAGATCCCAGGCCGCGCCAGAGAGGACGACCATACGAGCGCGCACGATCAGATCATCGCGCCGCTACTGCAAAATGCGCTCGCCGCCTATGTCTATAACGGCCGCAAAGATAGTATCGTGGGGGCATTCGGCAGTGTGGAGCACCCGCTAAACTTAAGCGAGTTTAGTTTTCTCGTGCGCGAGCGGGGCAAATTTCGCCTCGATCTCTCGCGAGAATGCGTAAACGGCGCCGAAATCTTTTGGAACGCTTGCAGCTTTAGACGCGGCTCGGTTATTATTTTGCTCGAAGGAGAGTTTGATTTGGCGCCTATTTTACGCCGCTGCACCGAGATAAGCATAGACGAAACGCCAAATATGGGCAACAGCCCAGCGACGACCAAGCTTGCCAAGCGCGCGATGAGCGATAGACAGATCGCCGTACTTTTTAGCGCTTCAAATGGGATAGAGTGGATGGATATCTACGCTCCTGAGGCGGTACAGGCTAAAATTTTAAAACTTGCGGATGAGATAAACGGGGATGAAATTTAAAAATTTAAAAACCAAGTTCCGCATTAAATTTCACGCCGCATGAGCATTATGCGCTCCTGTGCGCGCAGACAAAAGTAGAGGTTGCAAAATAGGCCTCGTGCCTATCGCCCTCTGCGCCTTGCTAAAAGATAAAACAAAATGATCGCCGCAAAAACCACCGCGATTGCGGCGTAAATTTTACCCATGCCGCCGTAACTTTTGGAGTCGTCGCTTAAATACAGGTTTATTACTGCGCCGTTACCCGTTGAAATTTCAAGCTTTGCGCCCTTTGCGCCGTTTAGTTTTACGCGCAGCATATTTGCCGCGGGGCTTGAAATTTCTGGCTTATCCATAAAAGAGTAGCTGGTTTTGTAGCTTTTCATCAAATCGTTGCAGTCTTTCGGGGTTACGAATATATCGTAGAACGCGCCATTTTTCACGCTCAAATTTTCTCCGCCTTGCACGACGAAGTATCTAAATTTAGGCGCCTGCGTGATGAACTCCCACCGTAGCGTCTTTTGCTTCCCGCCCTGCTCGTAATTAAACTCCGCGCCGTATTTGGCGTCGAATTTAAAAACGTCTCTGCTGAAAAGCACGAACTGCCTATCGCTTAAAATGGCGCTAGGATCGGAGTTTTTGTCTAAAATTTTAACGTTTTGAAGCTCCCTGCCGCTTTCGTAAATTTTAAAACTTTTCATCGTTACGGGCGGTTCCTCGGCATTAAACTCCACGCTTACGGGGTTTGCGGTGATTTTGCACTCTGGCATGGGATCTGGAATTTCATTGCTGAAAAACGCAAGCGCGGGCTCGTCGTTCGGGTAATAGACGTAAGGGCGCGAGTTCAGCGCGGTGGCGCCTTTGAACTTATCCTCCCTCATCCGTAGCGCTTCATTTTTACACATCCCCAGTAGAAATTTGCCGCTTCCTTCGTCGTTTAAATTCCGCGAGCAAAAGGCGTTTAGGCGCGAATTTCCCATCTCAAAAACGTAGCTACTTTTTTTGCCGTGCTCAAAATAGCCGATGCCGATCTCATCCGAAGCAAAATCCAAAAATGCAAATCTATGGTAAATCGCGCTTAAAAGCCCGTCGATCGCGCTTTTAAGATCGCTTGAGTTATAGGATAAATTTTCTCGTACTGCGGCATTATAGCCTGCGTAAAAAGCGCGCTTTGACGGATTTTCGCCCGTAAAATTCGGCTTGCCCGGGCTCTCGTCGTGCGACATCGCCTCGTTTGCGACGACATATTTTGCGTGATTAAGCGCGGAGATATTTAAAATTTCATTCTGCGAAAGCTGATTTAGCCCCGATTTTGCGCGCACATTGTTGATGTAGCTTAGCGGATCGTCGTAAAAGGAAAAGCCGCTCATTGCAACGAGCGGCTGTTTTAAATTTGAGGGAGTGTTTTCGCATGCAGCAAAAAGCGCGCAGATCGCCCCAAGGCCCAGGAGCCTAAGCCGCAGGGCCCGCTTTGGCAAACTCGACCCCCTCTTTTACGTCCTCGTAGCGTTTAAAATTCTCTTCAAACATCTTTGCTAGCTTATCGCGCGTGATTTTATATTCCGCCGGGTGCGTCCACGTATTGATCGGATTTAGCAGCTTCGTCTCGACGCCTGCGAGCTCTTTTGGGATCGCTAGGTTAAATTTCTCGAAATTTTCAAATTCGCACTTTTTGATACTGCCGTCTAGGATCGCGTTTATGCACGCGCGCGTGGCTTTGATGCTCATTCGCTTGCCCACGCCGTACGCGCCGCCGCTCCAGCCTGTGTTTACGAGATAGACGCTGACATTATGTTTGTCGATCTTTTCGCCCAGTAGCTTAGCGTAAACGGTCGGGTGCAGCGGCATAAACGGCTCGCCGAAGCACGCGCTAAATGTCGCCACCGGCTCGGTGATGCCGCGCTCGGTGCCCGCAACCTTTGCTGTATAGCCGCTTAGGAAATAATACATCGCCTGCTCTTTAGTAAGCTTTGCGACCGGCGGCAAAACGCCGAATGCGTCGGCAGTTAGGAAGATGATGTTTTTCGGATGGCCGCCCGCAGAGCTTGGCTCGTAGTTATCGATGTGATAGATCGGGTAGCTAACGCGGGTGTTTTCGGTCTTGCTGCCGTCTTTGTAGTCTACTACGCCCGCCTCGTCCGCAACCACGTTTTCAAGCAGCGCGTCGCGTTTGATCGCGGCGTAAATTTCAGGCTCGCTGCTCGGGTCTAAATTTATACATTTCGCGTAGCAGCCGCCCTCGAAGTTAAATATCCCCTCATCGTCCCAGCCGTGTTCATCATCGCCGATTAGCTTGCGATTAGGATCGGTCGATAGCGTCGTTTTGCCCGTGCCGCTTAGACCGAAAAACAGCGCCGTGTCGCCCTGCTTGCCCACGTTTGCCGAGCAGTGCATCGACATTTTGCCCGCAAGCGGCAGCCAGTAGTTCATCATCGAAAAAATTCCTTTTTTCATCTCGCCGCCGTACCAGGTGCCGCCGATAACCGCGACGTTTTCCTCAACGTTAAAAATAACGAAAACGTCGCTGTGAAGCCCGTCGCTCGCGTAGTCCTCGTTTTTGCATTTGCACGCGTTGTAAACGACAAAATCGGGATGAAATTCCGCTAGCTCGCTCTTGCTTGGACGGATGAACATATTTTTTACGAAATGCGCTTGCCACGCGACTTCGGTTACGAAACGCACGTTTTTGCGGCTGGATTTGCTAGCTCCGCAAAATGCGTCTTGGATAAAGATTTCCTTGCCGCTTAGCTGAGCTTTGGCTTTGGCTAAAAGCTTATCGAAAAGCTCTTTTGAGATAGGCTGGTTTACCTTGCCCCAAGCGATGTATTTTTGGCTCGGGTCTTGTTTTACGAAGTACTTATCCTTGGGGCTGCGACCCGTGAAAATTCCGGTATCGACCATAAAGGTGCCGTTGCTTGATACGCGCCCTTCATTCATAGCCTTTTCAAGCTCGAAAAGCTCGTCGTAGCTTAGGTTGTGATTGATTTTTTTGATATTTTTAAGACCTAGTTTATCCAGATCGTTCGGAGTTGTCATTTTGCGTCCTTTTTAAATTAAATTTTGATAAATGATTGCGCTATTATAGCTTAAAATTTAGGTAAGCTCGCTTAAGCGCCGAGGATGATCGCCATGAAATTTAGGCGGGAGCGCCCGCCTAAATTTTAGAGCTTATCTTAAAATCGCGAGCACCTGATCGGCATCGACCGTATCGCCTTGGGCGACTAAAATTTTATCGATTACGCCATCACGCGGGCTTTCGATATTTATCTCCATCTTCATCGCTTCAAGAACGATGACATTCTGCCCCGCCTTAACAGCATCGCCTTCCTTTATTAAAATTTTAAATACGTTGCTAGGAAGCGTCGCTTTTACTTCGTTGCTGTCCGTACCGCTTGCCTTGCTTTCAGGAGCGGTTTGCACTTGCGGCTTTACGGGCGCTGAGGTATCGAAGCTGACGTCGTATCGATCGCCGTTTACGAGCACGTTTTGTCCGGCGAATTCTACGCTGTAAATTTTGCCGTTAATCTTAATGTCAAATTTGCCATTTTTAGAAATACCGTTTTGATGGCTTGCAGCGGGCGCTACGTCCTCTTTTTTACGACTCATCACCCTGCCCTCGCCTTTTAAAAACGCGATACCCTTTTCTTTGCATGCAAGCGCGATAAATATGTTCTCCTCGCTAGGCTCGATGCCCTGCTCGCGTAGAATCTTCTGCGCATACGCGACGCTCTTGCTCTCGTCGGCGTCGGCGATATCTACGGCATGCTTGGTCGTAGGCTCTAAGCCCAGCTGCTCGGCGGCGAGCTTAATCACGCCTTCATCTGGCTTAACGGGCGTTTTGCCGAAATAGCCTAGCACCATCTTGCCGTAGCCCTCGGCGATCTTTTTCCACGGGCCGAACATTACGTTGTTAAACGCCTGCTGGAAATAAAACTGACTAACCGGCGTCACGCTCGTGCCGAAGCCGCCCTTTTCGACGACCTCGCGCATAGCCTTGATGACAGCTGGGAATTTGTCTAAAATTTTATTATCGCGCATCATCTGAGTGTTTGCTGTAAGCGCGCCTCCGGGCATCGGCGAAAACGGAATGAGCGGGCTTACCTGCGTAGCCTCTGGCGGCATGAAGTAATCCTTCAAGCACTCGCCCAGAACCTCTTCGTATTTTAAAATTTTCTCTGCGTCTAGCCCCAGGTCGAAATTTTGCCCCTTCGTCGCGTGCAGCAGCGTAAGGATGTCCGGCTGGCTCGTGCCGCCGCTTACGGGATGCGCGGCAAGGTCGATGCCGTCTACGCCCGCAACGAGCGCAGCCTGGTAGCATGCGATGCTAACGCCCGCCGTCTCGTGAGTGTGCAAGCGGATATGCACGCCGTCGCCTAAAATTTTACGCGCGCGCTTGATCGTCTCATAGACCTTCTGCGGGCTGCTAGTGCCGCTTGCGTCTTTGAAGCAGACGCTGTCAAACGGGATCTGCGCGTCTAAAATTTGACGTAGAATTTTCTCATAAAATGCCGCATCATGCGCGCCGCTGCATCCGGGCGGCAGATCCATCATCGTAACCACGACCTCGTGCTTGAGCCCGTGACGCGAGATGCGCTCGCCGCTAAATTTTAAATTTTCCACGTCGTTTAGCGCGTCGAAATTTCTAATCGTCGTCGTGCCGTGCTTGGCAAAAAGCTTGGCGTGCAGATCGATGATCTCGCGGCTGCCTGTATCGAGCGTGACGGTATTTACGCCGCGGCTAAGGGTCTGCAGATTCGCCTCAGGCCCCACGATGCTTCTAAATTTATCCATCATCTCAAAGGCGTCTTCGTTTAGGTAAAAATATAGGCTCTGAAACCGCGCGCCGCCGCCAAACTCGAAGTGTGTGATGCCCGCGTCTTTGGCCGCGCTAACGGCAGGCAAAAAGTCCGCCATCGCCACGCGCGCGCCGAAAACTGACTGAAATCCGTCGCGAAAGGTCGTATCCATAACGTCGATAAGCTTTTTAGCCATTTTTAGCTCCTAGGTTAAATTTAGCGTGAATTTTAATATTTCTAGCCTAAAAAAGCTTTTAAACCAAAAACCCCCGGAAAGATTGCGAGCGTTAATAGCACTAGAATTTGCAATAAAATAAAAGGCAGTACGCCCTTATAAATGTCCGTGGTGTGGATTTGCGGCGGCGTCACGCCCTTTAAGAAAAATATCGAAAATCCAAATGGCGGCGTCATAAACGACGTTTGTAAATTTACAGCGATTAAGATCGCAAACCACACGGGATTGATATGCAAAGACTCTACTATCGGCAAAAGTATCGGTAAAATGATATATGAAATTTCGACATAATCGAGAAAAAATCCAAGCACTATGATAACTACCATCGTAAGCGCGATAAATCCCCATGCTTGGCCGGGCAGATTCTCCATAAAATTTTTCACGACCTCATCTCCACCCGTGTAAGAAAAAATCATCGAAAATGCCGTGGCGCCCATCAAAATCATAAAAACCATGCCCGAAATTTTAGCGGTATTTTTTAGCGCGTCATAGATCAGTCTAAACGAAAACGTGCGGTATAAAACAGCTAGCGCTATCGCACCCAAGCAGCCTACCGACGAGCTCTCCGTAGGAGTAGCGATGCCCGCAAAAATAGATCCTAAGACGAGCAAAATCAGCACGAGCACCGGCACGACGTTTTTAAGCGCGATAAAAATTTGCTTTGATTTGCTAAGCCCCTCTAGCGGCGGAACAGGCGGCGCATAATCTTTGCAAATATATGAAATAATCGCAATATAAATCACGTAAAAACCCACTAGCACGAGCCCAGGAATAACTGCTGCAGAGAAAAGATCACCCACAGAGACCGAAAGTATATCGCCTAAAATAATCAGCACGATAGAAGGCGGGATAATCTGCCCAAGCGTGCCCGCAGCAGCGATAGTGCCGGTAGCTAGGGGCTTATCGTAGCCGTATT
>ERZ773079.848-NODE-848-length-19405-cov-17.709354_pt1 | contig 19405 bp, 23 predicted proteins | sample MGYA00511355_ERZ773079 | MGnify/ENA primary metagenome ERZ773079 (study PRJEB29015, sample SAMEA2737979) | human oral metagenome | biome: human oral; feature: human-associated habitat; material: dental | place: China | collected 2117 ... | reverse complement strand
GGCGCAACCCCCCCGCAGCCTGGCGGGGGGTTGCTCGAGCGCATTTGCCCAGTTGAGCCACTTTTCATAGTGCCCCGCAGTCTGGCGGGGGGTTGCGCCCCGCGCCTCCCGAGCAAACGGCGTAACGGAAAAGCGCATTCTGGGAGGTTGGGGTCACGGAAAAGCGCACTCTGGGGGTACCCCCTCACGGAGAGGCGCATTCTGCGCGACATGGGAGCCGCAGACTGCGCCTCTCCGTGAGGCGTCGGACCGGGATGCGCCTCTCCGTGAGGTCGCACGCGCGACCCTCCCTCGCGGCCCATGGGTCTTCGCAGCCTGGCGCAGGTCCTCAGGGCAGGCGAGGGCTCGGGCCTGTGTCCTGCGGGCTAAGGAAGCGCCGGGAAGTCAGGATGATGGGTCCCTTCCCGCCCTACGTCAGGTCGCAAAAGTGGAACTGGCTTCTGCCCTCGGCGTAGTCCCCCACGATCTGGCCATGGCCGCGCAGCTGGTACTTGTAGGTCACGAGCCCGTCGAGGCCCACCGGACCCCTCGCGTGGAGCTTACCCGTCGATATGCCCACCTCTGCGCCAAAGCCATAGCGAAAGCCATCCGCAAAGCGCGTCGACGCGTTCTGGTAGACGCCCGCCGAGTCAACGAGCCGCATGAACCTCTCGGCCGCCGCCGCATCCTCGGTGAGGATGGCGTCGGTGTGGTGCGAGCCGTAGCGGTTGATGTGGTCGATGGCCTCGTCGAGGGAGTCCACCACCCGGACAAAGATCGTGGGCGAGAGGTACTCCGCACCCCAGTCTTCTTGGCTTGCGCTCTTGCAATCAATGAGGGCACACACCCGCTCGTCACCCCTGATCTCGACGCCCACCGCAGCGTAGGCGTCGGCCAGCAGGGGCAAAAAGCCCTCCGCAACGTCCCTGTGCACGAGCAGCGCCTCGACGGCGTTGCAGGCGGCCGTATACTGGCACTTTGCGTCCACACAGATGGGTATGGCAGACGGCAGGTTGGCCGACACGTCCACGTAGATATGACAGACGCCGTCGGAGTGGCCCATCACAGGAATCTTGGTGTTGTCCATGATGTGACGCACGAAGGCGTTCGACCCGCGGGGAATCAGCAGGTCGACGAGGCCAAAGCAGCCGAGCAGCTCGTCTATCTGGGCGTGGGACTCCGCAAGCGCGAGGCAGGCCCCGGGAAGGCCTGCCGCGACGGCGGCCTCGTGCACGAGCGAGAAGATCGTCCTGTTCGACTCCGCCGTCTCGGAGCCACCCTTGAGCATGGCCATGTTGCCGCTCTTGAGGCAGAGGGCCGAGATCTGCACGAGCGCGTCTGGACGCGCCTCAAAGATGACGCCGATGACACCAATGGGGCAGCTCACACGCGTGAGCTCAAGCCCCTCGTCGAGCTCGCGGCGCAGCAGCACGCGGCCCACCGGGTCTTCCAGCCCAAGCAGGCTGTCTATGCCCGCGCAGACGTCTTTGAGCTTGTGCTCGTCGAAGAGGAGACGCTTGACCACCGCAGGGGCGGCGCCGTCCCTCTTGGCCCGCGCCAGGTCCTCCGTGTTTGCAGAGAAGATGTCGTCTTTATGCGAGAGCAGCGCCTCCCTAACGCGGACGAGAGCGGCGTCTCTTTGCGAGAGGGGCGTCGAGGCCATCGCGGAGCTCTCGATCCTCATCCTCTGCACCGTATCGCGGATGGTGGTGTTGCTGCTGCCTGTGCCTCCTGCCATACTTGCCTCCTCGTCTCCTCTTTGCACCAACGTCCATAGAACGTCTATAGTTTGGCGCAGAGGATCTCGGTTGGCCCCGTCCCGATGGAAGATTTATCGCTCTTGCAAACGAAGGCACGACAACTACGTACGTGCACCGGCTCCCGCACACGTACCACTCGCCGCAGGGCCAAGCTCGCTCGGTACGCAGCCCCCAAAAGATGCCACGCGAGGCCTCCGGACGAAGCCCTCTCTCCCAGAGAAATCGTACAATGGAACCGTCTTGACTCGCCCGACGAACGCACCAAGGCGCAGGTCGGGCACGAGGCGAACATGCGCCGCACACCCACGCCCCCTGCGGGGCGATCGCCAGGAAAGGAGACCATCATGAGCAGGGTCAGCTACGACATCTTGCAGCCAGGCGCACTGAGCGACGAGGAGCGAGAGACGCTTCGCCGCCACTACCTGGTCTACGCCAAGGCAGAGCTTGGGCAGGGTCGCAAGTTGAGAGCCGACCTCGACCACATCTATGCCACGGTAGACGAGCTGGCGTCCTCGGGCAAGCTCGATCGCCTGGTCAGCACCATGCACACGAGCGCTCACGTGGTCCTCTTCTCGACCGAGGCGTCACGAATCTCGCTCGAGGAGTTCCAGCTGGCCATGCTCTCCGAGGGAAGGCCCGTGCGCATGGTGGGCGAGGACTCATCGGACATCAACGGCATCGGCGCGCTCAGCGAAGGCGACCTGCTCATCGTCGTGACCACCTCGAACGGCTTCGCCCATCGCCAGCGCGCGAACATCTGCAGAAGCGAGGCGCACAAGGTGATCATAACCGCACACGACGATCCCGAGCTTCACGCGGAGTTCGACGAGGTCCTCTCCATCGGTGAGGGGGCCAGTGAAGGCAGCCCCCTGCACCGCATCTATGCGACCTTTGGCGTGACGTACTTCTTCGACCGCCTGTTCACGCTCTACGCGAACATCTACGACCCAGAGTTGTAAACAACCTAGGGCTGTAGACCCGAGCTCCCTTGCCAAGTCGGTGAGGAACCGAGGGTAGGAGTTCGAGGAAGACCACGCCTGTCGTCACTGCCACGCCGAGAAGTGCGTGCGCAAGGGAAGCCTATCCACGCTTGGCACGCTCGAGCGCATCGTCGGCGCTAGCCTGAGCCGCACGCGCCTCCTCGAGGGCGGCCTCACAGTCCTTGACACGCCGGCTGGCAGCCTCGCACTGGGCGACGGCCTCCTGAGCTGCTGCCCTGGCCTCACCGGCGATCCACTCGGCATCGGCCAACCCCTTTGCGGCGGCGTCGGCCTGGGCCTGGGCGGCCTCGCCCTTCTGGATGGCCTCGCTCAGGAGTGCGGCGATGCGGTCCCGCTCGGCCCAGGCGTCTGCCGCAAGCCGGGCGAGCTTGGCAGAGCTATCCCGCTGCTCCCTGATGTGCGCCTCCTCGTCCCTCTGACGCCCCTCGCTCTCCTTGACGGCCGTCTTCGCGAGACTGAGCGCGTTCTTGGCATCGGCAAGCTCCTGTTCGCGCTGATCCGTGACCTCCTTGGCACGGCTCGCCTCTCCCTGCGCGCGAGCGACCAGCGCATCCTGTATGCGCCTTTTGAGTCCACCTTCGACCAGGAGACAGGGCAGAAACTGCCTGAGCTCCTCGTGCCACCAGTACCAATCATGCGAGACGTCAAAGCCCCAGTACTCGAACGTCGCAGGAACGTCCCTCTCGGCCATGGCAGCGTCGAGCTGTCGCTGGGTGTCCGCGCCAGTCTCGCTGCCATGCTGGCCACAGACGAAGGCAAGCTGACGCTCGCGCAGGAGCGTGGCCTCCGCCTTGCGCGACGTGAGGTCAGCGAGCAGGTCAAAGGGTGAGAAGGCGCGCCATGGTTCGTCGAGGTCGCCCTCGATGAGCTGGTGCACGTCATAGGTACCGGAGAGCGCGAGCAGCCCCGAGTAGTCCTTGGGCCTCCTGAGCATGGCGATCGTGGCGTTGAGGGCCCCCATGCCCGCCCCAAGGACCAGCGGGAGCTCCTTGGGGCCACTGACCTTCTTGATGAATGTGGCAAGCTCCCCCTCGACGAAGGCAAAGAAGCCCTCGAGGTTCTCCAGGCGGTACTCGCGCAGCGCCCCGTGGGCATGCCAGCTCTCGCTGTCGGAGGTGTCCACGCAGAAGAGTTGGACCTTGCCGGCGTCGACGAGATCGGCCACAGCGTCGACCATGCCGTTGTTCTCCCAGCTCAGGCATGACGAGTCACCTTCGGGAAACGCGATGGCTGGTCTGCCCTTGCTGCCATAGACGACGAGATCGAAGTCCTTGTTGGCCTTGTCGCCGTGAAGGGTGTAGTTCTTGACTTCCATGCTGTCCTCCTAGATAGGCGCCTGCCATGCTCGCGCCGCCCGAGCACCTCGGCGGCTGTGGTCTGTCCCCATTGTATGCAAGCTGGGGTGCGGTGCACGCCAAAGTCCGCCAGAGTGCCGGGCAAATCGGCGGCAGGTGCCTACAAACGGGCGCGGCGAGGGCAGCAGGCGCCTGCGGGTGGGTACGCGACCGCGGCACGCGAAGGGCTAGACCAGCTTGCCCTGGCAGTGGTCGATGATGTGCTGCACCATCTGGGCGGTCCAGCCGGTAAAGTCATGCCTGCGCTCCACAAACTCGCCCTCCACCAGCTCATCGAAGGAGACCTTCACCTTGGTGTAGCGCATGACCGTGGAGTTCTCCTCATGGCTCAGGCAGGTCTCCTCTCCCCGCTTCGCACCAAGCCCCATCATGAGGTGCGGGTTGTAGAGCACGTGGGGTCGCTTCTCCTCGTCCTTCTTGTCCTTGTCCAGATAGACGCCTATCTGCTTGGTGATGCCGATCTGGTTTGCCGCCAGACAGGCACCGTCCTCTATGGACGCCAGCGTGTCGATGAGGTCCTGCGCGATGGGGGCGTCCTCGGGCGTTGCCCTCTCGCAGCGGGCCGAGAGAATCTCCTTGTCCTTGACCAGTTCTTTGATCACGGCTTCTCCTCATATATCGTCTCTGCCACTTCTCGCGCAGTGGCCGCGCTCGTCTCCCCGTCCTCTGCGACGACAGCGCCTACATGGCGGAGGACCTCAGCAGTGTAGTACAAGCGTGGGTCCCGCGCCATCACATGTGTGTTTTGCGCCACCGCATGTGGGTCCCGTGCCATCGCACGCCTTGCAGACCCACTCGACCGCAGGGATGGGACGCCCCCAAGAAGCTGCGCGAGCGGTGGTGCCACCCGCTGACCTGTCCTCTCGCGCGAGGTGAGAGGGCGTCTCTTGAGGTCTCAGCCCTCCCGCCTCAGGTGCCTGTACAGGATCTGGGGTACGCGGCGGAAAATGCGCGAGGTTGCGGGCGCCGGGCCCGCGAAACCCGACCGTGCCACTCGATGACGCCGAGTGCGCGATGGACGTGCCAATCGGCAGCATCGAGTGGCACTGCATTTCTTGACAACTGCGCATATGTCGGCTTTCGTGCCACTCGGCGGCGCCGAGTGCGCGATCCGCGTGCCAATCGGCAGCATCGAGTGGCACGCCCCAGAGGCCGTCAGGGAGGAGGGGCTGCCCCGGACGGCAGCACGGTGGCCATGGGCCACCCTTAAGCCCTGGCTGAGTCGCCCATCCCGGCAGGCCTAGGCCTTGATCCTCCAGTAGCCCCGCGTGCCACCGACACGCTCTAGAATGCCAGCCCCCTTCAGGTTACCCTGGACGCGTTGGATCTGCCTGCGGGTCATACCGAGCTCCTTCCCAAGGGCGACCGCACTCGCCCGTGGGTTGGCCCTTAGCGCATCCAGAACCCGTGCCCCTGCGTCCGAAAACGGCCCTCCTGCGCCCCCGGTGCCACCGCCAGCATTGGCACCGCTATCGGCACCATTGGCACCGACCACAGCACCCGCATTGGCACCGTCGGCACCGATGACACTCTGGCCGCTCGGAGGCTTGACCGCCGTGACGAGGGGCGCACCCTCACCGCCCATGCCAGGAAGATGGAACCCCACCAGGCCACTTGTCTCGATCTGGAGCGTGAGACGCACGCGATCCGGCTCGTAGAGCTCCTCGAGCAGCGGCTCGGGCTTGCCCGCGCTTCGAGCCCCCTCGCGCAGCACGTCGAAACCGCTACCAGCGCGCTCACCGATATTTATGAGGCTGAACATGAACAGCATGGTCTCGTTGCGCGGGTCAGAGACTCCGCCTGCCTCCACCTCGTCGAGGGCGATGCGGAGCGTACCAGGGTTCGAGGCGATGACACGGTCGGGCTTTCGCACGAGCACCACCCCCGTACGTCCGCTGTAGTCAGCGTGGACGAGCGCGTTCGTGAGGGCCTCGCGCACGGCACGATGCTGCGGTGTGTCATCGATACGACGCATGTCCGGCCCCAGGCGAAACGGCACCGGAAGGCCTTCCGTGAGCATCCTGCTCGCCCTGCCCCAGAAGTCGAGGACGTTGCCCGACCAGTCGCCGCTACCTGACACGAGGCGATTGTTCCATCGATTGTTGTCGCCAAGCTCCTGGCGACAGTCCAGCAGATAGCGGGGAAACTCACTCACGATACGCCACGCCTCGCCAAACATGAGCAGGCCGGCGCGCGTGGGATGGAGCGCATGGTCGTCACCCGAGCGTGCGATGGCACCGATCCTCGTGAGGAACGCCTCGTCTGACAGGCCCGTCCACGGGTGCCCGGGACGTGTCGAGCGAAACAGGTTGCGATATCCCCGCACCGTCTCGCTATGCAGGTCATCGAGGGAAAACGCGTCAAGCACCGTCCTGTCAGCCGATTCCGGCGCGCTGTCGCGCACCATGGAGCGATAGGTCTCCTCCGCCACGTGGTAGTCGCCCTCGCCGCTGCGACGATAGGTACCCGTCCTGGGGTTGTTGCCCACGTACACCGGGCGCATGCGGCGATCGGCGCGGGGCACGTGGACGAGGACGACCTCGCGCCCCTCCCAGTCCTCGACCGTCACGTCTGAGCCCACGAGAATGTTGGCACTCGCACGTTGGGAATTATTCAGTCCATCCCAGAGGTCCTTTAGCAGCGATCCGACGTCACCGATGCCCGATGGGACAGGTAGGCCATCGGTACCTTCGACGGCCCCAAGGACCACGATGCCGCCATCGGTGTTGGCAAATGAGGAGTAGGTCTCCCAGAAGCTATGGGGCAGGCCGCCTTCTGCCCTCTTGAACTCGAGGCGATTGCCCTCGCGATGACCCTTTAGGCTATCGACGCTGAGCATGGACACCTCCCGCCACCAGCACGTCGCGTCTAAATCGACTCCCTCTGCCAGGCAGCCGTCGGCATACCATGTCCCGCATCCCAGCCACAATGCCACAACATGACGTACCGAGAAGGGCGCATGACAGATGCCATGTGGCGAAAATGGCCCCTTGACCGCCTGGCTCATCTACAGAGACGCTAAGCTCTTCCAAACCACCCCCTCACAAGAGGAGCGCCAAAGAACACGTCGGCAGCCTTGAAGTGACGTCACGCAATATTTTCTTTATACCACAATTCGACTCGACGATATAATAGCCAGCCCCAGGTTCCTCACGGCTCTGAAGGGCGCGAGGGGACTATGCGCGAGCAAGAGGTACCTCTTCGCCGCGCTGTGCGAAGCACCCCCGCGTACCTGTCACGTCGCGCGCTACGCGAGCATGCGCTCGACCTCCTCGGGATCAAGCCCCAGCGACGTCGCTGCGGCGCGCGCGTCCACAAGACCGTCGCGCACGAGCCTACCGAGCGCCTCGGCCCTCCCCTCGGCTTTGCCCTTGATCCTTCCCTCGGCCCTGCCCATCTCGATCCCCTCGCGCCTTCCCTCGGCGCGGATCTCCTCGACCACCCCGCTCATCGTCCCTCACCCCTCCTTTGTGTGCCTGAGCCTGCGCTTCTCCCCGGACGTGGCCGGGAAGCGCGTCTCGTCGTACGCCTCTGCCTCCTCGAACGCCCCCATGAGCGCGGCGACGTCGCTGCCGTCCCTCGCCAGGGCACTCACGTAGACCTCTCGAAGGCCGCTCCCGGCGATCCCGCCGGTCTCCCTCACGACCCTGCCCAACATGATACGGCGAGCGGGCGGCTCCGAAGGGGCCGAACTCGCCGACAAGCACTACGCAGACGTCCGGGACGTCCCTGAAGCGCCCTCCCGGCAACGTCCTGTCGACCGTCACCAGGGAGGCGCAGTGGCGCGCCCGCCCCTGGTGGTCCCCGTGCCCCGAGCGCCACGTCTCCACGCCCGCGAGCCCACCGCCTGGGAGCTCGCAGGGGGCGTCAAGCACCGACGAGCGCCACGCAGGCTCGTGACGGCGACCTGCGGAGTGCTACCATCTCGAGACAGCAGAAAGATATGGTGGGATACAATTGCGTGTTCTCCAAGGCTCGTTCTCGGAGAGTAGGTATACGCAATATTGATTCACACCAACACCCTCCTTTTTTGGCTCCTCGCGGTTTTTAGTGGGTCACTTGGAAGAGTATTTTCGCCCGACCGAAGAGTGATACGTTTTACCTGCGGAAACGCAGGTCGGTTGCGTGCAACTGACTACCAGCCAGGAAAAGCCCGAAACAGCGCCGGGCGCCACCAATGCGAGAGTGACAATCTCCGATTAAAGAGTGACACGTATGAGCTGGGAAAATGTGTTTTTGACATGCCCGAGTGACTACCAGATGCACAAGGGCCTCCATCATGATGGGTCAAGAGCCGAATAGCGCGCTCGCCCTCCCAGACATCGGAATAGCCGGTCACTCAGCAGTAAAAAGTCGGTGTCTATGCACTTCACCTCGAAGGCTGCAATCGCGCTCGCTCCGACCCCGCAGCCCACCTTGAGCAGCATGATGCGATTCCATCCCAACCGTGGCTTACAGTGGCTTACCGTGGCATATCGCCCTGCAACTCTTTGTGCCCCTCCCGAACAGGCATAAACATCTATGCGTGCAAGGGATGCCACTCCCTCGCACCAAACGGCACGAGATGACAAAAGATGTCAGACAAGGGCGGGCGATGAGAGGCGGCATCTTCCAGATCAGGCGCGATGCGTACCCTGCGGGGGCTGTCGGTGATAATGTAGCCGAGGGTCTCGGGTATGCCGCAGGCGGCGACTGGGAACCGGCCGCGTCGGCTCCCGATGCTAACGGCCTCGGCGACGCACATGTGGACGTCTCCCAGATCGCCGAGAACCTGCGCATCTCGCGACCGTCGGCCTACAGACTCATCGAGGGGGAGCAAATTCCCGCCATCAGGATCGGGAGGCTTCAAGCATGTTCGGAAGGACGGGCTAGACGAGAAGCTGCACCCCATGAATAGCGGCGCCTAGTGAAGGCGCGCCATGAGCTTGCGGCGCTCGGCTCGGGGCAGGCGCCCCGATGGAAGACCAATCGAGTCTGATGCCGTTTCTACATTGATGGCGTGGTACCGCTTCGAATTCGCTCGCGGGCGCTTCAGGGCGTGGATCGGCTGACGCCGTCCCCGATCGCCCGGTCGCCGAGCTCCAGGACTGCATCGACGACCTCGTCGAAGGACGTTCCAGACGTGTAGGGTGCAGACTTCGTATACGAATCCCAGACCGATACCATCTGATCAGATGCGCGAACCGACTCGAGCACACTATGGTATTCCGGCATGAGCGAGCTCGATCCTCGCTTTGCCACCGTAACGTTCAGCGCTGCCTTAACTTCAACGAAGTCTATGTCGTCGCCGTGTACCTTCATAAGCGCGTAAATGTCGTAGAAGTCCCTTCCACGCGTGTTCGCGGTACCCCTGCGCACCACAGTCTCGAACTTCTCGGCGAGCACGGTGGCCAGCGGATACGACATCACGTTGACGGAACCTCCCTCGAACATCAGGGGATACGGGTACTCCATCTGCGACGGCACGATTGAATCGCCCGTGGTGATGTCGACCTTCACGGGTGCGTCCATCCTGCCGTAACGAACCCTGATGTGGACGCGCCAGTTCGCGTACTCGTCGTCTTCCCTTATCGGCTCGACACGTTCGAAGGCATATTCCATCCCGTCGCTGACGGCCGTCGAGCAGACCTCCGTCACTGCCCGCTCGACGCTCTCCCTGTCCATCGACATGCCGACGACGGTCGCGTCCATGTCCATGGTGGTGCGCTGCGCAAGACCGATCATGGACGATATGAGGAGTCCTCCCTTGAGCACGAACCTGTCGGAGTAGGGGCTTGCGGCGAGTCTGAGCAGCAGGTGCTCGAAGAGGTACATCTGCAGGACCTCCTGGGCGCGCAGACCGTTCTTCTTGGCGACGGCGCGCACCTTGCCGCGCAGGCTCGCATCGTTACTGATCCCGGCCATCCTCACATCACCTCCAGGTAGACCTGCAGCTCCTCCCTGACCCCGAGCGCCTCGCACATCTCAGCGAGCTTGGGAAGATCCTTGTCCGCTCGCTTGAAATATCCCGTCACCGAGTCGCGGACGAGCTGGGCGTCGGCCCCATCCCTCTTCCTCTGGCGGATGAGGTCGGCGATCGAGCGCTCGGCGTCGTAGCACCGGACCGTGTTGCCCACAGGCGTCTTCACGGTAGTCTCGCCGAGGGGGTAGAGCTCAGAGCTGACCCAGTGCATCCCGATTCCCGGGTAGGCGTTCTTCAGCCCCTTCGGGTTGTATCCCCTGGGGACCGTTACGTGCTGCTCGGAGGGCAGCCTGTCGGAAAGGCCCAGCAGGTACAAAGCGCTCGCGTGCGAGAACACGCACTTGCACCAGCGGTAGCTGATTATCGCGAAATCATCCTCGAAAACATCCGGAGCGCAGTACACCCCGCGCGTGAGCCTGTCTATCGAGCCCGTCTCGAGGGCGTACGCTATCGCGCCGGCAGAGAAGCCTGCCGACTTCAGCTCGGACGACGTCGCGATGCCACCGAGGCCGTTGATCTGCTCAGATATGTCTACACCTGCCATTCGCAACCTCCAGTCAGACGTATAGACAACATATTAATCGATAAGATGCATGAACGTCTGAACGCCATGTAAAGATGGGATATCCGATTCCGCAACCTTCACATATCCCCGCGCCACCATTCGAACGCCGCATAGTCCTCGAGCCCGTCCCTCACTCCCTTGACGGGGGCGTCGAGGTTGAGGAAATCGGTTGCGAGGGCGCGCCCGTCCTTCTCGAGGTAGCGCTGCACGCCCCGGGCGCTCGTATGGCCCGAGATGCATTTGACGTAAGGCATGGCTAGATGGAGACGATCGCGTGGCTGGAGATCTCCCTCACGTCGTTCCGGAGCTCGATCACCGCGACGCTCAGGTCGTCGAGGTTGCCGGAGGCTTTGCCAAGCAGCACAACAACTTTCGAAGCGCATACTGGAAATGGCGTGCTAAGCAGCACATAGAAAGGAACCATTGATGAACAAGGGCATTGGGGGCATTATCGCCGACTATGGCAAAGACGACTCGTTTACCCGTATTGCGCCCACTGAGCGAATGCTCGAAAAAAACACAGGTACCCAAGGGGCGACCAGGCTCCCCAGCTGTGATACACCCCGGAAGGTCCGGGCTCCCGCAAGCCATCGCGACTCGGCCTTAAGACATCACCAAAGAAGGCCACCTTCCCGGCCTCCGCACAACCGAAACCCCGATGTGCTCATAGAGACCATCCTCGAAGAGCGCCTCGAGCTGAGCCCCCAGCACGCGCCCCTTCGCGAGGAGCGCATAGGCGAGCCGCGCCCCATCGACAAACAGCCTCATTTCGTGCTCGTGACAGATCTTTGAGAGGGCCTCGAGCTCCATGAGCGAGTAGAGGATGTCACACTCGGTGGGCTACGACAGGTAAGCTATCCCCAGCTAGACCATATGATCCCTGTTGGCGTCACGCTCCCATGCGAGCGCGCATATGTCAAGCTGCTCCGCAGTGACCTTGCCAAGGCATGCGGCCAGCTCGATGACCTGGTGCCCGTCGCGCTCGATGACCCCCTCCTCATGTATGCTCACATGCCCACTCGTCGGTGCGACGACCCCCTGCCAGGGCATGAGGGCGGAGCCGATGACGGTGGCGTTGGGCCGTGCGAGGCCAAGGACGAACACCCCACTTGGCGGTATGTCACTCGTGGGCCCTCCCTCTCCCGTCACCATCCTCTCCTAAGTCGCTCGGCCCGAGCGGCCCCTCGCGAGGAGGAGATCCCTGCTTCCACAGCACGGCCTTTTTGCCCTCACCGACGACCACGACCTGACGGAGCGGGCGGCCGGCGTCGATGCTGACCCTCCCGAGGGGGTTCACGGAGTACATCTGGCCCCCAGGAATGCTGACCCTCTTCGGAGGGTTTGTGAACGGCTCCAGCAGCGGACCCCCATCGAAATAGCTCATGTAGAGCCTCAGGTAGAGGCAGTCGCCTTCCACCCTCCACGAGTAGTCGCTCACATAGCCGATTGTCATGGTCCACTCCGGGTTGAAGGAGACCACCCCATCCGACACGCGGACGTCACGGAAGTAGATGAATCCTGTTGGACTGGTCTCGCAGTGGAAGAGCGAGTTTGTGAACCACAGCGTGAAGGCGACGCCGAGCAGGCCGACGAGCGCCCTGCGCACCCTATGGCCGCTCCGAACGCATGGGCTTTCTGACCTCATGTCCCCCCCTCCCTGCCGCATATGGCATGCCGAGAGCCTCAGACTCGGCCATGGCCCCTTTGTGAGCAAGCCATCGTCAAACATGCTATTCCACACATCGGCGGCAAATGCCGAGCGGCTATGCGGAACGTCAGCGCCTGTCCCGCCACAAGCTTGCAGGCGATGGCATCTGCCCCTGCCTGCCCGGTGGCGGCTTGCACCACCACCCCTGGCGGGCAGCTCGGGGTGGCCATCGCTAATAACGAGCATAAAGCCAGAGATGCCCTTGCGACACGTCGCATCGTCCCCAGCATCTCTCTGCCCATGATCAATCCTTCTCACAGCTCAAAGGGCTCTTGATGTCCATGAGCATACGACAGATACAACATCATAACTACATTCCATACGTCACGCACAACTCGTTCGGACACCCGCTTCCCAGTGTCAATCAGGCGGCCAAGATGAAGGCTTCGTGAGTTCGTGTGGGTAGGTGGTCGCGTCACTGCCCTGGCGGCGTGGGCCTCAGATCCAAGAGCCCTGGCATCACAAGAGCCATAGGGCCGTCGATGTCGTGGGACCCATGACCCCACCCGGTCGCGCGAGCGGTCGTGGGGACGCAGGAGTGTACACAAATCGACAAAAAGTGCCTCTCGGAGCCGTTTTGGGGCACTTGTGTACACTGTTGCGCCGCTAGTTGCGACGCGAGTCGCGTCAGGTGGCACGAGCGCCCCAACCACCATGGCGTACCGCCGGCGCCCCCTCGGTGGCCACCTCCCCCTTGGTCGGAAAAACAGGCTCTGCACGAGCAGAGCCGCCGCTAGGTTGGCGTCTTCGCTGAGGCAGCAACCAACACAAACCCCCGAGGAGCCCCAAAAGGCAATGGGACCCTCTCTTGACGGACAACAACGCGTCATCTCGATTACTTGGACGCAAGGGAATCAAAGGTATCATCGATGCTCACTACCAGACGGCAAGCCATCCCTGGTCTCAAGGCGTACAGGCAGCCACCTGCCCATGAGACTATCGTCAGCGGGAAGGGAGCGTAGGACATGAACCTTGGAGCCGAATCAGAACAAGTGGAGTTCAAGAGGTCCACGGGTGAGCATCGTGAAGCCATGGAGTCCATCGCATCGATCCTCAACAAGCACGGCAGCGGCGTGCTCTACTTTGGCGTACGAAACGACGGGGAGGTCACGGGCCAAGATGTCTCGGACAAGACGCTGCGTTCCATCAGCCAAGAGATTGGATCCAAGATCGAGCCAAGGATCACGCCACAGATACGCACGGAATGTGAGGACAGCGGCAAGACGTACATCCGCATCGACTTCGAGGGGGACGAAACGCCGTACGCCTGCGAGGGGCGCTACCGCATCCGCCGTGCCGACGAGGATGTGCTCATGACACCTGCGCAAGTCAAGCGCATGTTCGCTGCGGCCATAGACAGGGAGGTGCCATGGGACACGCGCCTCTCGGGTTGTCCTGTGTCCGATGTCAGCGCAGCGCTTCTCCATGCGTACATCGATGCGGGCATCAAGAAGAATCGCATTCCCACGACATATGCCAGGTCTTCTGATGCTGCCAACCTGCTTGAGCGCCTCGGACTCGCGCGCGATGGGCGCCTCACGAATGCCGCGACCGTGCTATTCTGCCACTCACCCTCCCACAAACGTCTGACCATGGGGGTGCTCGCCGGTAACGATCGCGTCAACATCCTTGATCTTCAGCAGGAAGATGCCCCTGTGCTTGAGCTTATCGACAAGGCGGAGTACTACGTCAACTCCAATATCCGTCGCCGCATCGTGATTGACGGCAGCCCGACACGCGAGGAGATCCCTGAGATTCCACGTGAGGCCATCCGCGAGGCGGTCATCAATGCCTTCTGTCACAAAGAGCATCAAGGTGACAGCCGCGTGATGATCGATATCTTTACGGACACGGTACAGATCACGAATCCCGGCCTCTTCCCTGCAGGCACCACACCAGACGACTACCTCATGGGAGTGGCGAGGGCGCCACAGAACCGAAACCCACGCATTGCCGACGCCCTCTTCCGCGGCGGTTACATCGAGGCATTCGGTAGTGGTCTGCGCCGCATCAAGCAGGCCTGCGACGAGGCTGGCGTGAGCTTCGAGTACTTCCAAGAGGGCAACGCCACGCGTGTGGCGTTCCACCGTCCAGGTTCGCACGTAGAGCTCGTCTCATCTGGAAACTCGAACGAATCGGACGCGAAAATCGGACGCGAAAATCGGACGCGAAAATCGGACGCGAAAATCGGACGAAGGCAACCGATCGAACAAAGCGCCACATAGTTCAACATATCGCATCAGCCGCAGAGCCGCTCGGCAGGGCAGCGATCATGGAGGCAACCGGGCTGGGCGCGTCACGGACAAGCGAGCTGCTCGGCGATCTGGTAAGCGATGGCATCTTGGCTGCACAGGGCTCCAACCGCTGGCGCACGTACATGATCGCGAACGAGAGGGCTGCAAGGAGGTATCTGGAGGAGGGCGACTGACCTGCCTCGCGTCTCCCAATGGCCAGATGCGCATGGTGGAAAGACGCCTGCCGACAGGGGCGGCTTGTCCCAGCCCCTCCGACGGCCGATGTCCAAGCGCCTCACGCCACTCACGCCACGCCTTGGGGATGCAGCCCGAGGTGAGCGTGACCATGCGCTCGACGGACTTCGCACGCCTGCCTTCCACCCATCGCGCAGTGATCGCCGTGATGCCCGTAAGGTAGAACTGCAGCAGATGGCGCCTGTCGGAGGGGCTGTCGATGCCCCGCCTGCCAAAGTCGTCGCCCACGCCCCCCTCTGCCGGTCCCCCTGGCCTCACGGCAGGGACAACCGCCCCCAGCACTTCAGGAGGCGTCCGGCGCACCGTGCCCCACAAGGCACACCTCCCACCGGGTGCGCTCCTTTGCAGGATGCATCGTATATTGTGCAGCTGGCATGCCGCCATGCCGTCTACGGTATAGTTCTCTGCTAGCACGTGGCTCACTTCTTGTCAACAGACGACCTCAGGAGGAACTCCATGGCAGACAACAGGGGCGACTGGCAATTCTGGTGCGACGGCATGCACATAGTCCAAGGCATCAGGCAACGGGCGACAAACGGCTTCATAGGCATCGATGGCTCAGGCGAGCTCATCCTCTTTGACAACAAGGGCAACGAGTTCGATCGTGCACCCATAGGCGAGGTGGAAGCGAAGCTCAAGACGTGGAGCGGTGACTCCATCAAGGTAAACGGCACGAAATATCGCCTTGAGTTCTCACCCCTCAAGGCCGCGCTGGGACGCTCGTTTGGTGCCCTCGGCGCCATCGCGGCAAACGCCATGAGGGAGTCCAGCGAGGACTCGCGCACCCCAGCCCAGAGGCGCGACGAGTTCGCCGAGCTCGTGCATAAGCTGCAGGGCAGGTGAGCGGGCGTTCTCATGGGGACCTCCCCACACCTTCACAACGTGACCCCACCTGCGCTCCGCATGTGCCCGCACCTCCCCACGACCACCGCGTCGACCTTTGCCCGCCTCACGAGCATCCGCACCCCCGCACGAGAGCAGCTGACAGGTCCTCGCAATCTCGACCTCATGCCGCCCTATGAGGACACGCGGTACCGGCATCGAGCCCGGCCACCACGGGGCCGCCGACTCCTGCGCGCGCGTCGAGGGGGACAGCGACGTCAGGGCGGCTGAGGAGAGGCGCAGGTCGAGGGGCTCGGGCAGACCCGGCGACGGGCAGCTCACGGCCTTGGCGCTCGTCGACGTGTCGCGGGCCCTCGGCGACCGGCCCGGGACGGACGCCGCCATACGCACCGACTGGGCCGACCTCTCCGCGCGGGCGGCTACGAGGTGTACAAGCAGCGCCAGACCGTGGAGCAGCTCTTCAGAGAGCAGGTATGCGCGATACCGATTCATGCCAACACCCTCTTTTTGGCCCTCGCGGTTTGTAGTGGTCAAACAGAACACATCTTGCCGTTAAAATGAGCTATAGAAACAGGGGTGCCATGACCAATGGGAGTAACAGCGTATCGAAGCCAAAGCTTACCGTAGAGGAACAGGTGGAACACCTTAGGAGGAAAGGCGTCACCTTCGATCTGTGTTCGGCAGAGCAGGCGCGCGAGACGCTCTCCGACAAGACGTACTACTTCAAGCTCGCGGCCTACCGCGTCCTGTTTGAAAAGCGCATCGGAGGAGCGCATGACGGCGAGTACGTCGGTCTTGACTTCGGGCATCTGCGGGATCTCGCGGCCATCGACCACATGCTCAGGTACACCTTGCTCCCGATGACGCTGGACATCGAGCACTTTGCCAAGGTCAGGCTCATGCGCGAGGTCACCGAGCGAGCAGACGAGGACGGCTACTCGATCGTCGCCGACTACCTGGAAAGCCTGAGTGAGAGGAACCGATCGATCCGTGAGAAGGAGATGGAACGGCTGAAGAGGGATGGGTACAGTGGGGGCATGGCCCGCAAGTACGACAAGGAGAAGCCCGTATGGGTCCTCATCGAGCTGCTCTCCTTCGGGGGCTTCATCAACTTCTACCTCTTCTGCGCAAACAGGTGGAAGGACCAGCGGATGAGAAGCGAGCGCTACCTTCTTAGGCAAGCCCAAGCCGTGAGGAACGCCTGCGTCCATTCCACCGACATCATAAACGGCTTCGCGCCAGGCGAGACAAGCACCATCCGCACCCCGAGAGAGGTCGCGCTGGCGCTCGACGAGATGGGCATCAACAGGCGTGCGAGGCGAGCGAAGATGGCCAACCCGCGCGTCCAGCAGATAACGATGATGGCGTTCGCCTACAGGGAGATGGTCGCGGGCTCCCACACGAGGGAGATGTGCAGGGGCCTGGTCGGTGCCCTAAAGCATCGTGCCGTCGAGCACGCCGACTGGTACACGAACGCCGATTGCGTGGTATCCGCTTACAGATTTCTTGCGAAGGTGTTCGACAACTGGGCGTAATCATCCACAATGGAATCAGACAAAAAACCTTCGGGTTTTGCGGGGCGGGGTTGCGAAGGCGGTCCTGCCCTAGTTTTTTGTCATGAAGGCTGCGTTAACCCCCGTTTGATATTTTTGACCCACAGTCGCATGCCTCTCCCACACCCGGAGGTGAGGAAGGCAGCATGTCTGCGAAGGGGCTGAAGGTGATCGTCCGCACGATGCGCGACGACAAGCGGGAGAGGATGCCTGGGCTGCTGTCGCAGGCGATGGCGGAGGAGCTGCCGCCCGAGGGAGACGACGCGCGGCTGCAGGGGAAGACTCGGCGTCGGCAGCGCCAGGGAGGCTCTCGCGGAGTGCGCACCCGCCGGGCTGTCGTGTCGACCAACAGGCAGGGGACTTGCGTCCACGCCCGCAGAGATGGGCGTGGCGGCGCACCAGAGGTTCGAAAGATGGGCGTAGCGGCGCACCAGAGGTTCGCCTCCTCGGGACCGAGGGCGCCGCCCGACCTCGCGAGTGCGACCCACTCGACACCTGAGGCGTTCCCTGCTAGGTTCCGTGACATGTCCACCAGGAGACCCCACGGCTACCTCGCGTGACATCGCGTGACTGCACGAAGCTCGTCGCCCCGACGACCCGATCGCCGAGCAGCTCCCATGCCTTCCACATCGACTGACGTGGAGACAGAGAGTCGCCGCGCCGTACCCGTTCCACCCCGAGCTCGCCGTATCAGGATAGGGTTAACCACAGCCACGGTGCAAATAATCAAGACAGGAACACACCCCTGGATGAACGGAGCGGATGGGAAGAAGTGACAATGATTGATGAGCAGCGCCGGCGAAAGCTCTCCTAAGTCGAGGGAGATGTCGCACTTCAAAGTCAAACTTGTTCTCAACCTTTCTGAGGGATCCTATCTATTGATGGATGTGGGAGGTCGTGAAAGTTGGTGTTAAAGACCACCATTGCAATCTATGACAAGATGAGAAGGTATTTTGAGAGCTTCCTCGATATCGAGCAGATTCGCCTCTTCGATGCTTTCCCGACTCATTGGGAGGTCAAGACGCCCGATTGGCAGTCCAACGTTTCCTAGTCTACCAAGAGCCGCCGTCCAAGGTATCCCTCAATCGACTAAGAACGCCGACTTCCGTTTGCGTTGCTGACGCTCATGAGTATTCGGGTATGATGCGGCACGTGTTCTCATCCTTCGTGGCAACAACTGTATAGCGCAACTTGTTCCTGAAGAAGCTGGCGTCCACAAGTGTCGTGTGGAACTCGTCTAGCTCCCCGAAAGGATCGATGCCAAGCCCCACAAATTGGTGATACATCTCTCTTGAAAAGGGCGTTCCGAGCCAACGGGTATCAATCCGACTGTCATTGATTCTGGTCACAATGCTCTTGATTTCGAACCTCTCGATGTCGTCCATGAGGCAATCGTACTCGAAGTTGCATACAGGGGCGCATACTCGAACACCCGCCCTCTCGCACATCGGCGCATGCCCTTTAGCGAAATACTTGGCCCTCAAGTCGCCGAACACCATCATGTCGACACCGCGCTTCTTCAGTCTAGCCATAAGCGCTGCCGCTCGAGACTCGTCCCTCCACCATTTAAAATCGATGTATTCTACAGGGACGCCAATAGCCCGCGACTGTGCATCGAAAACGTCCCGGCTCTGTCCGTGATATAACGACACGCCCCCATCAGCGATGTGAACGAGGGCAGCACACTCCCCAAATTCAAGCGCCTTCGCCAAGGCGAGGCCTGAGTCTTTCCCTCCGCTAAACATGCAGGCGAACCTCGCGCCGCGTGGTATGGTTCGCCAGGCCGTCTGGAAGCTACCAGCCATCTCCGTCACTGTTTTCACTCCCAATCTGACGCCATTTCGTGATTGTCGAGAACCCCAGCCGCCATCATAGTACAATCCGACAGTTAACCAACATAGCCGTGTTAACTGGCTCCTAGGGACACGCGGAACAAATCAGGCTGACGGATGGGTTGGGGTCGCCTCCCGGGCGCCCGACCCCGCCGCATTGCCGTTTGAAGTCGCAAGCACATGAGGCTTTTCCCACAGCCCCCGTTTTCCTGAACTTTACCGGGCTGATGTAGTCTGACGTGGCGTGGGTTCACTCGCTGTCGTGCCGTCGTGCGCACGGGTCGAGCTCCCGCCTCAGCTTCGCTATGTCGGCGCGTCTTCCCCGGATCATCTCCGGATTCCCAAGATCTCTGTTCAC
>ERZ773079.844-NODE-844-length-19446-cov-29.176474_pt1 | contig 19446 bp, 18 predicted proteins | sample MGYA00511355_ERZ773079 | MGnify/ENA primary metagenome ERZ773079 (study PRJEB29015, sample SAMEA2737979) | human oral metagenome | biome: human oral; feature: human-associated habitat; material: dental | place: China | collected 2117 ... | reverse complement strand
CTGGGCGCTATACCCACGCTTGTGACCATTGCGACGGAGCCCACGACTAACCGTGCTAACATGCACCTCAATGGTGCGGGCGATAGAGCGAAGGGAGCTACCCTGTTTGTGGAGCTGAGCAATTGTGTATCTTATCTTTGCTTGCGATTCAATTAGCGGTAAGTCATTTCAACCCTCAATATACGACCTCTGGAGCATACAGCCAGTGAGCTTCTTGCTCGCTGGCTGTCTTTTTATCCAGACTGTTGCACTTGAGGGTGGAATGTGCAGGGGAAGGTCCTGGACAAGATATTTGGTGGACTAGAAATAAGTACCTATCTTTGCCGATAGTAAGACCAAGGTTTGTTTTTCTCCTCTTTCCTCCTTCAAACGGGTCTATAGCCATGCTGCAGATAAGCGGAGATTTTCAGATTCAGGGTCTGGGAGTCTCTTTTTTGCTTTTAAGCTTAGCCCTAGGAGTAGAATGAGCTTCTCAAGTCAAGGATAATAGTAACCATTTTTAAGTAAAGTAAGTATGGGATCATTCCGTGCATCACTAGAGCTCGGGGGCAAAGAGTACGATGTCCTCTATTCTAATGTTGAGTTCGCTCGCTCAACCGATAGTAAGGGTAAGCCCTCTTCCAGCATCACTGGAGGGCGTGTCGTCGTGACCATCGAGTCTACAGAAGACACCTCTACGATCGAGGCTATGATTAATAGCCAGTTCAAACCCATCGAAGGCAAGATTATCTACAAGAAGACCGATGAAGATGCCAAGATGAAGGAGGTCGAGTTCAAGAACGCCTACATCGTACACTACAAGGAGACCTTGGATGTGAATAACGATGTACCGATGACCATCACTCTGACTTTCTCGGCAGAGACCATCACGCTCGGAGCTGCTGAGCACGACAACCGCTGGCCGAAGGCTTAATAGCGTCCTTTTCGTTATTGCTAAGGGGATAAGTGTAAACTTGTCTCCTTAGCTATAACAAGATACAACTACACTATATACGATAGAGGTCTATGCACGAAAAGCTTCCTGAACCCATCATAAAAGTGGTGATTGCAGGTAACCCTTTGCATTCATTCAAGTCTTTGCGACTTGAACAGAGCATCAATGCGCATCACCGCTTTGAGATGTTTCTAGACTATGAAGTTGGTGAGGCAGCTCAGGCATATACCCTAGACAAGACCACCGAATGGCTAGGAAAACTCACGGGGATCATCTTCGGTGAACGAACCTTCCGTGGCATCATTACGCAGGTCAGTCTGTATAAAGAGACAGGGGGGACTTTCCTGAAAGTGTCGGGATATTCCTATACTTATCTTCTAGAAACAGAGCCTCACTTTGCGTCGTGGAACAAAACAACTCTTAAAGACATCGTCTCTGAACTGACGAGTCAGGCTAATGTTGCGGCTAAGATTAAGCCAGAGCGTACCACTCCGTTGGAATATGAGTGCCAGTATGGTGAGAGCAGCTTTCGCTTCCTTCAGCGCCTAGCTCAGCAACACTATGAGTGGTTCTACTTTGATGGCGAAGAGCTTATCTTTGGTAAGCCCATGCTGCCACAGGCTGTCACGTTAGTCTATCAACAAGACCTCAGTCGCCTAGATATCGGGATACAGGCCTCAGCTAAGGCATCCTCTAGCTTCTCGCATCGCTCGGATAATAATCAGATCTTTAGCGCAGAGAGCCCCAATACCCCCAAAGGCTTTGGCCCCTTGGGCTATCAAGCTTTTGAACAATCGATCAAGGTCTTTAGTAGCCCGGGAAATCAGTACTCTGACATCCGGGTTGGTAGTGACCATGAACTACAGCAGTACCTTGAGAAAAAGCAACAGGCCGATGCCGCCTACTCACATAGTATCATAGCCGAGTCTGATTACCTTGGGCTGATGGTTGGCGATGTTGTTACCATCAAGAGCAGTGTGCAAGTTAAGGGAAATCAGTATAAGGATGAGATCATCGGAAGCTACATCATCACCGAGATGATGCACTATGCTGATGAACCAGGTAGCTACCGCTGCACCTTTAGAGCTATTCCCGCATCAGTCTATACCCTTCCTACAGCAGGAGTCACGCTTCCTGTGGCAGAGCCCCAGATGGCAACTGTCGTCAGTAATAAAGATCCTCAGGGACATGGCCGTGTGCAGGTACGGATGAACTGGCAGGTCAAGGGGATGAAGACCTCGTGGATACGAGTGCTTACCCCCGATGCAGGTAGTAGTGACAAGGTATCGTCTAATCGTGGCTTCGTCTTCATACCAGAAGAGGGTGACCAAGTGATGATAGGCTTCCACTACAATGATCCTAATCGACCCTATGTACAAGGGAGTCTCTTCAATGGGAAGAACGCTGGTGGCGGTGGCGCAGGCAACAATGTTAAAAGTCTTACCACTAAGAGTGGCGTTGCTGTCATCCTTGACGATAGTAAAGGAAGCGTCTGTGTTAAGGATAAAGCTGGTAATAGCTTTAGCGCAGATGGTTCAGGTAATATAGCGGTAGATGCAAGCAAACAGATATCGTTGAATTGTGGAGGCTCTTCCCTGACTCTGATGGAAGACGGGACGATTATTATAGCGGGTAAAGAGCTGGTAATTTCTGGAGAAACAAGCTTATCTCTGATTTCGAAGGAGATTAACTCAGTCGCTCAAGATGGCCAAAATATCAGCGGTATGGATGTCACGGTTTCGGGTCAAAAAGAGGTAACTGTTTCGGGTACAGCTAAGGCCACCATAGACTCTATGGGTACCACAACGATTTCAGGAACCATTGTCAAACTCAATTAGGCTAAGACTCTCTTGCTATGAGTAATGCTATAGAGCAGTTGGCTCTTCGTATGCGCTATGGCTGGGAAGAAGCAATTTCTACACCTCAGGTGAAACTTATTCGCTTGCTCTATAGGCAAGAGGATGAGCTTATGCTCGGAGCCTTCTATGACTATCTCCTTGATGTTGATAGTGACTCGGATGAACTGGTTTTCATCTTACAGGTAGGCTGTGAACATCCAGATAGCTTCTCAGAGGAGCTACTACAAGCATTGCATACGGAAGTCGAAGATTGGAATAGCTCCTCTCGCCCTGCGGAATTTGAGCCCTATAGCCTTGCTTGGGAGATCAAACCTCAATATACGGATAGGGATAATCCAGCGGCATTAGCTATACGGAATTTGGCCTCTTTTACCGAGTATATCTTGGCGGATGTTTCAGAGGGGAAGTGTAACTTCATTGTGGACCTTCAGGGGAGTGCTGATAAGAACGTACTTTCTAAATGGCTTGACTATGCACTTCGTCTTCCTTGGCCTGAGCGTATGACCTTTACCATTGCTGATGAGGTAGGACGGCAAAACCTTAAAGACCTCGCTCTACGTTTCGATGATGTAGTCGTTGATTATTGCCCTTCGATAGATTTAGATGGGGCCATGCAGAAAATAGCAGAGCAAGCTCTGCAAGAAAGCAATACTGAAGATCCTAGAGAGGATGAATTTCGCCTAGCTTTGGTGCAACTCGTCAATAGTGTAAAGCGTCGAGAAGGTGATGCTACACAGCGCTTAGCAAAGCAGTGTCTTGACATTGCCTTGCATAAGGTCGAAACAGACGCTACTTGGATGGGACAATTCGTGACCATTTATGCCATTCTGATGAACGATCAGCTTGCTTACGAACAGACTGAAGATGCTCTCTATTTCGCAGACAAAGCAATTGAAGCAGCACAACTCAGTATTGGCATCCTGGAAGACTCTCAAGCGTATCGCCTTCTTGGGAATACCTTACTTTCAAAAGCAAGTATTTTGGTCGGTTTGCATCAGTGGCGATCGGCTCGAGATCTCTATCGAAAAGGAGCTGATTCGTATGCTTATTGTAAGGACTACTTTATGCAAATGGATGCTCTGCGCATGTGTGGACTATGCTCGGAGAAGATTTCTGAAGATAAGGATGCTGCCGAGTACTATGTCCAGGGCTTTAAGCTTCAGCAACAGCTCAGCACTGATGTTGTCAAGAACTCTACCTTCCCTTTCATCGCTCTAGCTCTGGAGCATAATAGATATAGAAATCAGTTTGTCTCGGATATAGACTTTATTCAAAGTTTAGAAGCTATCTATGGTGCCGACTGGTCTAACGAGCTATATCGATTTAAGAAACTAATGGAGCAGCATCCGCCTCAAACACCACAGATAGATGGAAAGCCTTCAACAGCAAATTGAGCGCCTATGGCAGACTACTAAGGCTGAGTTCCTTGCTCATCCTAGCTGGGCATACCTTATTATTATCCTTGTCTTCATCGTATACCTCATTGGGATCATCTGTGACAAGGATTGGGCGGTACGTCCTGCAGGCTATTATAGTGGCTGGCATATGATCGAGGACTTCTTAGGTCGTACAGGCTTGCGTATTGTCAGTGGCCTCTTTATCCTCTTGGCTATAGCATTACTTTCCTACCTATTTTTACGGAGCTATTAGAGCTCTACACACCAGCGAGCTTATCTATGTCTCATTCCGGCAGCAGCACCCCTGATCGCGGCTATTTTGATAGCGTGAGCACTCAGTTAGAGCTGAGTGTAGGTCGGTCATGCTCTGGTGTTCTGTCGAATGCAGAGAGTAATGCTTCCTCGGGCGTCTCTCCTGGGTTGAATGCAGTAGACACGGGTCTTAAGGCGGGGATGGCCTTGCAGGGAGTGGTGGAGCAGGGCCTGGAATCGGCTTATCTTCCAGCTCTAGCGCAGTTGGGTCTTAAGGGTATGGCGTGCTTGCCTGTGAGTAAGCAACTGGATCCCGTCTTGGGTATTGATTGTCATATCATGCTTCCCGGGGGTCCATTGCCTAATCCTTACATTGGGTTACTGATTAACCCTAAGGACTTCATTGCAGTTGCCCTGGCGAGTATCCTTCCACCACCGCCCGCACCACCTTCGAATGCTCAGTCGGGAGAGGGTGATAGCACGAAGCTTACAGAGCTAGCTCATACGGTGGCCACGATGGTTATTTCGATGACAGGTGCTACCGTTAAGCTCGGGGACTTCATTCCCCGTGCCGTTGCCGGTACCCCGAGCCGCAATATCTTTCACTTTCCGCTAGGAGGTAGCTTTATTCTCCCACCTAGGAACGTGGGGCATGCCTTTATGGGTAGTCTGAATGTGCTAGCTGATGGCGAGCCACTTTCGGGCGGCGGGGCACATCTTCATATGGACTGCTGGGATATTGGTATTCCTACGCCTCATTTGATTAAGGGAGGGTCAGAGTACTTCGCCCTTTTTATGCCTACAGGGGTGATTATCCCTATTCCTCCAGCTCGTCCCATACTGACGAATCCTATCCCTACGCCCCTTAACCCGATTGCAGCCTTGAAGCGTAAGCTGATGGGCTCATTGGGTCGCTTCTATCGCAAGAAGACGAAGCGTCTTGCCCAGAAGCTTCACGATAAGGTTAACAGCAAGATAGGGAGCAAGAGTCTTCAGAACTTATGGCATAAGGTTCTTTGTACGGTGACAGGTCACCCTGTAGACGTTAGCTCGGGGCTCTTCTTTACGGATGAGGAGGACTTCTTCCTGACAGGTGTTATCCCTATCAGCTGGGAGCGTACATGGTATAGCAAGAGTGATTACGAAGGGCCCCTGGGTAATGGTTGGCATCATGCCTATGACATGGGTCTAGTCGTGGATGAGCAGAGTGTAACTCTTCGTCTCAGCGATGGTCGCCCTATAGTCCTGGGGCATCCCATAGGCGAAGAAGCTACGCTGGATATCAAGGAGCGTGTAGAGCTTCGTGTCGATAGCGATGGACGCTATACGCTCTATCAGATAGACGAAGACCTTTACTATCACTTCACCCAAGTCAGCTATGATGAGGTCCATCTCTTGGAGCGCATCAGTGATAGCAATGGCTTCAGCATACGCTTGAGCTATACAGCAGAGGGCTGGCTTAAAGAAATCATCGATACCGCCGATCGTAAGCTCCGCTTCGAGCATGATGGGCGGGGACGTATCCTTGCTGTTTATGGCCCAGACCCTGAGAACTGGTTATACAAGGAGGTCTGCATCGCTCGCTATTGCTACGACGAGCAGGGGAACCTCTTGGAAGAGACCAATGCCGTAGGTGATAGCATCCGCTATGCCTATGAGGGACGTCTGCTCACGCATGAGGTGTGGCGCAATGGCGTAGAGTGGTTCTTTGAATATGACGGCACAGAGATAGGCGCACGCTGCATCCATACTTGGGGTTCTCAGAACATCTACAATCACAAGCTTCGCTTCTTTGAGGGTTATACCGAAGTCTTGGATAGCTATGACAAGAAGACGACCTACTACCATAAGGATGGACTGGTCTATCTACGCATCGATCCTAATGGAGCGGAGTGGCGCACACACCACAATGATGAGGGTCAAGTCACGGCAGAGATAGACCCAGAGGGCAATAGCTATCTCTATAGCTATGATGCCTTGGGTAATCGCATCAGTAGCACAGACCCCGAGGGTGGAAACATTGAGCTTACCTACTATAAGAGCCGGGAGCTTCGCTATCGTCCTTTGGCGGTGCGCACACTCGACGGCGGTAGCTGGAGCTTTGTCTACGATAAGGTGGGCAATGTTCTTGAGCGAAGCAATCCTAAGGGCGCAAAGACCACACTTAGCTATAAGGATGGATTAGTAGAGGAAGTGACCGACAGCTTCGGTGTGGTAACTAAGCTTAGCTATGACCGCTGGCACAACGTCAGTGAAGCAGCCGATAGCCGAGGCAATGTCACGCGCTACAGCTATGATGGTCTTGGTCGCTGTATAGAAGTTGTCAATGCCAAGGGGGCACGTCAGCGTAGACGCTACGACCTAGTCGGACGTATCATAGGCGTCGACGACTTTGATGGTAATCACATCCAGCTGAGCTATGATGGTATCGATAACCTGATTCATTACCAAGATGACCACCAGAAGGTGGAGTACGGTTATGAGGGGATGTGGAAGCTGGTTCGCCGTCGCGACCATCGTGGAGTCATCAACTTCTTCCACGACTGCGAGGAGCGTCTTCGGGAAGTACGCAATGAGAATTGGGAAAGCTACGATTTCACGTTAGATGCCGCAGGCTATGTCATTGCCGAATCGGGCTTTGACGGGGCAACACGCTACTATGAGCGTGATAGGGCAGGGCGCGTCCTTAAGGAAACACTTCCTAGTGGTAAGTTCAAGCGTTACAGCTATGACAAGTGTGGACGTGTCACAGAGATTACCCACGACTATGACCAGGTCGAGAAGCATAGCTATAGCTACTGGACCTCGGGACGCATACGAGAGGCGGTGAATGAACACGCTCGGGTAAGCTTCCGCTACAACAGCCTCGGCTTGCCTGTCGAGGAGCGCTGTGATGGGCATCTCATCGAGCGAAGCTACGACAAGCACGGACTCATTCACTCACTTCAGAGTAGCCTAGGAGCACAGTTGAGCTATGAGCGTAATGCTTATGGCGAGCTGGTTTGCTTCAGAGCAAACGAAGCAGAGACGAATGCACGCTTCACAAGTGAGCACCAGTATGATAGTCTAGGCTTTGAGCTGGAGCGTCTCTTACCAGGAGGTGTGAGTCAGAGCTTTGCCTATGACAACATCGGACGTTTGGTCGATAGCAAGACTCGTCGCTCTGCGGAGCAGCGCCGCTCCCGCCACTACCGCTGGGGCAGTGCCGATCGGCTCCTCTCGATCGAGGATGACCGCTACGGCCTTACTCAGTATAGCTACAGCCCCTCGGGCGAGCTGACGATGGCCACCTATGCCGATGGCACGAAGGAGTATCGTCTCTCCGACAAGGTGGGTAATCTGTATAATGATCCCGACAAGAAGCTACGCAAGTACCTCGAAGGAGGGCGTATCGAGAAGTCGGGAGAATGGACCTTCAAGTATGACAAGGATGGACAACTCATAGAGAAGTTCCGAGGTAATGCAGGCTTCTTCGGTACGAAGAAGGATCGCTGGGAGTACCACTGGAATCAGAATGGGATGCTGGAGGGAGTCCGCTCGCCTCATCGCTATGGGCAGTGGACACGCTTTACCTACGATGCCTTGGGTCGTCGCCTGACGAAGCTCGGGGATGCTACCTTCCACTACCTGTGGAATGGGAATGTTCCACTTCACGAGTGGCGAACGGGTGAGCGCTATGAGGATGGTGGTCTGAAGTCCTACAGCGAGGATCTGAAGACTTGGCTCTTCGAGGAAGAGAGCTTCGTACCGCTTGCTCTCATCCAAGAAGGCAAGGCATACAGCATCGTCTGCGACCAACTCGGCACGCCCACGGAGGCGTACGACGAGGAGGGTCGTGAGGTGTGGTATCGTCGCTTGGATATGAATGGGAAGATCCTAGAGGAGACTCAGCCAGGGCTGAATCCCGAGGGCTATGTGTCGATACCCTTCCTCTTCCAGGGACAGTACTACGACCACGAGACGGGGCTGGCGTACAACCGATTCCGATACTACGACCCTGAACTAGGACGATATATCTCAGAAGACCCGATAAGGCTAGAAGGTGGCATTGCTATGCATGCTTATGTAGAGGATGTTAATGCGTGGGTGGATATATTGGGGCTAAATGGCGTACCTATTCTTCCTCCCTCTATAATCGCACACGAGCAAGGTGTTGTCATTGAGCATTACTATCCTAATGATCATCTTGAGCCTCATCTGCATGTATATGAAATAGGAAATAAAGGAAGAGGAACTAAGATAGGAGAAAATGCAAAGCCTTTGAAGGGGCAACGAGCATTAACTCCTAAAGAGAGTAAGGTTGTTGCTAAGTACAAAAGCAAGATAAGAAAGAATGTTGGGAAGATCCGAAGGCATCTGGCTCACACGAAATATGGAAATGCTTACGCAAAGAAACGATGAAGAAACTACAAGGAAATAACCTAAAAGACAGCTTTATTTGGGTTTTCAATGGCGATACTGGACGATTTCCCAGTGCTATATTTAGAGAGAAGAATGACGCGATCCAATGGATTCAGGATAATTCGCTGTCGGGTATCTTGACAAAATACCCAGTGGACGTTTCTCTATTTGATTGGGCAATCGAGAATGGGTTCTTTACTCCCAAGAATGAACTTCAACAAGGAGCTAAAACAAAAGCAAACTTTAGTTCTTCTCATCTAGAGCATTACCATTTTGTATGCGGGGAGTAATACCCGATGGGGTAGATCGCCACACTGACAAATTCATTGGGTGTGAACCTGACTTATGAACGCAACGAGTTCGGTGAACTGCTCAATTTCAAGGCACACGGCAGGGGGAGACAGAGAATCATTTTGTTTAGAAGCACCAGTATGATAGTCTAGGCTTTGAGCTGGAGCGTCTCTGACCAGGAGGCGTTAGTCAGAGTTTTGCCTATGACAACATTGGGCGTTTGGTTGATAGCAAGACCCGACTCTCGGCGGAGCAGCGCCACTCCCGCCACTACAACTGGGGCAGTGCCGATCGGCTCCTCTCGATAGAGGATGACCGCGACGGTATCACTCAGTATAGCTACGCCCTTCGGGTGAGTTAACGATGACCACCTATGCCGATGGCTCGAAGGAGTATTGTCTCTCGGACAAAGTGGGCAATCTGTCTAACGATCTCGATAAGAGGTTGCCGATAGGCCCCTGGGGTTTTCATGGAGAAAGCTTTGCTGTTAGCCTATCTGCTAGCCTTATTCAATGTTGAGATGTTAAGGGCAGAATTGAAGACCGATATTCAGCCTGTCTTCTGTGAGGTGGTGCGATCTTCGGCTCTTTGCTCAAGTGCTCATAGAGGCTTGTACCGCCCCTTAACTCTTGTGGAATTATTCCAAGGATTCATTGAGTACTTAAATTAGCTCCTTTCTGCGGGGATCAGGACTTATAGGTTTACCCAGACAGTCTTGCTAAGCACTTTCTTGCCTCTCAACGAGAGTCGTTCGATGAAATCTCGGGAAGAATTTGGCTATTCCGGGAAAAGTAGCTACTTTAGCGCATGACGATAGCTCATGGGGAAGACCTCTTGCTTTCAGGGGTAAGGGGAGCTTTTTGCATGTCTGTGGTCGAATCTATAAATGTAACTCACCTAACAACTAAAGCCTATGGCATTATACGAATACGGTGTCGGAGGAAATGAAGTCAAGATCGACGCCAATGAAGCGATAGCGGAGATTCCCTCGAATCGTACGCTACTTGTACAGAAGCTCACGGATGAAGCAGCCCTTCAACCTGAGATGGTTTATGGGCTCGAGACACTAGAGGATGTTTTCGAGCGCTTCCAGCCGTCAGTGGAGCTCGAGTTCCAAGACCAAGAGGGTAATGACGTTCCCGAGAAGCTAGACTTCAAAGGCCTCGGCGACTTTAGTGCCAAGAAGCTTAAAGAGAATAGTCCTTTCCTCTCACAGCTCAACATTGAGCGTGAGCAGTACCTCAAAATCTCTCGTCTGTTGACCAGCAATAAGGCTCTGCTCAAGAGCTTGAATGATACAGAGGCACGAGCAGAGATGATACACGTTCTAGAAGCGGCTCTTGAAGAACTCAAGGGGGCCAATAGAATCCAGGAATAATCCTCAAAGAACTATAAGGCTATGGCAGACAAGGCTACACAAAAATCTCAACTAGAACAGGGCGCTAGCACCTCGAGGCAGGTGAGTACTTCCAGCCGTTCATCGATTGATCGGCTCAAGGCCTATGGGGGCTTTGCATTCTTGGAGCAAATCATTGATGAGTTCTCCAATATGAACCCTGAGCGTAAGGCGAGACGTAGTATTTTCTTGACGGATGAGGGGCGGCGTGATGCTCGTCGTCAGCTAGCAGGTCGCATCAAGATTTGGCTAGACTTGCTTCAGTCTGGCGAATCCGCCGATAAGATGCGTGACTTCGCCAAGGAGCGTGCTGCCCAAGTGGAGGGGACGCTTAATGCTAACCTCTTGACAGCTCTCAAGCGTACGCGTGAGCTAGAAGCCTCTTACCGCTCAGTGGCGCACTTCTTCAAGAATACGGAAGAGAGCAAAGTCAAGAATTTGACGATTGTCAATGCAGAGCTGTCCCAGCTTACAGACCTTGACAATACGCTCTTCATTGATCATATTGCAGACGAACTGAAGCATAACTTCGACCGTCTAGACTTACGTCGTAACTACTCACTGCTTGTTGTCCCAGGCTATCTCGGCTCCAATGCTGTGCTCGACAAGTGGGCGAAGATTGCACACGATAATAAGGTTCTACTCGTCACCGACTTCCAGAACCTGGAAAGTCCTGATGACGTAGTAGACATGTTCTTCAGTGCAGATCATACAGGAGGTGAGGTCTACAAGTCGAATACGATCATGACCTGCAACTGGCTACTTGGTCGTACTAAGGTAGAAGTTGCGGGAGAAGAAGAGCATCTTTATGTTGCTCCTTCTGCTGCGCTTGCTGGACGTATCTACTCCACAAAGATGTCTCAAGTTGTGGCCGGTAAGAAGTTCGGGGGGATCAATGAGGTTGAGAGTGTGCACTTTGACCTCAAGAAGAGTGAGATCTCAGAACTTGAGCGTATGGGCCTCGTCCCAATGGTCAATGAGTACAGCCGGGTGATGGCGTTCTCTGCTAAGACGCTCTTCAACGGTGATAATATCGGTCTGCAGACCTACTCTGTGGTGCGAGTCTTCGACTATATCACGAAGGTGCTGTTTGACTTCCTCAACCGAAGGGCCTTTGAGAACTGGACAACGCGTACTGAAGCAGATCTTCGTGCGCAAATTGTCAAGTTCTTGGATGGTGTACAAGGACCGAGCGGACTCATTGAGAAGTTTAAGGTACTCAAGATAGAGCAGGACCCTAATCAGAAGGATAAGGTTCTTCTTGATATTCATATTACACCTTACTTCCCTGCCAAGAGTTTCGTCATTCAGCTTGCAGGTCATAAGGGGGACAAACCCGAAGATACCACCTGGGAAAGCGAATACCGACAGGAGTAAGTAATAAGGCAAGATAACAGATGATAGTGGGGGAGGATATTTATCTTTCCCCACTATGCTATAATAAGAAGATTGAGATGAACTGGCTATTATTTAAGCATAAAGAAACCTCTCGAATGACAATTGATATCGATATGGAAAATGGGGCTGTATTAATCACTCAACGTTGGAGGATGGTTGACAAAGGTAATAATTCCTCTGCCTCTATTGAGCATTTCAAGAGAATGGTTGCCTCAACGATTCAAGCTATCTGGAATCATAGATGCTTCATCAATCTCATAGATAAAAATGCTACAAAGAAAGAAGACCGCCAGAAATCCTTTAGGCTTGACTTTAAGATTAGATGGGTTACTTCTAACGAACATTGGAAGGTATATATGCAGCCGCCAGGGCGAAGTTCTGTCCTTTGGATAGAACGAAAGATACTTCTTGATGTATATGATGTAGCTCCTCAAGAAAAATATGGTGCACCAGATGGTCTCATGCAATATCCTGTCGCCCATGAGTTTGGACATACAATTGGTAACACTTGGGGAGCCTTTCCATCGCTTATTATGGGATTCAGTAGTATATCTGTAATCACCCACGGAGATGAATATAGAGCCTCTACTACGCAAAAGAATCATATAAGAATTAATCAACAAAGGAGAGAATTTATAGAGGATCTGAATAGTATTATGAATGTTGGGAATAGCCTTAGAAAACGCCATTTAGACTATATTATGCAAGAGCTTAATTCGATGTGCTCGTCTTTCTTCGGATGCTATTTCGAGATTGATGAAGTAATAGGAGTGTAGATATGAATACTTCCTTAAGGTTTTTCATCACTGTATGGCTATCTCTGGGGTTCATCTCATGCCACAGTCACGAAGGAAATAAAAATACCTCAAAGCAAAAGCTTCGTTCGATAGTCCCAATAAGCTACCTCCCAGGTGAGCTAGATAGTCTCTATAAGCCTCTTTACCGAGATAGTTTTATTTTGCAAGAGAAGCATGACGAATTTAGACACCCTGTTGAACAGCAGTTTCCAATGAAACAACGCTTGGCACATGATACATGGATACTGGAGTTTACTTGGAGAGTTAAAAATGATACTCTTATCACTGTTTGGTATATTAGAGAGTCCGATACCTTACGCATCTTGGATAGATATATATACTCCGAGCACGCTGAGTTTTAAGCATCTCCCTACTCCTTGATCAGATGTTTGAGGTTAGCATCGTTCTTGATTCGCTCGATCTCGCTTGCGACAAGCGATAGGATATCCTGTTTCACGCATTTGTAGTTGGCTTCGATGGTCTCGCTGAGACTGTCGGAGCCATCTTCGTTAAGGAACTCCGCGATGATGGGAATGGGCTGATATGCCTTCATTTCGGCGGAAACTTTGGCGGAGTCTACAACTATCTCAGCGTGGAAGATCTTCTGCTCGATGCGCTCATCGAAGTTGTCGGATACGGCCCCGACGAACATCCCTTGTGTAAGGTTACTAATCTTGCTGGCTGGTATCAGGCTATCGAGCTGTGTGGAGATGGAGGTTGACTTGTCATTTCGATTGATAGTCATGGACTGCCGTTGTTGTAGAACCTTCCCGAATCGTTCGGAGAGGGTCTTGGCTGTTTCACCCACGACTTGGCCACTGAAAACATTCCCCACGGTGTTCTGAATCACTTTGCTTTCCTTGTCTCCGTAGTCACGTGTGAGCTGTGAGAAGTCCTGAAAACCTAAACATACAGCTACCTTGTTGGAGCGAGCTGTTGCGATGAGGTTGTCTAGGCCACGGAAGTAGATGGTTGGTAGCTCATCGATGATGACGGAGGACTTGAGTTGCTTCTTCTTGTTGATGAGCTTGACGATACGGCTGTTATATAGTCCCAGGGCAGCAGAGTAGATGTTCTGTCGGTCGGGGTTGTTGCCCACTACCAAGACTTTTGGCTCACGTGGGTTATTGATGTCGAGGGAGAAGTCATCCCCGGTCATCACCCAATAGAGTGCAGGTGAAATCATGCGAGAGAGTGGGATCTTTGCCGAGGCGATCTGTCCTTGTAGCTGGTCTTGTGCTCCGCCCTCCCAAGCATCCATAAAAGGGGACAGGTAGTTAGCGAGCTCATCGTAGGCGGTGAGGATAGGGAAGATTTGGGCGTAGGGGCGGTTGAGGAACTCGATGGCGTGGGGGAAGGTACAGTACTTACCGCCCTGGTAGATCTTGAGGAACCAGATGATGGCCGCCAGCAAGATGATGGGTGACTCGACGAAGAAGTCTCCCTGCTTCTGTATCCATGTTCGGTTCAGGTTGAGCATGATGGTGTAGGCGGACTCATAGGCATCGGAAATGTCCGTCATGAATGTGGGGTTGATGGGATTACAGCGATGTGACTTGCGCGGGTCGTCGAAGTTGATGACAAAGAACTGAGGCTTCACCTCATAGGCATCGAGGTGCGTCAAGAGATGATTGTAGGCGATCTCCGAGAGGTCTGGGAACTTGTAATCGTAGATGTACATGGCGTATCCCTTCTCGATCTGCTGTTTGATGTAGTTGTTGACTATAGCGAAGGACTTCCCCGAGCCAGGGGTTCCGAGTACCATGGATGCACGGAAGGGATTGACAATGTTGATCCATCCCTTGTGCCATCGTTTCTTGTAGTAGAATCTGGTGGGTAGGTTCACGGAGTATTCGTTCTCCAAGAGGCGTGTCTCCTGCATGAAGCTCTCATTCTCGAGGTTGAAGACGTCGTCCATCAGATCGTTCTTAAGTAGGCGACTCATCCACACACCAGCCATGAGGAGACAGATATATCCCACGGAGAGGGTAAAGATGTAGAGCGAGGCAGCACCTACCTTGCCGATGGATAAAGCTAGTAGCCACCAGTTGAGAAAGAAGAACATAAAGCCCACAGCTAGCACTGCCCAAATCTTTGGCCAAGTAATGCTCTCCTCTTTGACACCCTTGGTTCCGAGACAGGATAGCGCAAGGAAGACGAGGCAGAAGAGTTTCGTCCAAAGGATGGATGAGAAGAGGCTGGTTGTTCGCTGGAAGTTCATAAGGATCTTGTCCACGATACCGAGTGTGAAGCCCCAGGAGAGGAAGGCTTCATAGCAGAACCAATACGCATTGATAAGGAGGAATATCACGGAGAGCGCTCTCATGAAGTCCATGATCTTCCCGAGAGCTCTGAGGTCGTCTTCTTGTGCCATAGCTATAATCTTGTTAAAGTTAGAATAGGAAGGTTGGTTTGTTCAGCCTTTTCTTCTCTTGAGTCTAAGCTGATGTCGTCTACGGAGCTTGCGCTGCCAGCTTGCTTCCTTCCAATCGTCGTTACCGGTTGTAAGGGGAAGATCTCCGATAAGTTCGTCTAATATCGACTCCATGGGGTTATCACTTCTTTCCGCGAGGAGGGGAATACTGTGGGCGAGATCCTTCGGTGCCTCCCAGGGGGATGATAAGTGGCCATAGAGCTTTTCATCTAGGAAGCGATTAGAGTCAGGGGCTGAGAAGTAGGTTTCAAACTGCTTGGCGGCATAGCCCTTTCCTAGGCGCGAGCCATTGAGTGCTATACCTAGGTTGTCATCGATGAAGGTGATGCCATAGATGCGTCCGTCCTCACTTTTACGAATGAGGCAGCGTAGCCCGCTCTTCTCTAAGCTAGCTGAGAGTTCTTCCTCCGTCTGGGGGGAGGAGCGCATCACGCCCAGCACCCGCTGACGTATTCCAGGAAGGAAGGGCTTAATTCTTTGCTTGGACTGTCTCATTTTGTGCTGGAGAGCAGTGTAGCCTACGCCTCTTCCAATCTTAGAGGCGGGCAGGGGCGGGCAGAGCTTATTCCCCGCCTCGTCTGTAGGGGCATAGACGAGACCATTGTATTCTCTACCTTGGTAGGTGTTCTTGACCTCTTCGACAGCCAGCTGGTAGGCTCCTAGAATGGCCTTGAATTCACCTAAGGAGCAGAAGTGGTAGTGCGTTAATACCCCACGAAGAGTTTGGGCCATCTCGCTTCGGATATTATCCGAGGGTAAGTGCTCTTGGGAGGCGGGGGCATTTGTCCTCTGCTCCTTGCTGGGTGTACTGGGGATGAGTCCATACTTACGCTCCAAGTGATCGGTGATTCGTTTGCTGCGTCTGTTCTCAAACTTATCGTTAATCTTCTCTCCAGCGCTATTGACACGGAGTGATACGATGTGGATGTGCTCTCGCTCGATGTCGTTATGCTTAAAGACGATGTAGGGCTGCTCGCCATAGCCGAGTGCCTGCATATACTCCTGGGCGATTTGTGTAAGCTGTTCATCGGATAGCTTTTCGTCTGGGTGCGGATTAAGCGAGCAATGAAAGACCACATTCTTCGTGCGACACTTCTTAGGAATAGCTGCCTGCATATCGCTAAGCACTTCTTCCATGGTATAGCCACCTTCAGGATTGGCATACAAGCCCTCAGCCAGGAGAACGCTCGCTCCTCCAGATACTACCTTTTTGAAGTTGTAGCCGAGGGCTCCAGCTAGATTTTCCGAGCTCGAGATCTTGGCAATCATCGCTTTCGGTAGTCTAGGGTTAGGCTGATAGCTTGCTGCTCTAGAGTGATAATTTGCTGGGAGTACTGCTCTAATCGTTGAAGCATTACCTGTGCTGCCTTGACCGAATGATAGCTGTTGATCGCCTTTACTGTTTGGTTGTAGAGGACGCCTATCTTATGTATTTGAGCCGTCAGCTGGGAGAGTTTCCGGTAGTATTCGACGGCAGATTTATCTACGGTGATGACCTTAAAACTCTCGTCAAGGAGGCGGGCACGCACGAAGTCTGACTTCGTTTTGGCTCCTGATTTATGGAAGAGGGCGATCACTCTCTCCTGGTCTTTGGTGCTGGGCAGTCGGGTATCCCATCGGTCCCAGCGTTCTATCCTTTCAGACATAACTCTTGGTGTAGTAATTACGACTTCGGAGTGATTCTCTCCCCTCTTGGGGCAAGGGTCTTTGTCGGCAAAACGATAGTTTGTCGGACAAAGACACACCTTGCCAGTAGAAAGAGTTGATTGAGATGAAGTATCCAGCCCTTGGGGGGCTGTCTCCTTCGGTCGTGTTAGACGATGTTTCTATTACACTGCAAAGTTACTTCCTCGTTGTAAGTGGCTTGCTATAAGCCTACTGCCCACCTTATCCTTACCTTTCCCGTCTCTTCCTTGACTCCCAGAAGGGGGAAATTAAGCTCTTACTTTGCAGTCAGAGCGAGCGATAGAGCACTCGAGATGTCGATTAATTAATTTCTCGAGATCTCGACATCTCGACATCTCGAGATGCAGTCCTTGCGATTGCTTAAGTGATCTCCCGCTTATTGTCTCGCTCGTCATGGTAATTAATTCAGTTCTCAATTGCTTGCTATGCAAAGCTCTCGACCTCGACCTTTATATCTCGGTTTCTCCTCACAGAAGGGCGGTGTGGGTAAGAGTACCCTAGCCGAGATCCTCAGCAGTATGCTCTACTATGAGGAGGGTATCTCGCTCTTTGTCGTGGACTGTGATCTGACTCAGGACTCCTTCTTCAAGCTCCGTGAGCGAGAGAAGGGGACTATAGGAGAGGATCCAGCTCTGACGGCTCATATGCAGACTTACTTCCATCAGCTCGAGCGTCGCTCCTACCGCATCATCAAAGCAAGGCCTCAGGAGGCAGTTGCTCGAGCAGAAACGCTTGCTATGCAGCATCCCGAGGAAGGCTACCAGTTGGTCGTCTTTGACTTCCCTGGTCATGCGGGGACGAGGGAGCTTCTTGAGCTCTCGCTGGAGATGGATTATATCCTCTCGCCCTTGGAGCCTGACATCCAGTCGATGGTTGCCTGCCTGAGCTATGCTAAGAGCATCCAGGACTTGGGTGTCTCGATGCAGACGGCTCGGATCAAGGATATCTGGCTTCTGTGGAATAAGGTGGATCGTCGGGTGCGCAATACGCTGGTCACGTATTACACGCAGCATATCCAGGAGGAGGGGCTTACGCTTGTCCCCTTCCCGATTTATAGGACGCATCGCTTCTCGCATGAGCTGTCGATGTACGGGGCACGTGGGGTCTTCCGCTCGACTTACCTCCCGCCTAACAAAGCCCTTCGATCGGGGACGAACATCGATGAACTAGCTGGATGGGTTCTCAGTGCCCTCCAGCTCCCCACACTGACGACTGATGGCCACGATTGAAGAGAAGCGCCGGCGCTTGGATGCTAAGCTCCAAGAGATGGCAGAGGATGGAGTGCTCCAAGGTCCTTCGTCAGCTACGGCGAACTTTGATCCCATAGATGAGGAGCGAAGTGTGCCAGAGAAGACAGGGCTATCGGCGCCCCCGATGCAAGTAGCAGCTTTAAGACCTTTAGAGGAAGTCTCCACGATGGAGGAATACCGTGCGAGGTACTTTGTCCCCTTGCGTATCCGCGAGAAGACCTCCTTTACAATGAATGCCGAGACGCTGGAGATCCTCCGCAGTGTCTTGCAAGACCTCCATGAACGTGTGTCTATGGTGAGCTATATCGACAACATCATCCGTGAGCATCTCAGAGCCCACCGTGAGCTCCTCAACCAAGCCAGCGCTAAGCAACGGCGTAAAACGACGATCCCCTTATGATGACGACGATACTACTCTGTGTGCTCCTCTTGCTGGGCATTGTGTGGCTTATCCTTGGTATCGCCTACAGCTATGAGCGCTGGAGGGGCTTATCTCGCCAGAGGATAAGCCAGCAACAAGAGCCTCGGCAGTGTGAGGAAGGGGCTTTGAGGAGGGAAGCAGTACGCGAGCTGGTTGCTAGGAGCAAGGGCTTGACTGCCCATGTTATCCCTCCTTTTCCCGGGTCTTCTGCGGCTGAAGAATCGAAGCTGAATGCGCCTACTTTTGCGGAGCAAAGCGCTGAGGAGGAAGGCGAAGAACCGGTCGCGATGTTGAACGTCGAAGCTGAGCGCCTCGAAGATGAAGAGCTGGATGTGGACTACACGATGGAGGTGATCGATGAGGAGGAAGTCCTTCGTGAGGAGCTGGAGTGGAAAGCTGATAGCAGCGCTGAGCTCACTTCTACGAGCGTTCTTTCCCGTGATCTTCTTCGCCTAAGTCAGTGGAGCCAGAAGGATGATCTTCTTGATGAAGAAACGCCTGATACGGTCTCCTCATCGCTCCGAAGTCTTCAGGGGAGCGATCTCTTAGCGCAGTACCAAGCGGAGCTCTTGAGGCAGGAAGCTGTACACAAGAAGCTCCTTCAGGCTATCCGCGAGGCGGAGTCTGAGACGGAAGAGGTGGCGCCGCTTCCTCCAAGTCAAGAAACTAGAGCCGACATGCAAGGGCTCGACTATTACCTATGATTTCCGTATAGTAATCATTCATGATCCTAGAATATGAACACTAAGAAACTTGCTTTCCTGCTACTAGCCCTCTTCCTTGCACCCGTCGTAGCGGATGCCCAAGGCAATGGTATGGCAGGGATTAACGAAGCCACGAAGATGGTGACGAGCTACTTTGATCCTGGCACGAAACTGATCTATGCCATCGGAGCTGTGGTAGGGCTCATCGGGGGCATCAAGGTCTACA
>ERZ773079.834-NODE-834-length-19623-cov-3.915730_pt1 | contig 19623 bp, 16 predicted proteins | sample MGYA00511355_ERZ773079 | MGnify/ENA primary metagenome ERZ773079 (study PRJEB29015, sample SAMEA2737979) | human oral metagenome | biome: human oral; feature: human-associated habitat; material: dental | place: China | collected 2117 ... | reverse complement strand
AAGCTAAAAAATATCAATTCGGAAAAAGTGACTGGTAAATACAAGTATATAAACCCGGAAAATAGTAATATATATAAAATTTCAATCGATAATAAAAATAATACAATAAAAGAAGATCTTAAAGTAAAAGACGAAAACGATATAAAATCGGAGCTTATCGATGAAGTTTCAGATATAATAAATAATCAATACACAAAGCTTATTGGTCTGGAAAGTTAATAATGGTTGATTTGTGTAATAAATTTAAGAGCTTTTCAAGAATTGTACAACAAGAAAAAAGCGATTGTATTTCAGAAAATAAGTCTAAATTATTTTTTAAAGCAATAAATGAGCTATGTGTAACGAAATTTGATAAAGGCTTGTGTAACGATAATAATTCTTATAAGTGCGACTATATAATCTCCGGTAAGAAATCTTTATATTTAGTTGAGCTTAAAGGTGCCAGTAATTTGTCTGATGCCCCTAAACAACTTCTAACATCTTTAGAAATCTTAGAACAAAAGTATAAAAATGACTTTATTTCAGGAAAGATAAAATTAAGAGCTTTTATAGTAAGCGACAGTTTTTCGCAAATACCTAAAAATATAAATAGCGTGCGTACGAAGCTAGCCAAAAAGCTTTATCAAATGTCGAAATATAAGGAAGATTGTAAAGATTATAGCTATTGTGTAAAACAAGTTAGAACAGTTGTGGGATGCAAAGAGTTGTCATTACCGCCCAAGCAATGGGATAAAATAGATTGCAATGGGTTATCTCCTGTTAGCCTAGATTAGCTAATGTAATTCAAATGATTTATCAAATTTTTATCTCTAGACCATCATCTATCCCGGCTTTTAATAGTGTGTAAATTTTATAATCCAAATGATTTAAATTTTTAAACTTCTATATATTGCCTTCAAAATCAAACTTTAAAATTTCTGCTTATTTCTACCACCTATTTACAATTTTCAAACCCCAAAATTTAACCCCAGCTTAAGCATAAGCTTATATACTTTGGCTTTAAATTTAAGGCGGCAAATGAGATCTCAGAGCGAATTTTTTGGCGTTTTCATCACGCTTCTTGGCGGCGTATTATGGGGATTTAGCAGTGTTTGCGGGCAGTATCTGTTCACGCAAAAAGGCGTCAGCGCCGACTGGCTCGTGCCCTACCGCCTGAGCATTGCCGGGCTTGCGATGGTGGCGTACTATTTAGCGCGTTCGCCGCGCGCAGCTCTCGCGCCGCTAAAAGATCGCGCGCTATTGCCGCAGCTGCTCATCTACGCGTTTTTTGGGCTTATGATGACGCAGTATTCGTACTTTTGCGGTGTCGAGCTCTCAAACGCCGCCGTCGCGACCGTGATCCAGTACTCCGCGCCCGCGCTCATCCTTGCCGTCGTTTGCTTTTCACAGCGGCGCGCGCCTAAAAAGGTCGAGCTCATCGCGCTCATTTTCGCGGTGCTGGGCGTCGTGCTGCTCGCCACCCACGGCGATCTTGGCTCGCTGGTTATCAGCGCGGAGGCGCTGGTTTGGTGCCTAATTAGCGCGCTTGGCGTCGTGATCTACAGCCTCATCCCGACTAAGCTAAATCAAAAATACCCCGTCGCGTTAAATTTAGGCTGGGGCATGGTCATCGGCGGCGGCGCGCTTGCGCTTTATACACGTGTTTGGCAGCTAGGCGGCGTGAGCGACGCTGACGGCTTTGCGGCGCTTGCGGCGGTGGTGATCTTGGGCACGATATGCGCGTTTAGCTTTTACATGACGGGGCTAAAGATAATAGGCGCGAGCAGGGCGAGCATGATAGCGTGCATCGAGCCTGTGAGTGCGGCGGCGTTTGCCTATTTTTGGCTGGGGACGGAGTTCGTGTTTCTTGATTTTGCGGGCTTTACGCTCATTATCTCGTGCATATTTTTGCTGGCTAAAGATAGGAAAAAGGCGTAAATTTGGAGGAGAGATGATCTATTTGGCGCAGACCGATACGACGGCGGGATTTTTGAGTAAGGATTTTCGCGAGATAAACGCGCTCAAACGCCGTCCTGCGGATAAACCATGCCTCATAACGACGGCGAAGCTTAGCGAGCTAAAAAATCTCGCTCGCGTGCCCGCTAAATTTAAAAATTTAGTGCGTCGCGCGAGGAAAACGACCTTTTTATATCCGAACGGCACCGCCGTGCGCGTCGTAAAAGAGTGCGCTCACGAGGAGTTTTTGAGGCAATTTGACTGGCTCTACTCCAGCAGCGCAAATTTAAACGGGCAAAATTTCGATGAAGCCTGGGCGAAAGCGGCGGCGGATCAGGTCGTGGATCAAAATTTCAGCCAAAACGAAAGCTCGAAAATTTATAAAATCTCAAAAACTAAAATTTTGCGGATTAGATAGAGCTGCCGATTAAAATTTATGCGTGCTAAGAGCGCTCAAAAAAAGAGGCGAGAGCGAATCCGCTTTACAAATTTAAAACCGGATGCCTCGTTTCGGTACTTTGTCCTCTGCACAATTTTAAACGACCTTCTAAAATTTAAAATGGCTCTGTAAATTTAGCCAAGCCGCGAAATCCCGCCGCAGATAGACCGCGCAAAGACCGCCAGGAATTTTGAAAAATCCAAAAAAGATCACGGCAGACTCGCAGAAAAATTATATAAAAAGCCGCAAATCCCCGCTGCTTTCAAGTAGTAAAATTCCTGCCGTTCTCAAAAACGCAAAATTCCACCGCAGATAGCCTTTGAATGAAATTTTATCGCCCAAATACTCTCGATCAAAATTCCGAATTGGGCGAGCTAAGATTATCGCTAGAAATTCTCGCATCCCGAGTGTTTTCGATCTAAATTTTGTAGCTCAGGCGTTACCGCCGATTTTTACCAGAGCCGCTACGCGCGATATTTTGATCGAAGCTCTACCTATGTTGCCTGCTTTCAATTAAAATTTCGCCGCTTCTGCCGATAGTTTTGATTAAAATTTCATCGCCGCGTGCGAGTAATTCCAATCGAAATTCTATCATCGCCGATTATATATCAAAAATTCCACCGCTGCCTCATAGCCGCCGTCGCCGATACTATCACCGTCACCTCCATCGCTGTTATTACTACTTTACCTCGCCGCTATTGTCGCCGCAGCAAACGTCGCAAAGCGTCCGCGTCGCTCACGCCCTTTAGCTGCCAAAGCTGCGCGTAAAGCGCAAGCGCACTGCCATTGCTGTGTCACGACGACAACTGAACCGCGATAAAATTTCCGCCGCCGCGCAGTGTATCAAAGCAAACGCTGCAAATTTTAAAATTTTAACCGCTCTCGCCGCGCGGCACCGATAAACTCCAACCGATAAACTCCAACCGATAAACTCCAACCGATAAATTCCGCCAGCTAGTCCTTCATTCACGTATAAATCATAAATTTTCATGAATTTAACGCCGCCATTCTTGCTTTATATTAAAATTTCGCTAAAATTACCGCATTAAATTTGAAGCGCAAACGGCTTAGCTTAAACCGCTTGCGGGCAAATTAAATCCATTCAAGGAGCTTTTATGAGCGGTGTTGCGTTAATCATCTGCTTCGCCATAGCGGTCGTCGTGATGATTTTTTTGATCTCCAAAGCAGGCGTTCACCCATTTTTGGCGCTAATGCTTATCTCCCTGGCGCTCGCGATCGTCGCGGGCATACCGCTAGCTAAGATCCCCGCGATTATCGGCGACGGATTCAGCGGCACGTTTAAGAGTATCGGTATCGTCATAATCTTCGGCGCGCTCATCGGCACCGTGCTCGAAAAGACCGGCGCGGCGCTCAAACTCGCCGATATGGTCGTAAACGTAGTCGGGCAAAAGCGCCCCGAGCTTGCGATGCTCATAATGGGCTGGATCGTAGGTATCCCCGTATTTTGCGACAGCGGCTTCGTCGTTTTAAACCCGATCCGAGAAGCAATCAGCAAAAAAATCGGCGAAAATCCTGTCGCTCTTGCAGTAGCGCTCTCCGGCGGACTTTATGCCTCGCACGTATTCATCCCGCCGACTCCGGGACCGATCGCCGCAGCAGGCGCCGTGGGTCTAGGCGGCAATCTGCTGCTCGTAATCGCAATGGGCGCGGTAGTGTCCTTGCCGGTACTGATCGCCACATACTTTTTTTCTAAAAAAGTCGCCAAGAGCGTGCATATAAGCGAGGCTGAAGCGAATGAAGTCATCGCAAAAAGCTACGACGATCTGCTTAAACAATACGGCAAATTGCCGGGCGGATTTTTAAGCTTAGCCCCTATTTTGGTGCCGATCCTATTTATGGCGCTGGGTTCCGTCGCCAAGATCCTAAAAGTAGGCGGATTTGCGGGCGAAATTTCGCAATTTTTAGGAAATCCTATCATCGCGCTAGCCTTGGGCGTAGTTTTTGCGGTATTTTTACTCGTGCAAACCGGCAAATTAGGCGAATTTAGCGAGATCACCAACGAATCCTTAAAAATCGTAGGCCCGATCCTCTTCATCACCGCAGCGGGCGGAGTGCTAGGCAAGGTCATCACCGACGCCGGCTTCGTAACCTACATCAAGGACAATGCGACCGCGATTAAAGCCGCGGGGATTTTCTTCCCGTTCTTAATCTCGGCCGTCTTAAAAACCGCGCAAGGAAGCTCCACCGTTGCGATCATCACTACAGCTTCGATTATGGGCGCATTTAACGCAGATGGCTCGCTAATGCAGGTACTGGGCTTCACCTCCGAAATGTCCGGAGCGCTTGTGGTAATGGCGATTGCAGCGGGCGCGATGACGGTTTCGCACGCTAATGACAGCTACTTCTGGGTCGTTACGAATTTCAGCAAGATGAACCCGCAGCAAGGCTACCGCACCCAAACTATGCTAACCCTAATTATGGGCATTACGGGCATGATCAGCGTGTGGGTTTTGTCGCTGTTTTTGATCTAAGCTAGCTTATTCTAGCCGCTACCACGCTAAATCAGTGCGGAGCGCTACGGGCATCTACCAGCGGCTAGCTACATAAGATTCTTTAAATTTACGTAGCTAGCCGTACCGCGCAAATGCCTTAATATTAAAATTTCGTATAGCGGAGTTTTAAATTTACACACAAAGCCTCAAGGAGCGAAATTTTAAAATTCTATCGCTACGGAATTTTAAAATTTAGCCGAAATTCTGTGGCTTACAAAATTTTAAAATTCCACGACATGAAATTTTAAAATTTGCCCCATAAATTCGGCAACGAGATTTTAAAATTCTACTCTTGCTTCAGTCTTGTCATCGTAAATTTAGCCTACGCGCTGTAAAATTCCAAAATTTTAAAATACCAGCCAAAGGAAAAATATGAAAGTTTTAGTCGCGATCGACTCGTTTAAGGGCTCGCTTAGTTCGCTTGAGGCGGGCAACGCCGTAAAATCAGGCATCGAAAAGCTAGGCTGCGAGGTGCTCGTCAAGCCTATCGCAGATGGCGGCGAAGGAAGCGTTGAAGCCCTTGCCGACGCGCTAAAAGCTAAGTTCATGGACGTCATCGTAGCAAATCCGTTAGGCGAAAAAACGCCCGCGCGCTACGCCTTAAAAGGCGAGCTAGGCATCTTAGAGATGGCGTCCGCATCGGGTCTGCCGCTCATCGAAAAATCGCGCCGCAATCCGCTAAAAACGAGCACTTATGGCTTTGGCGAGATGATAGCGCATGCGATCGCACACGGCGCGCGAAAGTTTATCATCGGCATCGGCGGAAGTGCTACGAATGACGCGGGCATGGGGATGCTGCGCGCGCTCGGCTTTAAATTTAAAGATGCAAATGGCGCAGAGCTTGCGGGAGCGGGCGAGGATCTGATTAAACTCGCCACGATAGATTGCACTTCGGTGCTGCCGCATCTTAAAGAATGCGAGTTTCTCATCGCCTGCGACGTAGATAATCCGCTTTTTGGCGAAAACGGCGCAGCATATATTTACGCCCCGCAAAAGGGCGCGGATGCGGCGATGGTAAAGCAGCTCGATGCGGGACTTATCAATTTCGCAAGCGTCGTAAGCAAACACCTCGGACGCGAGCTTTGGAATAGCCCCGGAGCAGGAGCTGCCGGCGGGCTAGGCTTTGGCTTCGTGAGCTTTCTAAACGCGACGCTTAAGCCGGGCATCGACATCATCACCGAAGAGATCGGGCTAGAGCGCGATATGCAAGGCACCGAGCTCGTCATCACAGGCGAAGGAAGGCTCGATTTTCAAAGCTCGATGGGTAAAACCCCTTGCGGTGTTGCGAAAATCGCCGCTTCCTACGGTGTGCCCGTAATCGCGCTGGCAGGCGGTATCTCGCCCTGTGCCGGCGGCTGTAACGAGCGTGGCATAGGCGCATTTTTTTGCATCCTAAACGAACCGATGAGCCTTGAGCGCGCGATGGAAAAAGAGACCGCGACACAAAATTTAGCCCGCGTCGCCGAACAAGCGGTGAGATTGTTCCTGCTCGGACGCGGCGCCAAATAGGGCTTTTGGACCAAAATTTTAAGGCGCATCCGCTAAAACTCGAAGCGGGTACGGCGAGTGCGGGCAGGGATACAGCGCGGCGACAGTTCGCAGCAGGCGACGCGGCAAAGAAGCGAAAATTGTAGTAGGATAAATTTTCGTGCTTTTGAAAAACGCGGTGCAGCCTTGACGCAGATACAGCGCTCGCGTGGCTTACAGCACAAAAATATGCGTAACGAGACGGATGAGCGGCGACGGCTCGCGGCAGACGGATGCTAGTCCATGACGCGTATACGCGGTAAGCAAACCGCACAACCGATACGAAAAAACCCCGCTGGGCCGTGACGCGCATGCACGACAAGCAAATACCGCGCACAGCTTGCGGCGAGCGGCAGAATTTCATCCGCCGCAGTCTGCGGCAAGCGAGTAAATTTTGCATTAGAGCAAAACCCAAGCGGAGCTTCGCTGAAATTTAGCCGGTTCGAAAAGGCACGGGCGGCTCGGCAGTAGCGTAGCGGCGGGCGACATGAATTTTATGGCGCAATTTTACTTCGCTGCACGCAGGATATACGCAAGGCGCGATCTAAAACTCATTTTCCAATCAAGCGGTTCGCGAACCCTCGCAATACATAACCTCAAGGCATGATTAAGACAGACAGAATTTTAAAATTTAATCACTGTATTCGCAGCCTATGAGATTTGCAACGTAAATTTAAAAGCAGCGATCCGCCTTATGAAATTCCGTTTCGAATTTTAGCCCGCGATATGCCCTTTTTGAGGCGTAAAAGACCGCCCAATCGCAAGATCGCGCTTCTTGCAAAGATGACGGCGACGCATTACTCCGCTCACTCACAACGCCCGTCAGTCTTCCGATGACGCTTTGATGAGAGGCGAGTTGCGTCTGCGTAAATTTGTATTATTAAGATCGCGGATTTGCTTATCGCTAAATTTAGCGCGGATGCGGTCTCCGTACGCCGCTAGGACAAAGCCTGGCTTGCGTTTAAATTTGCTCCGATCGCGCTGTATTTTGCGATAGAAATTTATGAAATTTCATTTGCGATCGGCGCCAAAAAATTTTATAACACTCCATTTTAAAATTTGCGGCACGGGCACGTACTGATCAGGTCGTCAAGCCAAAATCAAATATCAAAATTCCAAGCGACGAATGCGGAAAACCCTCGCGCCTAGCGTATCTGCGGCGCTGGTACGGGCACGCTAAATTTATCGCTTTTAGGACGCAAAAGACGCGCAGGCGCGGGCAAAATTTATTGATTTTAGCGTTTAAAGCATCGAATTCGCGCGTCTAGGCTAAATTTTAAATTTAAAGCGCGCAACGCTTCGGGCGCATCCGCGCGACTGCAAGCGCTCATAAAATTCGCCCGAAGCAAGGTTGTAAAACCGCGGGCGGCCGCAAAATTTATCGCCGCGAAAATAAAATCCGCGAAAGCAAAAAGGCTCCACGAGCACTCGCTGCCGCACCCGCCCGAGCAAATTAAAATCGCATGATCCGCCTAGCCGGCATACGCGGAGTGCGCCGCTGCGGGCATTTACACTTAAATCCGGTGCGATCGCAATGCGATTTAAAACTGCGCCTGCTTAAATTCGCGCCGTTTCGGTTCGCTCGCAATCACATCTCGCCGCAGTAGCGCTTTAAATTTGCGCCGCCGCGATTTGTGCGTATTCAATCGCTACGGCAAGGGTAAAATTTCAAAATCTAGGTCCATACGCGCCGATTTGCGCCGCCCAAAATCGCTCGGATCGAATTTATGCTACCGCAATCCGCGCAGATTAAAGCGCCGTCGCTTAAAAGCGCAAAATTTACCCCTCAAACGGCAGCGCGAAATTTTACTAAAATTTCATCTCTTAATTCGGCGTGCGATTTATAAAATTTCGCCCTCGCCGCGCCCCGAAATCTGCGGCTTAGGCAGCGCCAGGCTCTTTGCGGTTTTGCTAAAAAGTATCAGATCCTCGGTGCTTTGCACGCTCCACGGTAGCCGCGAGAGCGCGAATTTGAAAATTTCAAAGCAGGAAACGGCATCGCTAAATGCGCGGTGGTGGACGTTTTGTACCCCTAAAAGCTCTTTTAGCGAGCCGAGCCCGTATCTTTGCGCCTCGATCGTGCGGCGCGCGAGCTCGACGGTGCAGAGCCTGCGATTTAAAAGCATCCCGAAGCCGCATTTTTGCAGGCTTGCGTCGATGAAGCCGTAGTCGAATTTGACGTTATGCGCCACAAAAACGCTATCTCCTAAAAACAGTCTAAACCGCTCCAGCACGCTAGCTAGCGGCGGCGCGCCCACTAGATCGTCCGTGCGGATACCAGTAAGCTCCGTGATATTTTCGGGCACGGCGGGCGCGTAAACGAAGCTCTCGAAGCGGCCCAGCTCCTGCGTGCCGCGCGCTTTTATCGCGCCGATTTCGATGATCTGGCCGTTTGAGAGCCCGCCGTTCGTCTCGATGTCCACGAAGCAAAAAATTTCATCCGAAATATCCGTTTCGCGGGTTTTGAGCGTGATTTTGCCGTTGTCGAGCTTTATTATCTCTATGCCCAGCGCCCGCCACATCGAAAGGTCTTTGGGCTCGAAAAGCTCGGTAATTTCGGCAATATCGCTTGCTTTTGAGATAAAATCGTAATAATTTATGCTCTTTTGAGCCAGTAAATTTATTAAATTTTCGATCTGACGCGTCAAAATTTTACTCCCGTGCCGCGCCTAAATTTTAAGCGCACGGATCGCCTCCGCGTAGTCTTTTGAAGAAAATATGTAGTTGCCCGCTACCACGACGTCGGCGCCCGCTTCGTCGATATCTGCGATATTCAGCCCGTTTACTCCGCCGTCGACCTCGATGAGGCATTTTGCGCCTTTGCGATCTATCAACTCGCGCAGCTGCTTAATTTTCTCAAGCGCCGAGGGGATAAATTTCTGCCCTCCAAAGCCTGGATTGACGCTCATTAAAAGCACCATATCGACCTCGCTCAAGATAAACTCCAGCGCGCTAAGCGGAGTGTGCGGATTTAGCACGACCGCGGGCGAGACGCCGCTGCGGCGGATATGATCTATGAGGCGCAGAGGGTGCTGCTCCTCCTCGATGTGGAAGCTAAGAAATTTTGGCTTTAGCGGCAAAAAAAGATCGACGAAAAACGGCACGTTTTTAACCATCAGATGGATGTCTAAAGGCTTGCTGCTCGCCTTTGCCGCGGCGCTTACTACGAGCGGTCCGATCGTGAGATTGGGTACGAAATGCCCGTCCATCACATCTACGTGAATGAGATCGGCGCCCGCTTCGCAGACTGCGCGGATTTCCTCCGCAAGCTTTCCAAAATCCGCCGATAAAATGCTGGGTGCTACATACATTAAGATTCCTTATAAAATTTCAAGATGCGAAATTTTACTTAGTTTTGTCATAAATTTCGCTAAATTTAAACCGCAGCGGATTTTAAGCATAATTTGAAATTTTTTCGCTATAATCGCCATTTATTTTAATCATCAAGGATTTATTATGGCAAGAAGATGCGCAATCACCGGCAAAGGTGCGATGGTAGGAAACAATGTCAGCCACGCAAATAACAGAACCAAAAAGAAATTCCAGGTCAATCTACGCACCATCCGCGTTCAGCTACAAGACGGCTCAACCAGACGAATCAAAGTCGCCGCCTCAACTCTACGAACTATGAAAAAACAATCAAAATAACCTCTTAAAGAGGAATTTATGTCTGTTTTGGACAAGATCAAGCGATTCCTCGACTGGTCCGGCTCGACTAAGCCGGACATCAACCTCTATACAGAAATTTACGACCAGCTACGCCCTTTTCGCTTACCGCTTATAACCATCGTGCTGATGATGCTAATCGGCACGCTAGGCTATGTTTTTATAGCGGGCTTTTCGCTCGTAGACGCCTTTTATCAAGCAGGCATGACCTTTACGACGGTAGGTTTTACCGAAGTAGCGCCGATATCGCCCGCTGGTAGAATTTTTACCGTCTTATTCATCCTCATGGGCTTTGGAACCTTTTCGTTTTGCCTGGGCGTCGTCGTCGAGGTCATAAAAAACGGCAAACTTCAAAATTTACTTAGGGAGCAACGAATGATCAACAACATCGCAAGGCTCAAAAACCACTACATTATCTGTTACAACAACATCTACTGCGCCGAGCTTGCCAAGCAGTTTCGCGAAAATCATCTACCTTTTGTCGTGATAGACCCCGATCCCGCTCTAGCCAAAATCGCCGAAGAAAACCGCTACCCCTACTTCATCGTAGGCGAGCCGCACGTGGAAACCACGATGCTAAAAGCCCACCTCTCATCGGCCAAATGCGTCATCACCTTGGCTCCAAATTTAGCCGATAATATCGCAATAATCTCGCTAGTACGCCTATACGAAAAGGAGCTTGGTCGCATCACTCCCTACTTCATCATGGCAAATAGCGATGATGACAGCGACACCGAGAGGCTAAAAAAACTCGGCGCAAATTCTATCGTCTCACCCTCTAAGCTCGCCGCACAAAGGCTCTCTGCAATCAGTGTGCGTCCTGATATGGAAAACATTTTGGAGCGGTTTTTGTATAAAAAAGACTCTCTCATCGATATCGAGGAGATCACGGTGCCCGATTTTTCGTGGATCCGCTTCAAGCGCCTAAAAGAAACTCGCTTGCGCGATTTTACAAACGCCGACGTCGTGGGAATCAAAGAGCCCAACAGCCGCTTTATCCCGATGCCGGATGGCGACTACCTCATCGGTACTGGGGTGAAATTTTTAGTCATCGGCACGGCAGAGGGCATCCGCAACACTAAAAAACTCATCCGCAGCAAATACAAGCCACAGGAGATGAGATATGTTTAAAATCACTAAGCTCGATGGCGGCTTACAAAACGTCGGGGGCTTTTATTTTGACGGCGTAAATTCGGGCTTTAAAAAAGAGGGGAACGATCTAGGATTTATCCGCGCAGATGAGCCCTTTGCCGTAAGCGCGATCTTTACGAGCAATAAATTTCAAGCCGCGCCGATTAGGCATTTCAAAAGGGCGCAAGAGCGCGCGGGCGGGGAGCTTAAAACAAATTTTATCCTCGTAAATTCTAAAAACGCAAACTCGATGACCGGGGAGCAAGGAATCGCCGATATCGATGAAATTTTTAGCGAGCTTGGCAAAAAAATCCCTCTGATAAACCCCGTCATGAGCTCGACCGGCGTCATCGGATACCGCCTCAAAAAGGAAAAAATTATCACCGCCGCGCAAAATTTTGACCTCTCGGCACGAAACTCGAACGCCCTAGCCACCGCCATTATGACGACAGATACGATAAAAAAGGAGCTTGCATATGAAATTTCTTTAGAAAACGGCGAGAAATTTCACATCGCAGCCGTTTGCAAGGGCGCAGGCATGATCAATCCCGCGCTTGCGACCATGCTCTGCTTCGTCCTAACCGACGCAAAAATACCGCGCGCGGATATGGACGAACTACTAAAAAAAGCAGCGGAGCAGAGCTTCAACACAGTAAGCGTCGACGGCGACACCTCCACCAACGATACGATTATGCTCTGCAGCAGCGCCAAATGCGCCTACGAAAAGGAGGCCTTCGCGTCCGCGTTAAACGCCCTGACGCGCGAGCTTGCGCTAATGCTGGTAAAAGACGGCGAAGGCGCGACCAAGCTGGTGCGATTTAGAGTAAGCGGTGCCGCAAACGCCGAAGACGCCCGCACGGCGGCAAAGGCGCTAAGCAATTCGCCACTTGTTAAAACGGCGATCTTCGGCGAAGACCCGAATTGGGGTCGCATAGCCTCCACCATAGGCGCCTGCGGCATCGAATGCGACGAAGAAAAGCTGCGCATCAAATACGACGATGTGCTGCTTTATGACGCGCAAAATCGCGAGCTGGACGCCGCGCGCGAGGCTGCGGCTCACGCCGTGATGCAGCAAAAAAGCTTTACGATCTGGTGCGATTTAGGGCTCGGAGAGGGCGATTTTAGCGCGTACGGCTGCGATCTTAGCTACGACTACGTAAAAATCAACGCCGATTATAGATCATAAAGATTCACAGCTTACTCTTTCATAATAAAAATCTCGTCTCGAAAATAGCGAATAGCAGCAGGGCTTTAAAGCTCTGCTCTTAAAATTTTATCATTTAAATTTGCCTGTTTTAAATTTTTAAAGGCTAAAAATTCTACCTCTTAAAATCTGGAATCTCATGCGTGAAATTCAGTCTAAATTTGATAGCTGAAATTAGGTTTTAAGCGCTTTATTGATATACTTGAATAAATTTTTCAAAGGAGTAGGCATGTTTCATGAATACAGAGATTTAATCACTGAGTTAAAAGGCAAAAACGCACGATTTGATTCGCTATTTGAGAAGCACGACGAGCTGGATCACAAGATCGCCGACGCGCAGGCCGGCAGAGTGCATATGAGCGATCTGGAGATCGATGCGATGAAGAAAGAAAAGCTTCGCATAAAAGATGAGCTAGGCAGCTTGCTAGCGCAATATAAAGCCGAAAAGGCAGATAAATAAAGTTGCTTGCGGCGAAATTAAGATGCAGCAGAATGCTAGCAAGGCTAATTTCGCCGCTAAGCTTTAATCCGTGTTTAGAATTTTCTAATCTCAATAAGTTTACCGCTTAAGTTTGCCTCGCACGATAAATAAAAACAGCGCGCCAAAACGAGTTAAAATTTATACCGCACGCTTTACCATATTGACACCGCTAAATAATTTTTACGCATCGGCTACATCACTGCATATACCAACAATGCCCGTATTAGCGCAATCAAATATAATTCGTTACGGCTCTCTATCGCCCCTTCTGTTTCCGAAAATATCTCTTGCTGAATTCGTTTTGCGCTACAGAGTAAATTAAATTTATACTGCATCGCCCTGCAGCCTGGCTTTTAAATTTTACTTTGCAGTGAGTATTTTCTAGCAAATTTCAAATCTTGCGTTTTGCTTGTTTCAGGCGCAATACCTACTTTTAAAATTCCGCATTTCGCAGAAATCTAAAGTGGCGCTAGAATTTTAAATTCCCGTTCGCGCTAACCGCGAAATTTCAAATTCGCAGACTCCGACCAAGCGCTAGTTTATGCTAGAGCCTGCTTTAATCTCTTCAAAGAATTTAGCCAAGCTTGCTTATTTTAACCCGCTTCGTTGAGCTTTAAAAATTTAGATTATTTCTTTGATCGTATCGGATAATGCCTGCCGCCACGGAATTGCTCAAGCCACCCTATTTGCTATATACACAATTAAAAGCGGCGCTAACGCGGAATTAAATAGTATAAGTGAAATCTGTAAAAGGTGTGAAATTTAATCATAGAATTTTAAGCGCCAAGAATTTGCGATAGAATTTCGCCGCGCAAATCAAATCCCAAAGCTAGCCTAGCCTACTCGAAAACCTTCGCTTCTAAGCCATGTAGCCTTTGCAAGCCGATATCGATATATTCGTTAAGCTTCTCATTATTTTCCAGCAATTTGTCGTAATAGCTCTTGGCTCTTTCTCTCGCGGTCGCATCAGGCTCGATATACTTTAGCCCGCTTTTGAAAAGTCCTTTGGATTCCACAAAATAGATCGAGTGGATCTTCTCGCAGTGCGATAGCCCTGCTTCAGTGTAGTTTAAAATCGATTCGTACGCGATGTTGCCTAACAGCTCCTGCAGCCTATTCGCGGGATTTTTGAAAAACTCGGCAAACTCCTTATACGGCGTAAAAACCTGATCCAGGTTTTTCATCGCATCGCCGTAGATACCCTTTTTCAGGCGAAACATCGTCATTTCTTGAGAACTTACAAACTTCTCTATTGCTTTTATCGTATCGTTTTTATTCACTAAATTTTCCCTTTTAAAATATGAAACGCTCGGATTATATCGTTTGTTTTATAAAAATCCGTTAAAAATCGGTTAAATTTTGCCCTAGCGTTTTAGCTAAATTTCCCTGAGCGCTTTTGATTAAATTTCCCGCCTCAGCCGCCGCACTTCTCGCACAACCCTCGCACGAGCACACTTTTGACATTTTTTTGTGGCAAAGCTGGCATCGAAATCTCCTCCATTTTATGGCAGCTTTCGCAGACAAAATACGCTTTGGCGCCATCGGTGAGCTCATAAAAGCTTTTATGATTATTTTCGCTGGTAATTATCAAATTTTTCTCTTCCAAAAGCGCTATATTGCGATATATCGTGGTTTTATTAGCACCTGTTAGTTCTACTAGTTCATCATAGCTTACCGGGCATTTTTTCTCGCTTAGGATCTGCACGATCTGCACTCTAAGCGCTGTAGGAGCGATATCGTGACTCGCTAAAAAATCTTTGGGATCCATTTTACGCCTTTTTTAAAATTTAAGCGATGATAGCGAAATTTAGATAAATTTATATTAAGTTGCAACTAAGTTGCTTTTGATATACTTCCGCAATTTTTTTGGAAAGGAATTTTATGAAAAAGCTTGTTTTCACGCTTTTAGCAGCTAGTTGCGTAGCATTCGCCAAACCTACGGTCACCACGACCATACTTCCTACGAAGTATTTTGTTGAACAGATCGCAGGTGATACTTTGCAGGTAAATACGATGGTCGGCAAAGGCGCTGATCCGCACACATACGAGCCTAAGCCTTCGGAGATGAAAATGCTAGAAAATAGCGATCTGTATTTTGCAGTCGGTATAGAATTTGATGAAGTCTGGCTACCAAAGCTTGCCGCATCGTATCCGAAGATGAAGATAATCCGCACCGAAGATGGCATCACTAAAATGGCTATGGCAGAGCATCACCATCACGACGAACATGATCATAGCGCACATCACGATGATCACGATCATGACGCGCATCATGAGCATGGCGACAAAGACCACGAGGCGCACGAGCACCATCATCATCACGACGGCTTAGACCCACATATCTGGCTCGATCCGCAGCTTGTAAAAATTCAAGCTAAAAATATTAAAGACGCGTTAACCAAACAGTATCCTAAGGATGCTAAAATTTATGAAGCAAATTTCGATAAATTTGCTAAAAAGCTTGACGAGCTAGACGCTTACGCAAAGCAGAAATTAGCGGGCGTCAAGGGAAAGAAATTTATGGTTTATCATCCGTCTTGGGGCTATTTCGCGCACCGATACGATTTGGAGCAGATCGCAGTCGAAGTGGAGGGCAAAGAGCCTAAGCCTGCGGATTTAGCCGAGCTAATCGAGGAAGCCAAAGAGGAAAAGATCAAGGTGATTTTCGTCGCACCGCAGTTTTCCAAAAAGGCAGCGCAAACCATCGCCGCACAAACGGGCGCAAAGGTGATGGAGATCGATCAGCTGCCGCTAGATTGGTACGAGACGATGAAAAAGACGATCGACGTTTTCGGAGAAAATTTGTAGTTGATGAAATTTATTAAAATTTTACTTTTATCCGCGATCTTTAGCTCGCGGATATTTGCGTGCGCTCTGTGCGCCCTATACACGCCCACTGCGCACGTTAGCATTACCCCCGTCGCACAGGACGGCAAGATCGTAAGCCTGCATTTTTCGTGGCTTTTCTCTCAAAATTTTACCGACGTCATAATGCAGACCTACGATATAAATTCCAATGGCAAGCTTGAAAATAGCGAGCTTGCCGAGATAACTAAGGCGATGACCGATTATCTAACCCCCAAAAACTACCTTTGCGAGGCGGAATTCTACGATCAAGCGCCAAAAAACGCAAAGCCCGCGCTTAGCAACCTCGTAGGCACGCAAATCAAGGGAAATTTTAAAAACGCAATAAGCCTCGTCAAAAAGGGCAGACTCGTGTTTGAGTTCGATCAAAAGGTCGGCTTCGAGCTGCGCAATAACCGCGTTCTTAAAATTTCCATTAACGACGATCAGGGATTTTTCAATTTCAAAATGCTTGACGACAAGCCCATTAATCTAGGCGAGGGCTTTGTAGCGAAGCCTAATTCAAATTTAGCCACCACTTTTATAGAATTTAGCGGCGAAAAACCAAAGATCGCAGATAAAAAGCCGCCAATTTCAGGCGCGCCGAACTCCGATTTAACGCAGAACAAACTTACATCTAGCGAGCAGAGCCTTGCGGGCTCAGAGGATAAACTTGCGCAAGGCGGGCAAGGAAAACCTAATGTCAGCTCGGCGCGCAGATCAAACCAAAGATCGGTTGGTGATATCGTTTCGGAGGCTGCAGCAGAGGCGCAAAAAAATATCGCCGCTTCGGATGCTCTCGCGCAGATTAATAAAGCCGCCAAAAAGGACGCGCAAGCAAAAGGTGGTCCCGCAAATTCAGGCCACTTAGGCAGCGAAAGCTTAGAAGCCGCCGCAAAAAACGGCGAAAAAACCGCGGCTTCTTTAGGCGATGATTCAAATTTAGCGCAAAACGGAGGCGACAGGAGCGCTGCGATAAATTCTAACAAATTTGCAAATTCTGCGGCGCCTGCAGATGAATACGCGGACAGAAATTTAGCGGCGGCTAAAGATAATTCTTTAAATTCCGCGCATTCTACGCAAAATTTTGCGACGCCGCCTGAGGAGAGCTCTTTAAATTTGGCGCAAAATGGAGCGAGCAAAAACGGCGCCGCATCCGACAGCGACGAGATTTCAAGCGAGCAGCACAAAGAGGTCTCGCTGGGATTTGTCGCGCAAAAGACGATGGATTTTATGAAAAGTCTCAAAACGGCGTTTCGCGCAAGCAGCGAGCATGCAAGCGCGAGCACCATCCTATGGGTCTTGGCGCTTTCTTTCATATACGGCTTTTTCCACGCGGCAGGCCCAGGGCACGCGAAGCTGCTAACGGCGAGCTATTTCTTAGCCCATGGCGGCAGCTACGTCAAGGCCTTCGGATTTGCCCTTAAAATCGGGCTTCTACACGTCCTAGGAGCGCTCGTTTTGGTAAGCGCGAGCATGTTTGTGTTGCAAAACGTCGCAGGCCTCGTCTCTGCAAACTCCGCCTCGATCACTACGAAAATTTCGGCGCTTCTGATCATCGTCATAACGGCGCTCATCATCTACGACAAAGCTCGCCGCGTAAGATCGGGCGCCCGCCACGATGCGGGCTGCTCCTGCGCCGCTTGCGCTTCCGCCGCAAACACTGCAGGGACGGACGCGCACTTAAAAAATACGGCGTTTACAAACGCTGGGGATTCCGCTCACGCAGCGTCAAAGAGCTATAAATTTTCTAAATTTAAAACCCCTAGCGGCGAATCCGCGCAGTATTTGGATGCCAAAAATTTAGGCGCCGCAACGGCAGAGCTAAATTCGGATTCAAATTTAACCGCAAATTTACAAGAAAACTCGTCTAGCCAAAACGAGCAAAAAAAGGCTTTAAATTCTACAAATTTCAAAAACCAAACCTCATCTCGCTCGCTACAAAATGGCGCGACTAGCGGCGGCGAGAAAGGGCGAGAGTGGCTTATCGCGCTTGCTGCGGCGCTCGTGCCCTGCCCCGGCACGATCCTTATTTTTGTGCTTGCCTTCAGCCTCGGAAGCTTCGCGCTTAGCGTCGCGAGTGCGCTTTTCATCGGTTTTGGAATGAGCGTCGTGATATTTTTAGCCGCGCTTTTCGGCGCGAAAGCAAACGAACTAAGCTCAAAACGGCTCGTAAGCTTGAAGCTTTACGTCGAATTTTTGGGGCTTTTCGTGATGTTCGGGCTCGGGATTTTTATGTATTTCATCTCAGACAGCCTCAGGATACTGTGATCGCAAAATTTAAACGCAAATTTCAAAAGCGGCTCGCGTGAAATATAAGCTTACGCAATGCGTTAAATTTTAAATCCGGTGCGGATCTAATTTCAAAGAGTAAGATTTTAAAATTTTACGCTGCGGACCCACGTAAATTAAATTTCGATCCCGACTATTCATTAAGCGGCGGAATTCGCTCTTTATGAATTCCGCTAAATTTTTCTACAATACGGGCGAAATTTTTCTCAAGGATAGATATGTCGCCTTCTTTGCAAGATGCTATTTCGCAAACTTTAATCGAGCAAAAAGCGTGCGCTAAAATTTTTAATAGATACCGCTACCTCAGTATAGCCGCCTTTTTTGCGGTCCTGTTCGTATTAGTGTTTCTAAACGGCGTTAAAGCAGACACTCCTCTAATAGAAATTGCCGAATTTTTGGGCGTCTTGATCCTTTTTCAGATCTTTTGGATATTTCTTCTTCATTGTGCCGGTCAAGAAACTGAAGCAGAAATTCGCTACTACAAATTTTATAAAGAGATATTCGTCCGCGCCGTAATAAACGATATAGATGCCGGTTTAAAATACGATCCATATACCGGCATGCAAGAAGAGGAATTTCAAAAATTTAGAATTTATAGGAAATCTAGGATCAAAAGCGAGGATCGGATTACGGGTGCGCACTGCGGGATTAAATTTAGCCTCAGCGAGGTACATAGCAATAGCAGGTTTTACATGAAAACGGATAATCCGCTCATAGCGGCGATTATGTTGATCAAAATATTCTACGATAACTATATGGACTTTGACGGCAACGTACTGATCTGCGAGCTCGCGAAAAAAACCTCGGGCAAAACGATAGTGGTAAGCAGGGAGCTAAACGCCAAGATCTTCGGCGAAAAAGAGATGATGGACGATGTGGATTTTATGCGCGATTTTCGCGTGTTTGCGGATGACAAAGTAGAAGCGCGCTATCTGCTAACGCCCGCGTTTATGGAGCGTCTGCGCGAAATAAATCGCGAAACGAGCGGCGAGTTCAGCTTGAGCGCGGTATTTATGGATGAGCGCTTATATCTATTTTTAAACGGTGCGCCCGATCTTTTTGAAACTACGCTTTTTGATAGGCCCGCTAGCATAGAGCTCGCGCGCGAATACCAAACGCAGATCCGCAAAATTTTAAGCTTAATCGAAACACTTAAACTCACAAATTAGCAGGGCGCATTACGGCTGAAATTTTGCATCGACTAAATTTAGGCCGGGCGGAATTTTCACCGAAGCGTAATTTGGGCAAAACGTAAAATTTAATCAGCGGCGCAATCTCTCGGCGGCTGCATAAATTTAAACTGGCGATACGATTAGAGAGATGAAGCGCCTGCCGCGCATAAATTTGAATCAAAAGCGCCTTGCCGTGTCTAATAAATAAAATTTGACCGCGTTTTGTATCGTGGCACAGTGCTTTGAGCGCCAAACCTAGGTAGCGGCAAAATTTAATCGGCGGCGCCCGCGATGATTAAATTTAAAAGCAGCTCTGCAAGGAAGAAATTTAAATTTAAAAGCAAGCTCAGGGCGAGAGTTAAATTTAGAGCACGCGCGGCGTTTACAAAAGCCGCGCGCCAAAAGGTGTCTGCCTGGAC
>ERZ773079.832-NODE-832-length-19637-cov-11.406394_pt1 | contig 19637 bp, 16 predicted proteins | sample MGYA00511355_ERZ773079 | MGnify/ENA primary metagenome ERZ773079 (study PRJEB29015, sample SAMEA2737979) | human oral metagenome | biome: human oral; feature: human-associated habitat; material: dental | place: China | collected 2117 ... | reverse complement strand
TGTGTCCGGCCCAGCCTTTGCGTGGCCATAGTCCTTCTTGTGGTGTGGGGGTGGTGCCCCAGGCCGGGGGTTATCGGCGTGAACGTGAACCCCGTTCTTGCGGAGGCGGAAGACACAGAGGTGGACAACGACTGGGTGTCCGTGAACGGGGGGGACGTGCCGCTTGACAGTCGGACAGCGAGCCGCTATTGTCACGGTTTGTCACGAACTAATGGCCGGTTGGTAGAGGAGAGGGTACGACTCCTCTTCTAGACGGGGATTTCGCAGCCATCCAAGGCCGTTTCGTGATGCATCGGTTCCTTCGAGGAGGTGAAATACATGAACAATGTTATCGACTTCGCGGCGATCGAGATCTCCGATCTCGTCGAGGATGCGGTTGGGGACGGTGAACTGCCTTCTCAGGTGATGGCCGCTTCCTGCACGACCAGCGGTTGCGCCTGCAGCTCCTCCAGCTCGACCTGCTCCGTATAACACATCAGATGGGGTCGCGCCTGAGATCGATCTGGGCGCGACCCCATCTTTGTCTGAAGGTGTTGATGTTCATGAAGTGGGCGCTTGAGGCGTGGCTGCCGGGTTCGGCTCCGCAGCAACGTGCCGCTCTCCTGGGGGTCTGGGAAGCTGCGGATGCCGCACTGGGGGACCAGTCTGCCTGGTTCGTCAGCCGCCAGCCGGATGCCGACGCGGCTGGCCGCGTGAGTCGGATCTGCTGCGTGGAGCCCCCGAGCGACTCGATGACGACCCGGTTGCTTCAGGAGCTCGGAGCCAGAGGACTCCAGTCAGGCGCGGTGAGTCAGCAACCACAGGGAATTCTGCAGAGCGCTGGCTTCACCGGCTCCGCGTTTGGGACGCGCGTCGATCGGCTGTTCAGCGATGCCCGACCGGTGCTCCTGGACCTTGTCCGTGACATAGCCGGCGCCAGCCCTGGGGAACGCTACGTCATACACGCCGGGCTCTTGGTGGCCCACGCGTCGGCTGCGGCGGAGAACAGCGAGCTGTTGGAGCGCTCTCTGCTCTCTCGGAAACGCGCCGTCGAGTTGAGACTCTTCAGCTTGCAATCGCACCTTCAAGGTCTCCTGGCAGCGGTCGCTGATCAAGACCGGGTGCTCGCTTTGTTCAAGACGGCCTACGAGCCGATCGGCGACGTTATCAGGGATCTGGTGATGGACGCGTTGGCCGGGCTGGGGTCGCGCCAGGGCTGGTTCGCGCTGGAGACGGCCCATCTCCCAGCGGTTCGACGGGAATTCGCCGCCGGGAGTATCACGGTTGCGACCGCGGGATTCGAGGGCCTCGACATGCCTGGATCGGGGCCGGTCCTACCTTCGCAGCGCTTTGCCTCCACCGACGAGTATCGCGACGCGCTGCGGTACTTCCTGCACCAGACCGCAGATTTCCAGGCCTTTCGGCTGCTGTCGAGCGCGGCCTATCAGGCGAGTTTCGATATCGGGCTCTCCATCCAAGAGCGGTACTTCCTGTGCTACGCGATCTCTCGTGCCGCCCAAGATGTAACGGGGGTGACACTCGTGGAGGCATTGGACCGGGTACGAGAAGTAGCAATCGCTAGTCGAGAGGCCGACTGCCTCGACCGCCTACCGGAGTCGCTGCCGCTCCGGCGTGAGTGCTGAGACTCACGCCACTCACATGATCAGACGGGGGACATGAACCGATGAACGCAACAGATCCCGGGAGACGCCCAGATCCCTATGCGATGCTGCTCTACGCCGGGGCCTTCGGTGCGGCCGTGGCCAACACCGTGACCGACCTTCCTACCGTGCGGATTCTCGAACTCACGTCCGACGCGACGCCCCCGGAAGCCATCGCTTCGGCGAGCGTCGTCGTACTGGTGGCTCCACAGACCTATCACCGGCAGCGGATGGAACTGTGCCGATGGCTTCGTGAGGCGTCGAGGCCGCTCGGCCACATCGAGCTGTTCGCGTCGCATCTCAGAATCGGACCGACGGACACTCCCGGGCAAGCGTGCTACGGCTGCCTGGCCACCAAGACCATGCGTCTCAACGAGCCCGATGCCGTCTCATGGGACGCCGGCGCGACCCCGGAGGGCTACGCCCAGGCGCACGTCGCCATGGCCGCAGGGTTCACCCGGCAGTTGTTTGCCGCCCCCGGCGCCTTCGTCGGCAGGTTAGTCGATTACGACTTCCAGTTTGGAGTCTTCCGTCCTGTCGGTCTCCTGCGTGAAGACACCTGCCCGATCTGCAGACTGCAGCCCGTCTCGGACCACCCGGAGGAGAACTGATGGCAGAGATGCTTGCCGCCGCGTTCAGCTCGGTGAACCGCAACGACCTGCAGATCGTTGTCCCGGTACGGCCCTTGGTTCGACGCGGCATCCGGGTGAGGCCCGTCAGCGAGGGAGCCGTCGTGGACGGCGCCCTGGTTACCCGGAAGCTCCGCGGCGATTTCGCCAAGAACCAGCTTCCGCTGATGATGGGCCTGCTTGATGGCGCCCATTCCCATGAGGAGATCGCGACCGCGCTCGGGCTCACGCAGGAGCAGACCTACAGTGCGCTCGCCCTGCTGTGGACGTCTGGCGTGATCGAGGACGCCGATTATGACACGGGGGCGACCGCCCCCGACACCCTCTCCAATTACCTCTCCCGCATGGCCGACGCCACGGCTAACGAGGCCCACTGGACCAGGTCGTTGGACCGGTTGCAGTCGGTGCGGATCGCGTTGCAGGGCGGGGCGCTCGCTGACGACGTCGCCCGTGTCCTCGCGGCCGATGGCGTCGAGGTCTGCTCGCCCGATCAGGTGCGCGCTCAGTCTTCCGACCTCGTCGTCCACGTCTGCGCCGACCCCGAAGGCCCTCAGCTCCTGATGGCTGCCGATGCGGCGTGGGAGAGTTCTACTCGCCTTCTTCCGGTCCTGCTGCAGGGATCCGTCCTGAGCGTCGGACCGCTCATCGACCGGAACTTCAGTGCTTGTCTGCGCTGCGCCATCAACCATGATGCCGTCATCCCCACCACCAGCAGCGTTGAGTCTGGTGTCGTCGCGGCGGGCGTGATCGCGCGTGAGGTGATGGCGATCGGTGCGGGAATCGGCAGCTCTGCCCTTCCTCTCGATTGTACGCGGATCGATTTGGCCACCTTTCAGACGCGCTTCCTGCCGGCCGTCACCCGCCCGGGCTGCCACTGGTGCTCGGTGGCCGATCAGGAGATCGACGGATCCCGCTATCGCGCGGCGCAGTATGAGGCCGCGGTCGCAGCACCGCCGCGGGAGTTCCTGGCCGTCAAAGGGCACCAGGTCCACTACCAGCAGAAGAATATCGATCTGCAGACGCAGTTCGAGGCCTGGCCCGACGCGGAACGGATCCCGCTCCCGGAGATCTCGCCCGGTGATCTCCAGGTCGAGGTGCGTCGCGGGGCGACGACTGGGGATTGCGCGATCGATGTTGATGCCCTCGCCTGCCTGCTTCAAGGAGCAGTGGGCCTTCAGGAGCCGCTGACCGGTCAAGGCAAGACCAGGCGCTGGACAGCCATGGGTGGCAACATCGGCGCCGTCACCGCGTATGCGAGCGTTCGCGCCGTCGCGAACCTCGACGACGGTTGGTACGTTTACGACAGTTTGACCCACGCGCTGATCCGCATCGGTGATCTTGGCCCAGCCGGGCGCGAACAGCCCTCCGTCGCGCTGTACTTGATCGGCGACGTCGACAAGGTGGCGCGCAAGTACGGTGCGTTTGCCCTCCGCGTCGTCCTACAGGACGCGGCCTGCGCCCTGGTGACGGCCGGGCACGTGCTGTCCGCTCTCGGCCTGGGCTGGACACCGCTCCTGAGCTGGCCCGAAGAGACCATCCGCAACGAGATCGGACTGACTGGTACACGAGAGATGGTCTGCTCGGCACTCGCACTCAGAAGGGAACGCGCATGAGGTCCGACTTCACCTACATGGACGAGCTGATCACCTCGCTCCGTAAGGCGCCCGGCCAGCCCATCACGACGACCGTCACCCCGCTGCGGGTAGCGGCGCCGACTCCGTTCGCGCCCACCGGGAACGCCGATCCGCTCGCCGAAGGAGTGCCGCTGGGACAGTGTCTGCGCCAGCGCCGCTCGTCGCTGGTTTACGAGCAGGAGCCCCTTGACGTGCTCCCGTTGCTCGATTTCTGCCGCGCCACGATGCAGGCCGAGCGAGAGACGTGGCATGACGAGGCCTCTGCTCCCACCGAGTCCGTCTTCGTGCTGCTCAAGAGCCGGGACGTCGAACCAGGGCTGTACTCCGTCACCGCCGATTCGATCGGGCGAATCGGGGGCCTACCCGACGCCCCGCCCGACACGTATCTGGGCATCCAGCGCGAGTTTGCAACCGGCACCGGCGTCCTGAGCGTGTGCGGCGATCTCGTCCGGGCACAGCACGCCTGGGGCGATCACGGCTACCGGCTGCTAATGACTCGGGCCAGCGCACTGGTCTACGACTTCTACTTGCACTGTGTCGCCATCGGACTGGGCGGGACCGTGTTCGCAGGCTTCAACACCGCCTCCGCACGAGGAATCCTCGACGCCGACTGCATCGCCCGGCACCATCTCTTCGCGGCCACTTTTGCTCGCCCGGTCCCACCGTCATGGTGATGGCTATCATGGACGGTTTGGCTAGTAAGCTCGCCAGCTTGACGCCGGCCGCGCGACTGGTGTCCGAGCTGGGGCTGGTGTCCGACGTCGTGGAGCTGACGGGAGAAGACACCCGTGGAACCCCGTACCACGTGTGTGTCGCGAACGTGGGTTCGGTGTCGCGCGCGGTGACCGGCGATGGGGAATGGCAGCACCAGGAGGAGCGGGGCAACATCAACGGCGTCGGCGTCCATGAGAATGTCCGAGTCGCCCGGCTCCTGGCCGTCACTGAGGCGCTGGAACGTTACGCGCTGTGCACGTGGGATTCGGAGCGGCTCGTGGTCGCTCCTGAGAGCGGACTCCCGTCGGAAGACGTCCTGTCCCCATCGCGGTGGAGTGTGTCGTCGCCGGAGGAGATGACTCGTTCCGGTTCGGGGCTGCGGCCGTATGACCCCTCCCTCCCGATCCGGTGGGTGCGCGGCTTCTCATTAACCGATGGGCGTGAACAGCTGGTTCCCGCAGCGGCGGTCTACATGCATATGCAGCCCATCTCGGACTCGGAGCGGTTCACGTTCGCGGCGACGACTGGGACCTCCGCGCACAGTGACCTGCGTCAGGCAGTGATCGGGGCGATCCTCGAGGTGTCGGAGCGGGAGTCGATTGCTCTCACGTGGCTTCACCAGCTTCCCCTGGCCGAGATCCATTCGGAGCTTGTTCCTGCGATCACTCCAGGCGGTCGGGTCACCCACTGCTTCGACGCGACGACCGACCTCGGTATCCCCACCGTCTACGCAGTCCAGGTGAGTGAGACCGACGAGTCGCTCGCCCAGATCGTCGCCGCGTCGAGCTCACTCACGTGGGAAAGCGCCCTGCACAAGGCGGAGCGCGAACTGCTGTCGCTCCGAATCGCACTCCGATCCGCTGGCCCGCTCTACGAGGCACCGACACTCGGTCAGGTCAGCGTGACCGGCGGGGCGCGGTGGCTGGGACGACGCTCTATGCGCTGTGAGTTCGATTTCCTGCTGCGATCTCAGACGCCGCCCCAGTCGCCGACGTCGATCCCGACCGGGTTGTCCGTCGACCCCCTACCTCACCTGCTGGCCATGCTGAAGAACAAGGGTATGGATGCGGTTGCCGTGGATGTCACACCCGACGAGGGCTGGGGGATCGGATTTCGAGTCGTCAAGGTCGTCGTTCCCCAAGCGATCCCCGTGTCGTTCGTGCCGGGGGAGCGGTCGACGATCTGTCCCCGGCTCTATGAGGTGCCCGCACGGATGGGCTTTGCGGCGCGCCAGCCGAGCGAGCTCAATCCGTTGCCGCAGCCGTTCGCGTGAGGAAAGGAATCCAGCTCGTGACCGACCCCAGGTTGCTCGTGGTATCTGACCAGAGCCCGTTCGCCGACGCCTTACTGGCCCGGATCGCTCGTCGCTCCGGCCTGCCCGTGACATCAGACCGAGACAATGCGTCTGGTGCCGACACTATCGTGCTGGCGGGCACCGGCGTCGACCTCGGACACTGGCGCGAATGGGAGGACGTGGCCCTCGCACACGGAAAGCTGCTCCTGGCCGCCCATCTGGTCCGCGACGGCATTCTGTGCGGTCCGACCGTCGGGGCGGGGAGCCGGGTGTGCGTCGAGTGCACAGTTCGTCGCGAGCGGCAGCACAGTCTAGACCCGAGTTTCGCCGCCCCCGCGGGCGCCGGATCGTCGGCTGGATTCACCGTGGCCGATCTCGCGGTCGCGTCGGCGCTGCTGCTGCGCACGTTGGTGGGGGTCGCAGCTGACGGACCTGACGCCATGGTCCTGCGCAAGCGGCACGACGAGGCAACTCCGTGCGCGGTGCAGGTGGTCCCAGTCGACGGCTGCGAACGCTGCGGGACCGCGCATCGCGACGCGCGTGAGGGCGCGCTTAAAGACCTTCGTGACCTGTGTGGGAGCCGATGATGAGGCAGACCATGAACGTGTTGAGGTCGCGCCAGCGCGATCCTGAGGCGCAAGTGCCACAGGTCCGCAGCGGCGTCACTTGGGAGCTGGCGCACGGCCGGATGCAGGTACGCACCTCGAGAGGCCAGCACACGCTCGGCACGGAGGCGATGGCTCCCGTCGTCAGGATGCTGCTTGAAGCAGCCGACGGCAGCACCACCGCGACGCAGGTGGCCGAAGCGACGGGCCTGCGTCCGACAGTCGTCACCCAGTTCTACGACCGTCTGTGGGCCGCCGGCGCCGTCGAACTGCTGCCCGGCCGGCGCCCCGCGGATCAGCCGAGCGATGAGCCGCTGCGCGCGTCGTTGTCCTGGAGCGGGGGAGCGGTCCAATCCGTCGGCAGCACGCAGGAGGCCCTGGAGCGCCTGGGCTCGCGCGGAGCGAACGTGCACGGTGACGGACCGATCGCCGTCGAGCTGCGGACAACCTTGGCCGATGCGGGAGTTGTCGTCGACGACATCGATCCGGAGGCGTTGGCCTTGGTTCTGTGGAGCGAGGATGCCGTCTCACTCGCACTGGAACTGTGGCGGGACGGCCGATCGGTCGCGCTGCTCGCAATCGGCGATCAGGGCATCGCCCTGAGCCCGCTCTTGCACGTGGGCGAAAGCCCGTGCCCCGTGTGCGCAGCCGCGACTGCGGCCGGCACGGGCGGGCCGAGTGCCACGCTGTGGTCGCAGGAACTCGCGCTCGGGATCGTCGTGCGGCAGGTGATCGCTCTGCTCAGTGCGAGCGATACCACGGTGTGGCCGCAGCAGGGCCTGCACGTTGCGGCTGACTCGCTCGCGACGCGCACCACGAGCGCGTGGTCACAGCCGGGCTGCCCCCACTGCTCCGCGGCGTCCGAGCCGTTGGAACAGGTGCCGTTCTCGGTGCGCTATGAGGCGAGCATCACCGTCGCCCCCGCGCGCTTCGTGTCGAGCGCCAAGATCGATAACCACTACCGACCCGAGTTCCTGAGCCTCCAGTCGCAGATGCCCCGCTGGGACCACTGCGACTCGTTCCCGCTGCCCGACATCGCGCCGGGACCAGACCTGGGGCCCAGGGCGGCTGAGCAGCCCGACGCACCGCTGGCTGCGGTGCTGCGTGTCGCCGTCGGTCTCCACGACGCCGCCAACGAGTACGGCCTGCCCAAACGGTGGGCTCCGTCGGCGGCCAACATTGGTTCGCCTCGTGGCTACGTGATCGCGGGAGCTGCTGGCGCACGACCGTCGGGTGCCTACGCCTACGTGCCGGAAAAGCATCGACTGGCCAAGCTCTCCGACGTCGAGCATGATGGTCCCGACCTGCTGGTCCTGACGTCCAACAGTGGGGTGCTCGAGCCGAAGTACGGCGATCGTGCGCTGAAGCTGTCGTTCCTCGACGTCGGCTGTGCGCGAGCGGCGGCCACCACCGTCGGGTCGGCGCTCGGGATGGGCCTCTTCAACGCATCAGTGACGCCGGCCCTTCATCAGATGCTGCGGGAGAAGCTCGCCCTGAACGGCTCCGGTGAACGGATCGCGGCCGTCCTTGCAGTCGACACCATCACAGGACACAACCGGCTGGATCCGACGTCGCAGCGGCTAGCCGACCAGTTGCCCGGACGACACTCCGTCGGCTCCTTCGCGCCCGAGCGAGTGCCGCAGGATCTTGTCGAGCCCCTGCTTGTGGAGAGCTTTACTGACGTCTCGAGCGCGGGGCCGGGCTCGCCACTGCTGCGGGCCGTGGCGCTTCACTTCGATCTATCGGGGGAGCGGGTCGTCGCGGCACGTTGGCTGCCCGACGGTGAACCGTGCCCGCTGCGGAAGCCGACCGATCCCCGCCTGCTTACGGTCCAGCCGGTCACGGCGACGGGGAGCGGCATCATCGTGCTGGTTGCCGACCTGCCCGAGATCTTCCGGCGACATGGCGAGAGCGGCTACTTCGCGACGCTCCAGGCTGCTGGCGGGCTTTTCTATCGCTTCGGGCTGCGGTGCGCCACCGCAAGGATCGGGACGGGCATCCTCGGTGGCGTGATCGCGCCCGCGCTGCGCTGCGCCCTCGGTCTGGACGGTGTTTCGTCGGCGCCGCTGGTCGCATGTGTCTTCGGAAAGGAACCGATGTGACGGAGGAGCTCGCAGGAGCGGATCAGCGTCTGATCCGCTCGCTGCATGTTCAGATCATTGACGTCGCGGGCGGCATCCGGGTCCGGGGCATGCACGGCGCCTTCGACCTCAAGGGGCAGGCCGGGCTGCGCGGCATCATCCAGCTGCTGGTTGACGCCGCCAACGGTCAGCGCACCGGGCGCGAGCTGGCGGGGCTGGTCCAAGGGGCGCCCGAGGCCATCATCACCAGTATCGTCTCACGACTCGTCGGCGCTGGCTGCCTGCTCCCGGCGGGAGAAGACGCCCCACAGCAGCAGCTACCCGCGGCCGCCCTCTCGGTGCTGGCCGAGACCGCCGACAGGTCGGGCACGACCGACTGGCTGGCGTGCCTGGCGGCGACGCGTTTCGTGGTCCTCGACGAGCGCCCCATATGCCAGGCCCTGGCCGACGCCCTCTTCACCGAACTGGGCGGGGCCGCCACTATCATCGAACTGTCCGACTCCCGAGACGTAGAGGAGTTCGGTCTCCGCCCGATGGATGTCGTGCTGTTCGATGCCGACGCCGGTTGGCCAACGGTGGACGACCACCGGCGCGTGGTCGCCGTGAGCGTCCAAGGTCGCCGGCCCTGGGCTGCCCACGTGCCAGACTCCGAAACGGCTACGCTGCTGCGCTGGTGGCAGGAGCGAGACGAAGCCACCACAGACACGAGCCCTCGCCGGCAACGCTCCCTGCGACTGTTTGCGAGGGCCGTCGCGGCATGGATCGTGAAGTCGGCTGCGGTGACCGCTCCCGAGGACGACTGGTCGCCAGCTGCCTTGTGGCAGAGCGACACCGAACTCGTGACTAACCGGGTGCCGTGCCTGCCTCGGTTGGCTGGCTTCGAAAGCCACCCCTTGGACCCGGCCGACGTTGCCGATGCCGAGGAGCGCGTGCGGTCCATGGTCGCCGACCAATCCGACGGTGCGGCATTGCTCGAGGCAAACAACACGATCCTGTCGGTCTTTGAGGACCTTATCGGAGGCTGGGGCGGACTCTTCTTGGAAGCAGGCGGCTCGGATCTCCCGCAGTTTCCGCTAGGCCAGGCGGTGGCCCGGATAAACCGCCTCCCGGCACTCGATTCAGAGTTCGTCGAGGTGCATCGTGCTGCCATCTCTACTCGCGAGGCGTACTACCAGACTGCCCTCGCTGGCGTCGAGGTGGCAGTCTCGGCGGCCACCGGTCTGAGTAGCGTGTCGGCCGGATGGTCACTGCCCGAGGCGTGCTATCGCGTCGTGCAGCGCGCCGCCCTCGACGTTCCGGAACAAATCCTCGCGCCCGTACCGGCCAACGATCTGACGGAGGCCACCAGTTGCTCGCGCGCCGCGCGCTTTCTGTGGCAGGAGCTCACCGGGAGTGGCCGTCCCGACGAAAGGACTCACCTGAGCCTGGCTGTCGCACCGTCCAGCATGCACGTGGCCACGTGGACATCGCCCGACGGCACCCGCGTCCGGCGTGCCGGCGCCACCGCCGTCGAGGCCGAGGCGCTGGTGGCGGGAGACCTCGTCGTCGCCGCGTCCCCCAGCTTTGTCGTCTTGCCCGATGCGGCCACCTGGGGCGATGTGCTCGCGTCGCTCTCACTGCCCCCAGGCCTGGTGCAACTCCAGCTCTCGGGCCAAGGCCCCCTTAGTCGCCTCTACTTCGTCGCACGCCAGCAGGAGGAATGATGACGATCACGACGATCGAGCCGCTGCGCGCTGCGGCGGGTAGCTGTGGATTGGTGGCGGGCGATCCCGCGCAGATCGCCGAGATCTCGCCGACGAGGCTGGACGGTGACACCCTCGCCGTGATCCGCGCCGGACAGAAGATCTACGTATTGCGGATCACACCCCAGGCCGGTCCCTGCGTCGCCTGTCTAGGCGGTTTTCTTCTGTCCCAGGAGGCCCCCGGCTACGTGGGACCGGCGACGGTGGCGGCCGATGAGGCTGCCGCGGCGATCGAGGCGGCGGTTCCCCCAGGCGGCTGGGCCGTCCTGCTGGAGGCGATTGCGCTCCTCACGGAGCCTGACGTCGAGAACCTTGCCGTCGTCGACCTGACTGACGGCACGCTCATCCAGCGTTCCTTGCCGGTTCGGACGCGCTGCCAGGTCTGCGGCCCCCACGGTGCGCCGACAGACGACGTGGAGCTCGCATGCGACGAGACGCTGGCTCCCGGCTCCTCGCATCTCACGGGGGCGCTACCGCAGGGTCTGCAGCGTGCGTTCGTAGGCGCTCACACCGTGTTCAAGCACCCCCTGCTTGAACTGGACGGTCCCGTCACGGCAGCCCAAGTGGGAGTGCCGTTGCTTGACGGGAGCCTGGAGCCCGGCGTGGGGCGCACCGAGTCCGTCGCCTCTGCCAACGACGTCGCCGTTTTGGAGGCGCTGGAACGTTACGCGGGCCTCTACCACAGTCATCCGCAGAGTCAGGTCACGGCGACCCTGGCCTCTCTCGGCGACGCCGCGATCGACCCGGCGACCCTGGGCTACCTGCGTCCGGAGGTATACGAGCATCGTGGCGATCGCTTCCAGATGCTTCAGCCGGACGAGGCGATCCAGTGGGTGCCGGTCCGCTCGCTCGTCGACGGCAGCCGTCGGTTCCTGCCGGAACGGGCGCTCTACTGGGCTTGGCGGGCCTCTCGCGACCGCGCGCTGTTCGCTGACACCTCGAGCGGTTTCGCGTTGGGAGCCTCGATCGGTGATGCCGTGCTGAACGGCCTCCTTGAGGTGATCGAGCGGGACTCGTTCCTGCTGGCTTGGCACCGACGGCTCGCGCTGCCTCGGCTCGATCTGGGGCACGGCGCGCCCCGGTCGTTGCAACAGCTCATCGCCCGAGCTGAGCTCTTCCTGCGCGCCATATTCGAGATCTACTGGTGCACGCTGGACACGGGCGTACCGACGGTGATCGCCCTCGCCCGCTCGATTGATGAGGACGGTCCTCAGCAGGTGCTGTCGGCCGGGAGCGGGCTGACGCTGGCATCGGCTGTGTCGTCGAGCGTGCGCGAGGCTGCCGCGATCTTCTCCGCCGTCAAGGTCACCTATCCGCAGGAAGCCGAGCGGGTCGATCGCATGGTTGATGACCTCTCGCTCGTCGACACCATGATGGACCACTGCATGCTTGGCAGCCGACGCTCGTCGACCCCCTGGTTCGCCTTCCTCACCGACGGAAGCGGCGGCACCGCTCCCTACGATCAGGTGGCTGAACGCGATATCTGGAAACCCAGCCTCGTCGACACCGTAGCAGGGATCATCGAACAGTTGGCGAGCGCTGGTCTTGAGGCCTTTGCTGCCAACGTGACGACTGACGAACTCGCGTGGAAGGGACTCACCGCTGCTCGCGTCGTTATGCCGGGCACGCTTCCCATCACATTCGGCTACGAGCTGGGGCGTGTCCACAGCCTGCCGCGGCTCACCGAGGCGACGCTCCCGTTCCCGGCCCAGGTTGCGCCGAGCGAGTTCACCTCCGCTCCGCCGCACCCGTTCCCGTGACTGGCCTCGCCATCCCTTGCACCACACCACCTCGAGGAAGATTCACATGCATCTGAGCATCAGTCCCTACGTCACCGGCCGCATCTGCCGGTTGGGCGTTGATCGGCTCAGTTCGCTGTCGGCTGACTCGTTCTGGGCAGATGTTCAACGCGCCCAGGCCGCCGGCGCGTACGCGGCCCAGGTGGGGGAGGAGACCAGCGACGCTCTCCTCCCACTGGTCCAGGCAGCGGGAGAACAGCGGGGGCGGCTCGTCGCCCTGCGCCGGGACATCCACAACGGCCGGCTGACGCGGGTGCGTCATGCGCTGAAGCGCGACGACATCCCCGATGAGGTCCGCATCAGGATCGCGCCCTGGCTCGACGCGGCGGAACAGGCCGCGGTTCTCAAAGAAAGCCTTCCCGGCCGCTACGACGACTGGATTGCCCAGTGGCGTCACGCTGCGGCCGATCTCTTCTACCACGACTCGATCGCCGGTGCCGTCCAGTTGTCGGGCGAGGGTCTCTACGCCTCTATCGAGCGTTATATGAAGGCCGACTGCGGCGCCACCTGGAAACCCGCGAAGGCCCGCTCGGTGGAGGCGTCGTTGACGAACTTCTTCTACCGTGCAGCGCTCAAGCCTAGCCCGTTTGGCCGCTTCGTTACCGTCTCCGCCTTCCCTGCCGATTCTGTCCGGAGCGACGCGGCTGGCGAGCGCGACGAACAAAGTGTTGTGCGGGCCAATCGGGTGCTGGTGAACTGGCTGTTCGGCCTGAGCACCTTCGCCGATCTCGAGTCTGAGATCGCCCACGTCAGCCTCAACTCGACGCTGGAAGTGACCGACGAGCTGCTGCGTTATGTCGCCAACAGCCGCGAGCTGGGCGCCAGAGGCTACTGTGGGTATGCCGTTGTCCGACTTAAAAAAGAGGGCGTGCTGCGTGACCTCGTCGATCTTCTCCAGACGGGACCGGCCTCGGCGGCCGAGTGCGTCGCTCTTCTCGCAGCCAAGATCGAGGACCGCAAGAAGGCGACGACCGTCCTCAACGCGTTGGTGGCATCCGGACTGCTATTCATGCGGGCGGCGACGCCTGAGCAGGACCCCCGTTACTTGAAGGCGCTGGTGGCAGGCGTGGCGAAGGACCCGAGCGACCGGGCTGCCCTCGTCGCCGCCCCGCTCACGAGCCTGGTAGAAATGGAAGCGCACTACGCAGAGTCCTCGCTTGAGCGTCGTGCCGACATGTTGGCCCAGGTCCGTGATCAGGTGGGCAGACTGACCGAGCGGCTCATGATCGACGGGCCGCCGGCCGAGAGTCTCAAGGCCCCGGTCTACGAGGACGTGGTGGCGTCAACGACACCCTCTTCGTGGGACCGCGCCGTCGTCGAATCCCACCTGCCGACCCTGGACGCGCTCGGTGACCTGGCGGCCATCATGGACTACGGCCAGCTGAAGCGAATCGGCCTCTACGCGTTTTCGCGCTCGGTCGGGGGCATGATGAGCCTCACCGACTTGTTCGAGAAGTTCGTCGCGCTGCCCACCGCCGGGCAAGACGACGTGCTGGCTGGCCGCTCCTGCGAGGAGGCCGAAGTGTTCCTAGCGGAGCGTCGTTCCTTCAAGTCGGCGCTTGTCGATGCCATGCAGGTTGACGACGACGGATGGACCTTCAGTGCGGCTGACCTGAAGGACGCGGTGGGCCTGGTCCCGCACGCGGCCCGGGCGGAATCCATCACGTTTCGCCTCCAGATGGCCCTCGACGCCTCTGCTCCCTCTGGAACGGGGCTGATCGTGAATGGGGTCAACACCGGGTTTGGTGCCTTCTTCAGCCGCTTCTGCGGTGAACTGGGTGCCGCCGAGGACAACAGCTGGAGCCTCGAGGCAGCGGTGCGCGAGCACCTCGCTGCACAGTTCCCGCATCAGGCCGACGTCAACGCTGTGTTCGGCCTTAACTTCAACATTCATCCCCGGCTCGCCGGAGCGGTCATCGACTACCCGGGCGGCGTGGTTCCTGCGACCGCCAACCGGCTGCTGCTCAAGGACCTCGTTGCAGTTCCCGACGATGAACACCAGACAGTCCGCGTCGTACACCGGGAGACCGGAGCGCCAGTCGATCTCATGCCGATGAACTTCCTCATCCCGCTGTGGTCACCGCCGCTGTATAAGATGATCGAGGCTCTCAGCCCCACGATCCTCTACCCGTGGCGGGTGGCTGCGGATCTGGTGGGCGGGCCGCCCGGCACCGTCTCGGTCGAGACCCGGCGGCTGACCGTCGACGGTGTAGTCATCGACCGCCGGTCCTGGACTTTGCCCGCCTCCGAGTGCCCCTACCTGGAGGAACTCGCCAAGGGCGACCTGGCGGCGATCCTCGCTTTCGACGAGTGGCGTCAGGCTCAAGGCTGGCCGTTGCACGCCTTCGTGCTGTGTCAGACGGTTGCCGAGTATGACCTGCTCGGCGGTCGTAACCCGCTACTGGCCAGGTCGCTCGATCGGGTCACCCATATGCGCAAGGCTGCTGTGCACAAGCCGATGTTTGTGGACTTCCGCAACCCGATGTTGTTGCGCAGCCTCGCCCGGACGGCAACGTCTCGGCCAGACACGGTCCTGTTTGTCCGCGAATGCCTCCCCGACATCGCCGACTATGACAGCCCGCTGCTGGGCGCCACTGCCGAGGAGTTCTTTGTGGAGGTGAACTTGCGTGACTGATCCGCAGAGGTCCTGGCACTGCTGGCACGCCTACCTGCCTCATTCGCGGGTCAACGACTTTCTGATAGCGCTCCTGGCACAGCAGCGATCCCGGATCGAGGCCCACGACGTCTTCTTCCTGCGTTACTGGCAGGGCGGTCCCCACGTCCGAGTCCGCTTCAGGCTGGAGGCTGCCGAGGCCGCCGAGGTGTCCTCGCAGTTGGCCGACCTGATGCCCGCTTTCTCGCAGCAGGATAAGAGCGAGTACACCGATCAGGTCGAGGCTCAGGAGCACCTGGCCCGGCTGGAGAAGGAGATTGTCGCCGCGCCCCGTCCACCGGGCACGATAGAAGCCCAGTCCTACGTGCCTGAGTATGCCAAGTACGGCGGGACCGTCGGCGTCGCCATCGCCGAAGACCTGTTCTGCAGCGGGACGTGTGCGGTCCTGGAGCTCCTTGCTGCAACTGAGGGCAGGCCTTTCGATCCGCTCGGTGCCGGAATGGGCCTCACTGTGGAAGAACTTGCTGGCGCAGGGCTGGATCGTGGCGAGCTGGTTCCCTTCTTGCGACGCTATGCGGAACTTTGGATGAGATACGCGCCATGGTTCGCTGAAGTGCAGCTGGAACCGGTCTGGAAGTCAGTCGAAGAACCCGTGATGGCGCTCCTAGCGCGTTCAGCGGAACTATCACCCGATGTGGGGGAGACATTCGCCATTGCGACGAAGGCTTTTGGGCAGGCGGCTGGAACCGACGAGACGCGGCTCGACACCATGCTTGATGGGGCTGCGTTCGGCTCTGTCCTGTCCAACTACATCCACACCAATAACAACCGTCTGGGGCTGCGACCTGATCAAGAGATTCTGGTTGCGCTCCTGCTGGCCCGAGCGCTCGAGGCTCGACCGGCACACCCTGCGGGGTCCACAATCCTGATCTGAAAGAGAGAGTAGGATGATCAGTCCCGTGAAATGGGGTCGCGTGCGGCTTTAGCGTCTGTCGTCATCTACGGGGGACTCAGCTCGGCCAAGAGAGCCGCGGCGCTTGAGCTGACCGTAGTGAAGGCGTTTCGTCAGTGGAGGCTTCCGGAGGAGCTGGCTTCTGAGCAGAGCCGCACGTGCATCCGGCTGAACGTCCTGGTCATGACAAGAGCCGGCATGGTGCTCGGTGCTGAGGTTGTCAAGCCCCGGGTTTTGTGGAAGCTGGTTTATCTGGTGCCGGTGGTTGCCGGTTGTGATCGTTCCTGGCTGTTCTGGCTAACGTCGGGGACCCAGGCGGCTTCGTGCTCGGCAGGGGTACGCATACCGATAGCGGAGTGAGGGCGAACGGTGCCCGCCCAGTGGACCCACTCGGCGGTAGCGAGCACAGGCGGCGTCGATGTCCTCCCAAGGGCCCTGGTTACGGATCAGCTCGGCCTTGTACAAGGAGTTCAGAGCCTCGGCCAGAGCAAAGCCGAAAGGAGTCGCCCTTCGACCCCACCGAGGCGACCGCCTCGCACTCGGCCAGGGCCTGCCCGTAGCGAATGGACCGGTACTGCACCCCACGGTCGCAAGTGATGCACCAGGCCCGTCAGGTCAGCACCGGTTCGCTTTCGTTGCCAGACGGCCATTCTCAGGGCGTCCAGGGCCAGGTAGGTGCACACTGGCCGGTAGGTGGTCTGCCAGCCGATGATCCTCCGCGAGTACACGTCAGTCACGAAAGCCACATAGACCCACCCCGAGAAGGCGCGCGCGTAGGAGGGGGCACCTCCCGCTTGCGAGGGAATGTCGGCGACCCACAGCTCATTCGGCCTGAAGGAGCTGACATGCCTTTTGACAAGATCGGCCGGGCACCGCTCCCGCGGCGCGCTGCGCGTCGTTCTGGGCGACTTGGCGCGTCTGACACCGCGCAGACCCAAGACACCCATGAGCCGCACGGGCGGTGCACCGGGCCACATGACCGGCACCGTGACGCTCGGCGATCTCGGGTCGGCCCCGCATCACGTGCATCTTGCGTGCCCCCAGAACCGAGTAGCTGGTTCTTACGGACCCTGGATATCTCCGCCTTGAGGACCTCGTCGCGCAACGACCTGGCTGATGGGGGCGGGTCTTGGCTGCGTGAGTCACGTGCTCGGGGCGATCTTGACTCCGGCGCCAGTGAAGCACCTTGCAGATCGGCCAGGCCCCAAACTCCTCCTTCTTGGTCTCGATGTACTGGCAGATCAACGGGACGGGCGCTCACACTCCGCCGCGTTAGACAAGCTGACGTGCTCTTTGGGATCGCGTTGGCTCTTCGCAGCTCTCGGACCTCTTTCTCCAGCTCCTTGATCCGCTGTGCCTCGTCAGTGGTGGTTCCCGGCCTCAGACCACGTCGACCTGGGCCTTCTTGACCCAGGTGCGCAGAGCCTCAGGGTGGACACCCAGCTCGTCGGCGATCCTGCGGATCGCGCCCTTGGCCCGCACCGGGCCAGCCAGCGTCTCCAACGCCCGTCCTCGTGGCCCGCTCGCGCAGCTCATCAGGGTACCTCGTCTGTCCCATGGCAGTGATCCTTACCTCGCATCACTGCACCCATCAAACCCAGGGCGGTTCAAGTCGCAGGACTGACCACACTCCAGCTCACCGCCAATGCGCAGAAAGACTCCTCCTCCCGCTACGCGCAAGGCCCATGGACAGCCTTCGTATGCAACAACGGCACCTGGACACCCCATCATGGCGGCAGCACCGGCCAAGACGAAGCCGCCATCCTCAACAAAGCCGCCGAACTCTAGACGACCCACCACCCCGCCTTCACCTCTGCGCCGTCGGACCGAACACCCCCACCACCACGACGGATCGGGAAGAATACGTCTAATCAACCAATAAGGGAGCAGTCGATGCCCGACGAGACCACACCTGAACACAGAGGAGACGCAGGGTCAGACGAAGCCCCGGCCGTCGACTCGAGCAGCAGAGCCTCTGCCGGCTGGAGAGCAGCGCTGTCTGGCAGGTCGTTGGAGTGGTGGCTGGTCCGGGTGATGCTGGCCGTACTCGTGTTGATCATTGGTGGTTTCGGCTGCTTGCTCTATGTCAACCTGTACCCCGACAGCGGCCCGGATGGCTTCCAAGTCCGACGCGTTGCCAGCACAGCCTCCAAGCACCTCTCCAGCAGCCCAGACGTCATCTCCGCCAAGACCACTGAGGCCTCAGCCGACCTCGGCGGAACCGAAGCCAGACTGGATGTGCGCCTCAAGGACAACACCAGCGCGGAGGCGGCCGCCGACCTGATTGCGTCAACCCGGCAGAAGACACTCCAGCAGGAACCCGACTACTCAGGCGAGTTCATCATCTCGGTGTCCTGGAACGCCAAGGGCAGCACCATTAACATCGACGTCTCCTGTCAACGAGACCCCGAGGCAATCCGAACCGACGTGAAGCGCGCACTCACCCCCGTCGGAGAAGCAAAGACCTTCACCGGCAGCATCGACGACTATCAGGGACCGACAATCGACTACGGAGAAGTCACCACAACCCCCACCACCCTGCCCCAACCAGGCGTGAAGAACTCCTCCAAGACCTTCACCATGAACGGCTGGAAGGTGACCTCCACCAGCAACGCCGACGGACAGTTCCCCACCACCGTCTCCTTCGAGCAGGTCATCGCCGCCGCCAGAAAGGCCGGCCCCACCGGCACCATCGAGCTCAGCGGTAACACCCTGTCCGTCACCGGCCTGGTCACCGACGAGCGCAAAGGTCTCACCCCCGAGGCAGCAGCACCCGTCGTCCACGCCGTCAACAACTGCCGCGCCGCAGGACTGACCACACTCCAGCTCAACGGCAAGCTGCAGAAAGGCCTCTCCAGCGACGACGACTACTGGCTGACCTTCACCTGCAACAACGGTACCTGGACACCACAGCATGACGGCAACACCGGCCTAGACGAAGCCGCCATCCTCAACAAAGCCGCCGAGCTCTAGACGCCCCACCACCCCGCCTTCACCTCTGCGCCGTCGGACCAAACACCCCCACCACCACGACGGATCGGGAAGAATACGTCCGACAAGTAGGAAGGAGGTACTGATGGCGGAGGAGCAGATCAAACCTGGGCAGAGCGGGGAGGGTGGTCAGGACAAGTCGGCCGTCGGCTCGGACGGCACCGCCCTCGCCGACTTCAGAGCCGCGCTGTCCGGCAGGTCGGCGGGGTGGTGGGCCATCCGGGTCGTGGTGGTCGTCGTGGTGGTGGCGGTTGTCGGGTTGATGTACCTGGTCAGCATCACCCTCAACCCCGACAGCGGACCGGAGGGATTCAAGGTCCGACGCATCGCAAGTGCGGCGAACAAGCACCTGTCCAAGGATCCCAACGTCGTCTCGGTCGCCGTCATCGAGGCCTCGGCCGATATCGGCGGCACCGAGGCCGACCTGGACGTGCGCCTCAAGGACGACACCAGCGCTGATGCGGTGGCGGAGCTGCTGGCCTCCACCCATACCGCGGCCTTCGGCAAGAACAGTCCCGACACCAACATCAACCTCTACGTCACCCTGTCCTGGGCACTGCACGGCACCAGCATCAAGACCACCTACGACTGTGCCGGCCGTCCGGACCTACTACGCACCGCCGGACAGGACCTGACCACCGCAGGTGAAGCCAAAACCATCGACAACACCACCAGCCATCTGGGAATCGACTACGGGCAGGTCACCGCGATCCCCACCTCCTTCCCGCAACCAGGCACCCCTGAATCCTCCAAGTCCTTCACCTTGAACGGCTGGAAGGTCACCTCCACCAGCAACCAGCAAGGAAAGTTCACCAACCCGAACCTTGACCAGGTGATCACCGCTGCCAGCCAGGCCGGTCCCACCGGCACCATCGACCTCGACGGCGACACCCTGTCCGTCACCGGCCTGGTCACCGACGAGCGCAAAGGTCTCACCCCCGA
>ERZ773079.829-NODE-829-length-19677-cov-3.907400_pt1 | contig 19677 bp, 20 predicted proteins | sample MGYA00511355_ERZ773079 | MGnify/ENA primary metagenome ERZ773079 (study PRJEB29015, sample SAMEA2737979) | human oral metagenome | biome: human oral; feature: human-associated habitat; material: dental | place: China | collected 2117 ... | reverse complement strand
CCTCTAGCCCCGTAAATCTAGGCGGCAAACTCACCCTAAAACAAACCGCAGCGCTATCAAAGCACTCTGCGATGTTCATCGGCGTAGATACGGCGATCATGCACCTAGCCGCGGCCAACGACGTACCCGTGATCGCGCTGTTTGGGCCTAGCGGGGCGTTTGAGTGGGGGCCGTGGGATAACGATCTAGACGCAAACGGCTACACGCAGCGCAACGGCAACCAAACTATGGGCAAGCACGCGGTATTTCAAAAAGACTGGGACTTCGTGCCGTGCGACAAAGAGGGGATGATAAAGCACGGCGTGGAGCGAACGCTGATGAGATTTGAGGGCGAGGAGCTGGAGGCGATAAAAAGCAAAATCAGGGAAAATTTGAGCCGAAACTAAGCGTGCTTTGTAAAATGCGGCCGTTTTGGCTAAATTTTACAAGTAAATTTGAGCCGCGAGCGGTAAATTTGGCCGTTTTGGTCAAATTTGACGATCAAATTTATCAGCTCGGATTTTGTAAGTCAAATTTGATTTGAACGCTAGCCGTCACATTTAACCTTCTTGATTTCACAAATTTGGGCGTTTAAATTTGACGCCTAGGCCTTCTTTTCGTTAAACATATACGAAATCACGAAAACGATCAGACAAACGGGCGCGAACGCAAATGCAAACGCCACGCTCCAGCCGGCGGCACGCTCGCCCCAAAAATACCCCGCCGCGAGGCATGCCAAAAACCCGCGGTAAAAAGCGCCGAGCGATAAATTTTCTACCGCAAAAAGCAGTAAACTAAGATTTAGATTTTTTACAAACAGCTTGCTTGGCTTAAAATTTTTATACCTTTTGAACAAATACCAAAGCAGCGCGCAAGCTAAAATCGCAAATGTTGCCGCAAAAACGGTAATCCTTAGCGCGCCCGCAAAAGGCAGAACCTCTAAAATCAAAGACGTCGCCCACCAAATAAGCAAGAAAACCACCCGCTAAGAGAGCAAATATCTCGCCGTCCTGTGAAATTTATACCTTTGCTTTGCATCCATCGGTCTTAAGTCCCTTAAATTTTTTAATGAAATTCATCTTAGAGAATTTAGCGCATCTCTATATCTCTACCGCCCAAATAATTTTCTTCCAGCGGATAATTTATATTGCCGCAGTTATCAAATTTAAAACCTTTTCCAATACCGACTACGGCATTTTTTCTCTCTTTATAGTATTTCTTCACGATAATAAAATTTCCTCTCTCTCTCGTATCGCACAGATACTCCGAATGGTTAAATTGCATATAATTGCCGTTAAATATAGCGAATTTATCAAGGAACAAAGTGCCTGTGACTTCTTTCTCGCCACCGTCAACCATAACTATCGGTCTGTCAAATCCAACGCTCGTATCTTTCAAATTTATTTTTAGATATTTCTTTGGATCGGTTTTTTTAGCCTTTAACTCTTTCATCAGTATCTGCTCGGTCGTTTTTCCCTCTTGGTAATATTTTTCTAATACTTCAAAACAATTCGATAAATTTATATTTTCTAGTTCATAGTATGCAACCTCGTATCTACTGGACCAAAGACTACCGAAGGTTTTCAACCTATAATTATCAATCATCCAATATAGCTTTACATCATAGTCCAAATATGCCCCTGCTACTCTTTTATACAGCTCCTCTTTGGGTAAAATTCTATCCTCTTTCAGGCAGTATCCTTGCTTGTATTTGTCGTAGTCGGAGAGAGAAACTATTACAAAGCCTCGTGAAGTGGAATAATCGGGGATTATACGGATAAATGCGGCACAAAGTATTATAAGAAGCAGCGTGCCCGCTAGGGCTTTAAATTTAATAGACCTGTAGAATTTCATATCAGTCCTTTTCTATCCATCCATTCGTTAGAGGCTAATTCTTTCGGACCAGGAGGAGTTTTCTTTCCCCACAAATAATAACTCAATATATCGGCTCCGTAATTACCCTCTAATTCTAATCTCAAATCAGTTCCTTTTTTGCTCATCTCTTATCCTTTTTCGGTTACATTCGTTAAGATAAAATTTCAACCAATCTTATCCACCGTGAATCCACATATCCAGTTCCTGTTCCGCCGGAGCTTTGATATCAAAATTTATATTTCCGCAATTATCGTATGAGAATTTACGTCGCAGATTTTTCATATGGGTATAAGCCAAGACTTCGTTAAGGCTTTCTAAGTTCTCATATCCGTTTTTTATTGCCATTAAATTTTTAATAACATTATATTCAATGTAAAAACTTATATCATCGACATCAACATAATTCACAAAAAATTGATTTTCTTTAATTAAAAATGATTTTTCTAAAAACATTTTTCCGTTATGAAATGGATTTTTCTCTTCCGATAAGATAATAGGCTGTCTAAAGCCCAAAATTTCATCCTTATATACAAAATATTTTGATAGATCGGAGATATCTATTTGCGTCTTGTCTTTTATCTCATAATCAAAACTCTTTCTGTCGGTATTTTCAACTAAAAAATCAAACCAGTTTTCTTCATTGAAATCGCCGATTAGATAGAGCTTGGAGATGCGCGCCGTATAAAAACTATGGCCGAAATTTTTTATATCGTGCTCATCGATAATGGTATTTCGCAGAATCTCATAGTCGTGATATCTTTTAAAATAATTTATAGCGGCATTTCGAAGTAACTCTTCGTTGCTCAGAATTCTATTCTCTTTTAGACAATATCCCTTTTGATATTTGTAATAGCTAAAAATAGTAACTACGCAGGAGCCTTGCGAAGCGGAGTAATCGGGCACGATGCGGATAAACACGGCGCAGAAAAGTAGCACTGCGGCTAGGATTTTAAATTTAAGTTTGCGAAATTTCATAACAATCCTTTAAATGCCGCTAGCGAAGCAAACTCACGCCCCGCCACCGCGCTAAATTTATACCTTCGCTCCGCATTCATCGCCCTGAGCTTTTTAAATTTGAGATAAATTTTAGCGACGCTTAAAGTTTTTCTACCCGCGCCAAAACCTCTTTGCATCGCTAAATTTCATATCCCGCGCTAGCCAATTTTAAATCGCCGCAACATTTAAATTTTGGTTCTCGCGGCGCTTAAATTTTACTCGGCGCGGTGCATAAAATTCAGCGGTGCGGCGCCAAAAATTTCAGATAAGCTCTAAAGCCGCGCCTTAGTTTTATGCCCGCAAGCTTTAATCGCGCCGTAAAAGGTCAGTCTGCCGCGTAAAATTCAGCGGCGCGCCGAAAGGGGAGCCCGTCTCATAAAACGGTGCCGCATAAAATTTAACCGCACCGCAAAAAGCTACTCCGCTGCGCAAAATTTAACCGCGCCGCGCTAAAGCTCGTTACTTCTTCGGTTTGCTTAGCTCGTAGCCGAAGCGGATCTTTTTGCTCTCGCCTGGCTTTAGCTCAAAGTCCCAGCTAAGTAGTCCGTCCTTGCCGAGGCTGCTCTGCTCGGGCGAGTTTTTCAGCGCGACCTTTACGTCTTCGTGCGTCGAAACGGGCGCTCGCTCTTGCAAAACCACGTTCCACGCGCGCTTGGAGCTATTTTTGATCTCGTAATCCCAAGCCATGGAATTTTTACTTTCGCCGCCGAAAAAGGAATTTTTCGTGAAGTTGTTCGCCTGCTCTTTTTTGACTTCGATCAGGCTGTTTTTACCCAGATATGCCGTAGCCTCGGAGTTTGCGGCAAAGCCTAGATGCACGAGCCCGATCTGCACGCCGTCGAGCTTTATTAGCGTTTCACTCTCCTCTATGCTTCTTTCGGGGATAAATTTAGCCCGCACGTAGGCCGCCTCGCTGCCGTAGCCGTCGATGAGTAGATCAAATTTCGCATCCAGACTCTGTTTATCGAAGCTAAACTCGCCCGTCTCGCCCGTTTTTAGGCTCACGCCGCTAATTTTCCACGCCTTTGAGAGCGAGTTTTCGATATTCGAGCCAGTCCTTGCATACGATGATCTCGCCTCCGCCGCAGGTGCCCTCTGCATATCCGCCACCTCTAGCATCGCATCCTTTTTATAAGCCGCCGCGGGCTCAGGCTCCATAGGCTCGCCCTCATACCACGGGTAAAAAGGCTGCGGTGCGGTCTGTGAGGAGTATTCGTAAGGATACAGCGCGATCGTTAAATTCGTTAGCTCGGCGTTTAGCGGATTTTGCACCGAGAGCTTTTGCGCGACCTCGATTTTACCGCTCGCAAGATCGGCAGAGAGCTCGTTGTGCGTGTAGGCTCTGACGTCAACGGGGTAGCTTATTTTTACGAAGCTTGGATCGCAGCTGAAGTTCGCGTTTAAGCGGCGTTCGTTTTTGATATGATATTTTGAAATTTTCTCTTTGAGCTTTCCGATTTGCTCGTCTGTCTTTGAAATTTCGCCCGCTACGAGCAAGACCTCGTCGTAAATTTTTTGCGAATCCGCCTTTAAGCTTGCTAAGCTTCTATCTTTTAAGCTCGCAAAATCGCTTAAAAAGCGCTGCTGCGCCTTAAGTGCGACCAGGCGGTCGCTTAGCTCGCGCAAGCTCTTTTCGTCCGCCTCTTTTTTGGCGAATTCCGCGTTTTTCACGGGCTCGCTCTCTTCCAAAGACAATTCGCGCACTTCGCAAGAGCCCGCGATCTCGATGCTGCGGATATCCAAGTACTCCGGCACGTTCACGCTGAAGTTTGATTTTTGCGCGCCGAAGTTTTGGTACAAGAAGGCGGAGTTCGCGTAGATCTCAAGGCTATTTTCCTGCGCGCTTAAATTTACGGCAAGCGCCGCAGCTGCGCTTAAAAGAACTATTTTTTTCATTTTCGCTCCTTAAAAATTTTACGTAATTGTAACGATAAATTTTGATTTTTATGCTTAAAATTCGGAGAGAATTTTAAAATTCCGACCCCGCCGCCCGCTTTGAAATTTTAAAATTTCGCCGCCGTAAAAACTCCGCCGCAGAGGCTAAAATTTTATCGCTACTAGCGCCATATAAGCTTTATCGCTCGCAGGCTCGGATCTTGTTCGAACCGAGAAGTAAAACCGATAAATTTTAAAATTTTACGCGCATGGATTCGCTTCGATGAAGCTTGGCAAAACGCTATGGGCGGTGATTTTGATCAAGCTATTTATAATTTTTGTGCTACTTAAATTTTTCATTTTCGACGAAAATTTAGATTCTAAATTTAAAACCGATCAAGAAAAAATCGATTTCATCTATAAAAATTTGACTAAGGAGTAGGAATGCAAGAGCTTGCTAGCGTGGATTGGTCGAGGGCGCAGTTTGCGCTCACGGCGCTTTATCACTTTCTTTTCGTGCCCCTAACGCTGGGGCTTAGCTTTATCGTGGCGTTTATGGAGAGCCTGTATGTCGCGACCGGTAAGCAGGAGTGGCTCAAGATCACTAAATTTTGGCTGCGCCTTTTCGGTATAAATTTTGCCATCGGCGTCGCGACGGGCATCATAATGGAGTTTGAGTTCGGCACCAACTGGGCGAATTACAGCTGGTTCGTGGGCGATATCTTCGGTGCGCCGCTTGCGATCGAGGGCTTGCTCGCGTTTTTCTTAGAGGCTACCTTCTTTGCGGTAATGTTCTTCGGCTGGGACCGCGTGAGCAAGAAATTTCACCTTCTCTCGACCTGGCTCGTGGCGATCGGATCAAATTTAAGCGCGTATTGGATCTTAATCGCGAATGCTTGGATGCAAAACCCTGTTGGTACGAGCTTTAATCCCGATACGATGCGCAACGAGATGAGTAATTTTTTAGATATCGCGCTATCTCACTTCGGAGTGGCTAAATTTTTACATACCGTCGGCGGCGGCTACATTACCGCGGCGCTATTCGTGCTTGGAATTTCGGCGTTTTATATGCTAAAAGACAAAGACTTCGCGCTTGCTAAAAAAAGCTTCATCGTAGCGGCAAGCTTCGGTATGCTAAGCTCGCTTTTCGTGCTATTTAGCGGCGACGAGAGCGCCTATCAGGTCGCGCAAAAGCAGCCGATGAAGCTTGCGGCGATGGAGGGTCTGTATAAAGGCGAAGTAAATGCAGGCATCGTCGCGGCTGGAGTTTTAAATCCGAGCAAACTTCCCGGAGATGATAAGGAGCCGTTTTTATTTGAGATCAAGGCGCCTTACGCGCTAGGACTAATGGCTACGAGAGGGCTTGATAATTTTACTCCGGGCATCGATGATTTGGTATTTGGAAACGAAAAATTCGGCATCGAAGGCGCGGATAAAAAGATCGAAAAAGGCAAAATCGCCCTGCAAGCGCTAAAGGATTACAAGCTCGCCAAAGACGCGAATGACACCGCGGCGATGCAGCAAGCGCGCGAAATTTTATTCGGCAACCAAAATATGCAAAATTTAGGCTACGGCTACCTTGACGACGCGAAGCAGATCGTCCCTCCCGTGGCGCTTACCTTTTACAGCTTCCACGTGATGGTGGCTTTGGGAAGCTATTTTATCTTGCTATTTTTCGTGACGCTATTTTTAGCGATGCGAAAGAACCTCGCCGAATACAAGAAAATTCTATGGCTTTGCGTATTTAGCATCCCTCTGGGATACGTCGCGTGCGAGGCGGGCTGGATCGTGGCCGAAGTAGGGCGCCAGCCGTGGGCGATACAAGATCTTATGCCGGTGGGCGTCGCGGCTACGAGCCTGGCGGGAACGAACATAATGATCTCGTTCGCGCTCTTTGCGGTTTTATTTACGGTTTTATTCATAGCCGAGATAAAGATCATGCTAAAACAGATAAAGATAGGATTTTAAGATGCACGAAATTTTTCAAATTTATTGGTGGTGCGTGGTTGCGCTTCTGGGCGGAATTTTAGTTTTTATGCTCTTCGTGCAGGGCGGTCAGACGCTGCTTTTTACGCTGGCGAAAAATGAGACCGAGAAGGATTTTATAATAAATTCCATCGGCAAGAAATGGGAGCTTACGTTTACTACGCTCGTTATGTTCGGCGGAGCGTGCTTTGCGGCGTTTCCGCTATTTTATGCGACCAGCTTCGGCGGGGCGTATTGGGCGTGGATGGCTCTGCTTTTTTGCTTCATAATCCAAGCCGTCGCTTACGAATACAGAAAAAAGCCCGATAATTTCTTGGGTGCTAAAACTTATGAAGCTTTTCTTTTCATAAACGGCTCGCTGGGCACGATCCTGCTCGGTATCATCGTCTCTACGCTTTTTAGCGGCAGCGAGTTTGCGCTGGGCGATAATAATTTCGTGCAGTGGAAAAATCCCGCTCGCGGACTTGAGGCGCTAGCAAATCCGTTTAATTACATCTTGGGAGTTGCGTTATTTTTCTGCGCCAGAACGGGAGCGAGCTTATATTTGATGAATAATATCGCTGAGCCCGAAATGATCGCCAAGCTCAAAGCCTCGCTTAAATTTAACGCTAGTGCGTTTTTGGTATTTTTCATCGCGTTTTTGGCGTGGGTCTTGCTAAAGCAGGGCTATGCAGTAGGCGCCGGCGGCGTCGTAAGTCTCGAGAGTTTTAAGTATCTGCACAATTACCTAAGCCTGCCCGCGGCGCTAATCTTGCTGTTGCTAGGCGTTGTGCTGGTGCTGGTGGGGATATTCAAAGGCACATTTACAAGCAGCGTGCGCGGAGTATTTTTCTACGGCATGGGCGTCGTATGCGCTGTAACGAGCGTATTTTTGATCCTAGGACTAAATCACACGGCGTTTTACCCGTCAAATTTCGACCTGCAAAGCTCGCTTTCGATAAGCAACGCAAGCTCGAGCCTCTATACGCTTAAGACGATGTTTTACGTATCGTTTCTAGTGCCTTTCGTGCTGGGTTATATCAGCTATGTTTGGCGCGCAATGGATGCGAAGAAGCTTGATAAAGAGGAGCTTATAAACGAGCATTATTAGGCGCGCCCGCTCTAGCGCGGCTTCCGCGCGCCGTGTGGCGGCGAGAAGCTGCTTGCGTGCGCGGCACTGCGTACTTTTGCGCTTGGTTAAATTTCATATCGGTGGCGCTTTTTACGCGCCGCATTTATAAAAAATTTTAAGGATTAAAAATGATCAAATCTTTAGTTTTCATCGCGATTTGGATGATCTTGCTAATCGCGAGCTATAAATTTATAAAGCTAAACATTACTCATCAAGAAAAAAGAGAGCAGTAAAAGCGTAGAAATTTTAAAAGCTTGCGGCCCGGAATTTCGCTTTAAATTTAGAAAGTGAAATTCCGGCGGAAGATGCGGGCGAAATTTTATCTAGCCCTTGTAGTCGATATTTTTTTCAAACTCTTTAAGTCGCATATGGATTGAGCGAAGCTCCGTGATCGTCGTCCAGTTATTCATAAAAATACTAAAACTTCCGCGCACTTGATTAAAGGCGTTGCTCACCTGCACCAGTACGCCTAAAGTGATCGCCTGAGTAAAAATACCAGGACCGACCAAAAAGTAAGGCACTAAAATTAAAATTTGAGAAAAAGAGCGAAGCCATAGATCGAAATAACAAAGATGCAAATATAACTTGTAATAGTTATGCTTCAGCTTAGCAAACAGCCCCCCAACTTGCTCCTGCCCTCCATAGTTGATCTTGTCGTCCTCGGCTAAAACTAACTCTTTTCTAAACGCCGCTTCTACCTTTTGGTTGTCGTATTCCAGGCGCGGCAGGTACCAGCCCACTAACCACGAAATGATAAGTCCGCCGATGCTGACTCCCAGTGCGATCCATACGAGAGAGCCCGGTGTTTCGTTTAAAAAAGGTATCTTGACCTTTGCGCTAAGCTCCCAAAGCACGGGGATGAACGCGATTAGCGTTAAAATCGCAGATAGCACTCGCGAACCGATATCTTCTAAGATGCGCGCAAAGCGAAGAGCGTCTTCTTGGATACGCTGCGAGCTTCCCTCTACGTCGTGTTCGACATTTTTCCAATATTTAAAATATGAAAACGTAATCGCCTCGCGCCATTGAAACACCCAGAGTCTAACGACGTACCTCTCAAGAACGCCCACTAAAACTAAAGGGATGGCGATCCACAAAAATATAAACATCTGATTCCAAAAATCGTCTATGGTGTGGTTTTTGGCGTCTTGAGCCAGATCGTAAAAGGAGCGGTTCCATTTATTGTATTGCACCATCAGATCCACTTCAAAAATTTGCACCAAAATAATAAAAATTAGACCCGAATAAGCAAAGAATGCGTATTTTTTACTCTTAAAAAACGATGAAAACATTAAATTCCTTTATTCTTTCGGTTGTGTTTCTTGCGGCTTTGTATCGCTGCTTGTTTTTGGATTTAAAATCGCCGTAAATAGCCTATCGCTTAGCATCTGCGCGGCTTCTTGCACATCCGCGCTTTTTACCGCATTTATGCTTGCCGCGTAGCTTTTTTCGTCATAGAGCGGATAGCCGTAAAGCTCGTGCGCAGTGATATTAGCAAGCCAAAAATCATTCGTCTGTGCAGCTCTTTTGGTCGATAGAATTTGAGCTTTTTTGAAATTTGCCAGCTCGCTATCTTTTGCGCCCGAGCTTTCGATCTGCTTTAAAATTTCACTCACGCTTGCTGCAACCGCACTGGCGTCTTTCGGCTCGGTAGAAAACGATACGTTCAAGCTCGCTGCGATTTGTGGCTCACGCACATAGGCGCTATGCACCATCGCCGAGTAAATTTGTCCGCGCGCCTCGCGGATCTGCTCGACGATACGATTGCTTAGCACGCTTTTTAACGCTTGAAATTTATAAGTGTCTGCAAAGTCGAAATTTTGCAGCTCATAGTTTGAAAAAATCATCCGAACTTCGCTTTTATCACTATCGCCGTAGTCTTGCACAATCTCGCCGCTAGAAGTATTTAGCATCAAAGTTTTAGGCGTAGCGCTGCTTGTGCCGGGCTTTAGATTGCCGATATATTTGGCTAGAATTTGTTTCGCGCGCGCAGGCTCAAAATCGCCGCTAAGCACAAAGATAAAATCTCCAACACCTGAAAAAATTTCATCCGCATCGCGCTGTAAATCGGCAAGATTTGCGCTCTTTACGTCATCTACGCTAAGCGGCTGCTTGCGAGCCGTATCTCCTGAATATAGAGATTTTAAAATTTGCTCGCCGAATTTAAATTCCGCCGTCTCGTCTCGTAGCGCAATCGCCGAAAGCGCGTCGGTTTTGTATTTTGTAAGTGAGCTTGCATGAATTAGCGGCTCGCTAAATCTTGCGTAAAGCTCGTGTGTCATCGCCTCCAGATCCGCTCCTGCGCCTCTAAAACCGCAGTCTGCGTCATCCATCCTAAATCTTAGCTTATAATCAAATTTTGAGGTCAAGCGTCCCGCCTCGTATTCGTTTAGCTCGCCTATGGTGCCCGAGTTTAGCAGCGCGGTTAGAATTTCGCCATGAGCCTTGCCGAAATGCGCGTAGCCACCTTTTTTAACGGCTGCGAGGGTGATTTTATTTTTCTCGCTTTTAAGGGGTTTTAAAATTACGCGAGCGCCGTTTTTAAACTCCAAAATTTCAGTGCCGCTAGCGCCTTTTTGCGCTTTAAATTCCGCCTCTTTTAAATCTGCTCCCGCAAGTTGCTTGGAAGCAAGCTTCGAAGCAGCGAAATTAAACGGCACCGCTTTTTCGTAGAGCAGCTCCGCGTCTTTTTGGCTAATGCCTAAATCCTTTGCCGAGATAATCTCCGTAAATCTCGCTCCATCCGTTATCTTTGAGAAAAATTTATTAACATCCGCTAGCGTTATTTCTTCTAAGACCTTGAGGCTTAGATCGTGCTCGTCTTGCTTGCTAAGCTTTACATTGCCGTTTTGTACGAAATCAAGTAGTGCCCCTATTTGCGCACTTTGTGTATCGTTCTTAAGCAGATCGGCTTGCACTTGATGTTTAAATTCCGCCTTAACGCTATCAAAATCGTCATTGTTAAATCCGTGTTCGCGTATCCCTTTGATCGCGCTAAAAAGACTACTTAGCGTGGCGTTGGCATCGAAATTAAAAATATTTGCGCTTATGCTGTATAGTCTGCGGTTTTTAAACAGATCGTCCGAGCCGAAATAGGCTTTAAGCGGAATTTTAGCATTCACATTCATCGCGTCGTATCCAAGCTCCATCAGCCTCGATACGTAGGCTTGCAGCCACTCATTTTTAAGCGCACCGTAGCTTCTTAGCGGCTCATATTTGCCTGCGTAAAGCACGCTAGCGACATTAGTGCCGAGCTCGGGCTCTACGGTGCTTGCTAGCCCGCCTTCAAATGGGCGTAGACTAAGATCGCGCGGGATTTTTTCGCCGTGCGCAGAAAGAGAGCTAAAATTTTGCTTGATTAGGTTTTTAATCTGCTCAACGTTTACGTCGCCCACGACTATGATGCTAATGGCGCTAGGAAGGTAGTTGCGCGCATAGAATTTTTTTAGTTGCTCGCCGGTGGCGCCTTTGATAATTTCATTTTGTCCGATCGGAAAGCGTCTGGAAAATATGGAATTAGGGTATAAATATGTGGCGCGCTTTTCGTAAAAGCGCCTCTCAAAGCCTTTTTTTGCTTCCTCTAAGATGACGCCTTTTTCCTTTTGCGTTTCGTTCTCGTCAAATTTCACGCCGCCCGCATAATCGCGCAGTACCAAAAATACGTCCTTTAGCGTCTCATCGCTTACTTGGGCTTGGATGTTGTATGTGGTGTTTTCAAAGCCAGTCTGTGCATTGAGATCCGCGCCGAATTTTACTCCCAGACACTGCAAGGTATGGACTAGCTCGTTTTTATCGAAGTGTTCGCTGCCGTTAAATGCCATATGCTCGACGAAGTGCGCTAAGCCCTGCTCGTCGTCATTTTCATCGACACTGCCCGCGGCTACGTTGAGGTAAAAAAGCGCGCTATTTTTTGGCACGTCGTTTTTGAGGATATAAAATTTCACGCCATTTGCTAGCTCGCCGTGCACGACGCTAGGATCGAGCTTAAGCGGTGCATCTGGGTTGATATCTGCGGAGTAAAGGCTCAAAGAGCAAAGTAGGGCGGAGATAAAAAATATAAGCTTTTTCATAATTGTCCTTGGATTTAAAAACTTGCGATTGTAACAAAAGCTAGTTTAAAGTATGATTTTGCGAGCTTTGTTATGGGTAAAATTTTGCCAAGGATTTGGGATTTTACTTGCGGTTTTGAAATTTTACTTGTAGAATTGAGAGGAATGGAATTTTTGGAATTTTTGGAATTCCGCCGCCACAACTTAAAATTTTGGCAGCGGAATTCAGAAAGCTTTGCTAGCTTTAATAGCCTGCGCAAGGCTAAATTTAAACTTTACGCAGTTAGAATTTGTACGCCCGCGCGAAGAATTTTACAACTTATAGTTTGCTTGCGTTTTTGTCTAGATACTCTGCGACGCCCTTAGGATCTGCTTTCATCCCTGCGTCACCTTTGTGCCAGCCTGCAGGGCAGACCTCGCCGTGCTCGTTTGTAAATAGCATCGTATCGACCATTCTTAGCATCTCGTCGATGTTTCTGCCAAGCGGTAGGTCGTTGATGACGGCGTGGCGGACTGTGCCGTCTTTGTCAAGTAGGAAGCTGCCGCGAAGCGCTACGGCATTGCCGAATAGCACGTCGAAGCTGCGCGCGATGTCTTTTGTGATATCCGAAACTAGCGGGAACTGCACTTTGCCGATACCGCCTGCGTTTACCGGAGTGTTTTTCCATGCAAGATGCGTAAACTCGCTATCGCAGCTAACGCCGATAACTTCGATACCTTTGGATTTGAAATCTTGATATCTGTGATCGAATGCGATGATCTCGCTCGGGCAGACGAAGGTAAAATCTTTTGGATAAAAGAATACGACCGCGCCTTTTTCGCCGATATTTTTATAGAGGTTGAAATCCTCGACTATTTCGTTGTTGCCTAAAACCGCAGTTGCCGTGAAATCAACAGCTTTGTTGGTTACTATCATTTGTTTCTCCTTGTTAATAAAATTTATGATGGCGATTATACATTTTAAAACTTTAAATTTGCTGAAATTTGATGAAAATTTTTATATAATAAAATTTATTTGCTTGATAATATTAAATTTTATCATTTTTTAAATTTAGTATGTTATCATCACGCTTCATTTTTTGATAAAGGAGAAACAATGGCTGTAAAAATCACCGATATTTGCATTAGCTGCGGCTCATGCATCGACGAGTGCCCGGTAAATGCGATCGTTGACGATAGCGATAACCCAAGCGGCGAGGATAGCTACTACGTATATGCCGATAAATGCGTCGAGTGTGTAGGCTACAACGACGAGCCAGCTTGCGCTAGCGCCTGTCCGACCGACGGCTGTATCGTCTGGAGCGACATCGTAGCGGGTCAACCTAGCAGGGATAGTATAGGTGCGGATCTACGCAGCGGAGATACCCCGGTATTTGCTTAGCAGATAAAATTCCGCGATCAAATACGCGGAATTTTAATTCATTCAATCCTTAAATAAATTTTAACCTATTTTTCGATACAATCCGCCTTTCACTTTAAGGAGATTATATGCAGCAAACGCTTTCTATTATTAAGCCTGATGCCGTTAAAAAAGGTGTTATCGGCAAAATTATCGATCGTTTCGAAAGCCACGGACTAAGAATCGCAGCGGCTAAAAAATTATGCCTAAGCGCCGAAGATGCAGGTAAATTTTATGAAATTCACAAGGATCGCCCTTTTTATAAGGATCTGATTGAGTTCATGACTAGCGGCCCGGTGGTCGTAATGGTGCTTGAAGGCGACGATGCCGTAGCTAAAAATCGTGCGCTAATGGGCGCTACCGATCCGAAAAAAGCCGATAAAGGCACGATCAGGGCGGATTTTGCAGACAGCATCGACGCTAACGCCGTTCACGGCAGCGACAGCCTAGAAAACGCAAAAACCGAGATCGCATTTTTCTTTGCAAAAAGAGAAATTTGCTAAGAGTACCACGTGAAGATCGCTTTTGCTAAAATTTCCGCCGTGCCCGTGCCATTTGAAATTTCGCGAGACGGACTTAAGTTTAGCGGAAATTTAAAACGAAAAGACTCTAAGTTTATCGAGTGCAAGGGCGAAATTAAGGGCAAAATTCCATACATTTGTGACCGTTGCGGCAAAGAATTTGATCTTGACGTAAACGAGAGCGTAAATTTGCTTTTAAGCGAAGGCGTTTTTAACGACGAAAGGCACGAGAGCTTGGACGTTATGGAGTTTTTCGGCGCCGAAGTTGATCTGGATGAAATTTTAAGAAGCGAAACGGAAGCTTTCAAAAGCGACTATTTTTATTGCGAAGAATGCAAGAACTAAATTTATAAAGGAGAAAAAATGGCAGTTCCAAAGCGAAGAGTTAGTAAAACTCGTGCGGCAAAAAGACGCACTCACTACAAAGTGACCCTTCCGATCCCCGTCAAAGATAAAGACGGAAGCTGGAAAATTCCGCATAGAATAAACAAAACTACGGGCGAATATTAATCCGATGATTTCCGTTGCTATAGACGCGATGGGCGGTGATTTCGGCTGCGAGCCGATAATAAATGGAGTCGTAGATGCGCTGCGAGAACGTAAATTTAATGCGTTTTTGGTAGGCGATGAAGCACAAATCAAGCCTTTTATTCCACAAGATCAAGGCTTTGAGAAATATATTACTTACGTAGCTGCAAGCGAAGTTTTCGAGATGAAAGAGGGCGCAACCGACGCTCTCAAACGCAAAGAGAGTAGCATCTTTAAAGCGGTCGATCTAGTAAAAGACGGCACTTGCAAAGCCGTAGTATCCGCAGGACACAGCGGCGCTACGATGAGCCTTGCTACGCTTCGCATAGGAAGGCTGAAAGGCATTTTACGCCCGGCGATTGCTACGCTGATGCCAAATTCCATAGGCGGTCGCACGCTTGTGCTAGATGTGGGCGCTTATGTGGATTGTAAGCCTGAGAATTTGTTTCAATTCGCGATTATGGGCGAAGCATACGCCAAGGAGATTATGGGTTTAAACGCACCACGCATCGGCTTATTATCCAACGGCGAGGAGGATAGTAAAGGCAACGAGGTAACAAAAGAAACCTTTCATATGCTTAAGAAGATGCAAAATTTTATCGGAAATGTCGAAGGCAATCAAATTTTTGACGGCTCCGTGGATGTCGTAGTTTGCGACGGATTTATCGGTAACATTATGCTAAAATCCAGCGAAGGTGTCGCAAGCGCTATCGGCAAACTTATTAAAAACGAAACGAAAAAATCCCCGATCGCCATCGCTGGCTCCATCTTGATGAAGCGCGTCTTTAAGATAATCAAAAAAAGCACGGACTACGACGAATACGGCGGCGCGCCGCTTTTGGGCGTCAAAGAATGCGTCATCATAAGCCACGGCAAAAGTACCCCGAAAGCCGTTAAAAATGCGATCTTTCAGGCGCTTAAATTTGCAGATTCCAAAATCAACTCCGCGATAGAAAGCGAAATTTCTTCAAACGAATAGGAAAACGAATGCAAAAAGCCTCGATGATCTCAATCGCAGCATACGCGCCGAGTCAAATTTTAACTAATTTCGATCTTGAAAAGATAGTTGAAACGACTGATGAATGGATCGTCAAGCGAACTGGCATTCATGAACGCCGTATCGCGAAGGGCGAAACCACTAGTGATCTAGGCGTGAAAGCGGCTTTAAAGGCGATCGAGCGTAGCGGCTTGCAAAAAAACGAGATCGATACGATAATTTGCGCCACGATCTCGCCCGATTATTTCTGTATGCCCTCGACTGCGTGTGTCATCGCAGATAAACTGGGCTTAAATTTCGGCATCACGGCGTTTGATATAAATGCCGCCTGTACGGGTTTCATCTATCTTTTGGAGCTCGCAAAATCCCTCATCGAAAGCGGTGCTAAAAAACACGTGTTGATAATCGGCACGGAAAAGCTAAGCTCGATAGTCGATTGGAGCGACCGCGCTACGTGCATACTCTTCGGTGACGGCGCAGGCGCTGCGGTTATCGCGGCGCGTGACGATAACGAAATCATCGACATTCATACCGCTAGCGACGGCAGCAAGGGCGATCTTCTCATCACCGCAGCCCCAGGCAGCGTCAATCCACTCAGCCAAAAAATCATCGACGAAAAGCTAGGCTTCATGCAGATGGCGGGGCGCGAGGTCTTTAAAATCGCGGTACCGACGCTTAGTAATGACGTCGTGGAGATTTTGGCGAAAAATAAAATTTCGCCCGAGCAGGTTGATCTTTTTATCCCACATCAGGCTAATTTACGCATCATCGAGGCAGTCAAGGCGAGATTAGAATTTAGCGACGAACAATGCGTGCTTACGATCGGCAAGTACGGCAACACGAGCTCGGCGTCGATCCCGATGGCGATCAACGACGCTTACGAGAGTGGCAGACTCAAAAACGGCTCGCTTATGCTTTTGGATGCGTTCGGCGGCGGCTTTACGTGGGGCAGCGCGCTTTTGAAATTCGGTGGCAAGAGCATAAACTAGTGCTTTTTAAATTTCATTATCTTTGAATTTCGCCATATTTAAGAGTTAAAATTCCAAGCTTATTTACAAAACTAATTTCAAATTTATATTTATTCCGAGTTAGGTTTCAAAATTTTAAAATGAAGCGTTTGCGATTGAAAGCATATTATAATCTTGCGCAGTTAGCATATCGGCTTCTGCGTGAGATAGTAAAACGACGTTAGTCTTAGGTCTGCTGCTTTTTGGTGGCGGACTTGTAGAATATAAAAGAAATCAAATATGCGATAGCTTAAATGGGTGTTAATTTCAGCCGATTCTGCATTAACGGCTTTTAATTAGCTGCAAAGCTCGGCAAGTATTTTTACGGCGGCGTATGGTGGATCTTTTGAGCGACCTACACATAGGCTGTAGAATAAAATTCAAATACCAAAACGCTCACAACAGCAAGCATCAAATTGCCTTAGATTTGAAATTTAGCATAAACGCCGGTAAATTTAAATCAAATACTACGAATGGAACAATAAAGGACGCTATGCCATGAGCGAAGAGGCGTCGTATCTCTAAATATCTATAGGGCGTTAAAATCTCCAGCTATCTCCCGTTATACAATATACATTTATCCCTGTGTAGATAGCGGCAAGCCGGAAGGTGCGGTCGCGTCGGCTGCAGACTAAAGGCGGTTAATGCACTTAGTTTTAGTGTGAAAACTACAGCGATTTATAGGTTTGATGATATGCCTAGCTCAATGCCATTGTAAGCATTGGGAAATTTTGCACGAAATATCATCTCACAGTTACGGACGACAGTTATTAAAGTATATTATTGGGGCAATTTTTTATAAATTTTAAGTTCAAATTCCATTCGGATAAAATTTCGATTTATTTTTCAGAAAGCGATCTAAAATTATTTAAAATTCCTCCGCTAGCTTGGACTATCTAGCGTTTTGTTCGTGTACCCGATTTAAAATTTTAAATAACGTAAAATCCCAAATTCTCGTGCTTAAGGATAATTTTTCTGATCTCTTTTAGTAAGCTGAGCGAGGCTTCGATTTCGACGCGGCGGGTGCTTACGCTCTCGACGTTCGCGCCCACGCTCACCCCTTTTTCCAGGGCATATCGGTAGATGAACTCAAACATCTCCACGCACAGCGCCACCGAGCTTTGCAAGATATCGACGCTGCTTTGCAGCCGTTGCTGCAAAAAATCCGGCACCGAGATGCCAAGCCACTTCATAAACTCAAGCGTCTTTAGGCTGCCGCACGGCGTGAAAGTAAAGATTATCGGCACCTTTTTGCACTCCAAAGCGGCGTAATCGTCGATGAAATCTTTGGCGTTTTGCACATTATAAACCGCCTGAGTGATAAAAAATTCGCACCCGTCTGCAGTCTTCTCCGCGATTTTTAGGTGCTCGTCGCGGCTTTTTTCATGGCGCTCGGGTATGCAGATGCCGCCTAGGCAAAGATGTGGCGCCACGAGTCGTTTGAGCTCATAGGCGCGGCTTAGATGCAGCTTGCATTCTTCATTTTTAGAACTCGCCCCCACGAAAACACCCAGCCCGCTTGCGGCATGCCTTAGAATTTCGCAAAATTCCGCCTCGTCGTATTTGCCTACCGCGCGGTAGATGATCGCTTCTTTATCGGTGTGTAGATACTGCGTGTAATAGCGCGCAGGATCGATCGTATGCACAAAAGGAAAGGTCCGCTCATCTTTCGTGCGCGCGCTTTCATCTTGTAGATCGTAGATGACGATGCCGTCGCATTCGCATTCGCCTAGGCGCTGCGACCACGCCGTACCTAGGCGCTCGAGCTCGTCTTGAGAGGACGTGATTTTAGGCGGAACGATGCCATAGAGCAAAATTCCGCTTTTTCCGTTTCTAATTTTTTCTTTTAACACTTGCCATTCCTTGATTTTTCGCGCATTTTAGCAAATTTAAATTTAAAAATTTAAATGATATAATGCCGAGCAAATTGCAAATTTAAGGAACGCAATGAAAACGCTTCAAGAAAATTTAAAGCTTTTTTATCTGGGGCTTGAAAACGGCGAGCCGTTTTTGTATAAAAACAAGGATCTGACGACTCACGCGCTTATCATAGGAATGACCGGCAGCGGTAAAACGGGACTTGGCATCACGCTGCTAGAGGAAGCCGCGATCGATAATATCCCATCCATCATCATCGATCCGAAGGGCGATCTAACAAATTTAGCTCTTACCTTTCCGCAGATGAGGGCTGAGGATTTTGAGCCCTATATCGACGAGGCCGAGGCGCAAAACAAAGGTCTTAGCGTGCACGAGTATGCCGAGCAGACCGCAAATACCTGGCGCGAAGGGATCGAGGGCTCGTATCAAGACCTGGCGCGGGTGGAGCTTTTGAAAAATAGCGCCGATTTTAGAATTTATACGCCTAAATCAAGCGCAGGGCTTGGTATCAGCCTGCTAAGCGACTTTGAAGCGCCGAAGGGCTTAAACGAAGAGGATTTGAATAACTATATCGGCGGTATCGCCACTAGCGTGCTAAGCCTCGCAGGGATTAGCAGCGATAATCTCAGCTCGCCGGAATTTTTACTAATCAGCCAAATTTTAACCTATCATTTTAACAAAGGCGAGGGGGTGAGCGTAGTGGATCTCATCGCACAGATCGGCAACCCGCCTTTCGATAAGATCGGCGTTTTCGACGTTAATACCTTTTTTCCGAGCGATAAGCGAATGGCGCTTGCGATGAAGATTAACGCGCTCATCGCAAGTCCGAGCTTTAAGCTTTGGTGCGAGGGCGAGCGGCTAAATATCGCCAAGATGCTCTTTGATGAAAACGGCAGGGCGAGGGCGAATATATTTTCCATCGCGCATCTAAACGACGATGAGAGGATGTTTTTCGTCACGCTACTTTTGGGCGAGATGATCAAATGGATGCGCACCACCAGCGGCACGAGTTCCTTGCGCGCCGTGCTTTATATGGATGAAATTTACGGCTTCTTCCCGCCAAACGGCAATCCGCCGAGCAAAACCCCGATGCTTACGCTGCTAAAGCAGGCTCGCGCTTTCGGACTTGGCTGCGTATTATCGACGCAAAACCCGGTCGATCTCGATTATAAAGGGCTTAGCAATATTGGTACGTGGTTTATCGGACGCTTGCAGACCGCGCAGGATAAAGAGCGCGTCATCAGCGGCCTAAGCGGCATCGGCTCAAATCCGATCGATAAAAGCGTACTTATGGAGAAAATTTCAAACCTCAAAAAGCGAAATTTTTTGGTAAAAAACATCAACGAGGACGTGCTGCGGGTAATCGAGACGCGCTTTGCGCTAAGCTATCTAAAAGGCCCTTTAAGCAACGAGCAAATTTCAAATTTAATGAAAGACAAAAAGGCTGAAATTTCGTCCGTGTCGGGCGCCGCGCAA
>ERZ773079.824-NODE-824-length-19719-cov-9.069823_pt1 | contig 19719 bp, 18 predicted proteins | sample MGYA00511355_ERZ773079 | MGnify/ENA primary metagenome ERZ773079 (study PRJEB29015, sample SAMEA2737979) | human oral metagenome | biome: human oral; feature: human-associated habitat; material: dental | place: China | collected 2117 ... | reverse complement strand
CCCAGACCCTGTCACTGGAAGACGTGATGAAGCACCATGGTCTGGAAGATTGAATTCGACCCTGCAGCAGCCCGAGAACTGGGCAAGGAATGCCCCCTCCCGAACCATTCATGAGGCCGCTCCCACCTGTTCATTGAGCATGGTGTCGAATTCAGCGCCACTGATGTCCCCGGAGCCATTCAGCATGTCGCCGGCCAGCTCCCGCTTCTTGGTCAGCAGCTGGTCCAGCTTGACATCAAAGGTCACGAAATCATCGGCGGCCACGGTGGGATAGTAAACGTGGACATCCTTCGTCTGACCAATGCGATAGGCACGGTCGGTTGCCTGATCCTCCTTGGCGGGATTCCAGGTTCGCATGTAGTGCACAACGTGATTGGCCGCCTGGATGTTGACCCCAAACCCTACCGCGACTGGCGAAAGAATCAGCACACCGAAACCCGGCTTCTCCTGAAATGCCCGAATGCGCTTCTGCCGACTATCGACGTTCCGGGATGAAGCACTGGTGTCTCCATTGATGATGGTCGCCGAATAGCCAAGCTCTACCTCGATACAGGACTGCAACAGCCGCTGCACCTCGCGGAACTCGCAGAAGACGATGACTTTCTCGTCCTCGACCTCTACCGTGTCACCACGGGTCACGTCCTGCACATCCACCCACCGACACGTCAGCCGGGGCTGCGTCGTGTCCAGCTCATACTCGCCGGTCTCGGCGTTCAGGTACGGATCATCGAAGATCCACGTCAACACACGCTCGCCGCTGTCTTGCAGGCGCAGGGTAGCTCGGATGGCAAAGTCATCCGTGTCGAGAAAGATGTCGAGGTTTTCCCAGGCGGGTTTCATGCGCCTCCACGCCGAGCCGCATCGGCCTTCCAGTATTGGCACTCGGCCTGCGTCTTGCGAACATCTCCCAGAATGCTCCACTGCGTGACTGTGAACGAGGCTTTATATGCCTTACGTTCCATATCCAACCACTCTCCTTCCTGGGCCTTGCAGAAGCCGGAGGATTGCCGGCGCTTCGAGGCGATATTCTGCTCAATGGCAGTATCCAGGAGCGCCGAACCGGCCTCGGCATCAGCACGATCCAGCACGCGTCCGTCCCCCAACTGGTAGCTACCTGTTTCCTTCAAGGCAGCCAAGATGCGCTTCCGATACTCACTGGCATACCGGGCATCATACGCCGTCCATGTCTCCGGTGTGGCCGGATACTCCCACGGCCCCCAGATCTGTCGCTCCCCCCCACTCGACTCGGTCAGCGGGTCAACGATGTCCACCCGATGGCCATCACCCCTCGTCAGCTCAAGCGGTGGCAGCTCAGCCAGCGACTCGGCCATGAGCCCCTCGTGCGTGCTCGGCATCGGCCGATCATCCGGCGGTATAGCAAACAGCAGCCACCCAAGCGTCCCAAAGATCACCACAAAGACCATTGCCTTGATGGTGAGCTTGAACAGATACCAGTAATCCGAGGCGCGACTCATGGCGGATCTTTTTGACGGGTTACACGATGCCGCCACTCTACGGCGACAAGGCCCCGTCATCCACTCCTCATCGCCCAACGGTGTGCCACACCGCACAATCGCGCCCGCCACTCGTTAGCCGCCAGTTGCGCTCTGCCCAGCCCTTGCGCTGATTGCTCGATGCGCGAAACGATATCCATGCTCAGAGACGCTTCTCGCCGAGCGGCCTCCACCGTGGCTTTCAATTCGGTCGTCATTGCAGCCATGGCATCACGCTGCAGCCGGTAGTCCTGCAGTGCGCTCTTGACCGAAGCCGCGCTGTCCTGGAAAGCGGAGGACGCCTCCGTCAGCCCTGAGCTTGCCGTAGTTGCTTTCTCCAGAACACCTGCTACCCCAGTCCCCGCCTTGGCAAAGTCCGACGATGCAGCCGCAAGCAACCCGGCGCTGCTCTCCATCTTGCCAATGGAGACGGTCGTGACCCCTTCCAGTTTATTGATGCTCTGCGCTATCTGGTCGCTAATCTCCGTCATCTTCTGAATGACAGAACGCACCGAATCGGATAGGTTGCTGACGGCTGTTTCAGTACGGGTAACCATCCCCTCTTCCAGCTTTTTGGCCCTCTCTGCCACCTGGTCCTGACTTTTGCTGAGGGTGTTCATTACTTCGCGCATCGTCATGCCAATGGCCGCCAAGGTTTCGCGAAGCTTTTCGTTCGTCTCAACCGTCGACTGGGATACAAGTGCACGTATCTGCCCGATAAAGGCTTCCGACTGCTCGTTCATGGCCTGCTGGCGCTTTTCCATCTGGGCAATGGCCTCGGCAAAGCGCTTCGCCATGTCATCACTGGCTCGAGCACTGGTCGCTTCGATGTTCTGCACCAGCGCCTTAAGTGTGGAGACTGCCTCCTGCATGCTGCGTGCCGTCTGCTGGTTAAGCTCGTTCAGGCCCGAAATCTGGCCACCGAACAGCTCATTGAGCCGCGCACTGAACTGACTCATCACATCCTGTAGCATGATGGTGGTCATCGCACTTTGCTCACCACTGGCAACCTGTACAGCACCCGCGATCTTCTCTAGGGGCTCCCGGAAGACACCGTTGATGGCCTCACCCAACGCCTGGTTGTTCTCCCTGGCAGAGGCCTTCATATCCTCCAGAAGACGCTGCTGCTGCTGGGCGGACTCAATCTGTTGCTTGGTCAGCTCTCGCAGGAGAGTGCCCAGTTCGTTGACCAGCGCATCCTTCAAGATCTTGGACTGACTGGCAGAGTCTTCCGAGGCCCTAACCAGGCGAGAAAGATACTCTTCACCCGCACCGGCCACAAAGCAGGCATCAATGTCCTGAGCAATCTTCTCGGTCCGGCGATAGAGCGAGGACAGAAGCAGTTTTTCAAGGAACGTCACCAGCATCGCAGCGCCAATGGCCGATGCCGATACGGCAAACGCCTCTCCCACCTCATTCATCAGCCCACTGAGGCTGCCACGTACCGTATCGGCATCCTCGCTGACATGAAAGCTCTCAAGCCCCCCGATGAGGCCAGTGAAGGTACCAATGATCCCGATACCTGTCAGGAGCCCGGGCAGATGCTTGAAGAACTCTGCGCGAAGACGGCCATCGACCACGGATTGGCCATTGAAGTACATCTCTGCCGGCATCGTCGCTCGAAGCGCCGTAACCACATCCTGCCCATCCTGCACGACCCTCTGCTCATGCAGGGACTCGCGGTACTCCTTCCAGAGATGAAGCAGATGCCTGTCCCTGGCAAAGGCCTTGTCCAGTTCGGACACGGCCCTGCACGAATCGGGGCCCGTAGAAGAGCCTGCCCCAGACTTAAGCTTGGCGAACGCACGCTGAAGCTGAAACAGGCGCCACCAGACAAATCCCCCCCCGAACCAGAAAGAAGACAAGAAAAGTAGCGACAAGGAAGAGAAGAACTCCCCCGACCACCAGCAGGTGAATAGGAAAGGACATAAGTCTTTCAAGCAGCACGTTCATGCGCGCACCTCCAGATGAGCAGCTCGCATGACAACGGCGTGCCTCTGCCCGGATAGATCACCGGGATGCACCTGCCCTTGTTCTACCTGCCCCGACGTTACCGGCAGAGAAGCCGCTCATCTCCTTTGCTGGCCTAGCACGATGACCTGAGACCGGCGGCATGCTTTCAAGTCGATGGCCGTGAACGGCATGGCAAGCGTGTGGGATGAGAACGTTCTGGAGCGCCCGATCTCCATGGACCTGCCGAGGCTCTGATCCTTCCTCACACCCCCAACCACTCCGCCACCCCCCGGCCAAACAGCAGGATGGCAGCGGCAAAGACAAATAGCAGCACGATGAACCAGATGGGTTCATCAATGCGGTTGCGGGCTGACTGGCGCAGCAGCAGCAGGGTGAAGGCAAGATAGACCAGCACGCCGGCGATGGAGGTGGTGCTGACCTGGCCCAGGCGTCCGTCGATGGGGGTCAGGACCAGAACCGAGGGCACCAGGCCGTAGACGAGGGATATCCACCAGCCGCCCAGCGGGGAACGTGCTCTGCTGGCCGATACGGCGGTTTCGGCGCGGGTGTCGGTCTGGTCTTGTCGCATGGTGTCGCCCCCTGTCTGTGGCTTTGCGGGCAGGCAGTCGGCCGCGCGGGTGGCCGCTGTCTTCCTCGGTGGCAGCATCTTTACGGGCTGCTCATGTGTACCGGGTCATCCGGGGCTGAAAAGGCGGCCCTGTCCTGCCGCTGCCTGCCCGATGCCAGGTTCTTCGAGTGTATCCAGCCAACGCCACCTGCCGGCGCTTTGCCCCCTGGTTTTACCCGGCCATCCTTGCGGCGCCGCCCATTCCCGGAGCGCTGAATGGGCGCACACCCCATGGGCTACACTTGCCGTGCGGTCGGTACCGACCATTTCCGCACGGGAGCCGTTTCCGCATGCGGGTCGTTTCCGCACGCGGGTCGTTTTTGCATGCGAGCCGTACCCACGCACCGACCGCCCCCTGTCTGCCGTTTCCCCCGACACACCCCGGTCTCTCTGTCATGCCCTCCTCCACCGCAACCTCCCCCCCTTCGCTCCTGATCATCGGCACGGGCGGCACCATTGCCGGGGTGGCCCCGTCGGCGGGCAGCACAGCCGGCTACCAGGCGGGGGCGCTGCCCATCGGGCAGATTCTGGATTCCGTGCCGGGGTTGTCGGCCCTGGTGCCTGAGGGGCGGCTGGCCACCGAACAGGTCTTCTCGATCCCCAGTGAACAGATGAGCGGGGCGCACTGGCTGCAGCTGGCGGGCCGGCTGCGGGCGTGGCTGAGCGCTGACGAGGCGCCCGATGCCATTGTCATCACGCACGGCACCGACACGCTGGAGGAGACGGCATTCTTCCTGTCGCTGGTGCTGCCGGCCACGCGGCCGGTACTGCTGACGGGCGCGATGCGGCCGGCCAGTGCGCTCAGTGCCGACGGGCCGGGCAATCTGTACGATGCCTGCCGCTTTGCGCTGGCAGCGCGACAGGCCGGCATCGGCGGGGTGTTCGTGAGCTTTGGCGGCCGGGTGCTGCGTGCAGACGCGGTGTACAAGCAGCACGCCAACCGGACGGATGCCTTTGCGCAGCGCTTCGGCCAGCCGGTGGCGTGGCTGGAGGCCGATCGTCCGTGCTGGCAGCCAGCACTGGCGGCCTCAGGCTTGCAGGGCCTGTTTGCGACATTGCCGCTGGCGCACCAAGCTGCCGTGCCAGCCCTGTCGGAAGGCGATGCGTCCTCAATGACGCTGCCCTCGGTGAGCATCGTTCCCCAGCACGTGGATGCCGACCCGGCCCTGGTGGCGTGGCTGCGGTCACGGGGCTGTCAGGGGCTGGTGCTGGCCGGCACGGGGGTCGGCACCATGCCGGTGCCCATGCGGGCGGCGCTGGCCCGGGCACGCCAGGCGGGCTGTCTGGTGGTGCGCGCCAGTCGGGTACCGGAAGGCTACGTGGGACGCAATACGGAAGCCAGGCCGGAAGACGGCGACGATGCGCTGGACTTCATCGCATCCGGCTGGCTGGATGCCCGCAAGGCGCGCATTCTGCTGCAGCTCTGCCTGGCAGCAAAGATGGGTAACGCCCGGGAGATTCAGGCGCTCTTCGATCGTTGCTCACCGTGAGACGACCGCCGACCATTTGGATCGATACCGGCTCAAGCGGCAGCCTTTCTCGGACTGACCTGGCCGTCCCCGCTCAACGCTCCTTCGTGTCCACCCGCTGATCCAGCTGGTCCAGGCGCTGGGCCAGGCGGCGCACGCCATCGGACCAGTCCTCGAACTCGGGCCGCGAGATCAGCACGCCCGTGCCGGAAGACAGGTGATCGGACAGGGCGTCCTGCAGCCGGCTGCCAACCTCTGCGGCGTGCACGCGGGCATCGCGCCAGAACTGGCCGGCACGATGAGCTGCCACGTCGCCCACCACCTGGCTGAGATCTTCCTCCACGTCCCAGTGCAGGGCCTTGGCCACATCGCCCAGGGCCTGGGCCAGCATCACGTCGCCTTCGATGCGCAACGTGGCGCCCAGCGCCAGCGGGCCTTCGCGCAGCACCCGAAAGAGCGCATCCACAGTGGGGCGTGCCGTCAGCACCACGGCCGGCTCTTCACCGGAAACAGCGGTCAGCATGCCGTCGACGCCGATACGGGCATCAGCCTGCAGGGTGGGCAGGCGCAGGAAGCCTTCATCAGATGCTGGCTCGGCACTGACCTTCGGGGCTGCGACCGAACGCGGGGCAGCGCCCGCCTTCGCGGGACGGGGCGCTGCCTTGCCCCCCTGCCCGCCTGCGGTGGGCGGCAAGGCCCGGATGCGCACCACGTGGCCCGCGTGACTGGCCAGCAGTTCACGCAGCCAGGGCTGCTGGCCGGTGACGTGATTGATGGCCGACAGCACCAGCTGGGCAACGGGGAGCGGGATCTGGAACATGGCGATATCTCGGGCGGAACTGGCGGCCATTATAGGCATCCGGAGATAACGAGGCATGCTCCAGGGTCGCACCTGTCATGAAGCGGCCGGATATGTCGGCTGCCACATGGCATCCTGCACGGCCTGCACCCAGTTGTCATGCTGGCGGGTGGCCACACCCTCGGCCACAGCCTGCTTGGCCACGGCAACTGCCACAGTGGCGGACGAGGCGCGCAGATTGTCCACGGGCGGGAGCAGCGAGGCCCCCAGCTCCTGCGGGTTGACCTGTCCGGCCACCGCCTGGGCTGCGGCCAGCAGCATGCCATCGGTGACGTGCCGCGCCCCCGAAACGATGACACCCAGGCCCAGACCGGGGTAGAGCAGCGCATTGTTGCCCTGGCCAATATGGAACTTCGTCCCCTGGTAGCTGATGGGCTCGACGGGAATGCCCGTGGCCACCAGTGCCTTGCCGCCGGACCAGGGGATGGCGTCCGACGGGAGGACTTCGATGCGTTCGGTGGGGTTGGACAGAGGCAGCAGAATGGGGCGCTCCACGCCGGCGCACAGGGCCTCGATCACCTCCTTGGTGAAGGCACCGTGATCGGTGGAGGTTCCGATGAGGATGCTGGGCTTGACCTGCTTCACGACCTCCAGCAGGCCAATCTTGCCGTCCTGCCGTTTCCAGCTGGAAACCTCGGCAGCCGGGCGGGCGTATTCCTGCTGGTAGTCGGGCAACCCCTGCATGTCATCGGTCACCAGACCGTTGATGTCGATCAGCCAGACACGCTTCCTGGCTTCTTCACGGCTCAGGCCGTCACGTTCCATGGCGGCGCTGATCTGGTCGGCCATGCCGGTGCCGGCGGTACCCGCGCCGTACACCACCAGTCGCTGATCGGCAAAGCCCTGTTTCGTCACCTTCAGCCCGGAGATCACGGCCGCCATGACGATGGCGCCGGTTCCTTGCATGTCATCGTTGAAGATGCGGTAGCGCTCGCGGTTCTTCACCAGGATGCGGCGAGCGTTGCCCGGTCCGAAGTCCTCGAAGTGCAGCAGCGCCCGGGGAAACATTTCACTGGCCACCTGCAGATAGGTATCGATGAGGCGCTCGTAGCGTTCGCCACGCACACGGGCATGGCGATTGCCCAGGTAGGCGGGATCGTTGAGCAACTGCTCGTTGTCGGTGCCCACGTCCAGATTCACGGCGATCACCCGGTCAGGGTGGATACCCGCGGCGGCCGTGTAGACAGCCAGCTTGCCAACGGAGATATCGGTACCGTTCACGCCCCAGTCACCGATGCCCAGGATCTCCTCTGCATCCGAGACCACCAGCAGGTCCACGTCATCGGGCCCCAGGCCCAGCGTTTCGAAGGATGCTCGAACATTCTCGGGATGATTCACATCCAGGTACACGGCGCGCGAACGACGGTAGTCCCGGCTCCATTTCTTGATGGCCTCACCGACGGTGGGGTCGTAAACGATGGGCAGCATTTCCACCAGGTGATCAGTCAGCAACCGGTAGTAGAGCACCTCGTTGCGGTTGTGCAGCTGGTCCAGGTAGACGTACTTCTCGATGTCGCTTTCATAGCCGGAGTACTGGCGGTAAGCGCGCGCGGCCTGCTGCTCCAGCGTCTCCACGGCCACCGGCAGCCGGCCGGTCAGTCCATACCGGGCACGCTCTTCCAGGGTGAAGGCCGTGCCCTTGTTGGTGAGAGGATTCTTCAGGATGTCGGGGGTCTTGCTCATTGTTGGCTCCTGTCGGTGGCATGCGCCCAGCTTGAAGGCACAGCCTGACACGGATACGAACGAGCGGACGGAATTACCCGTTGACACTGCAGGCATTTAGCCAGGGAGGCCCCCCGCGGTGTGATTCATGACGAGGCACCCTTGAAACAAAAACCCGCCCCGACGCATGCACGCGTGGGGCGGGTGTGTGTCTGGCGAGACCAAGGGCGCAACCTCCGTGAAGGTGCCGCCCCCGACCTGCCCGGCGCCGGCAGGCAGCGCCGTGGCCTGGGTGCCGATCAGCCGATCAGTTGGGCTGCTGGATGCCGGCCAGCACCCAGCCGGAAGCGCCGGAGGCGGGGCGGGTGAAGTTCCAGATCTCGGAGAACGGCTCGGCCGGGCTGTTGGGCTCTTCGCGGATGAGGCCGCTGAAGAGCACGCTGGCCACCAGGATGGGGCCTTCCTGGTGCATGCCGGTCAGTTCGGCGTTCAGCTCGACCACTTCGGTGGTCTGCGGGGTGCTGCCGCGCTGCATCATGTCGATGTTCAGCTCGCCGAACATCTCAGGCGAGGTGAACTCGCGCAGGTCGTCGGCGTTGCGGGCATCGAAGGCAGCCTGCAGGCGCACGAACTGGACCTTGGCCTGGCGCACGAAGGCTTCGGTGTCGAAACCGCCGGGCACCTGCATGGCCGCGGTGTACCCGCTGACGCCCGTGTCGGCAGCACCGACCGGAGCCTGAGCCGCACCGGCCGCCGGCGTCTGGCTGAACAGGCCACCGGCGTTGCTGTTCTGGCGGAACATGTCGTTCTGGCCCGGCTTGCCGCTGTTGTTGAAGGCGTCACGCAGGTTGCCGGCAAACGGCGCGCCGCTGCCGGCCGCCTGTGCCTGCTGCTGTTGCTGCAGGCGCTTGCCGAACATGCGGAAGGCAAAGATGGCCAGCCCCGCCAGCAGGAGCATCAGCAGGAAGATGCCGGAGCCTTCGCCCAGGCCGAAGGCCGAGGCCAGGGCGCTGAGGCCCAGACCGGCGGCCAGACCGCCCAGCAGGCCCATGCCGAAGCCGGGGCGACGGCCGTTGTTGGCCTGGGCAGCCTGCTGCTGCCGGTTGTTGGCCATGGCGTTGTTCTGCTGAGCCGGCGCGGTACGTTGAATGGTGCTGTTCTGGCGACCGATGCTGCGGCCGCCGCCGATCCGGGCGGCTTCGGCGCTGTCGGTAAAGAACATGACCGAGCTGGCCAGCACGACCATCAGCATCATCAGGAATTTTTTCATGAGAGTTCCTCTGTCCAAGCGAATGTGTGGTTGGGCAACGGGGAAACTGGAGAAGGCCGAAAATGGGCGCCTTCCCGGGGGCCGAGGGCTCGGCCAGGCTTTTTCGGCCATCTACCGGGCATCTGCCCGGATCGACCACCCAACGTGCATGAAAACACGATGTGTGGTGTGACCTCCGCCGTAGATGGGGGCGGTCCGCCAAAATACAACAGGATGCGGAAAACCACAATGCCCGTTTGCGCAGCCCCCCGGACCAGCGGGCGGCAGGCCCGACATGCAGCGTGCCGCCGGCCGCCCCGGCGCGATCGGGGCAAGGGATCAGGTCAGGCCCGGAATCAGTCCAGCCGCACGCCCTGGTGCAGGGCCACCACGCCGGCGGTCATGTTGAAGTAGCGCACCTGACCGAAGCCGGCGTCACGGAACATCTGGGCCAGGGTTTCCTGGTCAGGGTGCATGCGGATGGATTCGGCCAGGTAGCGATAGCTCTCGGCATCGTGGGCGACGACCTTGCCGATGAGGGGCAGCACGCCGAAGGAGAAGGCGTCATAGGGGCGACGCAGCGGCTCCCAGACCTTGGAGAACTCCAGCACCAGTGCCTTGCCACCGGTCTTGAGGACGCGGTGGATCTCCTTCAGGGCCTCTTCCTTGTGGGTCATGTTGCGCAGGCCGAAGGCCAGCGTCACGCGGTCGAAGCTCTTGTCGGGGAACGGCAGTTTCTCGGCGTCGCACTGCACGGTGGGGACGGTCAGGCCGTCATCCAGCGCCCGGTCACGGCCCACGGCCAGCATGGCGGCGTTGATGTCGGTCATCCAGACCTCGACGCCAGGCTTCCTGGCCATGGCACGGGCCAGATCACCACTGCCGGTGGCCAGATCCAGCACCTTCATGCCGGGACGCAGGGCTGCCTGACCCACGGTGAAGTGCTTCCAGAGCCGGTGCAGACCGCCCGACATCAGGTCATTCATCAGGTCGTAGCGGCTGGCCACCGAATCGAACACGCCACGCACCCGGCCAGCCTTCTCGGTGGCATCGACCTGCTGGTAGCCAAAATGGGTTTTCTCGTGGGTGTCGGGCATGAAAGCCTCCGTGAATGGTGTTTTTGTCTGCGGGTGAGAAGCGTGCCTTCACCCGGAAGCGGCACGCCGCGGGGCCTGAGATTGCCCCGGCAGCGGTCGGACGCAAGAGGGAGCGACAGGATCAGCCGCCGCAGCCGCCACTGCCACAGCCGCCGCCACCCCCACAGCCGCCGTGGTGCTTGGGTGGGGGAGGTTCAGCGTTGCCGTCGCGGCTGAGTCCCCGGGCTTCAAGCTGCGCCAGGTAGTCCTTCCAGAGGACGTCCTGGTCCTTGCCCAGCTGGTAGAGATAGTCCCAGGAATAGATGCCGGAACCGTGGCCATCGCTGAAGACCGGGCGGATGGCGTAATTGCCCACCTGCTCGATCTCGGTGATCAGGACTTCACGCTTGCCGTACTGCAGCACGGCCTGGTCGGGCGAATGGCCCTGCACCTCGGCCGAGGGCGAGTTGACACGCAGGAACTCGAAACTGAAGCGGAACGCGGAGCCGTCACTGAAGTCCACGCCCAGCTCGCGCGAGCGCTGGTGGACAACGATGTTGGTGGGAAGCGGGGTATTCTGGGCCAGGCCAGCCATGATGACGGGATTGCAACACCGGGTTGTTGAACAGTGCCTGCCGGGCAGACTCTGATAATCTTCAGACGGGGCCAGGCCCGCGCCGATCCTGTGATGGTACCTGATTGGCGCAGGCCGATACGTTCTCGCCCGTCGGTCATCGGCGGCAGACCGTCGGCCGTTGCTGTTTTGCGGCGGCCTCGATATTGTGTGCCCAGTGGCGCGTCACGCGGCCGCCAGGGTTCCTTCCTTCGCCAGCACTCACCAGGAGTTGCATTCCATGTCGAAACACGTTTCCGCCGCCGGCAGCCAGCCGGCCCTGTCCCGCCTGCCGCTGCAGGCTGCTGCCCTGCTGGCCGGCCTGGCGCTGGCTGCCTGCAGCCACCTGCCCTCCTCGAAGGACAGTGCCTCGACCACCACGAAAGAGGCTGCCGCACCGGCTGCTGCCCAGACCACGACGGCCCCGGCCAGCAACCTGGAAGTGACCGCCACGATGACGATGAGCTGCGTGCCGACCAAGGAAGCCCAGGCACTGGGTCTGGTGCGCACCGAGGAAGTGCAGGCCGTCTACAAGATGCCGCCCGACAACCAGCCCGGCGATGCCGTGGTGGAGCTGAAGTTCGGCAACAAGGAATACACGCTGCACGAAGGCCCCGCCGCCTCGGGCTCGCGCTATGTCACGTCCGACGCGCTGTCGCCGCGCCACCAGGGTTTCTCGTGGCACAGCAAGCGCAATGAGGCCATCATTGCCGGCCTGGTGCCCGCCAGCGGCGTGAATGAAGTGGTGGATGGCCCGCTGCTCTATCGCTGCCTGGAAGCCAACTGATCCTGAAGGGCCCGCGCCGAAGGCCGGGCCCCCATGGAGATTTCACGCAGAAAGCGCGCCGGCCAGCCAGCTTCGGAAGGCCGGCAGCGCTGCCAGGACCCGTTCCGCAACGGCACGGTGTTCTTCACTGTCAGCCGGGCGCAAGACCGGCGACCAGACCGACCCCGGAAACTGCGGGTCGGACGGCCAGCGACCGATGATGTGCCAGTGCAGATGCGGCACCTGGTTGCCAAAACTGGCCAGATTCACCTTGGCGGGCCGGAAATGACGGCGCACGCCATCTTCAAGCACCGACAGCACGCGCCACAGATACAGCCTGTCGGCATCGGACAGATCGGTCATCTCGGGCAGATGCTGCTGCCAGATGACACGGAAATAGGCGGGCTGCCCCGCTTCGGTTCCCACGTGAATGACGCGCAGCCGCTCGTCCTGCCAGAGAACGTCTTCCCCCGCTGGATGGCAGAGCGGGCAATCGGGGGCTTCCAGGGGGCGGTTGTCAGTCATGCTTGATCCGGCAAAGGCAGGTCAGTCCAGGGCGTCCTTGGGCAGCACCACCATGTAGTTGTCGATGTCGGTGTCGCTGCTCGAGCCCCAGTTGGAGTTGAACAGCACACGGGTGAAATCGGGGTTGACGGTGGCCTGCGGCTCGGTCCAGTAGCCATTGTAGGCGCCGTGGTGGTAAGCCAGCCCCTTCACCTGCGGATTGGGCGTCAGGCTCACGGCCATCAGCTTCTCGTGCAGCCACTGGCGCTTGCCGTCAGCGGCGTAGGTGGAAACCAGCACCCAGCCTGGCTTCTTGAAGGCCCGCCCCGAGAAGTGCAGCGCAGTGGCGCTGTGATCCAGATAGGTCTTGAAGAGCGTCGTGCGCTTGCCCGTTTCCAGATCGGTCATGAAGACATCGCCGTCGGGGCTCTGATAGTCGATGGAGACATAGACATCGCGCCCCTGCCCGTCCACGGCAATGTCGGAGTGCTCGGACTTGTGGTGCAACTGGGTGTACTTCTTGAAGTCCAGCGTCCAGGCACGGGTGCCCACGCCTTCGGTGTCCCCCGAGACCACGCAGCGCTTGCCCCCCGGGCTCATGCTCACATGGTCAGGCCGGTCCCCCTTGGTGTCCATCTTGCCCAGAATGCGGTCTTCCTTCATGTCCCAGGCAAAGACGCCCAGCGAGTGCCACTCGGCGTCGTCCACCATGAAGCACCAGTAACGACCGTCGGCCGAAGGCGCCCCCTCGGCCTTGGTCCAGGCCGCAGCCGCGCCGGGCCAGATCTTCTGCAGGCGGTCGCCGAAGTCCGCCACCTCGCGTACCGAGCCGCTTTTCACGTTCAGCTCGTAGAGCACCATGCCCAGGCCGTTGGCGGGCATGAAGTAAAGAAGGTCGGGATCGGTGGGATGCCACTGCAGTTCGGCATCGCCCGCCGGCTTGGACAGACGCTCCACATACTCCAGCGTGTTGCCGTCATACAAGTGCCAGGTGCCGTCGTTGGCGCCGATGAGGATGCGGCTGCCATCGGCATTGAAGGCCTGGCGGCGTGAATAGTCGTGCCGGGCAAAGCGCGCCAGCTTCTCCTCGGCGTGATCGGTGACGCGCACCACACAGTTGCCGTAGGCCGGGTCGGCCGCCGGCAGGCCTTTCTTCGGACGAGGCAGATCGGGCACACCCTGCCCTGCACCTGCCTGGGTGTCGATGGACTTGAGCCGGCGTTGGTTGTGCTTGGCCAGGAGCGTGGTGCAACCCTTGGTGCCGGTAACAGCAGAAATGGAAGAGTCCCCGCCACTGCCACCTGCTCCGCCACCGCCAGCAGCACCAACCGTGCCGGCGTCACCACTGCCAGCGGCCGAGCAGCCAAGCATCAGCATGGCGGCAGACAGCACCAGCCAGCCGGCACGCCGCGGACCGGGCCGGGCAACGCCTGGGTGACTGGAGGCAGGGAGTTTTGCGGGATGGGCCACCACGGACGTGGCAGCAGACTGCCCGACACGGACGCGGCGGGCGAGAAGCGAGCGAAATTCAGTCATGGTGCTGCGCGCAATGGAAAGGCTTGCAGCAGCATTGTTTCATGGAAACGTTGCAGCCATGCCGCACGACCCGACACAAAGCGCAAGATGCGTGACAGAGATGGCAGGTTGTGTCAGGTCGAACAAGAGCGGCAAGGATGCCACCCCTCAGGGCACGGGCGGCAGATATGCCGACCGTCGATCAGTCGATCCAGTCGACGCGCGCCAGACGCTTGACGAGCTTGACCCAGGTGGAAACCATGGCAATGGCCAGCACGCCGATGCCGATGCCACCCCCGATGACCTTGGCGCGCGCATGCGCCCAGAAGTCGTCCATCATGCCCGAGATGGCATTGAGCTCGGTGAACCAGGTGGTGACCACGACGATGAGAGCGACGGCCAAGGCAGTCATCACCGCCATGAGCTTGACGATGGCCAAGCGCTCTGCGTTGTACGATGCAGACGGGGTTGTCGGGGCGGATTGAACCACAGCTGCATCTGCGGGCAGCGTGGCCGACGTGTGGGGGGGCATTTCCGGAAGCTCCGAAGCGGAAAGGAGGGGCAGGAGAATGGGGCTCAGGAGAGAGAATGCTGTATCACCCCGACAACGACAACCCCCGCCTATCAATAACCGCCATTCACAAACCGAATAACATGCTGCATCGCAGCAAAGCTCCTGAATCAGCCCCGGCAAATCCGTGAAAAAGGGCCGCGGGCCGTGCCCCAGAAGCCGCTTCTTCCCCGAATGAAGCCGTTTGTCGCCCCTGCGGTGCAGCAAATCCGATGCCACGCCAATCCCCCGCCAGGCCCCGTCTGTCGGATGAAAGAGACACCCGCCTGGGGTGCACCGCAAAAACGGGCTTCATTCATCAAATGAACACCGGGCATTCATGATTCAGCCTCAGAAAAGCCCTTTCAGCGAGGCCCACCAGCTGTCGGGCACCCACATCAGCATGCCGGTCATGAACACGTAGCGCAGGAACTTGCCCAGCGCCATCCACAGGATGGAAGGCGCCAGCGGCAGACGCAACCAGCCGGCCACGGCGCACAGCGGATCGCCCACCGCGGGCAGGAAGGAGAACAGCAGGGCCCGCGGGCCCAGACGCTCGAACCACTTCAAGTAATGGGTCTGACGGTCGGGCGCCATGACATGCTTGGCACCGCGCCCCATCCAGTAGTTGATGACGCCCCCCAGCGTGTTGCCGGCGGTAGCCACCACCATGGCCAGCCAGAAGAGGTCGGGCCGCATGCTGACGTAGGCAAAGACGGCGGGCTCTGAACCCAGCGGCAGCAAGGTGGCCGAAACGAGCGCCACCACGAAGACGGTGACCAGCCCGTTCTTGGGCAGCGCAAACCAGGTCAGCGCCTGGTCGAGAAGTGTCTGGAGCATTGAAATGGCCCGGCGGCCGGGCAGCGGGACCATGGCAGGGTCTCACGCCGCCCGAAAGGAGTGCAGCAAAAGCGCCGTATTATAGGGACCGCATTCCTTTATCCCAGCCTGTTCCTCTGCCCATGTCCATCGAGTACCTGAAACGGATCCTGAACGCCCGCGTCTACGAAGTGGCAGAAGAAACCCCGCTGGATCCCGCCCCGGCGCTGTCGGCCCGCCTGGGCAACCGGGTGCTGCTCAAGCGCGAGGACATGCAGCCCGTGTTCTCGTTCAAGCTGCGCGGCGCCTACAACAAGATGGCCAACCTCAGCGCCGAGGAACGCGCCCGGGGCGTGATCTGCGCCTCGGCCGGCAACCATGCCCAGGGTGTGGCGCTGTCGGCACGCAAGCTGGGCTGCCGGGCCGTCATCGTCATGCCCGTCACCACCCCCACCCTGAAGGTGGACGCAGTGCGCGCCCGCGGTGGCGAGGTGGTGCTGCAGGGTGACTCCTTCAGCGACGCCTACCTGCACGCCCTGAAACTGCAGGCCGAACAGGGCCTCACCTTCGTGCATCCGTTCGATGACCCGGACGTGATCGCCGGCCAGGGCACCATCGCCATGGAGATCCTGCGCCAGCACCGGGCGCCCGTGGACGCCATCTTCGTGGCCATCGGCGGCGGCGGGCTGATCGCCGGCATCGCCGCCTACGTGAAAGCCATCCGTCCCGGCATCAAGATCATCGGCGTGGAAACCCACGATGCCGACGCGATGCGCCAGTCACTGGCGGCCGGCCAGCCGGTGACGCTGGACGACGTGGGCCTGTTTGCCGACGGCACGGCCGTCAAGCGCGTGGGCGACGAGACCTTCGCCCTGTGCAAGCAGTACGTCGACGACATCATCCTGGTGGACACCGACCAGATCTGCGCGGCGCTCAAGGATGCCTTCGAGGACACCCGGGCCATTCTGGAGCCCTCGGGCGCGCTGGCGCTCGCCGGCCTGAAGGCCTGGGCCAAGCGCGAGCAGGTGCAGGACCGCACCCTGGTGGCCGTGGCCAGCGGCGCCAACATGAACTTCGACCGCCTGCGCTTCGTGTCCGAGCGCGCCGAGATCGGTGAATCCCGCGAGGCGGTCTTTGCCGTGACCATCCCGGAGCGGCGCGGCAGCTTCCTGCAGTTCTGCCAGCTGGTGGGCCGGCACGCCGTCACCGAGTTCAACTACCGCATTGCCGATCCCGACAAGGCCCACATCTACGTGGGCATTCAGGTCAGCGGCCGCGAGGAGGCCGAGCGGATTGCCAACCGGCTACGCACGGCAGGCTTCGAGACCCTGGACCTGACCGACGACGATCTGGCCAAGTCGCACCTGCGCCACCTGGTGGGCGGACGCTCGCAGCTGGCCCGCGACGAGGTGCTGTACCGCTTCGAGTTCCCCGAGCGCCCCGGGGCGCTGCTGCGCTTCCTGGAAGCCCTGCCCGCCGACTGGAACATCTCGCTGTTCCATTATCGCAATCACGGGTCGGACTTTGGGCGCGCCCTGGCCGGGATTCAGGTACCGTTGGAAGATCGGCCCCGCTACGAACAGGTGCTGGCCGCGCTGGGATATCCGTACCAGAACGACTCGGATCACCCGGCCTACCGCTTGTTCTTGACAGCGGAAAACAACCTGTCCGACACTGCCGGACTGTCAGGACAACCTTTTACACAAATTTCGTCCCCAGAATGAAACGATGCACATATCGCCCGGGGACGTGCGATAGAATACGGCGATGAGAATAGCGATCATTGAAGACGACAAGGCAGTGGCTTCGCAGCTGGTCCATTCGCTCAGCGTGGAAGGGGACACCTGCCATCTTTTCAACGAGGCAGCGTCCTTCCTGGCGGCCCTGCCGCGGGAGAGCTTCGATGCCTGCATCGTCGACCTGATGCTGCCGGGCATGGACGGCAAGGCGCTGGTGCGACTGCTGCGCGAACGCAAGAACCCGCTGCCAGTCATGGTGCTCACCTCGCAGGACGCCGAGAGCGAGGTCATCAGCGCGCTGGATGCCGGTGCCGACGACTTCGTGGTCAAGCCTGCCCGCGCCGGCGAACTGCGTGCCCGCCTGAAGGCCCTGGTGCGCCGCGCCGGCCTGGGGGACATCCACGGCACCATCTTCGAATACGATCGTTTCCGCTTCGACCTGCAGCGCCAGACCGCGCAGGACAGTGGCCGTATCGTCGAACTGACACAAAAGGAATTCCAGCTGGCGCTGCTGTTCCTGAACAACATCGGCAAGCCGCTGTCGCGCGGACACATCCGCGAGGCCGTCTGGGGGCGTGATTCCGAGGTGCCTTCGCGTACCATGGACACCCACGTCTCGCGCGTGCGCAGCAAGCTCACGCTGCGGCCGGAAAGCGGCTACCTGCTGGCACCGGTCTACAGCTACGGCTACCGGCTTGAGCGGCTGCGCGACGAGGGCGAGGATGCCGATGGCGGCGCCCCTGCGCCCGCGGAAAACAGCTGAAAGAAGCCCAACCTGAAGGAAATGGCGTGACCCCCATGGAACGGCCCGACGCCGGCCGCCTTTGCTGTCCGGCACGTCATGGCGGCGTGTGGTTGCTTGCCCTGCTGGCCGCCCTGCCGGCGGGCCTCACGCTGGCAGAAGGCACATCAACGGGCAGCACGCCGGCCGCCCCGTCGGCAACGGCCAACCCCGCCGACAACGAAATCCTCATCTACCACGTCCAGCCCGGCGACACGCTGCTGGGCCTGTCGCGCGAGAAGCTCGACACCCCCGAGCGCTGGCGCGACGTGCAGAAGCTCAACCACATCGGCAACCCGCGCCATCTGCAACCGGGCACCACGCTCAGGATGCTGCCCGGCTGGCTCAAGCCCAAGGTGGCCCAGGCCCTGCTGGAATCAGCCTCCAACCAGGTGAAGCTGGACGGCAAGCCAGCGCATGATGGCGCCGCCATTCCCGAAGGCACCACGGTACAGACCGGCCCGGACAGCGCCGCCGTCATCACCCTGCCCGACGGCACGCGGCTGCGCATCCCGTCGGCCACCGAAGTGCGGCTGGAGCGGCTGCGCGCCTACCACGGCGAACACCATCTGGACGCCGGCTTCCTGCTCAGGCACGGCAGCATCGAGCCCGACTCCCCGGGCAAGCGCAGCCGCCCGCTCAACATCAGGACGCCTTCGGGCAACGCCGCCGTACGCGGCACGCACTTCCGCGTGCATGCCGAAGGCCAGCGCAGCACCGTGGAAGTGCTGCGCGGCCGGGTGGCTGCCGGCAATCGCAAGGCCACGGCCGACGTGGACGCCGGCAAGGGCACCTGGTTCACGGCCAAGAGCAAGCCCGTCGTGGCCCAGCTGCTGCCCGCCCCCGATCTGGGCGGCATCCAGGGCCGCACCTGGACGCAGACCTCCCCGCACCTGCCTCTGCCTGCCCTCGCGGGCGATGCGGCGGCCTACCACGTGGAGGTCTCCACCCGGCCCGACTTCAGCGCCGTGCTGCTCGACACCCGTACCCGGGAACCCGGCTTCGTGCTTCCGTCGCGACAGGACGGCCCGCACTATGTGCGCGTCAGCGCCATCTCGCGCACGGGCATCGAGGGCTATGTCGGCACCACCGAGGTGCAGGTCCTGGCCCGTCCGCTGCCTCCCCGGCTGCAGCCGCAGCCTGACGAGGTGCAGGTCGACGACCGGCCCGTCCGATTCCGGTGGCTGGACACACCCGACACGCCCGCTGCGGACGGCATGACCGAGGCAAGCGGCAAGACCTCCAGCGCGGCAGACCGCACCTACCGCATCCAGGTCGCCGGCGACGCCCAGTTTGCCCGGGTGCTGCACGACGAGGTGGCCATCCACCCCGAGGATCTCATCCGTCTGGACCCCCGCAGGCCGCTGGAGCGCTGGTGGCGGGTGGCCAGTGTCGAGAAGGGTCGACAGGGCCCATGGAGCGAACCCCAGAAATTCCGGCTGCGTGTGGGGGCGCCCATCATCGAGGCCCGCCCTCTGCCGGCCGTGCGTACGGGCAGCGATGAGCCCGTGCGTACCGGCCACGGCGACTTTCTCCTGCTCTCTCCCCGCTGACCCGCGCCGATGATCCGCTTCCTTCGGCGCCTGCTGGGCAAGATGGCCCGTTCTGCCCCGCGCGACCGGCCCCTGCTGGAATGGAGCCTGCTGACGACCCTGCTGCTGGCGGGCACCATCTGGTTCGGACCCTGGCCACAGTACCTGGCCAGCGACCAGCGCGTTCCCGACCCCACCAACGGCACGGGTCATGCCTCGCCGCCCGACTACCTGAGCCTGCGCCTGTACGACCTGGCGCTGGGCTACGATGCCCGGCTGCCCTCCGGTCAGGTGGTGATCGTGGACATCGACGACATCAGCATGCTGCAGGTGGGACGCTGGCCCTGGCCGCGCCCGGTGCTGGCCGCGCTGATCAACCGCATCGCCGAAGGTCACCCCGAAGCGCTGGCCATCGACATCCTGTTCGCCGAGGTCTCGGCCCGCCCGAATGACGATCAGCTGCTGCGCACCGCGCTGCAGAATGCCGCCCGCCAGGGAACCCGCATCATCC
>ERZ773079.821-NODE-821-length-19740-cov-34.380137_pt1 | contig 19740 bp, 16 predicted proteins | sample MGYA00511355_ERZ773079 | MGnify/ENA primary metagenome ERZ773079 (study PRJEB29015, sample SAMEA2737979) | human oral metagenome | biome: human oral; feature: human-associated habitat; material: dental | place: China | collected 2117 ... | reverse complement strand
TGAACGACTACCTGGCGGACATGCTGCGCCTGGGCAAGGTCGACCCGAACGCCCCGGAGATCGCCGAGGCCAAGCGCTCCGTTGAGGAGCGCGTCGCCCGCCTCATGGCGCTGCGTGGAACCCGCAGCGTGGACGACTTCCACATGGCCCTGGGGCGCATCATGTGGGAGTACTGCGGCATGGAGCGGCGTGATGCCGGTCTGCGCGACGCCATCAAGCAGATCCGGGCCCTCAAGGAGGAGTTCTGGCGCGACGCCCGCATCACGGGCCAGGCCGACGAGCTCAACCAGGCCCTGGAGAAGGCCGGCCGACTGCTGGACTTCTTCGAGCTGGCCGAGCTCATGTGCATCGACGCCCTGCACCGGCGTGAGTCCTGCGGTGGTCACTTCCGGGCGGAGTCCCAGACGCCCGAGGGTGAGGCCATGCGGCATGACGACGAGTTCCTCTACGTCGCCGCCTGGGAGTGGGGCGGGGAGAACCGTCCGCCGATCCTCCACAAGGAGGACCTCGTCTACAAGGACATCGAGCTCAAGCAGCGGAGTTACAAGTGAACATCAAGCTCAAGATCTGGCGCCAGAAGAACAAGGACTCGAAGGGCCACTTCGAGGAGTACGCCATGAGCGGGATCGAGGAGCACATGAGCTTCCTCGAGGTCCTCGACCTGCTCAACGAGCAGCTCTTCGCCGAGGGCAAGGAGCCGGTGGCCTTCGACTCCGACTGCCGCGAGGGCATCTGCGGTCAGTGCGGTGTGGTCATCAACGGGCAGGCCCACGGGCCGATCCGCTCCACCACCTGCCAGCTGCACATGCGCCACCTGGCGGAGGACCCCTCCTTCAAGGACGGTTCCACCATCACGATCGAGCCGTGGCGCTCCACCGGTTTCCCGGTGCTGCGTGACCTCATCGTGGACCGTTCCGCCTTGGACCGCATCGTCCAGGCCGGCGGCTACATCTCGGTCAACACCGGTGGAGCCCCTGAGGCCCACTCGGTGCCCGTGCAGAAGGAGAAGGCCGACGCCGCCTTCGAGGCAGCCGCCTGCATCGGCTGCGGTGCTTGCGTGGCCGCCTGCCCCAATGCCTCTGCCATGCTGTTCACGGGTGCGAAGATCTCGCACCTGGGTCTGCTGCCGCAGGGTCAGCCCGAGCGTCTCGCCCGCGTGGTGAGCATGCTCAACCAGCACGACGCCGAGGGCTTCGGCGGCTGCACGAACATCGGTGAGTGCGCGGCCGTGTGCCCCAAGTCGGTGCCGCTCGAGGTCATCTCGCGCCTCAACCGGGATCTCGGCCACGCCCTGTGGAAGGGCCAGCACGCCCACTGATCCACCTGCCTCACTCAGTACCGAGCCGGGCATTTCTCGCGTACCCCAACGGAATTTCTGTAGGGCTACGCGAGAAATGCCCGGCTCGGCGGTGTCTTACCAACGCACACCAGTGGGGTGGATGTTGTGGCGGGCGAGCTCGCGCAGCATGGCTGGGGCGTCGGTTGGCCAGGCGTCCTCCCAGGTCCAGCGGGCGACGTCGTAGCCGGCGCGGGTCAGGGCGAGCTCGCGGCGGCGCTCGTTGAGGACGGTGTCCTCGGCGTTCTTTCCGTAGCTGTTCTTGCGGTACTTGATGCGGCCGTCGAACTCACCGACCACCCTGGCGTGGGGCCATAGGAAGTCGAGGCGGTAGGTGTGGTCGTTGATGTGGGCTTCGTGCTGGAGGTCGGGGCGGGGCAGGGTGGCCTGCCACATGCGTACGCGGGAGAGGGACTCGCCGGGGGACTCGGAGCGGGCGTCGGTCAGGCGGGTGGCGGTGCGGGCGCTGCGGATGCCGCGGGCGCCGGTGGCCAGGTGGTCGACGGCGTCGGTCAGCTCGGCGCGGGTGCACAGGCGGGCGGCCAGGGCGGCGTCCATGGCGCACACGCCCTGGGTGAGCCCGCCCCACCGGGCCAGATCAACGACCGTGTCAGAGACGTTGGACACCAAGACTCCTCTGACCGTTTCCAACGCACCGAGCCCGGTTCTCTCCCGACGTTGCAGAAGAGCGGTGCTCGATCGATCCGTGCGACGCCCGAGGCACTGGACCCGCCTCGGGATGCGGCCCACCAGTGGGAGCCCGAGCCACACGGCCGCCGACGCGCCAAGCAGGACCAGGTCCCCGCGGGCCTTGGCCAGTGCGGCCCGGATGAGAGTCAGATGCCGCAGGTCCGGCCTGGCCGCCGTCCACTCCTGCTGCGGGGTATAGACACCAGGACCGATCCGGAACAGACCCGGCGCGGTGCACAAGTGAGAAGCCCCCGCTGAAACGGCGTCGGAGGACAAGAGGAATGACGGGGCGCTGTGAGATGGACTTTTGGAGGCAATGCCGGTGGTCATGCCTACCAGCGTGAGGGTTGAGCCCAAGACGTGAGAACTGGCATCAGATGCTCTGTGGACTGGCGGTGTCAAAACCCGGCTGTGGAAACCGGCGCGTACCAGAATCACGCCGTCCGGTGCCCAACCGCGAAGAGGGCATTTCTCGCGTACCCCAACAGAAATTCTGTAGGGCTACGCGAAAAATGCCCGGTTCGACGCTAGCGGGTGGTGAAGTCCGCGATGCGGGGGACGTGCGAGCTGGCCTCGGGGACGCCGCCCTCCTCCATGCGCACCCGCATGAGCTCGATCGGCGCGGGGTCCACCAGGGTGCCATTCATATCGCACAGGAGCGCCTCGGCACTGCTCAGGGGCGCCTGTCCTTCAGCGGCATGACTCGACGACGACCACAGCTGAACGGGCATGACGCCTCCTGGGCCGAGACCGACGGAAGGGGAAGGCGGGCCGCTCAGGGCATCAACGAAGGAGGGGTGTGGTTGGGCTATGCCCACACTCCGGAGGAGCCACGGCGGTGGGAGCCGACCAGGTGCGTATCGATGATCCCGATCGCCTCCATGAGGGCGTGCATCGTCGTCGGGCCGACGAAGCGGAAACCACGGCGCTTGAGCTCGCGGGACAGGGCCGCCGACTGAGGCGACTGAGTGGGAATGTCTGAGAGCCGATGCGGTTGAGGAGTTGCCTCCGGCTGGAAGGACCACACGAGGCCCGCCAGGCCGCCGGCGACGTCGTCACTCTCCCTGAGGTGCAGCGTCGCGCGGGCATTGCCAATGGTCGCCAGGATCTTGGCCCGGTTGCGCACGATCCGGGCATCGGCCAGCAACCGGGCCACGTCCGCCTCCCGGAAGCCCGCCACCGCCTCCGGATCGAAACCGCAGAAGGCGTCACGGAAGGCCGGACGCTTGCGCAGGATCGTGGCCCAGGACAGGCCCGACTGGAAGGCCTCCAGGCTCAGCCGCTCGAAGACTCCCCGCTCGTCGCGCACCGGCATGCCCCACTCGGTGTCGTAGTACTCGCGCAGCAAAGGGTCGGTGGCCGCCCAAGCCGGCCTGGCCAGACCGTCATCCCCCACCACCAGGTCCGGGTTGTCGGGCTCAGTCACGAGTACCTCCTCGTCGGTGACGTGTCAGGGGCGCCTGTTTGGTGTCGTCTCCCGGTCGGCCCGTCCCAACGGTAGTCGAGACCATAGCCGGGTGGCCTGCCGGCAGCGGGCGGGGCGGCAGGCGGCTGTCCCGCGTCCGTCTCGGTAGGCGATAGGCTGGGGACTTGTGAGCGACCCCCTCATCCTCGGCATCGAGTCCACCTGCGACGAGACCGGCGTGGCCCTCGTGCGCGGCCGCGAGCTCCTCGCCGACGTCACCGCCACCTCCATGGACCAGTACGCGCGCTTCGGCGGGATCATCCCCGAGATCGCCTCGCGGGCCCACCTGGAGTCCTTCCTGCCCACCCTCGACGCCGCGCTGGAGAAGGCCGACGTCGACCTGAGCGAGATCGACGCCGTCGCCGTGTGCGCCGGCCCCGGACTCATTGGTTCCCTGACCGTCGGCATCTCCGCCGCCAAGGCCCTGGCTGCGAGCCTGGGCGCACCGATCTACGGGGTCAACCACGTCATCGGTCACCTGGCGGTCGATGAGCTGGTTGACGGCCCCCTGCCTGAGCGGTTCATCGGACTCATCGTCTCCGGCGGCCACTCCAACCTCCTGAGCATCCGTGATATCGCCACCGACGTCGTTGAGCTCGGCGGTACCCTCGACGACGCCGCAGGCGAGGCCTTCGACAAGGTCGGCCGGCTCCTGGGGCTGCCCTACCCCGGGGGCCCGCACGTGGACCGTCTCTCTCAGGAGGGCGACCGCAGCGCCATCCGCTTCCCCCGCGGCCTGGCCGCCGGAAAGGACAAGGAGCGCCACCGCTACGACTTCTCCTTCTCCGGGCTCAAGACCGCGGTGGCCCGTTACGTCGAGTCCCTGGAGGACGCCGGGCGGGGCGTCCCCAGTGCCGACGTCTGCGCCGCCTTCTCCGAGGCCGTTAACGACTCCTTGACGGCCAAGGCGGTCCAGGCCTGCCTGGATACCGGATGCGACACGCTCGTCGTCGGAGGCGGCTACTCGGCCAACTCCCGCCTGCGCTCCCTGGCGGCCGAGCGCTGCGAAGCCGCCGGCATCACCCTGCGCCTGCCACCGCTGCGCTTCTGCACCGACAACGGTGCCCAGATCGCAGCCCTGGGATCAGCGGCGGTGCGCTCCGGCGTGGCCCCCAGCCCCATGGACTTCGCCCCGGACTCCGGGATGCCGCTGGACGTCAGCGTCGCTCACTGACGTCCGCTGACGTCCGCTGACGCTTCTCGACGCAGGCTCCGGCGCGTTCAGTCCGATGTCTGTCCGATGTCTGCGGCCACACCCCGGATGATGATCTCGATCTTGCGGTCCAGTCCGCCTCGGCCTAGCCAGCTCTCGTTCGGAGTCAGTGCCTCGGGCAGGGCCGGTGCCCTGCTGGTCGTCGCGAACCGGCTCGCCTCCTCCAGCCCCGTGGCGCCGCCCCTCCCGGCGCCCGAGGTGCTCTCTCCCGATTCGTGTCCCAGGACCGGTGCAGGCAGCTCGGGGCGACCGGCGGGGGAGCGCATGACCTCGATCTGCGCGTGCGTGGCGATGACGGTGTCACCGACGAAGTCCAGGACCACCCCGGCATCGTCGGCCTCGAGTCCTCCCTCGATCAGGGCCTGACACGCCTGGGATACGGGCCTGGCGAAGACCTGGTGAGCCCAGGGAACCCCCATGATGACGCCGGCCAGGCCGGGATAGCGCTCCAGCATCTCCCAGACGGCCTCGGCATGCGCCCGAACCGTGTCGGGCCAGCGCTTCCCGGGGCGGGGAACCTCGATCTGGGCGGCGATCCGTTCCAGGCAGGCGGCCAGCAGATCCTCTCGCGAGGTGATCGTGCGGTACAGGCCGGAGACCGCCACGCCCAGCTGCTTGGCCACGGCGGTCAGGGTGAATTCGGCGATGCCGATCTCGAGGGCGGCGTCGACGACGTCGTCGCGCGAGAAACCGGGTCTCGGTCCGGTCGGCCTGCCCAGTCGTGCCTGTGATGCCATGACAGCACCGTAGTGCGACTCAGCGACGGTTGCTCCCGGTTCAGCGACCAGAGTAAGGTGTGCCTTATTGAGTTCTGAAATACCTTCAGAATTAGAGTCGACGGAAGAACGAGGCACCTGATGAGCACGCAGGCACAGCGGCCGGCGCCAGGGACGTCGCCGCAGACGGCACCGCAGTCGTCTTCGCAGCTGTCGCCGCCTTCGCCGGGCCCCGGAAGAGCCGGGGAATCGGGCGAGCAGGTGAGGAGGAGCAACGCTCAGCGCTCGCGTGAGGGGCAGGCTGCCATCGCCCGCCTCGGCGCCCCCGTGCGCACCCGCCTGCGGATCGGTCAGGTCCTCGTCCTGCTCTCCGCGGTCCTGGCGGTGGCCCCCTACATCGCTCTGGTCCAGCTCGGCGACATCCTGCTGCGCGCCCACCGGGCGGGCCTGAGCCCGGATCCCCGGCAGGTGTCAGGCGCGGTCATGGTGCTCGTGAGCGCCTACTCCACCCGCCTGCTGCTGTACTTCCTGGCGCTGCTCATCACCCATCTGGCCGACCTGTCCCTGCGCGACCGCCTGCGCCGCGACATCGTTGCGCGCATCTCCCACGCCCCGCTGTCCTGGTTCACCGCTTCCACCTCCGGGCGCCTGCGCAAGGCCGTTCAGGACGACACGACTCTGGTCCACACCGTCATCGCCCACGGCCCCGTCGAGCGCCTCAACGCCATCGTCACTCCGCTGGCCCTGCTGGGGTGCGCCTTCTGGATCGACTGGCGCCTTGCCCTGCTGGCCGTCTCCACACTCATCCTTTACGTGCTCACCTACTCGGTGTCCATGCGCGGCATGAACGAGAAGACCGTCGAGATGGACCGCAGGCTGGCCGCCGTCTCCTCCACCATGGTCGAGTTCGTCTCCGGCATCGGCGTGGTCAAGGCCTTCGGGCGCGTCGGGCGCGCGCACTCGGCCTACATCGCGGCGGCCGACGAGTTCTCCGCCTTCTACCGCGACTGGGCGATGCCCCTGGTGACCGTCACCTGCCTGTCCTTCACGTGGGTCTCGATCCCGGTCCTGCTCCTGGTCAACCTCGGTGGTGGGGCGCTGCTCATCCGCGCCGGAGCGGTCACCTTGCCCGAGGTCCTGGCCACCACCCTCATCGCCCTGGTCCTGCCGGCCGCGCTCATCACCATCGCGTCGATCTCCTGGTCCTACCAGATGGCGGGCGCGGCGGCGCTGCGCCTGTGCGAGATCATCGACACCCCCGTTCTGCCCGTCAAGGACCACTCCGAGCGGCCCCGGACGGCGCGCGTCGAGATCGATCGCGCCTCCTTCTCCTACGGGGACACCCTGGCCGTCGACGACGCCTCCCTGACCCTGGAGCCGGGCACCGTCACCGCCCTTCTGGGCCCTTCGGGATCGGGTAAGTCGACGCTGGCCACCCTCATCGCCCGCTTCGCCGACCCCGACTCGGGAGCCGTGCGCATCGGCGGGGTCGACCTGCGCGACATGGACGAGACCGCGCTGTACTCCACCGTCTCCTTCGTCCTCCAGGACGCCCAGCTGCTGGGCACCACCGTGCGGGAGAACATCGCGCTCGGGCGCCCCGAGGCCGATCTGGAGCAGGTGCGCGCCGCCGCCCGCGTGGCCCGCATCGACGAGGAGATCATGGCCCTGCCGGGCGGCTACGACACCGTCCTGGGGCGGGACACGGCCCTGTCCGGCGGCCAGGAGCAGCGCATCGCCATCGCCCGCGCGGTCCTGCTGGACACCCCCGTCATCCTGCTCGACGAGGCCACCGCCATGGCCGATCCCGAGTCCGAGGCCGAGATCCAGCAGGCGCTGAGCGCCCTGGTGGAGGGGCGCACCGTCCTGGTCATCGCCCACCGCCCAGCCGCGGTGCGCGGCGCCCACCGCATCGCCGTCATGGAGCGCGGGCGCATCGTGGCCGCCGGTACCCACGACGACCTGCTCGCCGAGCCCCACTATCGAGCCCTTCTGCGTCAGTCCGGCGAGCTCGACGACGCTCGGGGCGCAGCCGTCGAGGAGACCGCCGGGGGAGCCGCCGGCGGCACCGCGACCGCGGTCGACGGTCTCGCCCGCACCAGTGATGAGGCGGGCGGGGACGCCGAGACCCCCACCGACGTCGAGGCGCCCGACCACCCACGGTCCGCATCCTCGCGCCGGACACCGCCCCCCACCGGCTCGTCCGGCGCCGCATCGAACTCCCTGCTGGCCCGGTTCCACCGCCTCATGGCCGAGTCCTCCTGGCGGCAGACCAGGACCTGCATCGGCCTGGCGGCGGTCAACGGCGTCATATCGGGTCTCGCCCTCCTGGCGCTCCTGCCCGCCTCCGTCGCCCTGGGGACCGGCGAGCCCCGTTGGGGCCTGTCCTTCGGCGGCTGGCTCGTCGTGCTAGTCATCTGCGGCATCGGCGCGGCCGCCGCGGAGTTCCAGGGGCAGCGCAAGGGCATGTCCGGGGCGCTCGGCTTCATGCACGACGTCCACCACGCGGTCGGCGACCAGATCGCCCGGCTCCCACTGCGCTGGTTCACCGCCGACTCCGCCGGCACCCTGTCGCGGGCCGTCAGCCAGGAGATGGTGGCCCTGGGGGAGTCCGCCGCCCACTTCATGTACAGGCTCACCTCCACGACCTCAGCCTGCGTGGTCATCTGGGCCGGATCATGGGCCTGGGACTGGCGTCTGGGTCTCCTGCTCACCATCGCCGCACCGCTGTTCGCCGGACTCGTGCGCGTCGCGCGTCGTCTTCTGGATCGCGGCAAGTCGATCTCCGAGCCCGCCGAGCGCGAGCTCGCCACCCGCGTGGTCGAGATCGCCCGTTGCCAGGGCGCCCTGCGCTCGTGCCGGGCCGCCACCGGCTACCGCCGGCTGACCGCCGCCTTCGACAGCGGGGCCCGCGCCTCCCGGCGCTCCCTGTGGTGGGAGACCGCCGGCAATATCGTCACCGGTGCGCTGAGCCAGATCATCGTCGTGGCCATGATCGTGCTCACGGCCTCACTCGCCATCGGCGGCGCCATGGAGCCGCTCGTCGTGGTCGCCGTCATCGGCATGTGCCTGCGCTTCACCACCATGCTCGATGACATCGGCGCCAACGTCATGGGCATGGAGGAGCGCCGCCAGATGATGAACCACCTCGATGCCGTCATGGACGCCGAGCTCATGGCCGAACCGCAGTCCCGCGCCGCGCTGCCGGAGCCCGGGGCCGTCGAGCTCGACGACGTCGTCTTCGGCTACCGGGCGGACGAGGCCGTGCTGGACGGGGTGTCGCTGAGCGTGCCCGCGCACGGAATGTGCGCGATCGTGGGCCCCTCGGGCAGCGGCAAGACGACCATCGCCCGACTCGTCGCCCGCTTCTGGGACGCCGACTCCGGAATCGTGCGGGTGGGCGGTACCGACGTGCGCGACATGCCGACCGCTCAGCTCATGGAGCAGCTCTCCATGGTCTTCCAGGACGTCTACCTCTTCGACGACACTCTGGCCGCCAACATCCGCATCGGCGACCCGGCGGCCGGTGACGACCAGGTCCACCGAGCCGCCGACCTCGCCGGCGTCACCGAGATCGTCGAGCGCCTGCCCCACGGGTGGAGCACTCGCGTCGGGGAGGGCGGACGGGCTCTGTCCGGCGGTGAGCGTCAGCGCGTCTCGATCGCCCGCGCCCTGCTCAAGCGCGCCCCGATCGTCCTGCTCGACGAGGCCACCAGCGCCCTGGACGCGGAGAACGAGGCCAACATCGTCGTCGCCATGGAGGAGCTCCGGCGCACCTCCACGCTCATCGTCATCGCCCACAAGCTGGAGACGATCGCCGCCGCGGATCAGGTCGTCGTCCTCGATGACGCCGGGCACGTGGCCCAGCGCGGTCGGCACGAGGACCTCGTGGAGGTGGATGGCCCCTACCGGAGCTTCTGGGAGCAGCGCACCCGGGCCCACGGCTGGGCGCTCGTGTGAGGAGGAGCGCGGTCCGACGGGGGGGGGAGAGCCCGCGCGTGGGACGGATGTTCCCGAGTCCCGTTCACCCGACCGAGTGGTATCCGGGGCGCCCCGGATACCCGTGATGGATGACAGCACTCGCAGCACTCGCAGCGCCTGGGGCGCCTGCCCGCGGGGGACGCATCTGAATGATGAAGAGGACCCGCGATGGCGCCGATGGGAACGTTTCCCCGCACGCGTCCGAGGACCCGGGTCGGGGGCTAGGCTGTGCGCGTGAGTGAGGCACTGGTCCTGGGCATCGAGTCCACCTGCGATGAGACGGGCGCGGCGCTCGTGCGCGGCCGCGAGCTCCTCGGGGACGTCGTCGCCACCTCCATGGACGCCTACGCCCGTTTCGGCGGCATCATTCCCGAGATCGCCTCGCGCGCCCACCTGGAGTCCTTCCTGCCCACCCTCGACGCGGCCCTGGATCGCGCGGGCGTGGATCTGGACGACGTCGACGTCATCGCCGTGAGCGCCGGTCCCGGTCTCGTCGGCTCGCTCACCGTGGGCATCAGCGCCGCCAAGGCCCTGTCCGCCTGCCTGGGCAGGCCCATCTACGGCGTCAACCACGTCATCGGGCACCTGGCGGTGGATGAGCTGGTGGATGGCCCCCTGCCCGAGCGCTTCATCGGCCTCATCGTCTCCGGAGGGCACTCCAGCCTCCTGCACGTCAAGGACGTCGCCGCCGACGTCGTCGAGCTCGGCGGCACCCTCGACGACGCCGCCGGTGAGGCCTTCGACAAGGTCGGCCGGTTGCTGGGCCTGCCCTACCCCGGCGGTCCGCACGTCGACCGGCTCTCCCAGGAGGGGAACCGGGACGCCATCCGCTTCCCTCGCGGCCTGGCCGCTGCCAAGGACAGGCGGCGGCACCGCTACGACTTCTCCTTCTCCGGTCTGAAGACGGCGGTGGCCCGCTACGTGGAGTCCCTCCAGAACGAGGGCGAGGGGATCCCGGCCGCCGATGTGTGCGCGGCCTTCTCCGAGGCCGTCAACGACTCCCTGACCTCCAAGGCGGTTCAGGCCTGCCTGGACCACGACTGCGACACGCTTGTCGTCGGCGGCGGCTACTCGGCCAACTCCCGGTTGCGCGCGCTCGCCGCCGAGCGGTGCGCGGCCGCCGGTATCGCCCTGCGTCTGCCGCCCCTCCGCTACTGCACCGACAACGGTGCCCAGATCGCTGCTCTGGGCAGCGCCGTCGTGCGCGCGGGCATCGAGCCCAGCCCCATGGACTTCGCCCCCGACTCCGCAATGCCCCTGGACGTCACTGTCGCGCGCTGAGCGCGGTGATCTCGTCCCCGCGCAACGGACGCCCGGCCCGCACCTCGGCCAGCAGGAGTCGCACCGCCGCCTCGTTACCTCCCCCGGCTCGCACGGCGGCCAGCTGACGCTGGTAGGAGGCGCCCGCCTCCAGAGTCGCCCGCACTCCCTCCAGTTCGGCCTCGCATCCCAGGTCCGCCGCCACTGGCGCCAGATCGGTCAGCATCCGCTCCACCGTATCGGTCACCAGCTCCTCATTGCCGAGCGAGTCGGTGATGAGAATGGCGTCCATGCCGTAGCGGGCCGAGCGCCACTTGTTCTCATCGACGTACCACGCCGGCATGACATCCAGCTCCTCGCCCCGGTCCAGAGCGCGCGAGAAGCTCTCCACCAGGCACTGGGTGAGCGCCGCGATGCCCGCCAGCTCGGTGAGGTTGGTGGCGGCGTCGCAGGCCCGCACCTCGATCGTGCCCAGACGCGGCGACGGTCGTACATCCCAGCGGACCTCGGTGAAGTCCTCGATGACCTCGGTGTGGATCATGTCCCCGGCGTAGGCCTCGAGCTCGTCCCAGGTCTCCAGCTGGTGAGGCGCCCCCGCCGTGGGCAGCTGCTGGAACATCATGGCGCGGTTGTCGGCGTAGCCGGTGTCCGCTCCGGCCCAGAACGGCGAGGAGGCGCTCAGGCACTGCAAATGGGCCGTACGGGTCAGCAGCGCCCGCAGGATCGGCAGGGCCTTGGTGCGATCCTCCAGCCCGACGTGCACATGGGTGCCGAAGATGAGCATCTGGTGCCCCCACAGGCGGGTGCGGTCCACGAGCCGCGCGTAGCGCTCGGTGTCCGTCACCTTCTGCACCAGGGGGTCGGCGAAAGGATGGGTGCCGGCGCTGGTCAGGTCCACGCGCAGACGCTCCGTCACGGGCAGGAGCCGGTCGAAGGCCAGGGCGATGTCCTCGATGCACTCGGCCACGCTGCGCCGCGCCCCGGAGACAAGTTCGACGGTGTTGAGCATCATCTCGCCGTGGATGTGGTCGTCGGGCTGCACGGCTTGAAGAACCTCGGCGGCGCACTGGCGCAGATCGAGACTGTCGCGGTCGACCAGCTGGAGCTCCCACTCCACTCCGAGTGTGGATCGCTCGGAGCGGGCGAAGGGCAGGGGCTGGCGGTGGATGAGACGTGCGGGCGGGTTCACGGCGGCTCCTCGATGGTGTCAGGGGTGGCCGGGTCGGTGATCGGGCGCTTGACGCGGTGGGCGCGCCTCAGGATACGGATACGGGCTCCTCCGCCACGGGCGGGACCGCTTCGCAGGACTGCGCGACGATGACGGCGCCGCGGGCGCGCTCCCCGGACTCTCCGCGAGGACCGATCCGGGTCATGATCCACGTCTCGCAGGCCTCGCCGCGCGGGTGGACGGCGGTGCGCACAGTGTCGGGCGAGATCGGTGCACCGCGCTTGTGGATCTCCAGGCGGCCGATGCCGCGCTCGCGTACGCGGGCCCTGAGCGACTTCAGATTCAGGGGCAGCGTCTCGCCCACTCGCCATGAGCGCACGAACGGGCGCAGCGCGGCATCGGGAAGCCGATCGCCGCTGAGATAGGCGATGCGCTCGCCCACCGGCGCCGCGTCGAGCCGCTCACCGAGGTGCGCCACCAGCCCGGCGCGGATGACCGCTCCGTCGGGCTCGTGGATATAGGCGCCCAGATCCTCGACGTCGGCCAGCGGCTCGAGCTGGACGGGCGGTGCGGAGGGGTCGTGGCAGTCGGGATCGCGCAGGATGCGCGCGGACTGCGAGGCGGCCGTGGAGTCCCGGGAGCTCGTGGAGCCCCGCGCCTCCCGGGGGGCTCCGTCGGCCGGCAGGACGAGGGCCGAGCGCCCAGGGCCCTCAGCGGCGAGCGGGCCGCACCAGATGGCGGCCTCCACGACGTCGCCGCCCGCGCTGACCCACTGCGCATGGGAGCCGGCGGGGATCGCCGCGTGATCGATGCCGGGGGCGACCTTGACGCCGAGCGCCTCGACGTCCTCTCGCAGTGCCAGCACCCGGCTGAGCGCCGGCGACCACCGCTCGGGGGCGGCGATGCGACGCCCGTCGGCCCGTCGCGCCGGATCGGCGAAGACGGCATCGACACCGCGCGCTGCCAGATCGAGGTCGAGCGCGTCGTGGCACACCACCTCGACGTCGGGGAAGGCCATGAGATTGACTGTCGCCAGCGCCGCGGTCGTCTCGTCGCGCTCGACGGCGAGTACCTCGAGCCCGAGGCCCGCCAGTGCCATCGCGTCCCCGCCGATGCCGCAGCCCAGGTCGGCCACGCGCCGCGCCCCGGCGCGTTCGTATCGGGCGGCGTGGTGGGCCGCGACCGATAGGCGCGTGGCCTGCTCCAGGCCCTCGGGTGTGAAGAGCATCCGGGAGGCGAACGGGCCGAACTTCGCGGCTGCGCGACCGCGCAGCCGCTGCTGGGTCAGTGCGGCCGATACGAGTGCGGGGGAGTGCCCCTGGTCGCGCAGGGATTCTCCGACCGCCAGTGCGGTGGACTCGTCGTAGGGGGGCAGGTCGGCCAGCAGCGCCCAGCCCTCGGGGGTGAGCAGAGGAGCGAGATGCGAGGCGTCCATCGAGCGATCATGGCATGCATCGAGTCGACATGGGATGAGGCGCCGCGTGGGAATGACAACGATCCGCGCGCGTTCGATCCGCGGAGATCGGTGGGGGCTCCATGGGATCCGCGAGGCCCCGTGGCTGAGGCCCCGTGACGCTCTGCGGAGCAGTGGATGAAGCGAGATGGACTCGGGGACCTCGCGCCCGGTGCAGCCCTCCCCCTCGTGGCTCATCCGCCGCGGCATTACCGTAGTCGGGTCGGCCGTTCCGCGGTGGCGCTGAGAGCGACGGCGCTGAGAGAAGGAGGTCCTCATGAGTGCAGGTGCACGACGTGCGCGCCGGGTCTGGTTGATCCGAGCGGCATGGGCGGTCGCGGCCCTGGCCGTCATCGTCCTCGTGCTGCCCAATGCGTGGATCCTGGCGGCGAGCGCGGGCCGGGTGAGCGACTACGGCGAGGACGGCGACACGGCGGAGGCGCCGGTCGCCATCGTCCTGGGCGCATCGGTCTGGGCTCCGGGGGAGCCCTCGCCGTGGCTGAAGTACAGGCTCGAGACCGCCGCCGGTCTGTACGAGTCGGGGCGGGTGGACGCCATTCTGGTCTCGGGGGACAACAGTCGGGTCGACTACGACGAGCCCACCGCCATGCGCGACTACCTGGTGGGCCTGGGCGTCCCCTCCGAGGCGATCGCACTGGACTACGCCGGGTTCGATACCTACGACACCTGTGTGCGCGCCCGCAGGATCTTCGGGGTCGACCAGGCGCTCCTGGTCTCCCAGGACTTCCACGTCAGCCGGGCGGTGGCGGTGTGCCGCTCCGCGGGTCTGGATGCTCGTGGTGTGGGCGATACCCAGGCCGCGGCCGACCGCGGGACGTGGAGGATGAGCTGGCTGCGCGAGCGCCCGGCCGCCATCAAGGCGGCCTGGGACGTGGTCACCAGACGCGACCCTGTTCTGGGCGGGCGGGAGACGACCGTGGACGACGCCCTGGCGTGGACGCGGGCGCACCGCGAGTGACCGTCCGCGAGATCATCGATATCGGTCGGTGGCCGGACGGCGGCGGCCAGCGCCTTGCGGCCGCCGCCGTCCCCCGCCGCACGTCCTCCTGAACGCCCAGGGCGAACCCCGCCGACCTCCCTGGCACTCGCGTTGACTGAGTGCTAATCGCGCGCGTACATTCCTCGTCAGACGCGGAGCGCATCCGCCCCGCGGCACGCGCCCCGGCGCTGACGGGCCGACCCCCGCGACGGCGGACCGGCACCGCCAGGACGCGGATTCAGACACCATCCGCATACCAAAGAAGCGAAGAAGGGGAGGACGACATGTCGGTCTCCATCAAGCCGCTCGAGGACCGGATCGTCGTGCAGACGGTCGAGGCCGAGCAGACCACCGCTTCCGGTCTGGTCATCCCGGACACCGCCAAGGAGAAGCCGCAGGAGGGCAAGGTTGTGGCCGTGGGCCCCGGCCGTGTCGATGACTCCGGCAAGCGCGTTCCGGTTGACGTCACCGAGGGCGACCTCGTCATCTACTCCAAGTACGGCGGCACCGAGGTCAACTATGCGGGAGAGGACTACCTCATCCTCTCCGCGCGCGACGTCCTCGCCGTCGTCACCAAGTGAGTCGAGCTCACTGACGCGGCCCGGCCGCCCTGTTCACCGGTCCGGTGCGGCACCACAGGAAGTGTGGTGCCGCACCGGACCGGTGGCCGTTCGCGGACGGGAGCCGCAGGGCGTGCAGGAGGGGTACCCCTTCCGCACCGCCGGACTTCCGGGGCGGGTATCCGGCGGGGGTCCGGAGGATCTAGGCGACCGGCGTCCCTCGCCCGTTCTCCTGGCGGCTGATCCAGGCGCGGCGCTCCTCCTCGGTCATGCCGCCCCACACGCCGTAGGGTTCGCGCGTGCTCAGGGCGTGGTTGCGGCAGTCGAGGATGACGGGGCAGGTGCGGCAGATGGCCTTGGCGTCGTCATCACGTTTACGGCGCGAGCTGCCGCGCTCTCCTTCAGGGTGGAAGAACCTCATGGAGTCCATACCCATGCAGGCTCCTTGGTATTGCCACTCCCACAGTGCCGTGACCGGCCTGGGGAGTCGTGCATGCTCTGCCATCACGACCCTTCCTCGCGTGGACGCGCGAATCGCAGATGGACACGTTGTGTCCGGTACAACATTAGGTACATCGTAGGGGTGAGATCAAGCTTCTGGGCGAGGATATTTCATCGGAATCCGGCCGATCCCGGTGCGCAAGACGCGTGCGGGGGCGTCCTCATGCGGCGGATCGACTCTGACGTACGTTGGACACACTCGAGCAGATTCGCTCATCGGCGGTGCGAAGTGCACGGGTGCCCGGGCGGCCCTACGATGCAAATCGTGAGCGACTCGATCACCAGCCCCGACTTGTTTGCCCCTACTGGACTGACTTACGACGATGTTCTTCTGCTGCCCGGGCTGACGGACATCATCCCCTCCGAGGTCGATACGACCTCACGACTAACGGCGGGGGGGATCTCCCTGGCCACGCCGCTGCTGAGCGCGGCGATGGACACGGTCACCGAGGCTGAGATGGCGATCGCCATGGCCCGCCAGGGCGGTGTGGGCATCCTCCACCGCAACCTGTCCATCGAGGATCAGACTCAGCAGGTGCGTCGCGTCAAGCGCTCCGAGTCCGGCATGGTCTCCGACCCGGTGACCGTCGGCCCGGACGCCAGCATCTCCCAGCTCGACGAGTTGTGCGGGCACTACAAGGTCTCCGGTCTGCCCGTCGTCGACGGCGGGGGCAATCTGCTGGGTATCATCACCAACCGCGACCTGCGTTTCGTGCCGCCCGAGAGGTGGGACGCGTTGACCGTGGGTGAGTGCATGACGCCGCGCGAGCGTCTCATCACCGGCTCCGCCGGCATCTCGCGCGAGGATGCCAAAGCGCTGCTGGCCGAGCACCGCATCGAGAAGCTGCCGCTGATCGATGACGCCGGCCGCCTCACCGGTTTAATCACGGTCAAGGACTTCGTCAAAACTGAGCAGTATCCGTTGGCGACCAAGGACGGCGAGGGTCGCCTGGTCGTTGGTGCGGCCGTCGGTTACTGGGGCGACACCTGGGAGCGGGCCGGCGCTCTGGCCGAGGCGGGTGCGGACGTCATCGTGGTCGACACCGCCAACGGCGGTGCCGCCCTGGCGCTGGAGATGATCGCCCGCCTCAAGCACGACCCCGTCTTCGCCGAAGTGCAGATCGTTGGCGGCAACGTCGCCACTCGCGAGGGCGCTCAGGCCCTCATCGACGCCGGTGTCGACGCTGTCAAAGTGGGGGTGGGGCCGGGGTCTATCTGCACCACCCGAGTCGTGGCCGGAGTGGGTGTCCCGCAGGTCACGGCCGTCTACGAGGCCGCCCGCGCCTGCACCCCGGCTGGGGTGCCGCTCATTGCCGACGGCGGTCTGCAGTACTCGGGGGATATCGCCAAGGCGCTAGTGGCCGGGGCGGACACCGTGATGCTCGGCTCCCTGCTGGCGGGCTGCACCGAGTCCCCCGGGGATCTGGTCTTCGTCAACGGCAAGCAGTGGAAGCGCTACCGCGGTATGGGGTCGCTGGGTGCCATGAGTTCGCGCGGCCGCACCTCCTACTCCAAGGACCGCTACTTCCAGGCCGACGTCCCCGGCGATGACAAGATCATCCCCGAGGGCATCGAGGGGCAGGTACCCTACTCCGGCTCGTTGGCCGCCGTCGTCTATCAGCTGGTGGGGGGACTTCACCAGTCGATGTTCTACGTGGGGGCCAGTTCGATCGACGAGCTCAAGGAACGAGGTCGATTCGTGCGCATTACAAGCGCCGGACTCAAGGAGTCCCATCCGCACGACGTCAAGATGACCGTCGAGGCGCCCAACTACGCCGGAAGGGAGTAGGGACCGAACGGGGATCGACGGCCGGCCCGGTGAGAATGCGACTGATGAGCGGGCCGCCTGGGCGACGTGCAGGGTGTGATTTCTTCGTGGATAAGAGCAAGAATGATTTCACGTCGAAGAGCAATATCGCGCTTAACTGCCGGCTGCTCGGCTGAAGACTTCACCGATCTTCTCTCACATCGGCGGAGACGATCGTGCTGCGAGGACTTCGACGACTACTCACGATCGACTTCGGCATGGCGGGTGGCGGCGGGGGAGTCCTTGGAGCCCCATGGTGGGAGCGCGGATGACGCGCCCCGGGTTGAGGAGTTCACGAGCCATGATGATCCGGGTGGATAAACGCGTGGTCGCACGTGTGGGTCGAGCTTGTCAGCGCACGTCCTCGGCGTGCGGGCGAGTGCGTAGGGGACGCGGTGTCTCACGTCCCGGCCAGTAGCGGCCAGTCGAGCTCGACACCTGCGCGTCCCGGGTTCTTATGCGCCAACCAGGCATTGAAGGACGTGGCCCAGGCTCGGTGGGCCTGCGCTTGAAAAGGAACGAGCTCATCGAGTCTCAGGCGAGCCAGCTCCGGGTGGGCCGACACTATGGCCTCCAGCACGTCGAGTGTTGCAATCGCGTCCACTTCGGCGGTGTGCAGGGAGTCGTCCACTTCCACGTCGTAAACCGCGCACAGGTCGCTCAGGCGTCGTTTGCCCTTGCGGTAGCGGTCGACCCTACGGTCCAGGACGAGCGGGTCGAACAGCGGGCCGAGCCCGTGTCCTAAACGCTCGCGCACGGTCGCCAGGCCATGGCGGTCGAGCTCGGACTCCATGAGGGTCAGGTCGAAGGAGCCGTTGAAGACGACCACGGGTGTGCCCGCGGCCATGGCGTCGGCCAGCGCGGTGGCGACCTCCTCGAGCACGTCGGTCGCCGGGCGCCCCTCGGAGCGGGCGCGCTCAGTGGTGATGCCGTGAACTTGCGCCGCGGCGACAGGGATTTCGACTCCGGGATCGGTCAGCCATGTCGTCACCGTCTGTGGGCGCGTGCCATCGGCGTTGAGCGGGTCGCGGGCTACGAGGGCGGCCGTCACGAGCCGGTCGTTTTGCGGATCCACGCCCGTGGTTTCGGTATCGAGACCGAGCAGAGGGCCGGTCGACCACCGAGCCTGGCACGGACAGAGGTTGGTGTCGGCGGGGGAGGGGACTATGACTGGGCGTTCGTGCTGCTCGCTCATGACGGGGAGTGTGCCACCGGTCTATGACATGGATTCCGCCACGGACCGTCAGACATGGTGTGGGCCCGTGTTTTCTCCCCGCGGCTGTCTGTGACCTTTCAGGCGAGGTCCCGACTCTACGTGGTGGCCGGGGGCGTGGTTCAGCGGTTCAGGTCGGTGTCGCGTTTTGTGGTGGGGCGGGTTCTGCGGTGGGGTGGGCGGGCGCGGTCGGGCTGTTGGCCGGTGGTGGGAGTGGGTCCTTGGCCTGGTGTGCTGGTGCCGCCGGCGGCCAGCAGGCTCTGTCCCCGGGACGACGCCGCCGCACGCCCCGCCCCCGGGCCGGCGGGGCCGGCAGCTGCGGGCCTTTCCCGTGCGGGTGGTGGGGGCACGGGCCCTTCTCGTGCGGGCGGCGGTGGTGGTGGGTCGGTCGGGTGGCGGCCGGCATGAATATCAGCGGCGATCTTGCCCGGCGTCCACGGCGGAGCCCGCGGACTGACTGCCCGCTGCTGATCAACACTACGAACCTCCAACCGAAGGCGACCAGACCGCAGATCCCCAGCCAGAGACGCAGAATCAGTCAGCACCGCCCGAATCAACAACCGACACCCCGCCCGACGCCGCGGATCCACACCCCGACACGCCTCCTCCAACACCCGCACCGCCGACCTGTTCTGCCCCCCGATCGACCCATTGACCCCATCGGCACCCAACGACGGATACCCGCCCACCACCCCCGGACCACCAGGCCCGTACGTCACCTGATCACTCTCATGCAACACCACCAAACCCCCCACCACATCCGCCACCCGTCCTGCAGCCTCCTCGTCCGAAAACCCATAAACATCCACGAGGTCGTCGACGACCCGCTCCTCGAACTTCTGACGGGCTCTCGTCACCCTGGTGGGCATGGGGGCGCGGCCGTGCTCGCGGTAGGCCTCAATCCCCTCCAGCACACGATCCACACTCAACAAGGACAAGGCCTGAAGCTGACGATCCAACTGACGAGTGACCTCATACGGCATCGCCCTGGCCCTGCTCCCGGGCCGCCCGGTATGAAAGACCACCTCAACCGGCTCATCCGCATGCCACCCCAACCCGCTCGCACCCGCGGCCGCCCGGCCCTCCCACACCAGCACATCACGCCCACCAGCCCGACCAGGCGTGAACATATTCCCCACCACCAAACCAACCGACCCACCCCCTGACGCGTCCCCGCGCCCGCGCCGCCGACTCACCACACACCACCACCATCGCCACCGCCGTCGCCGCCGGAGCCACCGCCGTCGCCGCCGTTCTGGGTGGCGATTTGGGCGGCGATCTGAGCGGTCGCCGCGGAGAAGTCTTCGACTAGCTGGTGGTCTTGGGCTTGGGCCAGGAACACCAGATGAGCGATAGCGTCCTCCACGCCCAGCAGAC
>ERZ773079.816-NODE-816-length-19763-cov-6.639284_pt1 | contig 19763 bp, 12 predicted proteins | sample MGYA00511355_ERZ773079 | MGnify/ENA primary metagenome ERZ773079 (study PRJEB29015, sample SAMEA2737979) | human oral metagenome | biome: human oral; feature: human-associated habitat; material: dental | place: China | collected 2117 ... | reverse complement strand
CTGAGCGGCTCCACCTACGGCCTGCACGCCGATTTGAGCGGGTGCGTGTACCGTGACCAGGCGCTTTTGAGCGGGTGCGTGTATGCGGCGGATGTGAGTCTGCGCGAGTGCCAGTACCGGGGTAATATCGCGGATTTCAGCGGGTGCGTGTACCGTGAGAACGCCGATTTGGCGGGCTCCATCTATGAGGGTGCCACCGATTTTTCGCAGTCGGTGTGGCACGGTAAGGCCCGCCTGACGGGGTGCATGTATTTCAAGAACGTGAACTTTGCCAGCTCCACCTACCGTGAGCGCGCCGATTTTGGCGGTTCAACATTTAACCGGGACACCGATTTCAGCGGCTCCACCTACCACAAGGCGGTTGTGTTGGGTGATAGCGTATACGGCGGGCAGACCAACCTGAGCGGGTGCACCTACCTGATGGGCGCGTACCTTTCGGGGAATACCTACCGGGGTAATGTGAACCTGAGCCGCTGCTGCTACCGGGGCGACGCCGATTTTAGCGAGTCCACCTATGAGGGTTCGGCCGTGTTTGAGGCGTGCGACTACCAGGGGTACACCTACTTTAATGAGTGCCTGCACCGTGGGTTTGTTTCGTTCAGCGGCTCCACCTACGCGAATTACACGAATTTTTATGAGTCGATTTACTGCGGTAAGGCGAATTTGGGCGGGTGCGTGTACAAGAAGTACCCGGATTTTAGCAGCGCCGCATATTTTGGGGACGTGACGGTGGCGGGCGCACGGTTCTCGGAGCAGGCCCCTTCATTCGCCGGGTGCGTGTTTAACCCGGATCGGGCGAATGATTTTACGACCGCGGACGAGAGCGAGTACAGCATTAAACTGGTGGACGGCTACCCCGAGAATGCGCGGGCGCTGACTGTCTCTGAGCTGGAGCATCTAGCGAATGTGGGCCCGGAGGATAAAGGGTTCACGCGGTGGGTGCGCGGCCTTAACTCCCCGAAGGAAGAGGCGCAGCCGGTAGCGGTGTAGCCTCAGGTGCACCGCGCGCATGCGCCCGCATGTGAATATGTGGGTGTGTGTCTGTTGTGCCGGTGATGGGCGAGCGCCTGCTGTTTGTGCACGCATATGCTAAATGTCCGCTCCCCGTTGCCGGGTTGCCCGACCTGTTGAGAGAGGCACCGTATGAGACCCGCAGCCCAGTATCCCGAATCAGCCCAGCCCTCGGGCGCGCAGAGTGTGGGTGTGGGGCGCGGGCAGAGGCGCATCGCGGCGACCGGCCAGCTCAGTAGCGCTGATGCCGATACCCGGCTGGCTGGGGTGCTGGCTCTCATAGAGCTGGCTGATGAATGGCTCGCCAGCCCAGCCGCAGCAGACAGCCTCGCCGCAGATCAACCTACCCGTGAGGCGCAAGCAATTATTCATGAGCTCTGCGCCTATATCCGCTCCCCTTTCCCGGCGGGTAGCACCTCTAGCCGCACAGAGTTGGCGCAGCACTATATGCGTCTGCTTGGTGACGCCCCGGAGGGCCTGTCCCGCCCGCAGCGTGAACAGTTTCAGGCGGAGAAATCCGCCCTGACGGTTGAGGCGCTGGTACGCGGGTGCATCCTTGAGGCTATCCACGACCGCTTCGTGCAGGAGTCAGACTACGGCACTCCCCCGTGCACCGAGGGCCTTCCCGATCTGCAAGAGGCGGAGGGCAACCGGTGGTCGGGGCTGGATTATGATTTTTCGGGTGCCGTATTTTTCTACCCGGTACTGTTGAAGGCGTCATATTGCACGGGAGAAATGGCTTTTAGGGACTGTATTTTCCTGGAAGAAGCCTGCTTTAGCCATGCGTATTTTGCTCAGTGCACCGATTTTTCTGGTGCAGCATATTATGGTGACGCCTCTTTTGGTTTTTCGTCGTTTAAGGGCGGGGCGCGGTTTGACCGGTGCACGTTCGGGGCGCTGGCTGAGTTTACAGACACCTACTACGGCGGCGATACCTCGTTCAGGGAGTGCACCTATAAGGGGCTGGCCCTGTATGATGAGTCCACCTACTGCGGTACGGTGGCTGATTTCAGTAATAGTGTGTATTGTGCGGGTGCCGAGTTCGGCGGTGCCGGGTATGACTGCCCGGCCATATTCAGCGGGTCCGTTTTTGAGGGCGCCGCATATTTTAGGTTTGGCCGGTACGCTGATACGGTTCGTCACGATGGGTGCTCCTACGCGGCTGCAGCCGATTTCAGCTATTCTGTCTGCTGGGCTGATGCGGATTTTTCAGGCTCCGCTTTTGCTCAGGGAACCAGTTTTACCGGGTGTGAATATTATGGTGCCGCGCATTTTTCGGACTGTTCTTTTACTGGCGGTACGGTCAATTATTCTGGCTCCATATATGCGGCGGAGGTGTCTTTTAGTAACTCAATGTATGGCGAGAGCACCGGCTCCGTTATTTTTGATGCTTCGGATTTCTTCGATGGTGTGCTCTTCACCAGTGTTGGCTGGGGGAATGCTTCTGTCTCTTTCACGGGCTGCGTCTTTAACCCGTCGTCCCGGAATGTTTTTACTAACCGGGGTGCCGCCCAGTCCCCTGTCCGGTTTAGTGGGAAACTTCCGCTGGGTGCCCGCGCGCTGGCGTTCGATGAACTTGATGAGCTTCAGGAGCACCGGCAGGCGCTTCACCCCACGGCTTTTGTGGCCCCGGCCAGCCCCGGCCCGGCTGCGGAGTATGCGCACCTGCCGCACCGGGTCTCTGAGGAGGCGGTGGAAGAGTTCGCCCGCTGGGCGCGTGAGCTTATTGGTGAGGATTAGCTGTACTTGCGCATAAACCGGAGGTACTCATGACGGAGGGCCTCTAGCGGACAGAAAATATGGGCCTGTATTGCCTCGCTGAGGGCCTGCACGGCCTGCGGGGAGTCTGGGCCGTTGGCGTGTATCTGCGGGTAGGCAGCGTGAATGCCTTCACGTATCTGTTGGTCCGCTAGCCGGTATTCACAAACAGCTTGAAGTAGAATAGGCAGTACAGGCCGGTCAAAGGCGGTTTGACGAAGCCATTCTAAACGCCCTTGATATCGTGGCGGCAGGGGCAGCCAATCGTTCGCCGTGTAGGTGATTCGCTCTTTGACTTGTAAAGAGTAAGAATCGTCCTCAGCGCAAGAATCCAAGATATAGTCGATAAGGGCATCGGACGGGTCATCGGGAAGTATGCAGTAGCATACATCGTCGCTTAGGAGGATTGCTTCCTGAACAAGTACGGCTGCGGGCACCGCATTGGCACCTTTCAAAGATAAGGATGCCTCTAATGCATTGAGTTTTTCTAACACCCTGTCCATGATCGGAATGTTACGGTGCGTCAGGTTTGCGCGTATTGCCCGTACCACCTTTTGCGCATACTCATACCAGCTGAAATATGTTTCTGCAGTCAGATGTTTTTCCATCTCCTCTATGTACTGTAGAGCTGGTTTTATAAGGCGCGCGGCGGCATCGGAGTACATATCAGCTTGAAGACAAAGGTGCCACAGCTGCTCCGTCTGACCGGGTGCGCCATTGGCGTATTTGTCTTCATCCAGCCTTCTGTCTGCCCACTCGCTGAGGGTGAGGGCGCGGTGGGCGAGCTCTTGGGCTGCCGCAGCGTACGTAATGAATGTCGGCGGCACTGTAGCAGTCGGGGTGCCTGCGCGCTCGAGGGCAGCTGCGGTGGTTCTTGCCCCCGCCACTCGATGCTGAACTGCCCGCGCGTCCTCTGTTAGCTGCTGCGCGCGGTGTGTTTGTTTCTCGCATGCCCGCGCAATACTGCCCCACTGAGATGACCCACCAAACGGAGGGACAGAGCGCATACCGTCTAAGACTGTCAGGGCGGACCCCAGGCAGTGGGCCACTTCTCTCATGGCTTTTAGCACGTTGGGAGGATCAGAGAAAACAGGACGGTCTACAAAAATGCGATAGTACTCTATACAGCCGCTGGCTACTACCCGTTTAATCCGTGTGCGCTCCATAACCTCGGGGAAAAAACTTTCGATAATGGCAGATTGCAGGGGTGATTCCGCCATATGCTGCAGCTGCAGCCGTGCACGTGCAGCGGCGGTCAGTAGCCGTGAGCAGTCGTTTTCACTCGGGTACTCTACGTTCATGGCTTTCCCCTAATATGTGGAAGCGGATTCGGGTGGGTCCCAGGGTACCAGCCGTTCCTGGGTACGGTACCGGTTTGGCGGGCTGTCCTTAATAGGGCGTGTGATGAGGTTTCTGCGCCTATTGAGCTGATCGTACCCTGACGATTGGGGCGGCCCTGATGGTGCCACGGGGTGACGGCGCAGCCATTTCTAATGCTCTGTGAGTATGTGTTATCGGATAAAAACAGTGACGAATGACCGGTTTTATTCTGCCCATCTCATAAATATTTGAAGCATAAAAATTCTATATATATCCATAGCCACCCCTATAAAATAAAGTTTTATCTGCATAGAAAATCTTTACTTCGGTTTTATGTGCGCTCGCATATTCCTTGGGATGCAGCATTGGGCAAGCTGCGGATAAACCTCAGCGTTCCTTCAGCTAGCGCTTTTCCCCCATTGGCAACGGTATACTTACTTATACCCGACAAGTAGAGAGGCCAGTTGCGATGGAGCCGCAAAATCCAAGCGAGAGCACACCGTCAACCCTGCCCGCACCCACTAATATGATTCCGATTGTGAGGGTGCCGGGCGTTCAAACGGCGGCGGAAAAAGCAGCAGCTAAAAAACGTAAAACCCAAAACCTGGTGAAATACCTGGCGGTGGGCAGAACTCTCTACACGGTTATTCCTTTGGCGCTTTTCTTTTTATTGATTGAGCGCCGCGCTATCACTATTGACGCGTTCCCCGATCTGCTCTCCCCGGCGGGGCTTTTCCTTCTCCTGTATGTGCTGTTTGAGATACTGAGTGTGCTGTGGTTTAACAGCGGAAAACAGCCAGCGTTTATTGCCCTATTGGGCCGCTACCTGGCTGGCGTTGTGCTCTCTGTGGTGTTTATGAGCATTGTGCTTCAGTTCATGCCATGGTCACAGAACCTGCGGGAAACCTTCGTGGGGTGGTGGACGATCACCGTGCCGTTTGCCGAACTGATTACCAGCGGGTTCCTGTTCTATTTGACGTTTAAGAATTTTCCAAAGACAGCCGCAGCCCCGGAGCATACACAGTTCTGGCAGGACGAAGAGGAAGAGTAGGGTCATTCTGCACCCATCACAGGAGGCGGAGTTCTGCCAGGCAGCCAACCCACCCACAGGGTCTGCTGGCACAGATTCCGCCTTCTTTGATGTAACGCACCCGTGAAGGTTTGGTTTGTAACATACCGTCATATAACCCAGCATATTGTTCACATATTGGACACCTCTTTCTGCCCTCCTGAGGGAACCTCCCGCCAAAACACATTCAAAGTTTTGAGGGTTAACCCCCAGTTTTTGGCGTTATTATTAGACAGTTGAGGCTTCTTGCCGCTTACCGGGCAGAAAAAGAAGGCCCATTTTTGGCTTGTCCCACACAGCAACCTATTCGCTTTTTCGTGTTGTTCCGCGTCATAGCAATATAAAGATTTGATAAATCATCCGAAAGTATGACAGTTTTCAAAAAACCTTAGAGTATGCTGGAAATTCGACTAACTGAGGAAGCACGCAATGAGCAATAGCGCAACACAGGTAAGAACAGCCCAGATCGGTGGTGGCCGTATCAGCGACGGCCCGGCGAACCTGCGAGCCTCGTTCAGCGCTTCCAAGGTTTCGGCGGGTCACCGTACTACCTCCCCCAAGATACTGTCAGTCCTGTACACGGCGCGCGTGATTGGGTTGGCGTTACCGTACGTATTTACGTTTGCAGCGGTGCTGGGTGGAGACCTTTATTCGCAGTGGGCACACGTGATGTTCCACCCGATTGGGCAGTTCATGCTGGCGTATGCACTGGCGCATGTGACCGCTAATATTTGTTTCAACTTCCGCCGCGGCGGCGCCCTGGTTCGCACCGTAAATGGTGTGGGCGCGGTGCTGTGTGTGGCGGTCTCTCCCCTGTGGGTGAACTTGATAATGTCAGGGGCCAATTCACCGGATGCGTTGTGGGCGCTGATTGGTGTTCCCCTGGAATTCGCGGCGTGCATTGGATACTACGTGTACACCGCACGGAGGATTGGGTAGAGTCCTCCATAATCCCATAGAGAAAAGTTGAGCACCCGGTGTTTGTTGGTTCCGCCGGGTGCTCAACCACGTTTACGGGTACACGCCTAGTTTTCACATTCTGCACCAAGAAATCCCTGGTATTGCTGATCGGCTGCGGTAGGGTGAAGGGGCACGCCCCAACCACCATGCAAGGAGCAACCCGCCATGGCCGCCAGCGACAAGAGCACATTGAACGCTTCACGGCAGGAGCGATTTCTAAAAGCCGTCGAGCTGCTTGACTCTACCCGCTCATACACACGGCTGGGTGGGGTGCACGCACTCGTGGCGCTGGCGGATGAATACCTCGCCGACCAAGCGTTACAGGCGGAAGAAAAGCACACGGAGGGCCAGCGCATTATTGATGTTCTCTGCGCCTATATCCGCTCCCCTTTTGAGCTGGCATTTCGGTACGATGAACTCTCGCAGGATAAGCCCAACCCTCATGGTAGCTATCGAGAGAACCACCAAGATTTCTATATGCACAGAGCAGAGCTTTTGGCAGAAGCGAAGGTTCGTCAGCAGGCTTTGCAGGAAATTCACCGCCGGTTGCGCCATTTTCCTCAGGGCGACAGAAGGAGTTATGTAGAAGGTCTGTGGTCTGGGTTTGAGTACGATTTCTCGAATAGTGTTTTCTTCTACCCGGTTGATATGAAGGATTCCTGGTATCAGAATTCCGTTGATTTCAGCGGGTGTACGTACTATGCCAGCGCCGAATTCAGCGGTTCCACCTATGAACGGAACGCCTATTTTTGCGATTCCACGTACTACGATTGGGTTTTCTTCAATAACTCAACCTATTGTGGTGAAGCCCAGTGGAGCGGATCTACGTACCATGATTCGGTGCGTTTCAACTGGTCTGTTTACTATGGCGAGGTTTCCTTCCACGATTCTGTTTACGGTGGATCGGTCTTCTTCGACCAGTCTCTCTACTACGATGAGGCTTTATTCTATAGCTCTACTTATCGGGGCGAGGCCGGGTTCGACGGCTCGCTGTACCGGGGCTCAGTTTTTGTGAGTGATTCGGTCTTTGAGGGCGAGGTTTCCCTGTACGGGTCTGTTTTCTGCGGTGCCCTGAATTTTGGTACCGACTTTTTCGGGACACCGTTCCCTTCACGGTTTGTTCAGAACTCACCCTGCTTTGTCGCAGAGAAGAATGCACAGACGGCGTTATTTGGCTCGTCCAGCAATAGTTTTGTGGTTGAGAACAGCGGCTACTCTATAGCTCTCGGATCTGACGGTCTTCCTCTGGGATGCGGCTTTCTGTCTACAGAACAGGCAGACTATCTTGCGGCAAAGTCCCGGGAGGTGTACGAGGCGCGAGCCTATCTTCGTGACTCGCAGGTGCCGCAGGAGCGGCAAGACCTTCGGGAGAAATTGGAGAGCCTAAGCCAAGATATACGAGCGTGGAGGAAAGAAGCTATTGCTCTGCCTGGCGGCAACTAGCAGATGACGCTTTCCCCTACATATACGGGGTATCTGCTGTAGGATGGGGAGGAAATAAACGCCGCTCCACTCACCTGTGAGGAACCGTTAAAAGCAATGCCGCATACACCCGAAAATGTAGAGAACAATTCAGAGGTATCTCACCAAACCACGTTTGAGACGCATAAGGCAGAGCGTTGGGAACGGTATCTTCAAGCGGTAAAACAGCTTCACAGCAAGGACGCCTCTGCGCGCGTGAGCGGCGTACACGCACTTGTTGTGCTTGTGGATGAGTGGCTTCACGAAGAAAACCTATCTGAAGACGAAAAAATTAAAGAGGGGCAGTTGATTATTAATAAGCTCTGCGCCTATATCTGCTCCCCTTTCACCCTCGCCTCTGAGTACGATGAACTGACTCAGGACAGCCCAGCAGCTGAAGGTATCTACAAAAATAAAGAACAAGAATTCTATATAGACAAAGCAGTACTAGAATCTGAAGCAGACGTCCGCCTCAGCATTATGAAAGAGATTCACGCCCACCTACAGGGCCCAAATGAAAATACCCCAGGGGCGTGGTCAGGTTTTGAATACGACTTCTCAGGAAGCATTTTCTTCTACCCCGTAGACCTCACACACTCTTACTACACGAAACCCGTTCATTTCAGTGAATCAGTTTACTGGAGTTCGGCTAATTTCAGTGGATCCACCTACCGGGACTGGGTAGGTTTCAGCGACTCTACCTACCGGGGCCGGGCTGATTTTAGCGGCTCCACCTATCGGGGCGGGGCCGATTTCCACGAGTCCATCTACCAGGCTGAGGTTGATCTCAGCAAGTCTGTTTATCAAGACTGGGTAGACTTTCACGAATCCACCTATTGGGGTGATGCCAACTTCAGCGAGTCTGCTTATCGAAGCTGGGCTGATTTCTACGATTCTACCTATCAGGATGAGGCTAGTTTTACCGGCTCCACTTACCAGGAGGGGGTTGATCTTAGCTGCTCCATCTATTGGGGTAGGGTCAACTTCCGCGGTTCCATCTACGAGGATGAGGCTGCTTTTAGCGGGTCTATCTTTCGGGACACAATCGATTTTGGTAAAGATACAGGCAGCGGCGGTTCTTCCCGTTTCACACGATGCGCCCCTGCGTTCTATGACGAGGCAAACCAGCAAAACACACTTTTTGGCGCACACAATAATGACTTCTCCGCCGAAAACAGCGAGGGCTGCCCAGTTCTCCTTACCCCTGACGAATTACCCCTTGACTGCCGCTTCCTATCAACCGCCCAGAAGGATTACCTGGGGAATACCCTCCACAGGCTAGAAGAAACGAATGATGAGTTCCTTGCCGCGAAGAATCATGAAGTGGAGAAAGAGCTCTCAGAAAAGCTGCGGTTTCTCACCCAAGAGCTCCACGACTGGCGTGAAAAAGTTACCGCATTACCGCCCAACTCTCCGAATAATACAGGAACACCTCAGCAGGCCAAGTTGAAACGGGCTGAGGAGGAGGTTCCATGGTTCCCAGCAGGGGGAGAAGCATTTTCTCTGCTTGACGACTACCGAAAAAACATCAACGACCACGCCAAGATTTATGCAGTTATTAAAGATATTCTTGAAAGCCATGAACGCCAAATAAAAATTCTTGCAGAACAGACCCAGCAATGTCTTGAAAATGCTTTCAGAGAGCGCATGGCAGAGCGTCGAGGACGGTACACCAAAGCAGTAGAACAACTGGGTAATGCGAGTGCCCCCGTTCGTATAGGTGGCGTATATACGCTCATTGGTCTCGCGGATGAGTGGCTACTAGACAAAAACCTGGCATACTTAGAAAGAGTTAGAGAAGGACAGGTTATTATTAATAACCTGTGTACCTATATTCGCTCCCCGTTTGCCCTTGTTTCCCGCTATGATGAGCTAATTCAAGACGCCCCAACAGCCGAAGGTCTTTACAAAAATAGAGAACAAGAATTCTACACTGACAAAGCAGCGCTAGAATCTGAGGCAAACATTCGCCTGAGCATTCTGAAAGAAATTCGCCACCGCCTACAAGGCCCAGACAAAAACACACCGGGAACATGGTCAGACTTTGAATACGACTTCTCGGGAAGCACCTTCTTCTACCCCATAGATCTGACAAATTCTTACTACGCAAAACCTGCCGCATTCGATAATGCCGTGTATAAAGACTGGGCTGATTTTAGCGGCTCCCACTATTGCGGTGACGCTGATTTCAGCAACTCAGACTACGGGGGTGATACTGATTTCAGCTATTCCACCTATCAGGGTGAAGCTGACTTCCGGGAGTCCGCCTACCAGGGTTGGGCTGACTTTAGCCGCTCCACCTACAAACAAAAAGCTGTTTTTAGCGATTTCATTTCTCCCTCCACATACAAAAGTGACGCTGATTTCAGCAACTCAGGCTACGGGGATGATACCGATTTCAGCTATTCCACCTATCAGGGTAGGGCTGATTTCCACGCCTCCACCTACGCCGGTGAGGCGTATCATCGCGGTTCCAGCTACACGGGTACAGTTGATTTCAGTGATTCCGTCTATAAGGGCCGGGCTATCTTCAGCCGCGCCGCCTACCAGGGTAAGGCTAATTTCAGCGGCTCTAGGTACCAGGATGAGGCTCACTTCTACTTCTCCACCTACCAAGAGGCTGTTTTCAGTGGCGCTACTTACCAAGCCCTGGCTGATTTCAGCTACTCCACTTACCGGGGTGCAGCTGACTTCCGCAAATCAACCTACCTGGCTGGGGCTGACTTCTGCGGCTCAGAATATCGGGAATGGGCCACCTTCAGCAGATCCACCTACCAGAGGTGGGCTAACTTTGATAACTCCGTCTATGGGAGCTGGGCTGATTTCAGCAAGTCCACTTACCAGAGAAATGCTGACTACAGCGAGTCTATCCACCAGGGCTGGGTTAATCTCAGCGGATCCACTTATGAGGGTGTAGCAGCCTTTAACGGGTCTATTTTCTGTAGTGACATTTATTTTGGCCAAGACGGAGACAACAGTAGTTTTTCTCGCTTCACAGACTGCACCCCTGCGTTCTACGACGAGACAAACCACCAAAATACTCTTTTTGGTTCGCATAACAATAATTTCACGGTCGAAAACGGTAGGGGCCACCCCATTTACCTTACGCCTGAGGGATTACCCCTCAACTGTGCTTTCCTGGCACCCGATCAGGGGGAATACCTGAAGAGTATTCTCCGCAGGTTGGAAGAAATCAGCGATGAAATCCTTGCCGTGAAAAATGATGAAGAGAAAAAAGGGCTCATAGAAAAGCGGCAACCTCTTGACAAAGAATTCAATGAATGGCGTGAAAAAGTCACCACAGCGCAGAGGACCCGATAAGCAATGCCAGAAAAACATAATGCAGAACGCCGAGAACGGTACACCAAAGCGGTAGAACAACTCGGAAGCAAAGAAGCCCCTGTCCGTATAGGTGGCGTATACACGCTTGTTGGGCTCGTGGATGAGTGGCTACTAGACGAAAACCTGGATTACACAGAAAAAGTCAGAGAAGGACAGGTTATTATCAATAACCTCTGTGCCTATATCCGTTCCTCCTTCGCTCTCGCCTTTCACTACGATGAGCTGACTCAGGAAAGCCCAACAGCTGAAGGTCTTTACAAAAATAGAGAACAAGATTTCTATATAGATAAAGCAGAGTTCAAATCTGAGGCAGATATTCGCCTGAGCATTATTAAAGAAATTCACGATCGCCTACAAAGCCCTGAAATAAACACGCCGGGGGCATGGTCAGATTTTGAATACGACTTCTCGGGAAGCACCTTCTTCTACCCCATAGATTTCACACGCTCTTACTACACAAAACCTGTTAATTTCAGCGGCTCCACCTACCAAGACGAGGTTCGCTTCGGCGGTTCCACTTACCAGGGCGGGGCCGATTTCAGCGGCTCTATCTACCGGCGCGGGGCTAATTTCCTCAGTTCTACATACCAGAGTCAGGCTAACTTCAGCGGCTCCACGTACCAGAACAAGGCCGTCTTTAGCAGCTCCACCTACCAGGATGGGGCTAACTTCAGCGGATCCACTTATCAAGGTGAAGTTTTCTTTCGTGGCTCCGTCTACCGGGATTGGGTTGTTTTCAATGGCTCTACCTATCGGGAAGAGGCTGATTTCTGTGGCTCTACCTACCAGCGCGGGGCTGATTTCAGCAACTCTACCTACTGGGGCAAGATTGTTTTCGGCGGCTCCGTCTATCAAGGCTGGGCTGTCTTTCGCGATTCCATTTACAGGGGCGAAGCTGCCTTTAATGACTCCGTCTACTGGGGCGGGGCCGATTTCAGCGGCTCTACCTACCGGGGCAGGACTGGCTTCGGTAACTCTATCTACCAGGAAGGGGCTAATTTAAGCCGATCCACCTACCGGGGCGAGGCTGACTTTAGCGGGTCTATTTTCTGTAGTGAAATATATTTTGGCTACAGCACACACAGCGACAGTTTTTCTCGCTTCACAGATTGCACCCCTCAGTTTTATGACGAGACAAACCACAAAAACACCCTCTTCGGCTCGTATAACAATAATTTCACAGCCGAAAACGGCAGGGGCTACCCCATTTACCGTAACCTTGAAGGCTTACCCCTTGACTGTAATTTTCTCACCACAGAGCGAAAAGAATACCTTGCAAATAAGTTCCAAGAAATAGACGAAACGAAGAATAAATTTCGTGAGGTAAAAGATACCGAGGGGAACGCCATACTTGTCAACACTCCGCTATCTCTTAACGGTGAGATCCGTGTTTGGCGTGAGAAAGTTACCACGGTAAAAGCGGAGGATACAGCGCCGAAAGAAAAGAATAACTAGCCACCCGGTTAAGCTGAAGATGCGGTAGGGTAAAAAGGAACACGCACCATCACTTTAAGGAGCAGAACGCCAATGCCAGAAGAACACAAAACTATAGAGGCTAGATTATCTGCTAGCCCAGAGGTATATCATATGGCGCGGTTTGAGAAGGCTTTTCCGTGGCTCCTGGCTGGTGGGGCAGCGCTTGTCCTACTTGAAACCTACCGCAAGAATACTAATGACCGCGCTAAAGCAAACGCAGACATTAAAGCCGCCCTTAAAAACCAAGAGCACCAAGCGGAAGTTCTCAAAGAACAAATCCGGCAATTCGACGAAAATGCTTTCCAAGAACGTAAAGCAGAACGCCGAGAGCGGTACACCAAAGCGGTAGAACAGCTTGGTAATGCGAGTGCCCCCGTTCGTATGGGTGGTGTGTACACGCTCATTGGACTCGTGGATGAGTGGCTTGAAGAAAAGAACTTAGAATATAGCGAACGGCTCAAAGAAGGGCAGGTTATTATTAATAACCTTTGCGCCTATATTCGCTTCCCGTTCACTCTTGCTTCTTATTATGATGAATTATCTGAAGATAAACCTTCGTCTGAGGGGATTTATAAAGATAATCAGCAGAAATTCTATACAGATAAAGCAGAGTTCAAATCTGAAGCAGACATTCGCCTGAGCATTATTAAAGAAATTCACAGCCGCCTACAAAACCCTGACAAAAACACACCAGGGACGTGGTCAGATTTTGAATACGATTTCTCGGGAAGTACTTTCTTCTACCCCGTTGACCTCACAAACTCCTATTACAAAAAACCCGTTAATTTCAGTGGCTCCACGTACCAGGGCAACGCCGACTTCGAGAGCTCCACGTACCAGAGCAGGGCCGATTTCAGCTACTCCATCTACCGGTGCTGGGCTGATTTCAACTACTCCACCTACCAGAGTGAGACTGACTTCAGCGGCTCCACGTACCAGGACGGAGCTACTTTCAACGGCTCTACCTACACAGGTTGGGCTAATTTCAATTGCTCCACCTACCGGGAGGGGGCTTACTTCAGTAGCTCCACCTACCAGAGTGAGGTTTACTTCAACAGCTCTATCTACCGGGAAGGGGCTGACTTCAGCTACTCTACCTACCAAGGCTGGGCTAACTTCAACTACTCCACCTACCAAAATGAGGTTTACTTCAACGACTCTACCTACCAGGGCAAGGCTGACTTTAGCGACTCCACCTACCGGGAAGGGGCTTACTTCAGTAGCTCCACCTACCAGGGTGAGGTTTACTTCAACGACTCCACCTACGAAGGTAAGGCTGAGTTCATTGGCTCCACCTACCAAGATAAGGCTCGCTTCAGCCACTCCACCTACCGGGGCAGGGCTGACTTCGGTAACTCTATCTACCTGGAAGAGGCTGATTTACGCCGATCCACCTACCAGGATGAGGCTGACTTTAGCGGGTCTGTTTTTTATCGTGAAATATATTTTGGCTACAGCACATACAGCCCCAGTTTTTCTCGCTTCACAGGTTGCGCCCCTCAGTTCTATGACGAGACAAACCGCAAAAACACACTTTTTGGGTCACCCGATAATGATTTCACAGTCGAAAACGGCAGGGGATACCCCATTTACCGCGGCCTTGACGGCTTACCCCTTGGCTGTAGTTTCCTCACCACAGAGCAGAAGGAATACTTTGCAGATAAGTTCCAAGAAATAGAAAAAATAAATAATAAACTTCTTGAAGCAAAAGACGAGGAAGAGAATACCCAACTTTTAGACACACTGGGGTCTCTTAAAAAAGAACTCCATGATTGGTGTAAGGAAGTTACCACAGTAAAAGTGGAGGGCACAGCGCCTGGAGAGGAAAATAACTAGCCACCCGAAGGATTCGTGGTCTCCACTTCCTGCCGTATGAGAACATCAAGATTCCACGGTGCCATTTGCCCCCTATGAGTTTGACCCCGCTCTGACGTGGCTAGTTGTTTCTGCTATAGGGTCACCCCGCAACGACCTCTGAATACCCGCAGGATTGGGCCGTTACCTACCTGCTCAGCAAAGATTTGCAGGTAAACCTTGGGCTAAAATTCAGGAAAATCTGAAAGGTAAGCTGAAGATGCGGTAGGGTGGTACTTGCACACACTCACCGCAAGGAGTCTACTCACCTATGAGCGATAAAAAACAGCAGGAAACAGAGCAGCCTAGACGACAGAACAAAGACTGGTTGTGGTGTAAAGGGATTATTATGATAGTCCTCGGGGGTTTTTCCCTTTTTATCTGTTGCCTCTACTTATTTCCCGAGCTTATCTGTTGGCTCCCCTTATTTTCCGAGCAATGGGTCACCAACAAACACGTATGGTTACAACTGTATCTAGGAGCCCTAGCTGTTGCAGGCGTGGTAGCTTTATGTAAACCACAAATTATTACTTCGAACCCTAAAAAATACTTTATTACCAGCGTTCTTGTCACTGGTATTACAGGTGGGGCATTTGCTCTTCTTTTACCCATAGCTATCAAAAGCACTACAACAGGTGTTGGCGGGCTACGCCACTCTATTCTACTAGCAACCGGTGGTCTTCTCGCGATCCTTACCTTGGGCGAGACTCGTCGTAAAAATGATATTGACAAGGATAAGAACGACAAGGATCATCGGCGACAGGTTAGGGCAGAACGTCGAGAACGGTACACCAAAGCGGTGGAGCAATTAGGTGATGAGAAAGCTCCTATCCGCATGGGCGGTGTATATACGCTAGTTGGTCTCATAGATGAGTGGCTTGAAGACGAGTCTATAGACAAATATGAGGACAGACTCAAAGAAGGACAGGTTATTATCAATAACCTCTGCGCTTATATACGCTCCCCATTTACTCTTGCTTCTCATTATGATGAGTTATCTAAAGCCAACCCCACGCCTAAGGGAATATATAAAGGTAAAAAAGAAAAGTTCTATGCAGACAAAGCAACATTAGATTCTGAAGCAGACGTTCGTCTAGGAATTATTAAAGAAATTCACGACCGTCTACAGGATCCAGAAGAAAATACCCCGGGTACCTGGTCAGATTTTGAATACGATTTCTCAGGCAGCACCTTCTTCTACCCAATAGACCTTACAAACTCTTGCTACACAAAACCTATTAATTTCAGCGGCTCCGCCCACCAGGATCGGGCTGACTTTAGCGGCTCCACCTATCAGAGCTGGGCTGATTTCAACGGATCCACCTACCAGAATGTGGCTTACTTCCGTAACTCTACCTACCAGAATGTGGCTTACTTCCGTAACTCTACCTACCAGAGTTGGGCTGACTTTAGCGGCTCCATCTACCAGAAAAAAGCTCACTTCGGCGACTCTATCTACCAAGGCTGGGCTTATTTCCGCAGCTGCGCCTACCAGGACTGGGCTTATTTCAGCGGCTCCACCTACAAATATGACGCTGACTTTAGTGGGTCTATTTTCTGTAGTGACGCTTATTTTGACTACAGCTTACATAGCAACCGTTATTCTCGCTTCATAAACCGCGCCCCTCGGTTTTATGACAAGATAAACCGTAAAAACACACTTTTTGGCTCGCATAATAATAATTTCATGGTAGATACCAACAAAGGTTATCCTATTAATCTAAATTCCGAAGGATTACCCCTTGACTGTAAATTCCTTACTTCAGGCCAGAAGAAATACCTCACAGATAAGTTCCAAGAAATAGACAAAACAAATAATAAACTTCGTGAGGTAAAAGATGCCGAGGAGAAAACTAATCTCATAATAACACTGTTATATCTTCGCCATGAGATAAGTAATTGGCGCAAGGAAGCCACCACAGTAAAAGTGGAAGACGTAGCAGCAGAAGATACGGAGAGCTAATCAACTCGTAGCGTTTTTGGGGGGACAGCTATTCTTTAATAGCTGTCCCCCAACACTCTACGGCTCTCCCCTAGTACACGAAAGTACCGGCGGTTTATGCAGCCGCTCGTCCTTACTCCACCACCAAAGTTTTCAGGTTCAGCGGCGTACTAGCAACTCCTCCAGGTGCCCTAACCGCATCAAAACCAGGCCCTCGCGCAGGGCCCCGATAAACCCCTGCAGCATATGCTATTCGTCTTCTTCGTAGACATAATCCTTGAAATAGTCAGGGTCGCCGTCGCTGTCTAGCCAGAGCTCAAACCAGCCCAGGAAGTCCTGGCGCTCACAGCATGGGCTAACACCAACATCCGAAAAGCTCCACACCTCACCGGCGCACGGCCCGGCGGTAATCAGCTCATAGGTCATGCCGCACCCCTCATCCATGAGCTCAACACCCTGGTTCCCCAGCTTACGTTCAAAGGACTCATCGCTAAGCTGCTCTTCGTCCTCCTCATCCTCCCAAACCCAGCCGTCCGTGAGCGTCATGGGGAGGGAAAGGTCTTTATGCTCAATCTCTGCGAGCCGGTGAATGGGGCTGACGCTGATGCCCTCCGCCGCCGGGTCGTTCCAGCCGTCACCAACCTCCAGCAGAAACAGCCGGTACGCCTGCGGCAGGCGGGTGTTGCAAGCACTCTCAAAAGCAGCGATTTCCGTCTCCGAAATGGTAGGCCCCATGCTGATATTCTTCTGAGCAATTTTAGTCTTAATACGCTCGATCACGGCCGGGTATTCTTCAGGTGTATAGATAGGCACAGAAACTCCTCAATATAGATATAGTCCAGTTCACAAGTCAGCACAGGGCCTTTTTACATGCTACTGCACAGCCATAACTGTTTCTATCCTGGCGGTCATTGAGGTACAGGCAGATTATGCGCATTCAATTCCGACTGGATTCATGCCATAATTGGTTATAAATCAATTTTAAATACAATTAGTGTCACATGAAAGAATTTAATAACTCCATTATTATCTACCAGCCACATACCGATCAGCCCGCTATTGATGTTCGGATAGAGGGCGAGACAGTGTGGCTCAGCCAGCGGCAGATGTCGGTATTATTCGATACCAGTTCAGACAATGTTGGGCTCCACCTGAAGAATATCTATGCTGAGGGTGAGCTGCTAGAAGAGGCAACTACCGAGGATTTCTCGGTAGTTCGTCAAGAAGGGAACAGGCAGGTTCGGCGATCAGTGCGCCACTACAACCTTGATGCCATTATCTCTGTGGGCTACCGGGTCAAATCAGCCACAGCCACGCAGTTCCGTATCTGGGCCACCAAGCGCCTGCGCGAATACCTGGTGCAGGGGTACAGCATTAACCAGCAGCGGCTTGAGCAGCTCGGGCAGATCGTAGAAGTCATGGCGCGGGCAGATAACCACCTCGTGGCCGGTACTGGTGAAGTACTCGCAGCCTATCTACCAAGCCTGCAAGCCCTGCGCGACTACGACGAAGGCACGCTCTCTGCCAGCGAATCCACCGGGAATGCGCCGGTGTGGCAGCTCACTCATGCCGAAGCGCAGGCGATCATTGCCCGCGCCCGCAGCGAATTCCCGCAGGATAGGCTTTTCGGGATCGAAAACGGGGATAAACTCAAGTCAGTTGTCGCAACCATCTACCAGAGTTTCGCGGGCGAAGACCTCTACCCAACCACCGAGCAGAAAGCAGCGAACTTACTGTACCTCATGGTCAAAGACCACCCGCTGGTTGACGGGAATAAACGCAGCGCCGCGGCCCTGTTCATTGAGTTTCTGGCCCAGAATAACCTGCTGTTTTCGACCGATGGCACACCGCTCGTCTCAAACAACGCCCTAGCAGCAATGACCCTAATGGTCGCCATGAGCAACCCGAAAGAAAAGGACCTTATGGTAGCCCTCGTGGAGCGGCTCATTAGCCCGGCCGCGCAGTAGCCTTTGCTTCGTGGCCCGCAGTGCGCCGCTACTCCCCCACCAGGGTCTTCGGATCCAGCGGGGTGCTGGTGCCCTCCGCCAGGTGCTCCAGGCGCCTCAAAATAAGGCCCTCACGCAGCGCCCAGGGGCAAACACGCATCGTTTCCACACCGAACATCTCCATCGCGGCCTCAGCCGCCATTGCGCCCGCAAGAACCTGGTCGGCGCGCATCCGGGAAACACCGGGCAAATCAGCGCGTTCGGCGGGAGCCATAGCCTCCATGCGGCGAGTCCACAGGCGCAAATCCGTCACATGCATCTCACGCTTCACATGCGGCCCCGCAGAATACGGTGCCGCCCCGCAAATACGCGCCAGCGAACGGAACGTCTTCGAGGTGCCCACCACCATGTTCGGCTCACCAAACGCCAGCAGCTGCTGCGCCACCGGCTCAATCTGCTCACGCACATACCCGCGCAGCCGCTTCGTCTGCTTCGGTGCGGGCGGCTGCTCCTCAAAAAACTCGCGGGTCAGGCGGCCAGCGCCCAGCGGCACCGACATTGCCGCATCCGGCAGGGCATCCGTTCCCGTGGAAAACTCGAACGAGCCGCCCCCAATATCAAAATTCAGGATGCGCCCCGCACCCCACCCCTGCCAGCGGCGCACCGCGAAATAGGTGATAGCGGCCTCTTGATCGCCCGAAATCTCGCTCAAACTCACGCCGGTCTTCAACCGCACATACTGCAAAACCTCGGCACCATTACCGGCCTCACGAATAGCGGAAGTCGCAAAGGCGAGCAGATCTTCGGCATTATTCTCAATGGCGAAATCGCGCGCAGACTTCACAAACTCGGTCAGCGCAGCGCGGCCCTCATCAGAAATATCACCCGACGGTGTCAAATACTGCACCAGCTGCAGCGGAATCTTATGCGAAGCGTACGGCTCGGGGCGGGCGCCCGGGTGGCCGTCAAGCAACAGCAGGTGAACAGTATTTGAGCCAACATCAAGAACACCGAGGCGCACGGCGCGCTCCTATCCCCCAGCCACCGCCGGGATAACGTACAACTTCATTAAGTGTGGCACAAGTCGCCGCATGATGCGCGCAATCCACCGCCGGGTCTGCGCGAGTTCGCCCGCCGCACATGGATGCACAGGCCGGGGAGCGCGAGCACACGAAAAAATCTCACGGGCTCAATGCCCGCGAGATTTTACGTCGGGTTTTTAGAGAAAACGGGACGAAACCATGTAACCAAGGGATGCGGAGGCTCTGGCGAACGGCTTCAGGATGCGCGACTAGCAGCGAGCGCCTAAGGCTGTCGCGCACGGCAAAGCGAAGCGGAGCCGTCGTGACTGGTCGCCTTGTAAAGCGAGCGCAAGTCGCGCATCCATGTAAATCTTGCCAAGCGCAACAATACGGATACGTAGCCCACACTTTCGTGAGCAGCGCATCCGTATTGTTGGGAAGAAGAAAGGACTAGTCCTTCTTAGCCGCAGTCTTTTTTGCAGTAGTGGACTTTTTAGCGGTCGTTTTCTTCGCGGTGCTCTTCTTGGCGGTTGTCTTTTTCGCCGCAGTCTTACGCTTCGCAGGCCCCTTGGCACGCTTTTCGGCGAGCAGTTCGACGGCGC
>ERZ773079.813-NODE-813-length-19777-cov-66.540361_pt1 | contig 19777 bp, 18 predicted proteins | sample MGYA00511355_ERZ773079 | MGnify/ENA primary metagenome ERZ773079 (study PRJEB29015, sample SAMEA2737979) | human oral metagenome | biome: human oral; feature: human-associated habitat; material: dental | place: China | collected 2117 ... | reverse complement strand
TGCGCGACGTCCTCGACGACCCCGGAGTCGCCGCCCGCGAGTGGGAGGGACTGGGCGGCGCCGACGCCCTGGCGCCCCTGATCGACCAGGTCTGGGTCTACGGCGACCCCCGCGTCCACGACGCCACGAGCAGCGGGGAGATCCCGTCGGCCCTGGCCTCGCGGGCCCTCTTCACCGGCTACCTGGCCGCGGGGCGCGCCGACGTGGACCCCCACCCCGGGCGGCTCGCCCGCCCCTACGTCCTCACCACGGCCGGCGGGGGCTCCGACGGAGGGCCCCTGGTTGAGGCGGCGGCGGGCGCGCGGGTGCCCGGCGGGCACGACCACATCGTCGTGGCGGGACCGCAACTCGACGAGGACCGCTTCGTCCGCGCCCAGGCCCTCGCCGGACCCTCCACCACCGTCGTGCGCTCCTGCCCGGGCCTGGCCCACAGGATCCGCGAGGCCGCCGCCGTGGTCGCCATGGGCGGCTACAACACCGTGTGCGAGATCCTCGCCACTTCCACCCCCGCCCTCATCGTCCCCCGCGAGAAACCGCGCCTCGAACAGGCCATCCGCGCCCGCGCTCTGTCCCGCGCCAGCGCCATCGACACCGCCCGCCAGGAGGCGGCCACCCCCGACCTGCTCTCCCAATGGCTCGCCGGAGCCGTCCGCTCCCGGACCGACCGGTCCCACGTCGAGCTCGGCGGCCTGGCCGCCGCTGCCCGCGCCGCCACCCGACTGCTCACCCGCACCCCCGAAGGAGAACCCGCATGACACGCATCGGCTACGTCCTCAAGGTCTACCCCCGCTTCTCCGAGACCTTCGTCGTCACCGAGATCCTCGCCCGTGAGGAACTCGGCCAGGACCTGCGGATCTACGCGCTGCGCCCCACGACCGACACGCGCTTCCACCCCGAGATCGCCCGCGTCGAGGCCCCGGTCAGCTGGGTTCCCCGCCCCCGCAAGGCCGCCGACCTGTGGGAGACCCTCACCGCGAGCCTCACCGACGAGGACATGCGCCGGCGCTTCGCCGACCTCATGCCCCGCATCGCGGGCCTCGCCGCCGACGACGTCGCCCAGGGCGCCGCCCTCGCGCGGGCCGCCCGCGAGGACGGCATCACCCACCTGCACGCCCACTTCGCGTCCCTGGCGGGGCGGACCGCCTGGATCGCCTCGTCCCTGACGGGCATCCCCTACACGGTGACCACCCACGCCAAGGACATCCACCACGAGTCCGTCGACATGGGCCTGCTGCGCGAGGTGTGCGCGGGCGCCGCCCAGGTCATCGCGATCTCCCGCTACAACCAGGACTACCTGGACCGGGTGCTCGAGGGCACGGGGGCGCGCGTCGTCCTGCAGCGCAACGCCCTGGAGCTGGCGCGCTTCGCCTACCGCGACCCCGAGCCCCCCTCCGGGCCGCTGCGCGTCCTCGCGGTCGGGCGCCTCGTCGAGAAGAAGGGCTTCGCCCACCTCATCGACGCCCTCGCCCTGGCCCGGGGCGCCGGGATCGACTTCGACGCCCAGATCATCGGCGAAGGAGAGCTCGCGGGCGACCTCGCCCGCCGGATCGAGGACAACGGCCTGTCGGACTCGTGCCGCCTGCTCGGGGCGCGCACCCAGGACGAGGTCCGCTCCCACCTGGAGGCGGCCGACGTGTTCGTCGCACCCTGCGTGCCCGGCGCCGACGGCAACATCGACGGGCTCCCCACCGTCATCCTGGAGTCCATGGCGGTGGGCACCCCCGTGATCGCCACCTCCGTCAGCGGCATCCCCGAGGCGGTCGTCAACGGGCGCACCGGCGTCCTCGTCCCCCCGGCCTCGGCGAGCGCCCTCGCGCAGGCCCTGGGGGGCATCGCCTCCGGGCGCGCCCCCGTGCTCGTGGCGACCACCGTCGTCGAGGTCGGGGTGGACGTGCCCGAGGCCAGTCTCATGGTCATCCTCGACGCCGACCGCTTCGGCCTGTCCCAGCTCCACCAGCTGCGCGGGCGCGTGGGGCGCGGGGCCCGCGAGTCGGTGTGCATCGCGGTCACGGGCGCCGAGGTCGGCTCCCCGGCCTACCACCGGCTGCGGGCCTTCGCCCGGATCGGCGACGGCTTCGCCCTGGCCGAGGCGGACCTGGCCCTGCGCAGCGAGGGCAATGTGCTCGGCGCCGCCCAGTCGGGCCGGGCCAGCGACCTGGACCTGCTCAAGGTCACCCGCGACGGGGACGTCATCGCCCAGGCGCGCGTCGAGGCGGAGGCCGTCATCGCCGTCGACCCGGAGCTGAGGGAGCACCGGGCGCTGGCGGCGGCCATCGCGGACCGCCTCGACGAGGAGTCCGAGGCCTTCCTGGACCGGGCCTGAGCGCGGCGGGTCGGCGACTCTGCTAGGATCCCGCCGCGCGTCGATCTGCGAAGGAGCCTGCCCCGGTGAGTGCGAAGCTGGTGCTGCAAACGGATTTCGGGCTGGTCGACGGCGCCGTCGCGGCCATGTACGGGGTCGCCCTCAGCGTGGACGAGACGCTGTCGATCCACGACCTGACCCACGAGATCCCGCCCTTCGACATCTTCGCGGCCTCCTACCGGCTCTACCAGACGACGAGTCACTGGCCCGCCGGCACGGTCTTCGTCTCCGTCGTGGATCCGGGCGTGGGCTCGGACCGCCGCAGCGTCGCCGTGCGGACCGACGGCGGGCACATCGTCATCACCCCGGACAACGGCACGCTCACCCACCTCGCCCGCTACATCGGGATCCGTCAGGCGCGCGAGATCGACGAGGACGCCCACGCCCTGGCCGGCAGCCGGGAGAGCCACACCTTCCACGGCCGCGACATCTACGCCTACGCCGGGGCGCGCCTGGCCGGCGGGCGGATCTCCTTCGAGCAGCTCGGCGGGCCACTGCCCCCGGCCGAACTCGTGCGACTGCCCCTGGGCGAGGTCGTCGTCGGCGACGGGGAGATCACCGGGACCATCGATATCCTGGACATCCGCTTCGGCTCGCTGTGGACCAATATCTCGGCCGACTCCTTCAGGGCGCTGGGGGTGGACTCGGGCGACTTCGTCCGGGTCTCCATCCGCGAGAACGGCAAGCTCCGGTACCAGAACCAGATGCCGTTCACGCGCACCTTCGCCGGCGTCTCAGTCGGGGAGCCGCTGGTGTACGTCAACTCCCTGCTCAACATCGGCGTCGCCGTCAACCAGGACTCGTTCTCGGAGCTGTACCACATCGGCACCGGGATCGCGTGGAAGATCAACTTCGGCAAGCTGTAGGGCGCCGTCCCGCCCCGGGCGCGCCGACGGCGGGGCGGCCGGTTCAGCCGGGCGCGCCGGTCCCGGCGGCCCCGGCGGCTTCGCCGGTCCCGCCGGGCTCGGCGAACCACACGCGCGTCTCGCCGTACCTCTTCTCGCCGAAGCGCCTCAGCCCCGCGGGCCAGACCGGTTCGGGGGAGCGGGCCGAGCGCTCCAGAACGACGACGGCGTCCGGCGCCAGCCACGGATCCCGGCGCCGGACCAGGGGCGCGAGCATGGCGGCGACGGCGGTCGTCAGGGGGATGGCCAGCACGAGTCCGACGGAGGCGACGAGGGTGCGGACGATCTCCTCGGCTATCTCCCCGAGTTGGAGCAGCTCGAGCGTGGGCCGTTGGATGATCGACGCGCTCAGGAGCAGGGTGATCGCCGTCCCCACGTAGGCGAAGGCCAGGGTGTAGACGGTCGAGGCGATGTGGTCGCGGCCCACGGCCATCCCCTGGAGGAAGAGGCGGCGGCGGGCGAGCCTCGGGTTGGCGGCGTGCAGCTCCCACACGGTCGAGACCTGGGTGATCGTCACGTCGTTGAGGGCGCCGAGCCCCGCGAGGATGATGCCGCCGAGCAGCAGGGCCTGGAGGTCTATGCCCGGAATGGGGGTCCTGAGATTGCGCGCCTCCTCGCTCAGCGCGCCCGTGAGGTTCGAGGTCTCCACGGCCCACCAGGCGAGGCCGGTGGTGATGAGCAGGCCCGAGAAGGTTCCCAGCACGGCCGTCGTCGTGCGGATGGAGACGCCGTGTGCCAGGTAGATGGACGCGAACATCATGGCCGCCGAAGCGACGAGGACGACCATCACCGGGTGGGAGGAGACCGTCAGGGCGGGAATCATGAAGGCGCCGACGACGCCGAGGCTCACTCCCAGGCCGATGAGGGCCATGAGGCCTTTGATCCGGGCGACGAGGACGACGGCCACGACGTACAGCAGGAGCAGCGCCAGCATCGGCCCGGTGCGCACGAAGTCCTGGAAGATGTAGACGACGCCGGATTCGAGGGCCTTGGGGTAGAACATGGCCAGGATCTCGTCGCCGGGCTCCAGGCCGTTGGCGACGATCTCAGCTGGCACGTGGACTGGGACTTCGACTCCCGACACCCTCATCTTGACCGGCGTCTGGCCGTTTTTGTCGGTCTGGCCGACCGACGTGATCTTGCCCTTGACGTACTCGACTCCCTTGTCGCTCAGGGGGCGCGACCCGACCGGCGTCTCCCCCTTCGGCCACAGGACGATCAGGGCCACGAGGGTCAGGGCCGCCAGCGGAACGACGATCGCGGCCAGGAGCGCGCGCACGCGGCGGCGCTCGGCGGGGCCGATGTCCAGCGGCCCGCCGTGCGAATGCGAATGGGCGTGGGAGTGGACGGGCGCGCGCCGGTCCGCGGACGCCGACCGCTCCGCCCGCGTCCCGTCCGTGCGCTCGTCTAGCATCCGCGCCTGCCTAGCAACCGGCCAGCTCGCGCGCCAGGAAGGCCTCGACGTCGTCGGCGGGGATGCGGACCTGCTCCATGGTGTCCCGGTCGCGCACGGTCACGGCGCGGTCCTCCAGCGAGTCGAAGTCGACGGTGACGCAGTACGGCGTGCCGATCTCGTCCTGGCGGCGGTAGCGGCGGCCGACGGCGCCGGCGTCGTCGAAGTCGACGTTCCAGTTCCTGCGCAGCTCGGCCGCCAGCTCGCGGGCGACCGGCGAGAGCCGCTCGTCGCGCGAGAGCGGGAGGACGGCGGCCTTGACGGGCGACAGGCGCGGGTCGAGGCGCAGGACGACGCGCCTGTCCACCCCGCCTTTGGCGTTGGGCGCCTCGTCCTCGCCGTAGGCTTCGACGAGGAACGCCATGAGGGAGCGGGTCAGGCCGGCGGCGGGCTCGATGACGTAGGGGATCCAGCGCTCCCCGCTGGCCTGGTCGAAGTAGGACAGGTCCTTGCCCGAATGCGTCGAATGCGTGGACAGATCGAAGTCCGTGCGGTTGGCGATGCCCTCCAGCTCGCCCCATTCGGACCCCTGGAAGCCGAAGCGGTACTCGATGTCGACCGTCCGCTTGGAATAGTGGGAGAGTTTTTCCTGCGGGTGCTCGTACAGGCGCAGGTTCGCCGGGTCGATTCCCAGGCCGACGTACCATTCGCGGCGCTGGTCGATCCAGTACCGGTGCCATTCCTCGTCAGTGCCGGGTTCGACGAAGAACTCCATCTCCATCTGCTCGAATTCGCGCGTGCGGAAGATGAAGTTGCCCGGGGTGATCTCGTTGCGGAAGGACTTCCCGATCTGCCCGATCCCGAACGGCGGGCGCTTGCGCGCCGAGGTCATGACGTTCTGGAAGTCGACGAAGATGCCCTGGGCCGTCTCGGGGCGCAGGTAGTGCAGGCTCGACTCGTCCTCGACCGGCCCCAGATGGGTTCTGAGCATCATGTTGAAGTCGCGCGGCTCCGTCCACTGCCCGCGCGTGCCGCAGTTCGGGCAGGCGATCCCGGCGAGCTCGACCGAGTCGGGGTCGTCGATCCCCTTCCTGGCGGCGAACTCCTCCTGCATCTGGTCGACGCGGAAGCGCTTGTGGCACGAAAGGCACTCGGTGAGCGGGTCGTTGAAGACGCCGACGTGGCCGGAGGCCACCCACACCTCGCGAGGGAGGATGATCGAGGAGTCGAGGCCGACCACGTCGTCGCGCGAGGTGACCATGTGCCTCCACCACTGGCGCTTGATGTTCTCCTTGAGCTCGACGCCCAGCGGACCGTAGTCCCACGCGGACCTCGTGCCGCCGTAGATCTCGCCGCAGGGGAAGACGAAGCCGCGCCGCTTGGCCAGGGCGATGGCGTTGTCGAGGCGGGATGGGGCCTTTCTGGCCATATGGCCGTGCTCCTTTCGTAGCCGCGCTCCGGTGGCGCGGAAGCCGTCCGCGCCGTCAGCGGCGCACGAAATGCCTCGATTCTACCCGCGAGGGGCAGGAAGCGGATCCAGGCCGTTCGAGTGTTGGGAGCCGGGTTGCGCAGACCGCCCGATCCGGCCTGCGCGGTTCGTCCCGCTCCGCGCCCGGCGGCGCCGACCGCGACCGGCGGTTTTGACATCGATTCCGAACTGAGATGATAATCGTTCTCATGCAACGTTCTCCTTTCTCGCGACTCTTCGCCTTCCTCTCGACGCTCGCCCTATGCGCAGGCTTGGCCTCCTGCGGCTCTTCGACGAAGGAGAGCGACGGCGCAGCGAAGAAATCGGGGGGCAAACTCAACGTCGCCACGTCCTTCTACCCCGTCCAGTGGCTCGTCCAACAGATCGGGGGCGACAAGGTCACGGCCACGTCGGTGACCCCCGCCAACGTCGAACCCCACGACTACGAGATCTCCCCCGCCCAGATCGCCAAGCTCGGCAAGGTCGACGCGCTCGTCTACGTCAAGGGATTCCAGCCCTCCCTCGACGAGGCGGCCGAGGCCCTCAAGGGCCCGAAGATCGTCGACCTGTCGGGCTCGGTCGACCTCGTCCACCACGAGGGCGTCGAATCCGAGCACCACGAGCACAAGGACGGCGAGGGCCACGCCCACAAGCATGCCCACAAGAGCGGATCCGAGGACCTCGACCCGCATTTCTGGCTCGACCCCGTCCGCATGGGCAAGGCGGCCGACCGGGTGACCGAGAGGCTCGCGAAGGCGGACCCGTCCTCGGCCGAGACGTTCAAGGCCAACGCCAAGAAGCTCAAGGAAAGGCTCGGCGCCCTGAACGGCTCCTACGACAACGGCGTGAAGACCTGCCAGCGCCGGGCGATCGTCACGACCCACACGGCCTTCGGCTACATGGCCGAGCGCTACAAGCTGACGCAGATCGCGCTGTCGGGCATCGACCCAGAGGCCGAGCCCTCCCCCGCGGTGCTCGCCCAGGTCAAGAAGTTCATCCAGGAGAACGGAACCACGACGGTCTTCACCGAGGAGCTCCTGCCCACCAAGACCGCCGAGGCGCTCGCCAAGGAGACGGGGATCAAGACCGACGTCCTCAATCCGTTGGAGTCCAAGCCCGACAACGGCGACTATATTTCGGCCATGGACAAGAACCTCAAGGCCATCCGGACGGCTCTAGGCTGCTCCTAAGCGGCAAGCGGCCGGCCCCGGAGGCCCGGTGCCGGCTCGGCCACGCGCCCGTGTGTGCGTCGCAGCCTTCGACGCGGAACGCGGGCTCCCCACCCACGACGCGATCCACAGGAACGATGCACGACACCTTCTCTCCCCCGCCCATCTCCGTCTGCGACCTGTCGGTCGTCCTCGGCGGCGCCTCCATCCTGGACGGCGTGTCGCTGGACGTCCCGGCCGGCCAGTCCCTGGCCCTGCTGGGCGCCAACGGCTCCGGCAAGTCGACGCTCGTGCGGGCCATGCTGGGAATCGTCCCCGCCGCGGCTGGGACCGCCAGGCTCTTCGGCGCGAACGTCGCCGAACGCCGGAGCGTGCCCTGGCGGCGCATCGGATACGTGCCGCAGCGCGTGACCGCCTCGGCCGGCGTCCCCGCGACGGCTCTGGAGGTCGTGCGCTCGGGACTGCTCGGGCCGCGCAACCCGTGGGCGGACCGCGGGCCGAAGGCCAAGAGGCGGGCGATGGAGGCCCTGCGGGCCGTGGACCTGGCCGATCGGGCCCAGGACCACGTCCAGGTGTTCTCGGGCGGGCAGTCCCAGCGGGTCCTCATAGCCCGCGCCCTCGTGCGCGACCCGGACCTCCTCGTGCTCGACGAGCCGCTGGCGGGGATCGACAGGGACTCGCGGACGAGTCTGGCCGGCATCCTGGCCTCGCTGCGCGAGCGCGGCACGACGATCGTCACCGTCCTCCACGAGATGGGCGAGCTGGCCGAGCTCGTCGAACGCGCCGTGGTCCTCGCGGAGGGGCGCGTCGTCCACGACGGGCCTCCCCCGCGCCCCGTCCCCGGGCACGACCGTCCGGGCCACGAGCACGTCCACCCCCACGAGTCGGCCGAGCCGGCCGGCCACCACGCCCCCTCCCTGAGATTGGACCCCCGCTCATGATCGACGCCCTGGGCCAGATGCTTTCCTCGCCTCTGATGCAGCGAGCCCTCGTCGTGACGGTCCTCGTCGGGGTTTCCGCGCCCGTCATCGGCACCTACCTCGTCCAGCGGGGCATGGCGCTCATGGGAGACGGCATCGGCCACGTCTCCCTGACGGGGGTGGCGATCGGCTGGCTGACCGCCGGCGCCCTGAACCTGGCCCCCCGCGACGTCCTGGCGGTCCCCGGCGCGATCGCGGCCTCGATCGTCGGCGCGGTCCTCATCGAGCTCGTGCGCGCCCACGGACGCACCGGCGGAGACGTCGCCCTGGCCATGCTCTTCTACGGAGGCATCGCCGGAGGCGTCCTCCTCATGGGCCTGGCGGACAGCACCAGCGCGAACCTCATGCGCTACCTCTTCGGATCCGTCGCGGTCGTCCTGCCCGAGGACGTCCTGTACACGGCGGTCATGGCCGCGGCGATCCTGGCCGTCGGAATCGGCCTGCGCGGCCCCCTCTTCGCCCTCTCCCACGACGAGGACTTCGCCCGCTCGTGCGGCCTGCCCGTGCGCACGCTCAACGTCCTCGTGGCCGTCGTCGCAGCTCTGACGGTCTCGGTCGCCATGCGGGTCGTCGGAGTGCTCCTCGTCTCGGCCGTCATGATCGTCCCCGTGGCCATCGCCCAGCTGCTCTCCCACTCGTTCGTCCGCACGATGGCGATCTCCATGGGCATCGGCGTCGCGGTGTCGGTCGTCGGACTGGTCACGACGTACTTCAAGGCCCTGCCCTCGGGCGCGACCATCGTCATCATGCTCATAGCCCTGTATATAATGGCGGCGGTGGGACGCGCCGCCGTCGGCGTCTGCGTCCGCCGTTAGGACTCAGGTGAAGCATGCCCGCCCGCACACGCAACACGGCACAGCGCCAGGCCATCTCCAAGCGCCTGGAGGAGCTCTCCGTGTTCGTATCGGCCCAGCGGCTGCACGAGGAGTTGGCCAGGGGCGGCACGAAGATCGGCCTGGCGACCGTCTACCGCACGCTCCAGACCCTGGCCTCCGACGGCACGGTGGACACCCTGCGGACCGACTCCGAGATCCTCTACCGCTACTGCGGGACGGATTCGCACCATCACCACCTCGTGTGCAGGCTCTGCGGGAAGACGGTCGAAGTGGCCGGCAGCCAGATCGAGGCCTGGGCCAACCAGATCGCCTCCGAGGCGGGCTTCGTCGACGTCGAGCACACCGTCGAGCTGATGGGCACGTGCGCCTCCTGCGCGGCGAACCGTTCCTGAACCGCATGCGTGTCGCTTAAACTTCACCGTATCCACAACGTTCCCCGGCATGCCGCCGAAGTGGTGTCGCAAAGACGCCTACGTTAGAATCGCAGCATGCACAAGGCTATCGGCCACTTGGTGGCGACCGGTCCCTTCCCCGTCGTCTTCCTCGTCATGGTCCTGCTGGTCGCCTCCCGCTCGAACCTCGTCTACGGGATAGGCAGGTACGGCAGGCTGCTGACGATATCGGGCGCCGAGCCGGCCGCAGGCCCGCGGCGCCGGGTGTGGCTGTGGGCCAACGCCGGGGCGACCCAGCGGGCCATGGACAACATCCGCCGTCGCGGCTGGATCGTCATCTCCCTGTCCTATCTGACGGTGGGGATCCAGACGATCGTCAACGTCGCGGCCGGGGTCGTCGGCCTGTCGTGGCCGCGCTACGTCCTGGCCGCGATCCCCGGATGGCTCACCTGGGCGCTCATCTACTCGACGATCGGCTACGCGGTGTGGAGGGCCGCCGTCGCGGCGGCCGCCGGGTCGCCGGTCGGGATCGCGGTCATCGCGACGGCGCTCGCCGCCGCCGTCGCCTTCCTCGCGGTGCGCAGGCTCCGGCGTTCGCGCCGGGCTCACGGCGCGTCGCAGGACGGGTGATGGAGAGCGTCGAAGCCCGCCTGCCGATCAGGCTCGGGCAGTTCGTCAAGCTCGCCTCGCTCGCCTCGCTCGCCTCGACCGGCGCCGAGGCCGGCGAAGCCGTCAGGGCCGGGGACGTCACCGTCAACGGCCGCGTCGAGACGAGGCGCGGGCACCGGCTCGCCGACGGCGACGTCGTCGCCCTCCGCCTGCCCGGCGGGGGCGAGGCCGCGGTCAGGCTCGTCGCCGCGCCCTCCGAGCGCCGGTGAGCCGGCCCGTCCGCCGCGCCGACGCCGAACGGGCCGGGCGTCACGCCCTCAGGCAGTTGCGCCCGAGAAGCACCCGCAGGTCGGAGAAGAGCCCGTCGCCGCGGCTGACGTAGTACTCCTCGGCGACCTGCACGACGCTCGTGAGGCCGGGCCGGTGGACGTGGAGGCGGACCGGGGCGGCGCCCGGGTACAGGGAGAGGACGCCCGCCAGGGAGCTCATGAGGTCCGCCGTGCACATGCGCTCGGGCAGCTGGATGTCGACCGGGGCGTCCGGGATGTCGGCCTGGGGAAGCGTCATGCTCTGAGCCGAGAGCTGGAGGGAGCCGTCCCTGTACTGGACCCGGCACGTCACGACGGCGACGGCGTCCTGGGCGAGCATGGTCGAGACCGTCTGGTAGGTGGCCGGGAAGAAGTTGATCTCGACGCTCCCCGTCAGGTCCTCGAGCATGATGGTCGCCCACAGCTTACCGTTCTTCTTCGACACGCGCGGCTGGACGGACGTGATGAGCCCGGCCAGCGCGACGCTGCCGCCGTCGCGGGGGCCGTCCTCGTCGTTGACGAGCCGGACGATCGTCGTGTCGGCCGCGCGCTCCAGGGTGCGCTCCATGCCGGAGAGCGGATGGTCGGAGACGTACAGGCCGAGCATGTCGCGTTCGTGGTCGAGCTTGACCTTCTTGTCCCATTCGGGCAGGTCGGGGACGACGACGTGCACCCCCAACCCCAGGTCGGCGTCCGCACCGCCGAAGAGGTCGAACTGGCCGGCCGCCTCGTTCTTCTTCAGCGAGACGACGGCGTCGACGGCCTCCTCCGCCTTCGTCAGGAGCGCGCGCCGCGAGACGCCCATGGAGTCGAAGGCGCCGGCTTTGACCAGGCATTCGATCGCCCGCTTGTTGCACACCTGGAGGGGGACCTTGTCGAGGAAGTCCTGGAACGAGGTGAACTGCCCCTTCTGTCTGCGGGCCTGGACGATCCCCTCGACGACGTTGGCCCCGACGTTGCGGACGGCCGACAGGCCGATGCGGATCTCGTCGCCCACCGGGGAGAAGTCCGAGTCGGACTCGTTGACGTCGGGCACCAGGACGGTGATGCCCATGCGCCGGCACTCCCCCAGGTAGAGGGCGAGCTTGTCCTTGTTGTCCTTCTTCGAGGTCAGGAGGGCGGACATGAACTCGACCGGGTAGTTCGCCTTGAGGTAGGCGGTCCAGTAGGAGATCACCCCGTAGCAGGCCGAGTGCGACTTGTTGAAGGCGTACTGGGCGAAGGGCACGAGGGTGTCCCACAGCGTCTTGACGCATTCCTTCGAATAGCCGTTGGCCAGCATGCCCGCGGAGAACCCCTCGAACTGCTTGTTGAGCACCTCGCGGTTCTTCTTGCCCATGGCCTTGCGCAGCGTGTCGGCCTGCCCCATGGTGAAGCCCGCGCACACCCGCGCGATCTCCATGACCTGCTCCTGGTAGACGATCAGGCCGTAGGTCGTGGCCAGGATCTCCCCCAGAGGCTCGGCCAGTTCCGAATGGACCGGCGCGATCTCCTGGAGGCCGTTCTTGCGCAGGGCGTAGTTCGTGTGGGAGCCCATCCCCATCGGGCCGGGCCTGTAGAGGGCGGAGACGGCCGAGATGTCCTCGAACTCGGTGGGCTTCATCTGCTTGAGCAGGGTGCGCATGCCCGAGCCGTCGAGCTGGAAGACGCCGAGTGTGTCGGCCCGCTGGAGAAGCTCGAAGGTCTTGCCGTCGTCGAGGCCGACCTCCTCTATCTTGACCGGCGGCTTGCTGTTGTACTCGATGTTCTTCAGGGTGTCCTCGATCGTCGTGAGGTTCGACAGGCCGAGGAAGTCCATCTTCAGGATCCCGAGCTCCTCGCACAGCGGGTATTCGAACTGGGTGATCGTCGCGCCGTCGGAGGGACGCTTCATGATCGGGATGACGTCCATGAGGGGGGCGGAGGACATGAGCACCGCGCAGGCGTGCACGCCCCACTGGCGCGTCAGCCCCTCCAATCCCTTGGCCAGCTCGAAGGCGCGCCCGGCGTCGGCGTCGTCGGCCAGGAGGCTGCGGAAGTCCCCGGCCTCCACGTAGCGCTCGGCTTTGTCGTTGTAAACGTCGGCCAGGGCGATGTCCTTGCCCTGGACCGACGGCGGCAGGGCCTTCGTCAGCCGCTCGCCCATCTCGAAGGGGTAGCCGAGCACCCGCGAGGCGTCCTTGAGGGCCTGCTTGGTCTTGATCGTCCCGAACGTGACGACCTGCGCGACCTTCTCCGCGCCGTACTTCTTCTCCACGTACTCGATGACCTCTCCGCGGCGGCGCTCGTCGAAGTCGACGTCGATGTCGGGCATGGAGATGCGCTCGGGGTTGAGGAAGCGCTCGAAGAGCAGCCCGTGGGCGATCGGGTCCAGCTCGGTGATCTGCAGGGCGTAGGCCACCATGGAGCCCGCGCCGGAGCCTCGTCCCGGGCCGACCCGGATCCCGTTGCGCTTGGCCCACAGGATGTAGTCGGAGACGACGAGGAAGTAACCCGGGAACCCCATCTCCAGGATCACCCCCACCTCGTAGTCGGCCCGCTCGCGCACCGGGGCGGGGATGGCCTCGCCGAAGCGCAGGTGCAGGCCGCGCTCGACCTCCTTGACGAACCACGACGTGATGTCCTCCCCGGCCGGGACGGGGAATTCGGGCATGTAGTTGGCCCCCTCGGCGGCGGTGGTGAAGGAGACGTTGCAGCGTTCGGCCACGAGCAGCGTGTTCTCGCAGGCCCCCGGGAGGTCGCCGAACAGGTCCCACATGTCCTCGGTGGACCGCAGGTGGTAGCCGGTTCCGTCGAAGGTGAAGCGGTCGGGGTCCTGGAGGGTCGAGCCCGAGTTGATGCACAGCATGGCGTCCTGGATGGGCCCGTCCTCGGCCCTGACGTAGTGGGAGTCGTTCGTGGCCAGGAGGGGCGCGCCGATCTTCCCGGCCAGGTCGAGCAGCTCGCTGCGCACCCGCCGTTCGATGGCGTTGTCGTGGTCCATGACCTCGACGAAGTAGTTCTCTCGCCCGAACAGATCCTGCATGCGGCCGGCCGCGGCGTAGGCCTCCTCGAACTGGCCCAGGCGCAGCCGGGTCTGGACCTCCCCCGAGGGGCATCCGGCCGTGGCGATGAGGCCCTCGTGGTAGGTCTCCAGGAGGTCCATGTCCATGCGGGGCCACTTGCCCATCTGGCCCTCCAGGGAGGCCAGCGAGGCCATGCGGAAGAGGTTGTGGAGCCCCCTGTTGTCGTAGGCGAGGAGCGTCAGGTGCGTGTAGGCGCCGCGCGCGGAGACGTCGTCGGAGCGCTGGGTCTCGTCCCCCCACAGGACGCGGTCCGAGCCGCGCCGGGACGTGCCGGGGGTCATGTACGCCTCGACGCCGATGATCGGCTTGACTCCGGCGGCTTCGCACTCCCGGTAGAACTCGTAGGCCCCGAAGCAGTACCCGTGGTCGGTGATGGCGATCGCCGGCTGGCCCTGCGCCTTGGCCTCGGCCACGAGTTCGCCGATCTTCGCCGCCCCGTCGAGCATGGAGTACTCGGTGTGGACGTGCAGGTGCGCGAAGTCTTTGGATGTCATGCGGCAAGTCTAGTGGCGGGCCCGGCGGCCGTTAAGGGCCCGTCGCCTGGCGCGCCGAATCCGCCCGGACGCGCCGCCCAACCGTCGAGGCTCGGAGCCCGGCCGAATCCGCCCGTCGCCGGGCAGTCGCCCGTCGCCGGGCGGTCATCCGCGGACGCGCTCCCGCATGCCCTCGAGCGAACAGGCCAGGTCCTCCGGGTAGTCGGAGAAGAACTCGACCCACTCCCCGCTCGCCGGGTGCTCGAAGCCGAGTCTGACGGCGTGGAGCCATTGACGGTCCAGGCCGAGCCGTTCCGCCAGGACGGGGTCGGCGCCGTACACGGCGTCCCCCACGCACGGGTGGCCGACGGCGGACATGTGGACGCGGATCTGATGGGTGCGCCCGGTCAGGAGGCGTACGTTGAGCAGGCTGGCGGAGGGCATCGCCTCCAGGGTCTCGTAGCCGGTGACGGCGTTCCTGCCGTCCTCGCGCACCCCCATCTTCCACCGGTGGCGGAAGTCCCGCCCGATGGGAGCGTCGATCGTGCCCGCCGTCGGGTCGGGATGGCCCTGGACCAGGGCGTGGTATGCCTTGTTCACGGTCCGGTCGCGGAACGCCCGCTTCAGGAGCGTGTAGGCGAGCTCGGACTTGGCCACCACCATGCACCCCGACGTGCCGACGTCGAGTCGGTGGACGATTCCCTTGCGCTCGGGCGGGCCGGAGGTCGTCAGCCTCGTCCCCTCGGCCAGGAGGGTCCCCAGCACGTCGGGGCCGTCGAAGTTCAGGGACGGATGGGCGGCCATCCCCTGCGGCTTGTCGACCACGACGATGTCCCCGTCCTCGAACAGGCGCGGCAGGCCCGCCGGGCTCGGCCGCGGCTCGACGACCGCCGGCTCGGGCACGAGGATCTCCACCACGGAGTCTTGCTGAGCGCGGTCGGACTTGGAGGCGAGGCGGCCGTCGATCCACACCCCGCCCGTTTCGACGACTTTCGCGCACGCCGCCCTGGACATCCCGGTCATGCGCGCAAGGACGGCGTCCACCCGCTGCCCGGCGAGCCCTTCGGGCACCGGGTAGTAGCGCCGCTCAGCCATCCCCGCCGTCTTCGCCCGCCTGCGCGCCGGTCCCGCCGGCCGGGATGCGGCCGAGGTCGCCTTCCGACTGCGACCCGTTGCGGGTCTCGCCGCCTCCCGCGCTCCGGGCGTCTCCGCCCCGCTCGCCGGAGCCGTCGCCGCCGTCGAAGAAGGAGATGGCCAGGAGCGCGAGGATGCCTCCGACCAGCGCGATGTCCGCGACGTTTCCGACGAACCAGTCGGAGTAGCCGATGAAGTCCACGACGTGTCCGCGCCCGACGCCCGGCTCCCGGACGAGCCGATCGGCGAAGTTGCCCGCCGCGCCGCCCCAGACGACGCCGAGGGCTATCGCCCAGGGAGCCGACCGGCTACGCGCGATGACGAACGGCAGGGCGAGGACGACCGCGCAGGAGACGGCCGTGAACACCCAGGTGGCCCCGGTTCCGAAGGAGAACGCCGCGCCGGGGTTGAAGTGGAGGGTGAACGTGAGGAACCTGCCCAGCACGCGCACCGTCCGCCCGTCCCCCAGATCGTCGAGCGCCCACTGCTTGCTCGCCTGGTCGACGGCGAGCGTCACGAGGGCGCAGGCGAACGCAGCGACGACAGGCCCGCGACGCCTCCCTGCCCCGGACTCCTCTGTCGTCACTGCGTCCTCCCCGACGACGGGCGGCGGCAGCCCGCAGCTGCCGCCGCCGCGCGGTCGCTACTCAGCGCTGCTCGCCGGTAGGCACGGAACCGACCTCCACGTCCGCCAGGAGCGACTCGAGGTAGCTCTTCAGGCGAGTCCGGTAATCGCGTTCGAAATCGCGGAGCTCGGAGATCTTGCGTTCGAGCAGGCCCCGCTCTTGTTCAAGTTGCGTGAGAGTGCGGTTGTGCTGTTCTTCGGCCTCGGCGATGATCCTCTGGCCCTCGGTGTTCGCCTCGGTGAGGATCCGCTCGGACTCCGCCTTGCCGTCGCTGATGTACTTGTCGTGCAGTTGCTGGGCGAGGGCGAGCATTCCGGTGACGGCCGTCGCGTCGTTGCCACCCGACGCTCCCCCTCCGGTCGGAGCGAAAGAGGCGGTGTTGGCAGCGGAGTACGGAGCGTCCGCGGGTGCGCCGGGGGCCGGGGCGCCCGCGTTCTCCAATTCGGTGATGCGAGCCTGGGCGACCTTCAGCTGGTTCTCAAGCTCGGTCTTCTGCTTGGTTAGCTGGGCGATCGTCTCGGCGACCTCATCCAGGAAGTAGTCGACCTGGTCCAAGTCGTAGCCCTGTTCCACGGATGCGGGCGTTTTGAAACGAGCGTTCAGAACATCGGATTCAGTGAGCAGCGCCATGTGTGTCATTCACCTCTATGAGTCGGGTAACTTTCCTGAGCGGGCGAAGAACGCCGCCTACAAATAGGCTACCCGAAATTGGTACCGATGTTCACCGTGTGAATGATGATCTTCGCGCTGAGCAAACAGCACGAAGGGGAGTTTTCCGCGGAATGGCCGGGAAAACTCCAGCTCTAACTTTTGTGAAATTCGATCGGGATTGGGAGGGATCCCCCTTCGAAACGGGCCCGGACGAAGCCTCGACCCAGACGATGGTCCCACCCGCCCGCCCGCTCCGCGGGCCCGGAGTCACAGGGCCAGGAGGATCCTCGTCAGGAGACTCAGGGCCAGGATGAGGACGATGAATCCCAGGTCGAGCGCGATCGCCCCGATCCTGAGCGGCGGGATGAACCTGCCGAGGAACCTCAGGGGAGGATCGGTCAACCGGTAGACCGCGTTCGTCGCCAGGAGCCCCACGCCGCTCGGCCGCCAGTCCTGGGCCGTCATCTCGACGATGTCGAGGACGACCCGCGCCAGGAGAACGAAGAAGTAAGCCTGGACGACCGCGATGAGTACTCCGATGACGAAGGACATCAGAACGCCGACGCACCCTCCGCGGCATGCTCATCCATCGTCACGGTGTGAGGAGTCATGAGCAGGACGTCGTCGGAGACCTTGTTGAGCTGGCCCTCCAGCCCGAAGCACAGGCCCAGGGCGAAGTCGACGATCCGCTTGCGGGTCTCGTCGTCGGCGTCGGTGAGGTTGAGGATCACCGGCAGCCCCGAGCGGTACTGGACGGCGAAGGCCCTGACTTCGGAGAAGGAACGCGGATGCACGGTCACGATGCGCGCGAGTTGCGGCACCGAGGAGACGGAGTGAATCGGGGTGACGTCAGCCTCGTACTCCTCGTCGGAGTACTCGTCGTAGGCGTCGTCATACTCCTCGTATTCCTCGGAGTTCAACGTCGCTTTGTCTACAAAGCGCTGAAACATTCCCATTGGCAGCTTCTCTTTCACTCGTGATCATCTGCCCCAACAACGTATTTCACTTTTCTCCGCGGACCGGCGATTTAGGCGGGCGTGTCGCGAGTTGCCTCCGCGATTCCGGCGAAACGCCCGGCCTTTCCGCCCGCGGCGCAAGCGCGGCGATGCGAGAAGTACGCCGGGTCCTCGAAGGTGCAGACGCCGAGCAGGCGGACCTCCTCCACGCCCCGGGACGCCAGTTGCCGGACGAGGGCGCGGGGGATGTCGACGGAGGGAGTCCCCCACGAGGTCGTGGCCGCGGCCCCCGGCGCGAGGGCGTCGGCCTCGTCTCGCATGGACGGCGGGACCTCGTAGCATCGGCCGCAGATCGACGGGCCGAGCACCGCCGAGACGTCCTCGCCTCCGCGCCTTCGCAGCTCGTCCACGGCCTTGACCGCGATTCCGGCGAGAAGGCCGCCGCGCCCCACGTGGACCGCGGCCGCCAGCGGGCGGTTCCCGGTCAGGAGGAGCAGCGGCACGCAGTCGGCCACCATGACGGCGGCGGCCGATCGCCCGGCGCCGGGATCGACGACGAGCGCGTCGGTCGCCTTCGCGGTGACGCCGGCCCGCGCCGCCGCGAGGGCGTCGCCGTGGACTTGGTCCATCCAGGCCAGTCCGGGCGCCTCGAGTTCGAGCAGCCTCCGGTTCTCGGCGACCGCCCCGGGGTCGTCGCCTACGTGGAAGCCCAGATTGAGACCGGCGTAGGAGCCCGTCGACACACCGCCCGCGCGGGCGGTGAACCCTGCGCGCAGGCGGCCTCCGGGGACCTCGCGGTCGACGACCCATTCGACGAGTCCCATGCCCGTTCCTCCCCGCGCAGGCGATCCCGCCCACGCTTCGATGCGATCGGCTCTCCCGCTCTGCGGCGAGCTCGTGGCCGGACCGTTACTTGTTTACTTGTCGTCGAAGAGGAATGCGGGGATATCCAGATCGCGGCTGTGCCGCGGCCGATCTTTGACGACCGGCGGGATGACGGGCTCGGGATCGTGGACGGGGGCGATCGTCGGGCTGGGCGCCACCACGGGGGCGTCGGCCACGGGTCGAGTCGGCGTGGCGAAGCCGCTCGTGGCCGGCGAATCGCCCGACCGGTCGTCGATGTGGGCGGGGATGCTGGGCACGGCCTGGGCGTGGGAGGCCGTGCGGCTGACCTGGTACTCCTCTTCGTCGGGTTCGTCGAAGCCGGCGGCGATGACCGTGACCCGGACCAGGTCGCCCAGCGAGTCGTCGATGATGTGGCCGAAGATGATGTTGGCGCTGGGGTCGGCCGCCTCCTGGACGAGCTTGGAGGCGTTGTTCATCTCCGTCAGCGAGAAGTTCTCCCCCGACTGGAAGGACAGGAGGACCCCGTGCGCGCCGTCGATGCTCGCCTCCAGCAGAGGCGAGGAGATGGCCGCCTCGGCCGCGCGCATGGCCCGGTCGTCTCCCGTCGCCTCGCCGATGCCCATGAGGGCCGTCCCGGCGTCCTTCATGATGGCCTTGACGTCCGCGAAGTCGAGGTTGACCAGGCCGGGGATCGTGATGAGGTCCGAGATGCCCTTGACGCCGTTGCGCAGGACCTCGTCGGCCAAGTGGTAGGCCTCCAGGACTGTGAGGTTGTCGTCGGCGATCTCCAGGAGGCGGTCGTTGGGGATGACGATGAGGGTGTCGACGGACTTGCGCAGCTCGGCCAGACCCGCCGTCGCGTTGTTCGCGCGCTGGCGCCCCTCGAAGGCGAAGGGACGGGTGACCACCCCGACGGTCAGGGCGCCGATACTCCGTGCGATCTCGGCGACGACGGGCGCCGCGCCGGTGCCCGTGCCGCCGCCCTCGCCGGCGGTCACGAAGACCATGTCTGCGTCGTCGAGGGCGGAGCGGATCATCTCGGAGTTCTCCTCCGCCGCGCGGCGGCCCACCGCGGGATCCGCGCCGGCGCCCAGGCCGCGGGAGACCTCCCTGCCGATGTCGAGCTTCGTCTCCGCCTCTGACTTGACCAGGGACTGCCCGTCGGTGTTGATGGCGATGAACTCGACGCCGGCAAGCCCGTCCTGGATCATGCGGTCGACGGCGTTGACGCCGCCGCCGCCGACGCCGATGACCTTGATGTTCGCACCATTGTTGAGAGCGGGCATCGTTCCATCATTCCTTTCAAACCTCAAGCGCTACTTGAGGGTTTTCGCATCTGGCTTCGCGGACAAGGTAAAGGTCATGCTCACGCGGTTCAACGACCCGGCGGGGCGTGTCGCGAACTCGGATCGCCCCGGCCCCGGCGCGGCGGATCGGCGCGGTCCGCGCCCGGGCGGGTCCGCCGGGCGCGGTCCGCGCCCGCCCGGGTCCCCTCCACGCCGGCCGGAGGCCCCTGACGGCCGGAGAGCGGCGTGGATCCCGCCGCAGTGACGCGGGACCGGAGGAGTCCTCGGCCGTCAACGACCTGCGGATGGGTCGGAGCCGGGCCCGAACGGCGGGGGGGG
>ERZ773079.811-NODE-811-length-19824-cov-2.868633_pt1 | contig 19824 bp, 17 predicted proteins | sample MGYA00511355_ERZ773079 | MGnify/ENA primary metagenome ERZ773079 (study PRJEB29015, sample SAMEA2737979) | human oral metagenome | biome: human oral; feature: human-associated habitat; material: dental | place: China | collected 2117 ... | reverse complement strand
TTCTGTAACAGAAATATCTGCTCCTGGAGTTTCAACTGGTTTGAATTTTTTAAATAATCTTTTTTCTCTTCCAGTATTAATGCATCGCTTCTAAGCTGATAAATCTGTGCAGTTTCATCTTTTTCAAATTCTTCTATATTAAAATCACTGCTTCTTAAACAGCTTAATATCTCGTCTTCATTAAGCCCTATAAATAATTTTGTGTTTTTTAATTTTTGTGCTATTTCTCTCATAATATTTATATTTCAAAAATCAAATCGCCGTAACTTGGCATAGGCCAGTATTCTTTATCTACAAGCATTTCAAGTTCATCCACAAAGACCCTTAAATCCTTCATTATCGGCACTATCTGCCTGTGGTAGGCAAATGCCTTTTTCTCAATATCAGCTATAGCTGATACCTCCTTGACTCCTTCATCAAGCTTATGGAAGCTCTTTCTTGCCAAATTATGCAACTTAACTATTTTTTCAAGTATCTTTGTTTCTTCTTCAGGTTCTACATCCAAATCAAGATCTCTTACCGCCTTTATAGACTTTGCAAGGTCTCCGCTGTACTTCATGATCGCAGGCAGCAAGGACTTGCCTGCCATATTAAGCATAGTTTTTGCCTCTATATTGATAGCCTTTGAATAAGCCTCATACTCTATCTCAAGCCTTGCCTCAAGCTCCGCCTTTGTAAATACATTAAAGTCTTCATAGAGCTTTACTGCCTTTTTGCTGACTATAGCGGATATAGCCTCTACTGCTGAAGGTATATTGGGCAGTCCTCTTCTTTTTGCCTCTTCAACCCATTCTTTAGAGTAGCCGTTACCGTTAAATATTATTCTTCTATGAGCTGCAAATGTAGTCTTTACATAGTCATGCAGTGCCATTTCAAAGTCAGGGGCAGCCTCAAGCGCATCAACCGCCTCTTTAAAACTTTCAGCCACGATAGTATTAAGTACTACATTGGCAGAAGCTATTGATTCGGAAGAACCCAACATCCTGAATTCAAACTTATTATTGGTAAATGCAAATGGGGATGTTCTGTTTCTGTCTGTAGCATCTTTTTCAAAATCAGGTAAGGTATTGACTCCTGTTTTTAATATTCCTCCCTGTATGGAATGTGTAGCAAGTCCCGTACTGCAAAGCTGATCTATGACATCTTCAAGCTGCTCACCGAGAAATACCGAAATGATTGCGGGAGGTGCCTCATTGGAGCCGAGTCTTGCATCATTACCCACTGTAGCAGCCGTTTCCCTTAAAAGCTCGGCATGCCTGTCTACAGCTCTTAAAATGCAGGCAAGCACCAGGAGAAATTGCATATTTTCATGTGGCGTAGCTCCCGGATTTAACATATTTATTTTGTCATCGGTAATCAATGACCAGTTATTATGCTTACCTGAACCATTAACTCCTGCAAAGGGCTTTTCATGTAACAGACAGTGTAGATTATGGTTGAAAGCCAACCTTTTCATGGTTTCCATAACAAGCTGATTATGGTCGGTGGCAACATTTACCTGCTCGTATATAGGCGCAAGCTCATGCTGCCCCGGTGCCGCTTCATTGTGCTGGGTCTTTGCCGGAACTCCCATTTTCCAAAGTTCGTGGTTTAAATCATTCATAAAACGGGCAACCCTGTCTCTTATCGTTCCGTAGTAATGATCATCCAGCTCCTGCCCCTTGGGCGGCATAGCACCAAAAAGCGTGCGTCCCGCATATATTAAGTCCTTACGCTTTAAGTACATATCCCTGTCTACGATAAAATACTCCTGTTCCGCACCCACACTCGGAACCACTCTTTGAGATCTTTCGTTTCCAAAAAGTCTAAGCAGCCTTATAGCCTCTTTGTCAATAGCCTGCATTGATCTAAGAAGCGGTGTCTTTCTGTCAAGAGCCTCTCCCTTATATGAACAAAATGCTGTCGGTATGCATAAAGTTATACCTATGGCATCCTTTCTTAAAAATGCAGGTGAGGTACAGTCCCAAGCGGTATAACCCCTTGCCTCAAAAGTAGCTCTAAGTCCTCCTGATGGAAAACTTGAAGCGTCGGACTCACCCTTTACCAGCTCCTTTGCAGAAAATTCCAATATAACCTTTTGATTTGAAACCGAAGATATAAAACTTTCCTGCTTTTCAGCTGATACTCCCGAAAGCGGCTGAAACCAATGTGTATAATGTGTAGCCCCCCTTTGTATAGCCCATTCCTTCATACCGTGTGCTATTACTCCGGCTATGCTTCTGTCAAGCTCCGCACCGTCTTCTATTGTCTTTTTAAGCTTCCTATACACATCTTTCGGAAGATAGGTAGACATAGCCCTGTCTCCAAATACATCGCAACCAAAAAATTCATCTATACTTTTTACTTCGCCCATAAATATATTATCCCCATTTATTTATAAATAGGCTGCCGCACTAAGATCGGAAAATTATATTCTCCGATATGCTAATGCGACAGCCTTTTAAATTCAATTAACGCTCAGTTACGCCTTACCAACTGAACCGAACAATTCCATCTTTTCTTTTACCATATCTACTATGGCATTAAATCCCGGTGCAAGAAGCTTTCTGGGATCGAAGCCCTTACCTTCAAGGTCTTTTCCCGCTTCTATATACTTACGGGTTGCCTCGGCAAATACAAGCTGGCACTCGGTATTTACATTGATTTTAGCAACACCCAAACTTATAGCCTTCTTGATCATGTCAGCCGGAATTCCGGTACCTCCGTGAAGAACCAAAGGAATACCGTCAGTCTTTTCCTTTATAGCCTCTAAAACTTCAAAGTTAAGTCCCTGCCAGTTTGCAGGATATTTACCGTGTATGTTTCCTATACCTGCTGCAAGGAAGTCTATTCCCAAATCAACTATTTTCTTACACTCCTGGGGATCTGCACACTCGCCCATTCCTATAACACCGTCTTCTTCACCGCCGATAGAGCCTACCTCAGCCTCTATGGACATACCTTTTTTATGTGCGGCTTCTACCAATTCCTTAGTCTTTGCAAGGTTTTCATCTATAGGAAGATGTGAGCCGTCAAACATTATTGAAGAAAAACCTGCTTCTATGCACTTATAGCAGGTATCATAAGTACCATGATCAAGATGTAGGGCCACAGGCTGTGTAATCTCCATCTCTTCAATCATAGCCTTAACCATATCCGCTACTGTCTTATAACCTACCATATAGCTTGCAGCACCTGTAGACACTCCAAGTATTACCGGAGAGTTAAGTTCCTTTGCAGCAGTAAGTACAGCCTTCGCCCACTCCATATTATTTATATTAAAATGACCTACTGCATAATGCCCTTCTCTCGCCTTTTTAAGCATCTGTGTTGCAGAAACTAACATATACTTATCATCAACAAATAAGAATATTCCATTAACTACAGACAATTTGGCTGTAAAAGGCGCGATGACCGTCATAGAGGCAATTTCTAGTCGATGTAATCTTGCAAGTTTGCTGAAAGAGAGAGGTGCTGAGTGCATCTCAATAGAGATCGATAAGAAACTCCCTGTGGCAGCTGGTATCGCTGGTGGCAGTGGAAATGCCGCAGCGGTTATGCTCGGTGTGAACCACCTGCTTGGTAGTCCTTTGTCTATGAGGGAACTCATGGAGGCGGGTGCTAAGATTGGTGCGGATGTGCCTTTTTCTATAATGATGAATGCATATCTTAATGCTGATGAACTGAAGGGCCTACCACAGCTTGAAGAGGCGAGCTGTGCTGCGATAGTTTCTGGAATAGGCGAAGTGGTTGAGGCAGTTATGCCGAGACCGCATTTTGTGATTTTATTTAACCCTGGCATTGCTGTATCTACTAAGGAAGTGTATGAAGCAATTGACAGGAAACTTGAAGGCGCAGAGCTTGCGCAAAGAGAAGCAGATGTCAATCGCTTCTATAATGAACTTGAGCTGTACACACTTACGCATTACCGAGAAGTGCAGAACTTGGTGTCGCGGATACGCGAGTATTTGCACGCTGATGAAGTTCTGATGAGCGGTAGCGGACCCACCGTGGCAGCTTACTATACCGACGAAACTAGATTCGAGGCTGACTATGAAGCTTTAGAAGCGGCTAGATGGGTTGAACCGACTTGGCGATACTGGAAGACAAAGAGCGGAGGACTTAACTTATGGAGTTAGATTTTCAGATTCAGAAACCATTAAGAGAGCTAGTGTACCTGGAGCTCAAGAGACGAATTCTAACGGGTGAAATAGATGCGCACACAAGGCTCATGGAAATTGACCTGGCGGAGAAGATGAACGTAAGCAGAACACCTATCAGAGAGGCGATTCGTAAACTTGCTAACGAAGGCTTGGTTGTTATTGAGCCGCGTCACGGCGCATATGTATCTGAGATTTCCATCAAAGATCTCGAGGACGTGTTTGAGGTGAGAGAAACTCTGGGCGGACTCGCAGCTTCTATTGCCGCAGTTAAGGCAACAGACGAGGATAAAGCAGCTCTACAGAAGCTTCTCAGGCTAGGTGAGCTCGCGATGAAAAATGGCGAGATGGACGAGATGGTAGAATATGACGTCAAGCTTCACAGCTATATAGTGCAGTGCAGCGGCAATAAGACTCTTATCCAGATGGTTAAACAGGTTCAAGAGCTATCGATGAGATTCCGTTACGTATACTATGAGAGGCAGAGCAAGTACATGATTCAGCCGATTGAGCATAAGAAGATTGTAGATGCTATCATAGCTGGTGATGTAGCGGCAGCTAGAAAAGCAGCTGCGGATCATATCAATACGCTTAGAAAGTTTGTCGTAGAGAAAGATAAAGGGAATGGCATGATATAGTCATCCGATTGAGACGGGTAGCCTAGAGCTACCCGTTTTTTGTGCGCATTTTGTGATGTTCACGAGAATATACATAGAAAACACCGATATAGGCGCTAAAAGCCTTGAAAATACCCACGAGTTAAGGAAACAAAACAAAAGTTAATGTTGACTAGCGAATTTTATAAGTGATATATTTGATACAATCAATATAATAATTAAAGAATTAAGACTAGGAGGTTTATTATGAAATTTTTAGGTAAGCAGAGTTGTGTTGGTATTGGATGCGTTGCAGCAGGATTCCTCGCTGGAACAGTTGGCAAGTTAATCCTTACAAGCAAGGATGCTAAGAAAGTATATACACACTGCACAGCTGCAGTTCTACGCGGCAAGGACACTCTTATGGAGACCACAACAACATTAAGAGAGAACTGCGAAGACATCTACGAAGATGCAATGGATATGAATGCTGTTCGTTATGCTGAAGAAGAGATGCTAATGGTTGAGAGCGCTAGAGCAATCGTTGAAGCATACGACGAGGATGAAGAGGCTGCTGAGGAGCAGGTAGAAGAAGCTAAGGACGCAGAATAATGCGATTTGTAATACTTCACGAATCGAGCTCTAGGATACGCGTGCGTGTTCCAAAGTATAATATGACTATGGAACAGGCCGATATACTAGAGTACTACCTGAGAAATAAACCCTTTGTCATTCAAGCGACCGTTCACGACAGAACGAGCGATGCATCGATTAGATATAGAGGTGGCGCAGAAGGACGAAAGGCTCTTCTCGAGGCACTGAGAGTATTCTCCTTCAGTGACGAAGATGCTATTGCACTAGTGCCAGAGCAGACAAGCAGGGCACTTGATCATAAGTACCAGGAGAAAATGGTGAGTATGGTCATGTTTAGAACCCTGAGAAATATCTTCCTGCCAATCTGGCTTCGTAACGGAATTACAATCGTTAAGAGCGCTGGATTCATCGCTAAGGGTATAAAATCGCTCTCTAAAGGTAAGCTAGAAGTAGCGACACTGGATGCTACTGCAATTACAGTGTCGATGCTTAGAAATGATTTTGGTACTGCTTCATCCGTAATGTTCCTACTCGACATAGGAGACACACTTGGCGAGTGGACTCGTCGTAAGTCGGTCACAGATCTAGCAAGCGTGATGTCTCTTAACGTGACAAAGGTATGGAAGAAAACGGAAGATGTCGATGTATTAGTCGATGTCAAAGAGATAAAGCCAGGAGACAAAATCGTAGTACGCACTTCAAACGTAATTCCGCTAGATGGGAAGGTCGTTGAGGGCTCAGCATCTGTAAATCAGGCGACAATGACTGGTGAATCTATTCCCGTTCGCAAGGAGCCTGGTGGCTATGTATATGCTGGGACTGTCGTTGAAGATGGAAGCTGCGTAATTGAGGTTGCTCAGTCTGCAGGTACTGGTAAGTACGATCAGATTGTGAAGATCATCGAGGAGTCGGAGAAGCTCAAGTCAGAAACTGAGGAGAAGGCTTTCCATCTCGCTGATAGGCTTGTTCCGTATTCTTTGGCGGGAACTGTAATAACTTATCTATTGACCAGAAATGCGACAAGGGCACTATCGTTCCTGATGGTAGATTTCTCTTGTGCTTTGAACCTGTCGATGCCGCTTTCGATGCTTTCTGCAATTAAGGAAGCTAGCAAGTACGATATCTCTGTAAAGGGAGGCAAGTTCCTCGAAGCGACTGCAACGGCAGATACTGTAGTATTTGATAAGACAGGGACGCTGACACACGCCACACCGTCCGTAGTAGACATTATTACTTTTGGCGATGCAAAAGAAGAGGAGAGTTTGCGTATTGCGGCTTGCCTCGAAGAGCACTACCCACATTCCGTTGCAAATGCAGTAGTTGAAGAGGCCAAGAAGCGTCATATCTCGCACGAAGAGATGCATTCGAAGGTTGACTACGTGGTTGCTCATGGAATCTCGAGTAATATCGACGGGAAAAATGCGATTATTGGCAGCTACCATTTCGTAGTTGAAGACAGTAAGAGCGTAGTGCCAGATGGCGAAGAGGGTAAGATCGATACACTGCCAACAGAGTATTCGCACCTATACCTAGCTATCGACGGAGTGCTGCAGGCTGTAATCTGCATATTTGACCCTCTTAGAGAAGAGGCTGCCGATGTGATCAAGGAGCTCTATGAACTCGGAGTGTCAAAGGTATGCATGCTCACGGGAGACAACGAGAGAACAGCTGCTGCAGTGGCTAAGAAGCTCGATCTCACAGAGTATCGCGCAGAGGTACTTCCGGAAGATAAGCTCGCATTTATAAAAGCTGAGCATGCAGCAGGCCGAAAGGTGATCATGGTTGGAGATGGTGTAAACGATGCACCTGCTCTATCTGAATCAGATGTTGGAATCGCTGTAAATGAAGGTGCTGCGATTGCAAGAGAGATTGCCGATATAACGATTTCATCGGATGACCTGCGCAGAATCGTACTTCTGAGAAGAATAAGTATGCAGCTGATGGAGAGAATAGATAACAACTACAAGTTCATCGTTGCATTCAATGCAGGGCTTATTGGACTAGGAGTTGCAGGGATTTTAACACCTTCCTCATCAGCGCTATTCCACAACGGATCGACTATACTGAGCGGACTATATAGCACAACGCCGCTGTTAAGTGAGTCGGAAGAAGATATCAAGGAGTTGGATTATGAAGAAGCATAAGTTTTTCGCATGGGCAACAGTTTTCTGCTTTGCAATGACGATGGTGACTGGATATAAGAAGCGCTAGTTTGCGGATTTCTGTATCAAGTTAATAAATTACTGAAAATTAAGACAGAGCCCTTCGGATGAGGGGTTCTGTCTTTTTGTCCTATAGCTCTGTCCTTAGCATTCGTACATCTATATTATAAACGACATTCTATCACCGCTTATTTCTTAATCTCCGCCGAGCTCTGCAGCTTCACGGAAATCGTCATCTCCTTGCCGTCTCGTACTATTCCGAGCTTAACTGTCTCACCTATGCGGTGACTTTGAATGGTTGAAATTACACCTTCTGCAGTTGATACTTTCTCGTTATCTACGGATACAATCTGGTCACCCTTCTTTAGACCTGCGGCCTTAGCATTTGAGCCATTTACCTCAGCGATGAGAACAGCAGCGGTACTCTTGCCCGTAGTCTTATCCTTGACATCGCCGTCATAGATGGAAATTCCGGCCATCGGCTTACCTGTTATCGTGCCGTGTTCGATGATGTCGTCTATGGATGAAGCAACTGAGTCGATTGGGATTGCGAACCCTAGACCTTCTATGCCAGTTCCAGAACCTTTGGCAACCACTATTCCAACGAGTTCACCTCTGCTATTAAATAGCGCACCTCCAGAGTTGCCCTCGTTGATGGACGCATCTGTCTGTATAAGTGTGCGAGTTCTATTCTCGAGCTCAATCTTGCGATCCTTGGCGCTTATGATGCCCGCGGTTACGGTTCCGCCGAGCTTTCCGAGTGGGTTTCCGATAACAACAGCAAGATCGCCTACAGAGAGTTTGCTGCTCCTACCGATTGTAACAGCGTTTAGCTTAGTAGCATCTATCTTGAGGACGGCGATATCAGTCTGTTCATCGTAGCCTACTACACTAGCAGAATAGTTCTTGCCGCTATGAAGTCTAACTACGATAGTCGTAGCTCCGTCAATCACGTGGTAATTCGTGACTATGTAGCCATTCGATTTTACTATAACTCCACTTCCTGCGCCTTCGCTAGTTCCACGAGAAGTAGTCATGATCTCAACCACCGCATCGGCATTTTTGCTAGCAATTTCGTTTATGGTGAGTTTCCCGCCAGTAGCACTCTGTAGAGAGGAAGTCGAAAGGTTTTTATAGGAAGGAGTTCTATTTGAGAAGAACACCACAAGCCATGAACTAACTATCGACGTGAGTATCATCGAAGTTATAAGCGTGATGATAAAAAATCTCTTTGTCACATACTTAGGATTCTTATGCGCCGAAGGATTGTCTCCGTTAAAACCTGCAGTATAAGCATGTGCTCCCTGTGCTTCGTGACTTCCATTTTGTCCTGCATATTCATTTTGATATGTATAGCCTGTGCCGTTATGAATTCCGTTTTCGGGGGCTGCGTGCTTACCATATGATCCTTCAAATGAGCCATCTGCAGTGTGTTTCGCATAGCTTTCGTACTTGCTTCTAGTGAATCTGCTTCTAGGTGCAGGAACGTTGCTATTTTCGTCAATCAAAACGAAATTCGGCTCTTTGCCGTCTCTTGGAAGGAAGTCTCCAGCATTTTCTGGTGCGTAGCTACCCCATTCCTTCTTGACTGGAGTGTCTTCGGGAAGCTGCACGTTTTTCACATCATAGATGGAGCCATCGTCGCGCCAATATTCGTTAGAATCCTCGTGAATATCTTCCGCACCCTGCGTATTAGAACTGACATCTGTGCAGTTTACATCCTGCGTAGCAGATTGTTCGTCAACCTGATTGGAATTATCATTTTCCGTCGGAATAGTATGATCAAAATCGCTCATAGATATTCTCCTTGAATAATAGTTTAGTCTTGTTGTTATTATATAGTGAAAATAATTTTTTCATAGCAATTTATATGTATTTTATGTGAGAAATTGCCCCAAGTGTGCCAATATAAGTTGCTGAACTATATACCAAAGTAGTATAATCTATTGATATGATTTATGCATGATTTGCATTCTAATTTAGTTTACAGGGGGTACAAAATGCATTGCGTTTACAAGGTAACAGATAAGATTTGGTGGATTGGCGGTAACGAGCGTAAGCTTTCAGTCTTCGAAGGAGTTATTCCTATGAACGATGGTATGGCGTACAATTCATATTTTATAGATGACGAGAAGACAGTTGTGCTTGATGCAGTTGATAAATCAGTTTCAGGCGTTTTTTATGAGAATGTTGATCACATGCTTAACGGCAGGCCACTTGACTATGTCATTGTGAACCACGTTGAGCCAGATCACAGCGCTTCGCTAGAAGAACTAATTATGAGACATCCAGAGGCGAAGGTAGTCGGCAGCAAGAAGATTAAGGCTATGGTTAAGCAATATGTGACTTGGGATGTTGACAAATATTTTGAGGAAATCAAGGAAGGCGACGAGCTATGTACTGGGTCGCACACCTTCACATTCTACATGGCACCTATGGTTCACTGGCCAGAGGTAATGGTTACTTACGAGAAGTCGACAGGTTCACTGTTCTCGGCCGATGCGTTTGGAATATTCGGAGCGCATGACGGAAACATCTTTGCAGATGCATACGACTTTGAGCTAGAGTGGCTGCCATCAGCACGTAAGTACTACACAACAATTGTTGGCAAATACGGAACTTTCACAGAGAAGTTAATCGGTAAGGTTGGCGGTCTTGATATAAAGAGGATTTGTCCGCTTCACGGATTCATCATCCGTAAGGATTTTGAGAAATATATAAATGCATACCTAACTTGGGCGCGTTACGAGTCCGAGGAGAATGGCGTTCTCATTCTATATGCTTCACCTTATGGCAACACCAAGAACGCAGCTGAAATTCTAGCTTGTGAGCTTGCCGAAGATGGCGTTACTCGTATGAAGCTGATGGACGTATCGCACTGGGATCCAATGGATGTGCTCCCACAGGCATTTAGATACAACCACATCGTAATTGCTTGTACAACATACAACAATGGAATCTTTGTCAAGATGGAAGAAGCTCTCGGAGAGATGAAGTCTATGGGTGTATGCAACAAGAAGGTCAGCATCATCGAAAATGGTTCGTGGAATCCAGTAAGCGGAAAGCTAATCAAGGCGTTCTTTGAGGACATGAAGGATATCGAATTTATAGGAGATATCGTAACTATTAAGTCCTCTGTAAAGGAGGATTCCGCACAGGCTGTTGCAGAGCTAGCGAAGGTTATCGCAGCATCTGTTCAGGCTCAGGCATAAGAGGGGATTAATGGCAGAGAAGAAAAGTATAAATCTAGTAATCTCAAATAACCAGTATTCTGAGAAGCTCATTCCTTCTGGTCAAACCTACAAGCGAGTACTCATACTGGAAGACAATATCGAAGTGACTACTGAGGGATTCTTGTACAACAAAGGGAAATCCATGTACATCACATATGATGAGGTTGCAGATGGTGGACTAGAGAATACCAAAACCATATTGAAGCTCGAAGGTGAGAACAAGCTGCAGATTAGAAGATACGGCAAGGATGACGGTGCCGGGATGATGGATATGCAGCTTGAAGAAGGCGTCCTCAATATAACGAGGTACATTATTCCGACTGGTAATCTTGAGATGGAGATTTACACCAATAAGGTTGAGAATTCACTTGATGAGGATGGATTTGGGAAGATTTCTGCGGATTATAAGATTAAGATGGAGCCGTACGTCAATCTCAGGAATAAGCTTGAGATTGAGGTTAAGCCTTGCTAGCGAACAATCGCGCAGTGAGAGCTTGCGACTTAATAGTGTTAATTATTGTTTTTTATTGGATTTAGAAAGGACCAGAAACAAATGGGAAGTGTCGGTTTTAGTGCGGAGAAGTACATCGAAGAACAGTCAAAATATATCTTGGAGAGAATTCAGGCTGGAGACGGGAGACTTTATCTGGAATTCGGAGGAAAGCTCGTTCAGGATAAGCACGCGATGAGAGTTCTGCCTGGCTTCGATGAGAATGCCAAGATTAAACTTTTGAACCGCATGAAGGACCAGACGGAAATAATCATCTGCATATATGCAGGAGACATTATTTCCAGTAAAACGAGACAAGATTTTGGGATCACGTATGATCTTGAGGTAATGAGGCTCATCGATGCTTTCCGTAGCTATGATCTTGAGATAAATTCGGTTGTCGTGACTAGATACGAGAACAATCCAGCGGTTAATATGTTTATCAACAAGCTGGAAAGAAGAGGAATTCGCACTTACAAGCACAATTATACTAAAGGATATCCTACTGATGTTGACACTATCGTCAGTGACGAGGGATACGGTGCTAACCCGTACATTGAGGTTACCAAGCCGCTGATAGTGGTTACCGGTCCTGGTGGTGGTTCCGGCAAGCTGGCGACAGCTTTATCGCAGGTGTATCATGAGTATAGACGCGGGACGAAGGCGAGATATGCTAAGTTTGAGACTTTCCCAATCTGGAGCATTCCGCTAAAGCACCCTGTTAATATCGCTTATGAAGCGGCAACAGCCGATCTTAAGGATGTGAACATGATAGATCCGTTCCATCTAGAGGCATATGGGGTTACAGCGGTCAATTACAACAGAGATATCGAGGCATTTCCAGTGCTCAAGAGGATTCTCGACAAGATCACAGGCGATGCGAGCGTATATCAGTCCCCAACTGATATGGGGGTTAACCGTGCAGGCTTCGGCATCATCGACGATGATATCTGCCGCAAGGCAGCTAAGCAGGAGATAATCAGAAGGTATCTGCTCGCTGAAGTTTCGTATAAGAAGGGTAAGATTGATGAATCTGTGCTAGAGCGCACAAAGCTTCTCATGGAAGAGGTTGGCGCTACTCGCTACGATAGAAAAGTTGTCGCACCTGCAGAGGAATACGCAGAGATGAAGCGTGCGGAGAATGAGCGCTATGAGAATGTAATCGTGGCAGCCATTGAGCTACCCGATGGTAGAATCGTTACTGGCAGAAGTTCGCACAGGATGGCAGCTTCAGCAGCTATGATTCTCAATGCAGTAAAGACTTTAGCAGGTCTTGCTGATGATATTCCAGTTATCTCAGCGCAGGTACTAGAGAACCTGCAGAAGATGAATGTGGAATTCTTCGGGGATAAATCCTCTCTCAACTGCGAAGAGATCATCATGGCTCTGACTATGTCGACTATGACGAATCCAACGGCAGATTACGCACTTAAAGAGCTGTATAAGCTGCGCGGCTGCAGAGCTCACAGCACAGCAATTTTAAGCGATAGAGATGAGCAGACGCTTAAGTCGCTGGGAATAGACATGACTTCGAACCCAGAGTTTTCGACTAGTGATCTGTACTCGAAGTAATTGATTTATAGAGGGATATATTGGGCAGCAGTTCTATTCAGAGCTGCTGCTTTTTGTCCAAAGAGAAGCAGGAAGGAATAGATATGGCTGCAAAGCGCAGTTTAGATAAGAGCTACGTTGTTCGTAACATCAGGCAGAAACAGAGATTTAAATATACGCTCATACTAGAGGGGATCGCAGTTGGTTCAATTGTCGGACTGGTCATTGCCCTGTTCAGAATTATGATTGTGAAGGCTGATCAGGCTCGTCAGATGGCAGTTCATCTGGTTAAGGTGAAGCCGATATATGCTTTTGCAGTTTTGCTGGTGCTGATTCTAATCGCCTGGATTCTGGATAAGCTCATTAGATTTGAACCGGATATCTCGGGGTCTGGCATCCCGCAAATCGAAGGTGAACTGAAGGGTCTTGAAGATCAGAACTGGCGCAAGGTGCTGGCTGCTAAATTTGCGGGATGCGTTCTGGCTATTGGCGGCGGCTTGGCTCTCGGTAGAGAGGGCCCGAGCATTCAGCTGGGTGGCATGATAGGCAAGGGCTTCGCGCGCCGGAAGAATGCGCTTCTGACTGAGGAGAGAATGCTGATGAGCTGTGGCGCCGGCGCGGGCCTAGCCGCCGCGTTTGGAGCTCCACTAGCTGGAGTGCTATTTGCGCTTGAAGAGCTTCACAAGAACTTCTCAGCAGAAGTTCTTGTATCCACGATGGCAGCTAGCGCAGTTGCCGACTACATCGCTGTCAATATAATCGGACTTAGACCGGTGTTTGATTTTGATGTTGAACACAGAATCCCACTACGCCTATACTGGGCAGTAGTGTTACTTGGCGTAATACTTGGAATACTCGGTGTTCTATACAATAAACTGCTAGACAAGATGCAGGATTTCTTTGATAGATTGGGTAACAAGTTCATCAGTATCGGAATCATGCTCATGATTTCATTCCTGATGATGTTCATCTATCCGACAGTGCTCGGCAGTGGAAACAACCTCGTGAAGGTTATAAGCGATGGGAAGTTCACACTAGCAGCACTCGCCGTACTGTTTATAGCAAAGCTATTCTTCTCTACGGGAAGCTTCGGAACGGGAACTCCAGGTGGCATTTTCTTGCCATTACTCGTCATCGGAGCAATTACGGGAGGACTTTATTCTACGTTTTTAAGCGCGACATTTGGCGTTGAGGAATACTATATCAAAGGCTTTGTAATAATCGCGATGGCGGGCTTCTTTTCAGCTATCGTAAGGGCTCCAATCACAGGGGTTATCCTCATCACTGAAATGACTGGAAACTTCATGACACTGCTATCACTCGTGGCGGTATCACTTGTCGCGTATGTAGTGGCTGACCTTCTAGGTGGAGAACCAGTATACGATCAGCTTATGCATAGGAGACAGCGCAAGAAGGCGGAGAACGGAACAGGTGCACCCGACCATGATTATTTGGCAGATGTCTATAACAAGAGTGACAAGAAGTACGTCAAGAAGCGCATCTCGATTCGAGAACGCAAGGTCGTAATCGATTCTAGCATTCATATCGGTTCAATGATGGATGGACACAAGGTCATGGAGCTTGGGCTTCCTGAAGGTAGCCTGATTGTCTCAGTCATGAGAGATGGCAAGGAGATAATTCCGCATGGTTCCACCATTCTAAATGGTGGTGACGACCTAGAGATACTGTGCAGGCTCAAGGACATTGCAGCAACAGAGGCGGTCCTCGATGAGAAGTGCAAGGCGATAGATGCAGATTAGATTATCTAACATAGTGGCATAAACCAGACTGCCCTAGAGGTACAAAAAAGGAGATAAAGAGTCATGAATACAGTAAAAATTAGAAATATCGAAATCGGCTCCGGTCTACCCAAGATTTGTGCACCAATCGTTGGCGCAACTAAAGACGATATAATGGCAGAGTCAGAGAACATAGGACGTTTGCCTGTAGATATAGCTGAATGGCGTGTCGATTGGTTTGAGCATGCATGTGATTTCAGTAAGGTAGAAGACGTACTGAGGGATTTAAGAGCAATTCTCGGAGAGACTCCACTATTAATGACATTTCGCACATCGAATGAGGGTGGTGAAAAGTCTATTAAACCTGATGATTATGCAGAGCTTATATTAAGTGCATCTGAGTCCGGATACGTTGACATGGTCGATGTGGAAGTTTTTATAGGAACAGATATCGTAAAAGAAATTATCACAGGCACACACAATGCTGGAGTCAAGGTTATAGGGTCGAATCACGATTTTAATAATACTCCAGACAAAGACGTGATTATAGCAAGGCTCCGAAAAATGCAGGATATAGGAGTAGACATATCTAAGATTGCAGTTATGCCAGCAGATAATAAGGATGTAGTTACACTACTCGCCGCTACAGAGGAGATGCATAGAGAATTTGCCGACCGTCCTATCGTCACGATTTCGATGTCTGAAGCAGGGGTGCTATCTAGGATTTGTGGTGAAGCGTTCGGGTCAGCGATTACCTTTGGCGCAGCCAAGAATGTATCGGCGCCTGGTCAGATGGAAGTGAATGATCTCAGTGCAGCAATAATATTGCTGCACGAGTATCTATGATAAATAGGCGAAATATAGAGCGTTCTAACTGGAGAAAATCAACTTAAAAACTCAATCGGCAAGGTGCAGTTAATATGGCGCAATTAAGCCAAGATTAATTGTAAAAGCAATGCCTTATAGACCAAGACATTGCTAGATATCACAATTTATTCTGAACTGCGCAGCTTCCAAGCTGTCATCTACCCTGAACTTGATATTTAGTTCGGGGTATTTTTCTTCAAAATATTTCTTATTCTCGCAGCTATTACCAACAGCATTTGAAAACCACTTAGGAGAAGAGAAAACATCGACTTTTACCCGAGATAGCCTCTGCTGATTAAAACTTTCATTTACCAAGTCCCTGCCTTGCAAATGGTTAGCTATGAGCTCGCCTGACTTCTCGTAACGGTTTCTGAGCTCATCTACAATCCTATCTAGGTGTGGCTCAATCTCATCCCGTGCTATTCGCCCTTCGACGAGCTGCCTGAAAGCAGGGTGATACGTTCCTCCATTTATCGATCCGCCTTCACCGATGATATCAGTGCTCTTGAGCCCAACTCTCATAATCGTAATGCCTGCTTCATCGAGTATCTTATACATTGTCGCCGTCCTCGTAACAGCATCTTCCCTGCTTAGCGGCTTATATTCACCGCGCTCATACATTTCTAGTAGCTCCGTGTCATCAATAACGATGGTCGGGTATAACCTAGTCAGTGAAGGCTTTAGCTTAACAGTCTCTTTTGCCGAATAGATGCAAGTTTCAAGCGAATCTCCAGGAAGCCCAATCATCAGCTGGATTCCGAATTCAAATCCATATTCTTTAATCAGTGAGACAGCCTCATATACAGATGCGCTTGTATGTCCGCGATTCGACTTACGAAGCACCTCATCGTCGAAAGACTGAACTCCGAGCTCAATCGTATCAACCGAGTATGCCTTTAGATTATCCAAAATGTCTCTATCTATATAGTCAGGGCGCGTCGACAGATGGATCTTTTCGATGAACCCTCTATCCTTGTATTCCTTGGCAATGGCGAGGTACGAACTCTGTTCCTCTAGTTCTAGTCCTGTAAAGCTTCCGCCGTAAAAAGCAATTTCGACCGTCGGAACTTCTCCGAGTGTCGTGAGCCATGTGTCGATCGTATTTTTTACCTCATCCGAAGTCGGGGCAGTCGTGCGAGCAGTGATTTTCCGCTGATTGCAGAAGACACAGTCGTTGGGACAGCCTCGGTGTGGTATGAATATTGGAATAATAGCGTGTTTTTTCATATATATCCTTAGTCAGCATCAGATTTTGTAACCGTAATTATTGAGCCGATATCTTCAAGCTCGTATGAGCTAAACCACTTGCAGCCGAGGCCTCGCCCCTCTATGAAAGCGGTAATTTCTCTAAAGTTTGGATGTGCCGAGAGGTCGCCGTTAAATACTATTTCGTCATCCACACGGCCACTTGCACCTCCGATAAACCCAGTACCAGCACCGCGTAGCTTCACGAAGCCTGGTTCGACTAGAAGTACGTTCATGCCTGCTGCTTCACAAGGCTTTGCGATTCCTTTATCGTATGTGATGATAGAGTCTTCGTCTACTATGACAGTGCTGCATTTTGCATATCCCTGGCGAACATCTATAAGCTGCAGCTCATCTCCGCAGCTCGTCTTTGCGGCATTTAGAAGACCTGCGTCAGTTACATCTAGTTTGTGGATAAAAAACTTTCCAGTACACGCCGCATTGTATCTACAGTCGTCTGGATAGAGCAGACTTAGTTCATTAGGAGCACCTTCATAAACAGTAGATTCAGGCTTTGAACCTAGCTTGCACAGCAGTACATCTGGATGATTTGCAACTAGGCTAGATACCGTGCGGAGTTCGGGGAAAGTGCGGATAACATGACCAGCATTTTCAAGATAAGTGCATAGGTCAGGGTGAGCAAGCGATGATAGATATGCTATCTTCATTGGTTAAGCTCTCCGCGCAGGTCGGTTTCTATAAGCCTGCTGATCTCGCTGTGCTCTAGACCTAGGCTGAAGAGGTAGTAGAGCTTAGCTACTGTCGCTTCTGTAGTCATATTTGAACCAGATACCGCCCCTGCCTTTGCAAGCTCTGAACTCGTCTCATACGCTAAGTACGCAGTTTACCCCCTCCTCTATCTTCACAGGTTCTTCGAGCGTGTCAAGCCTCTCAGAAATCTCACTACGAAGCTCTTCAATTTCAGGATCTCCAGAGGCTGCTGTCAGTTCTAAAAATGATTTCCACGTAAGACTTGCCTTCGTGTATAGTCCCATGTTCGCATATCCATAACCAAGGAAGTAGTAGCCCATTGCAAAGTCTGGATGAATCATAGTTAGAAGTTCAAATACTTCGAGTGACTCGGCTTTAAAACTTCCAATATAGGATTCATCTTCATCTTCTTGTTCATATGCATCCTTACAAGCCCTGCCGTATAGGTAAAGTGCATCCTGCGACTTAGGATCAAATATTAGCACTGCTCTAAAGAACATCGCAGCAACATCGTAGTTTTCAGATTGACCATACTTGGCACCCTCTGCAATAAGTGCTTTACTCGCTTCTTCTCCGAATATATGTTTAATATAGGCTATGTAGCTATCCCTATATTTAAAGTTGGTATCTGCTCCGATTACTCTTGCCATACCAAAAGCTATTGTCAGTGTTGTAAGCTCGTCACTCACTCCAGCTGCAATAGGAACAGGAATGCCGTGAAGTATTTCAAACACTCCTGCCTCTTTTAAGTATTTATCTGATAGTTCATCAAACAAAATACCCCCATTCAAATTCTGGAGGTATTTTGCGATGCGATCTTGTTTAGCTTTTTGCTTTGACATGTATTTCCCAACCTTTACGTTCTAGCCTTCTAATCACATCTTGCGAAACATTGTTGTTCATATCGCTATGTAGCACTTCCTGAAGAATCTGTAGCTTCAAGGTGTCTTCGTTCTTATCGTATAAATCTGCAGCATAGGTATAAATAATCCTATATAGATTCTCTGCTTTACCCATCTTACACGAAAGGTCGTTTTCCATGACGAACGATGTAATTCCATCAAAAAAATCAAACGGCTTCATACCTGTATCAAACATAATCTTGCTAATAGAGTTTTCAAACCCATGCTCGAAAGTCCTTACAGTTTCAGCCACTAGCTTGATTCTAACTATATTAGCAGCTGAAATGTAATCATTAGTTATGACTTCATTAGGGTATTCTCTGCTGTATTCATAGCCAAACTCATCAGCTACTATCGAGAGGGTTTCGGCATCGAGACGCTGGTTCATTGTTACCATAATACCGAGAGACATACACGCACCAATCACCTTATTGATAGGTACGTCCATCATTGTAGCCAGTTCGTTTACTGTTACAAACTCGGTTACTTTTAGTATTTTCTCTTGTTGTTCTTGTTCTGCGAGTTCTTGTTCTACCTTTTGGCGGTGAGTTTCTCGTTTTTCTTTGCGGTATTTAGCCCCTTTAGATTTGGTACCTTTTCCTTGCAAGCGTTCGAGGGTTTCGCGCACCGATTCGACCAGGAGCGCCCGGGTGATGGGGTCGGCCGTCGTGAGAGTGCTCGTGTCAAGTGCGGCGATGCCTGGCGGCGCCCAGTCGTGGGGCGGCGAGGACGCGGAGTTGTTCGTCGGTGAGGCTTCTCGGCGTGGGGGTGTTCGCACTGGTGGGGGCGGGGTGTACTGTGAGGAGTCGGCGTCTGGCGCGAGTGAGGACTTCGGGGCTGGTCGCTTCTCTCAGGGACGAGGCCGTGGCGGGTGTCGTCATTGTCTGTCCTTCCACTCAACAACCTTGCGGTTGCTCTACAAGTGTGAAGCGTTATGGAGGAGCGACACGCCGGTGACGACTGTGATTTCCGGGACAGCGTCGGCCCCGCAGGCGTTCCGCTGCGATGCGAGCAGTCGCAACGAAAAGTCTGGTAATCTGGCCTCGTGCTTGCTGGTCGGAGGGGTGCTTTTTCGGCCACTGGCGATCCGGTACGACGTTTTCCCTGGCCACAGGGGGTGCGACACGCCGGGCAGTCAGAAAGCACCGAGCGCCAAAAGGTGCATTAAGACTGAAAAAGTTTTGCATCGCTACTCTTGAAATAAACTCGTCAGAAAGCACCGAGCACCAAAAGGTGCATTAAGACTTGCCCTCCTTGGTGCAGGACAGAGCAGCGATGTAGGCGTCAGAAAGCACCGAGCGCCAAACGGTGCATTAAGACTCCACGGAGGCAGACTTGGTGGAGTATACGGAATCTGTGTCAGAAAGCACCGAGCGCCAAACGGTGCATTAAGACCCAAGAACCTCGACGTTCCTCCGGCCTTCATCGACCGTGAGTCAGAAAGCACCGAGCGCCAAACGGTGCATTAAGACTACGCGCCAACGAACACGTGGTGAATAGCGTCGCTGTCAGAAAGCACCGAGCGCCAAACGGTGCATTAAGACACGAAACGCTTACCGTCTTCCGAGCGCTCGCCGTATGCGGTCAGAAAGCAC